>ERZ887830.334-NODE-334-length-30746-cov-14.057997_pt1 | contig 30746 bp, 32 predicted proteins | sample MGYA00521101_ERZ887830 | MGnify/ENA primary metagenome ERZ887830 (study PRJEB32303, sample SAMEA104408592) | aquatic metagenome | biome: Marine water; feature: Pelagic; material: water | place: Baltic Sea | collected 2014-06-05T16:38:00 | depth 1,762 m ... | reverse complement strand
TTTCCTTTTGCAACATTTCAAAATATTTTAATTAATAATTGCCCAGTTAAAGCATTACGCATTACTTATATGGGTGAACTTGGATGGGAGTTACATTTCCCAATTGAACATGCAGAAAATATTTATGACTCTCTTATGAAAAATGGGGAACCTTTAGGCTTAAAAAATGCTGGGTATAGAACAATTGAAAGTTGTAGATTAGAAAAAGGGTATAGAGCGTGGAGTTCTGACATTGGTCCTGATCACACGCCATTAGAAGCTGGTCTTGGTTGGGCTGTTAAACTTAAAAAAGATATAGATTTTATCGGGAGACAATCTCTTTTAGATCAAAAAAAAAATGGTATTAAGAAAATTTTTGCAACTTTTACTTGCGATGATCCTGGAGTAATTTTACTAGGCAGAGAAACTATTTATCGTAACGGACAAAGAGTAGGTTGGTTGAGCAGTGGTGGATTCGGATACACTATTAATAAATCTATTGGTTATGGTTATGTAAGATCTAAATTTGTTATTGATAAAAATTATATCCTTGAAGGCTCTTATGAATTAGAGGTAGCTACTAAAAAAATTAAATGTAATGTTCATCTTGACTCCCTTTACGATCCTCAAATGTTAAAAATTAAAGCTTAACTTATTAAGGATTTTTAGTTAACTTAACCCCATATTTAAAATGAAAATTCTAGTAGCAGTTAAAAGAGTAATCGATTACAACGTTCAGATTAGAGTGAAATCTGATAATTCAGGTGTTGAAAAAGACAATGTTAAAATGTCTATGAATCCTCCCGATGAAAATGCAGTCGAAGAAGCTATAAAACTCAAGGATTCTGGAGAAGTAACGGAGGTTGTCATTGTCTCAATCGGACAAGAGAAATGCCAAGACACAATTAGAACGGCATTGGCTATGGGTGCTGACAGAGGAATTTTAGTTAAGGCTGGCGACGATATTGAACCTCTTGCAGTGGCTAAGACTCTTAAAAATATTGTAGAAAAAGAAAAACCAAATATGGTTTTATTAGGAAAGCAGGCAATTGATGATGATTGTAATCAAACAGGTCAAATGCTCTCAGCCATACTCAACTGGCCACAAGGATGTTTTGTCTCAGAATTAGGAATAAACGATAGCTCAATAACTATTTCTCGTGAGATTGATGAAGGTTTAGAACAGTTAGAAATTCAACTACCTGCTGTAGTGACTTGTGATTTAAGATTAAATGAACCAAGATTTGCCTCTTTACCAAATATTATGAAAGCTAAGAAAAAACCAATAGAAATTATTGAGATTGAATCATTAGGAGTAGATACGATTCCTAAAGTAAAGTATTTAAAAGTTGAAGAACCACCAGTAAGACAGGGCGGAGTGATGGTTGCTGATGTTAAAGAGCTGATTCAAAAACTAAAATATGAGGCTAAGGTAATCTAATGAGTGTCTTAGTTGTAGCGGAGCACAATAATGTAAGTTTAAAGCCTTCCACCCTTAATACCATTCAAGCTGCTTCTCAAATAGATAAAGATATTCATTTACTTGTTTGCGGTTTTCAAAATGATGAGGTGGTTAATCAGGCATCTACTTTAGAAGGAGTTAATAAAATACTTCAATTAAATGATGAAATCATTCAACATCAACTTGCGGAGCATGTCTCACAAGTAATTATAAATTTATCTAAAAACTATTCTCATATTCTGGCTCCATCCTCAACATTTGGTAAAAATTTTATGCCCAGAGCAGCAGCTATATTAGATCATTCGCAAATAAGTGATATTTCAGGAGTTATTTCTCCAGATACTTTTATAAGACCTATCTATGCTGGTAACGCTATTGCAACTGTACAATCATTAGATCCTGTTAAATTCATAACAGTTAGAACGACATCTTTTGAGCCAGTAGAAATAGTAGGCGGTAGTGCTAGTATTGAAAAAATTTCATTAAACTTAGAAGGCATCGCTACAAAGTTTTTAGATAGGAAAGAAGCAAAATCTGAAAGACCTGAATTAGGAAGTGCTAGGGTGGTAATTTCTGGAGGAAGAGGTCTAGAAAATGGAGATAATTTTAAACTTTTAAATGAAATAGCCGATAAATTAAATGCTGCAATCGGAGCATCACGAGCTGCAGTTGATGCAGGTTATATTGGAAATGAATGCCAAGTTGGTCAAACAGGTAAAATGGTGGCTCCTGAATTATATATTGCGGTGGGCATATCAGGCGCTATTCAACATTTAGCAGGTATGAAAGAGAGTAAAATAATTGTCGCTATTAACAAAGATGAAGAAGCGCCTATATTTGGAATTGCCGACTATGGCTTAAAGGCTGATTTATTTCAAGCATTACCTGAGATTTCCAAAGAGCTAGATTTGCTAAATGATATCGCAAAATAGTAATTAATATTTTAAAATAAATACTTGATAGAAAATCAAAATATCCAAAGAGAAGAAATGTCTTATGATGTTGTTATCATAGGTGCTGGGCCTTCGGGTTTAGCTACAGCTATTGAATTAAAGAAACTTAATCCAGAAACATCTGTGTGCATTATTGAAAAAGGATCAGAAGTTGGAGCTCACATCCTAAGCGGCAATGTCTTTGAAACTAAAGCTCTTGATGAATTAATACCTGATTGGAAAGAAAAAAATGCACCCATTAAAACTAAAGTTTCTATGGAAGAGTTCTTATTCTTGAATAAAAAAAATGGAATGAATATTCCTACTTGGCTTCTTCCAAAATCATTACAAAATCATGGAAACTATATTATTAGTCTTGCTAATTTATGTCGTTGGTTAGGTGAACAAGCAGAGGCTTTAGAAGTAGAAATCTTTCCTGGATTTGCTGCAAGTGAAATCATTTATAATGAGGATGGCAGTGTGGCTGGTATCCAAACAGGAGATATGGGAGTTGATAAAGAAGGACAACCAAAAGATACCTTTGAGCCTGGTATTATTTTAAAAGGTAAAGTAACAGTTTTTGCAGAAGGCTGCAGAGGACATCTAGGAAAACAATTAATTAAAAAGTTTGAATTAGATAAAAATAGTTCGCCCCAACAATATGGAATTGGATTTAAAGAAATTTGGGAAGTGGATGAAACACAACACCAGGAAGGCAAAGTATTGCATAGTGTTGGTTGGCCGCTTGACCCTAAAACATATGGTGGCAGTTTTTGTTATCACGCGGAGAATAATCAAATTTATATAGGTTACGTAATAGGATTAGATTATCAAAACCCATATCTCTCACCTTATGATGAATTCCAGAAATTTAAAACTCATCCTAAAATAAGTAAAATTCTAAAAGGCGGCAAAAGAATATCTTATGGTGCTCGGGCTCTTATCGAAGGTGGTTTACAAAGTCTACCTCAAATGCATATGCCTGGAGCACTATTGGTTGGCTGTGATGCAGGAACACTAAATATGCCGAAAATTAAAGGCTCTCATACTGCAATGAAGAGTGGAATAATTGCAGCTGAAACGATACAGCAACACTTATATGATAAAAAAGAATTATCTGTATTTGATACAATCTTTAAAAATTCATGGTTGTACCAGGAACTTTATGAAGCTCGTAACGTAAAGCCTAGTTTTAGATGGGGGCTAATACCTGCTATGATTTTTACAGCAATTGATCAGTTAATATTTAAAGGCAAACTACCTTTCACTTTAAATCATCTTCATGCAGATCATGAAACTTTAAAATTAGCTAAAGATAGTAAAAAAATAGATTACCCAAAATACGATGGACAATTAACTTTTGATAAGGCCTCTTCAGTTTATCTTACAGGCACTAATCATGCAGAAAATCAGATTATTCATTTACAACTAAAAGATCCTAAGCTTCCGATAAGTTATACATTAGAAAAGTTTGATGAACCTTCTATCAGATACTGCCCTGCAGGTGTTTATGACATCCAATACAATAAAGAAAAAGATGAGTCAGAGTTTATTATTAATTCTCAAAACTGTATTCATTGTAAAACTTGTGATATCAAAGAACCTTCACAAAATATTAATTGGGTTACTCCTGAAGGTGGCGGTGGTCCTAATTATGCAAATATGTGAATGTATTACTGATTTAACCACTCAGGTTTCATCGCTAGTATTGACTCATCACCTTTAACAATACTCTCAGCAAGAGACTTAATTTTAGGCAATAAATGAGTCATAAAAATGTCAGAGCTAACTAATTTTGCTTCAAGAAAATCATTTGATTTATTTGCATTAGCAATTTCTTGAGCAGCTTTGCTGGCGGATCTTGACATCATCCAGCCGCCACAAAGGTAGCCCATTAACATTAAGTAATTTACGCCTGAAACCGCTGATTTTTTTTGATCATTAGAAGAAGCAATTAAATGATCAACAGTTTCTTTAGATATTGAAACTGCTTCCATCATAGTAACAGCAGATTTATTAACAATTTTATTTTCACTATTTTTATAATTTTCTAATTCTTTTAACATTTCTGCAAAAAGTAAATTTACAGACTTACCTTGGTCTCGTATAGTTTTTCGAAATACTAAATCATTTGCTTGAATTGCGGTGGTTCCTTCATAAATAGGAAGAATTCTTGCGTCTCTAAAATGTTGTGCAACACCTGTTTCTTCAATAAAGCCCATTCCTCCATGAACTTGAATAGCTTGAGAAGTAATTTCTAAGGATCTTTCTGTTAACCATCCCTTTATAATAGGAACTAATAAAGATGATCTATCTATCCAAAATTCTTTGTTCTCTTCAGTTAAGCTTGCCATATCCATACTAAAACCACCATAAATTGAAAGAGCTCTCATAGCTTCAATCTCAGATTTCATAACTGCAAGCATTCTCAATACATCAGGGTGATGGATAATAGGATCTCCTTTGCTCTTCTCAATTGGAATACCCTGAACTCTGTCATTTGCATATTGCACAGCTTGTTGAAAAGCTCTTTCTGAAATTGAAAGACCTTGTACTCCTACAGCAAATCTTGCGTGATTCATCATTTCAAACATAATTTGAAGGCCTTGGTTTTCCTCTCCAACTAAGTATCCAACAGCTCCATTTTTTTCACCAAACTGAAGCACTGCCGTTGGAGAACCTTTGACTCCTAATTTTTTTTCAATGGATAGACAGGTTACATCGTTTTGTTCTTTTAATTTACCATCTTCGCTGAGGTTAAATTTTGGAACTATAAAAACGGATATTCCTTTTACTCCTTCAGGAGCATCAGGAGTTCTAGCTAATACTAAATGAATAATATTTTCAGACATATCATGCTCGCCATATGTAATATAAATTTTTTGACCGCTTATACGGTAATGGTCCCCTTCTTTAACAGCTTTAGTTTTAATTGATGCTAAGTCAGTTCCTGCTTGAGGTTCTGTCAAATTCATCGTGCCCGTCCATCTTCCCTCAACTAAAGGAGGAATGAATAAATCTTGTTGTGCTTTTGAAGCTGATTTTTGAAGAGCGTATATAAGGCCTTGAGTTAGTAAATGGCATAACGCTAAAGACATATTAGCCGAGTGCCACATTTCATTTACTGCGGCTGAAATTATTGTTGGCATTTGTTGACCACCAAATTCTTCTTTGGCTTCCAAGCTAGTCCACCCTCCTTCACCAAGAGCTTTATAAGACTCTTTAAATCCTGGAGGTGTCGTAACACTTCCGTCTTCATTTCTCTTTGAACTAATATGATCACCTTCAAAATTACTTTCTGCAAGAATGTTAGAAACCTTGCCAGCTTCCTCTAGAATTTGATTAATTAAATCGTCAGATATTTCCGCAAAACCTTGAAGTTTATTAATTTCTTTTAAATCAATGATTTTGTTGATCACAAAATTAAGGTCATTTATGGGCGCTTTATACATTATCACTAAGAACTTACTAGAAAATATCTTCAAAAAATAGTTTTTTAAATTTATAAAATAAAAATAATTCCTTCGAAAAATCAATACTCTTTGATAACTTCTTTACCTTATATTAAGGAATAATTAATAATAATGGTAAATCAGTATATGGAGCAATTTGGGCTATTTCCGGTATTGATTATATGCCTTGCTGTTATTTTATACTTCAAAAAAAAATATAAAAAAAAAGAAAATACTAAAGAAGCTAAAAGAACATTTAAGGTGCTGTTTTTCACAAGTACTTTTCTAATTATTGTATGTGGTTTTATGCTTGTTTTTGGTAGGTACTGGTTTTAGATTTAAAAAATGTCTGAATTTTATAAAAAAGTTGTTGTTATCGGAGCAGGAACAATGGGCTCAGGAATAGCTGCCCATTTAGCAAATTCAAAAGTTCATACTATCTTACTAGACCTCCCATCAGGAGGTGAAGACAAAAATAAAATATCTAATAACGCAATTCTTAATATAAAAAAATCTGATCCCCCACTATTAATTGAAAGAAATTGTCTAAATCATATTCAGGCTGGAAATTTAGAAGATGATTTTCATCATATAGGCGATGCCGACTGGATTATAGAAGCAGTAGTTGAAAGAATAGATGTTAAACATCAATTGTATAAAAAGATTGAAGAGACAAGAAGTTCTCATTCGATTATTTCTTCTAATACTTCCACAATACCACTTAGTATCCTTACTCAGGAAATGTCAGCTGAGATGAAAAATAATTTCTGTATCACTCATTTTTTTAACCCTGTGAGATTTATGAGGCTTCTTGAAATTGTAGAAACTAAAGACTTAGACCAAAAAAAAATATTAAAATTAAGATCTTTTTGTGAACATCAATTAGGCAAAGGTATTGTGAATTGCAAAGATACTCCTGGTTTTATTGGAAATCGCGTGGGTGTTTACGCTATGCAAGTTGCAATGTATGAGGCTTTAGAGCGAAAACTACCCGTCGAGATAGCGGACGCTCTATTTGGAAGACCTATGGGAATTCCTAAAACTGGTGTGTTCGGACTCTATGATCTTATCGGAATTGATCTCATGAAAGATGTTTTAAAAAGTTTTGAAAAAGAATTAAAACCCGAAGACCCATTTATGCAAGTTGTAAAAGCACATCCTATTGTTGAAAAACTTTTAGAAAACGGCTTCACGGGAAATAAGGGTAAGGGTGGTTTTTATGAAAATAAGACCATTGATGGAAATGAATTTACAAAAGCTTTGAACTATGAGTCTTTCACTTATTATGATTTTGAAAAAGTTGATTTAGAACTTGCTCATAGAGTTGAAAAAGAAGGAATTAAAGCATTACTTGATGACAAAAGCGAATATGGTCAGTATGCGTTTAGTGTCTTAGCCAAAATAGTTAATTATTGTGCTTATTTAATTCCTGAGGTAACAGAAAAACTTATAGATATTGATGATGCTCTACGCATGGGTTTCAATTGGTATAAAGGTCCATTTGAACTTCTGCAAGATTATGGTCTTAAGAGATTCATTGACAAGGCAAACTTAGAAACAAATGTCTCAGAGTTTTTAACAAAAATATTAGACTCACAAGATAATCCTTATGGATCAAAAGACTCATCTTATTTTCATTTTTCAAAGAAATCCTCAATAATTAATAGGGGTGTAAATATATATAGATTAGGTGATATTCAAAAATTCTCTAAACCTTTAATTCAAAATCAAGCTGCTTCCGCATGGATGATAGAAGACAAATCATTTAATCAAAACATAATGTGTGTAGAGTTCCACACTAAAGCAAATGCTTTAAACAGTCTTGCTATGGAAATACTATATGAAGCAGTTGAATTAACTGACAAACACAATGCCGATGGTCTGGTAGTTTATAACGAGGCTATGAACTTTTCTGCTGGCGCAGATCTTAATACATTAATAGGACTAGCTGATGATGAAAATTGGCAAGGTATTGACCTTTATTTAAGTTCCTTTCAGAATGCATGTAGTTTAATGAAATACGCACCTTTCCCAACAATTAGTGCTATTTCAGGCCTAGCTATTGGTGGAGGTTTCGAGGTTGCTTGTCAAAGTGATAGAATGGTAGCTCATATGAACAGCACTGTCGGTCTTGTGGAAACCGGTGTTGGTCTAGTTCCTGGTGGAGGCGGTTGCAAAGAATTATTATGGAGATGGGTTCAAGATGCTAAATTTCAAGATAATCATGACAATGCTGCTATTGAAGTTTTTAATATAATTGGATATGGAAAAATTGCTACTTCCCCAATTCTTGCTCTTCCTTTAAAATTAATAATGGAGGAGGATGTAGTGGTAGAAAATAGAGACCAACTTTTATTTAAAAGTTTTGAATTAATTAATTCTCTAAAATCATCTTATCAAATTCCTAAAAGACCATCTTTTCTGTTAAGCGGTTTATCAGTGAAAGAACAGATGCATGAAATATTAAAAGATTTAGAGTCACAACATATTATTTCCGGTTATGATGTGGACATAGGACTCCATCTTGCTGATGTTTTAAGTGGTGGAGCTAATTCTGGGCCAACGAGTTTGAGCGAACAAGATCTGTATGATCTTGAAAGACAATCTTTGATAAAATTAATTCAGTCTCATAAAACTAGAGATAGAATCCATGCAATGCTTTCAACTGGAAGAAGGATAAAAAATTAATGAATAATTATGATCTAGGAATGGAGCAGAATAAAGCAAATTACATACCTTTGACTCCATTAAGTTTCCTTGATCGTATCAAAGATGTATATCCAGACTACGAAGCAATTGTTTACAAAAAACGAAAATATAACTGGAAACAGGTCTATGATAGATGTACACAATTTGCGAGCGCTCTGACAAAAATTGGAATTGGTGAGGGGGACACTGTCTCGATTATGGCCGCTAACACACCTGAGATTTTTGAAGCTCATTATTCTATTCCTATGACAGGAGGTGTGATTAATACAATCAATACTAGACTAGATGCAAAAACTGTTGGCTATATTCTTGATCATAGTGACGCAAAAGTACTAATAGTCGATAGACAATTTCATGATGTAGTTGTCAATGCTTTAGAGCAGGTAAATAGAGATATTATAGTCATTGATATTGACGATCAACAAGCTGGTTTAGAAAATTCAAAATCTATTGGCGATCTAGAATACGAATCTTTTTTAGAGACCGGCGATCACGATTTTGAATGGATTAGACCGAAAGATGAATGGCAGGCAATTGGCCTAAGTTATACCTCTGGTACAACAGGTAAGCCTAAAGGAGTGGTCTATCATCATAGAGGATCCTATCTGATGTCTATGGGAAGTGTTACAGCTTGGAATATGCCCAATAAGCCTACTTACCTTTACACAGTTCCTATGTTTCATTGTAATGGATGGGGATATCCTTGGACACTTGCTATGCTTCATGCAAAGATTATCTTTATACGAAATATAGTTGTGAAAGAAATTTTTCAATTAATATCTCAATATAAAGTTACTCATTTTGGTGGAGCGCCAATCGTCTTGAATATGATCGCTAATGCGCCTCAAGAGGAACAGTTAGCAATACCTAATAAAGTTTATGTAATGACCGCAGGGGCACCACCCCCTAGTTCAATTTTAAAAAAAATGCACTCCTTAGGTTTTGAGGTAATGCATGTTTATGGTTTGACAGAAACATATGGTCACGTAGTTCATTGTGCTTGGAATGAAACATGGGACTCGCTTGATCAAGAAAAACAATCAGAGTTAAGATCATATCAAGGTGTTAGATATCCTCACACAGAAGAAATTGCGATACTCAATCCAGACAATTATAAGCCTGTTCCAAATGATGGTACCACAATGGGTGAAATTATGATTAGAAGTAATACTGTGATGAAAGGATATTATAAAAATCCTGAAGAAACTAAAAATAGCATGAAAGAAGGATGGTTTCACTCAGGTGACTTAGCGGTGAGACATTCCAATGGTTACATTCAAGTTAAAGACCGTTCTAAGGATATTATTATCTCAGGTGGGGAAAACATTTCATCTGTGGAAATAGAAAATACTATTACCAAACATCCCTCCGTTTCCCTTGCGGCAGTTGTAGCAAAACCTGATGAAAAATGGGGTGAAACACCTTGTGCTTTTATTGAACTTCATGAAGGTCAATCAGTCGATGAGAAAGATTTATCAAAATTCTGTAGAGAACATTTAGCAGGATTTAAAATGCCAAAGACTTTTGTTTTTTGTATCTTACCTAAAACTTCAACTGGAAAAATTCAAAAGTTTGAACTAAGAGAGCAAGCAAAAATTATTAAATAATGTTAATTGAAGTTAATGGCCATCAAGTTTTTGCAGGAACTGGTGGTAAAATATTTGATAATAAAAAACCAGTAATTGTCTATTTACATGGTAGTGGTTTTAGTCATGTTGCTTGGGCTCCATTGGCTAGTCAATTTACCCAAAAGGGATACAGTGTCTTGGTATTAGATTTTCCAGGACATGGAAATTCTGAGGGTAGAGTTTTAAGTTCCATCGAAGATAATGCCCTTTGGTTAAAGGATTTATTAACTGTAGTTGATTTAAAACAAGTTTCATTAATTGGCCACTCGCAGGGAGCTTTAACAGCTTTAGAATTTAGTTCATCCTTCCCAGATACGGTCTCAAGGTTATGTTTAATGAATGCCTCCCATTCTATGCCAGTGCATCCTGATTTAATTAAAATGGCTGAAACAAATGATAAAAAGGTGATCGATCTAATGCTCAAATGGTGTTACGCAGGACATAGTGGAGATATTATGACAGAGCATGGTCAAATAATGACAAACAAAAAGAGCATTGATGTCGCTAAAATGATTCTTAGTTCAAAGAAACTCAGTGATGTGCTGGCGAAGGATTTAAAAGCTTGTAATAATTATTCTAATGGAAAAGTTTCTGCAAAAAAAATAAACTGTCCCACTATGATTTTATCAGGAGATAAAGATAAAATGATTTCAATAGAAAAAGCAAAAGAACTTCATCAAAATATTGTTGGTTCAAGATTAGAAATAGTGTCTGAAGCAGGACATATGCTATCCTCAGAAGAAGTTGTCCAAGTTAGAAAAGCTCTATTTGATTTCTTTAGAATTTAAAAATTTTCGAAAGTGCTTATTAAATTAAAAGATATGTCAAAATAACATATTTAAAACATCCTTTTTTATTATAAGATTAATAAGATATTTCAAATAGGAGATCAAATATGGAAAAAGAAATGTTAGCAATTGGAAAATTTAAAGACGGAGAAGGTAATCTAGAAAAATTTATGAAATTTTTTCAATCTGATGAGGGTATGGAGATGAGAAAATCTGTCGCTTATGTTGAAAAAACTATTGCTGGAATACTTCCAGATAAAAGTGGGATAATATTTAAAGTCCATGTTCATAATGAGCAAGGAATGAAAGATTTAGTTTCTGGAAGACATCCAGTTATGAAACCATATTTCGATGAACTTCTTGATAATATTAAACTTTATGAACTTAATGAAGTAGACGTAACTTAATAGGGAAAGATTATAAAATGGTCAAATTACATAAAATGAATTTTGGTGACTCTACAGATATAAGAACACCAGAGAAAACTAAAATGGAAGTAGTAGATTTGGGTCACGGTCAATTTGCTTCTAAGATTGAATTACAACCTGGCTGGAAATGGTCAGAATGTATAAAGCCTATTGCTGGAACACATATGTGTGAAAAAAAGCACTTAGGAGTTGTGCTGAGTGGAAGAATGCACGTTCTTCATGAGGATGGTACTTCGATGGAAGTAGGTCCCGGCGATGCATATACTATCGCAAAACAACATGATGCTTGGACAATAGGTGAAGAAACTTACGTTGCGTATGAATTTGATTCAGATGCAGCTCAGACACTAGCAACAAATAAATAAGGAGAAAAAATATGTCAATTTTGGAAAAATACAATAAGGCAATGGCAGATAAAGACGAAGCAATGATGAATGAAATACTTCACGATGATTATACTTTTACATTACACAAATCAGGAAATGTTTTAAAAAAGGATGATGTGATTAAATGGGCAATGTCTGACGATATTCAAAGAGAGAACGTTAGAGTTTTGTATGAAAATGATGAAATTGGTGTCGAGCACTCATTTGTAACTTTTAGTGATGGTAACAAGCAGGCTGTAATGGCAGTTTGTAAATTTAAGGATGGTAAAGTTATTTCGCTTGAAACTGGCGCTACCGATATGCCAAAAGAATAAAAACATTTTATTGATGACTTGCGATTTATTTAATGACCAAGTCATCTAACCTTTGAAACTGATACTTTTAATTACTCTCTTTAATCTTTTCAGAATTATTGTAATAGACTTCTAAACACGTTGAACAAACTAAACCATTTTCTTTACTAAAATCTTTCTGTTTCTCTGTAGTTAGCAAATTCACTTTCCATAAAGCTTCAATACTATCACTTATGGTGATTTCAGTTTTACAATAGTTGCAACATTCGCTCATTTATAAATTTTTTTTTATTTGTGTTGTATATTATGAATTATAAGAATTAATAACATAAATTGATTAAAAACATAAATAATAATAACGCATTAATTAATTTAATATTTTGAATATTTTCATTAAAATATTTGTGAATGTTTTTTTAATTAATATTTTCATTAACGTATCTCTTTATTCAAAGGAAATAAACTTTCACGCTTGGGGTGGGTCAGTTGTAATTAATAATTTTATTTCTCAAGCTGGTCAAAATCTTAAGAAAAATGATATTGATCTTCGTCACACAAAAATTACTGATATTGCTGAAACAGTGAAAATTTTATTATCAGATAAAAAAAATAACAATTTTAAAAATGGCAAAATTGATTTGATATGGGTTAATGGAGAAAATTTCCAACGCTTGAAAAAAAACCAATTACTATTTGGACCTGTCGACCAAGTTAATAATTATATGTACATAAATAGAAAAGATGCTTCTTTGCATTTTGATTTTGGAGAGCCTGTAGAAGGATTTGAAGTGCCTTGGGGTAGGGCACAATTTGTGATGATTTATGATAGTCAAATGATAGACAAACCACCTCAAACTATTAGTCAATTAGTACATTTTATTAAAAACAACCCCGGTAGATTTACCTATCCACAAATTCCAAACTTTCATGGAACTACTTTTTTAAAACAATTGTTATATGAAATGGTTGAAGATAATTCCATTCTACAAAAGCCTTTTTCGAGTTGCTTGAGCCCTTGTAAACCAATTGAAAATCTTATGTTATTTCTAAAGGACATACATCCATTCCTCTGGAATAAAGGTAAAAGATTTCCCAATTCCATAAGTGAAACTATCCCTATGTTATCCAACAGGGAGATTTGGTTAACTATTAATTTTAATCCTAATGCTGCAGCTACTAATGTTAAAAATGGAAATTTAAGAGATGTTACTCGAACCACATCTTTTATTAATGGAGCAATTGGAAATACCCATTATTTAGCTATACCTTTTAATTCCTCAAAAAAAACAGTCTCCCTAGAAGTCATTAATTATTTTATAAGTCCACAGTCTCAGGCTGACAAAGCAAATATAGAGATATGGGGAGACCCAACAGTTTTGGATTTAAATAAAATGAGTGCTGAGCAACAAAATATGTTTTTAGGTAAACAAAGTATTCATGTGCTGCCAAGCAACAAATTCCCTTATTTATTAGAACCTCATCATAGTTGGACAGAGGCTATTGAAAATGAATGGCTTAAGACATTTAATTAAAAGTAATTTTTCTTACTGGATTCTTTTATTTCTATTTGGACTAATAGCTTTAGTTATTAGCAATATTTGCTACCAAGTAATTAGTAAATTAGATATTCATTCCTTTTTATTTCATTTTAATGATTTATTGACTTCAATTAGTATCACCTTTTTTAATAATATAATTGCTACAATTCTTGCCGTTATTATTGCTTTTCTCATTACAAATTATTTGTATAACAAAAAATTTTTCAAATCTTCTTTTCTGATTATTTTAATTAGCTTTCCTCATATCTCTTATTGTATTGGAATAACATATCTTTTTGCCACTAGCGGTTTTTTTGCTCGTTTATTTGCATTTTTCTATGGCAATAACATCCCCTTCATTAGTGAAAGAGGCGATGCTTCTTCAAGTTTAATATATATTATTGGTCTAGCATTAAGAGAAGTTCCTTTTTTAGTCCTCATTGGTTTGAGTGTGTTAAAAAAAATTAATGCTATGCAAATTCAAAAACAAGTTTTAGTTCTAGGTCACTCAAGTTTATCAGCCTTGTTGTGCTGTATTTTTCCTATCTGGTTAAAATCTATGGGATTACCAATATTAATAATAGTTACTTTTTGTTTTAGTAATTATGAATTTAGTTCAATTCTAGGCCCTCAGTTTCCTCATATGATTAATGTCAAAATTATTGAGTCTTGGTATTCAACAAATTTTGATCTTATACAGCAAATGAATTCCTTGATTATTATTACAACTCTTAGTTCGATATTAGCTTTGATAGCTTTGTATACACTAATGCAAATTCTCATAGGTTATCTCAAAAATCAAAAATTTTTAGGTTCTAGCAATTACAATTTATTTTTATTAGGAAAAATTTTCTATTTCATTGTGATTGCTATATTTACAATTATTATTTTTATTACAAGTCTCCTTTCTATTGGTGAAAGTTGGTTTTTCCCAACTATTATACCAAGTAGTTTTTCCCTTAGAGGCTTTAATTATATGGTGGATAATTACTTATGGCTCTTCTTTAGCAGTATTTTTATAAGTTCTATTATATCAATATTATGCATATTATTTATTGTCATTCTGATAGAAACTTCAAAAGAGACTAAAAATATTTATAAATTTCTCTTTATTATAAGTCTAATGATACTTGTTATGCCACAAAATATTATGCTTATAAGCATTGCTAACCTCATGGAACAATTAACTTTTTTTTCAGTCAGTCTTTGGTTTTATTTTTCATTATTTATCTACATTGTCCCGTATACGTACTTTATGTTGAGGCAATCTTATGATGATTTGAATCCTCAATATATTCATAGTTCCAACATCCTAGGAATAACAAGATTTAAAAGTTTTTTTCTCATTAAGCTCCCTATGATGTTTAATGATTTCTTACTTATATTTGGTGTAAGTTTCTCAGTTTGTTTTTATCAATTTCTTCAAGGTATAATTGTTACAAAAGGAGAACATGGATTATTTAATAATGAAGTTTTTATTTTATTTTCAGGTGAAAGCATTCAAACTGCAAGTGCTGGCTCTATGATGAATTTTCTCCCTGCCGCATTAATTTTTATTATAATTAGTTTAAGGTATCGTTATGTTAGAGTGTAGAAATCTTAATATCTACAAAGAAGATATAATTTTAGTTAAAAATAAATCTTTTATAATTCAAAAATCAGAAATTTATACATTAACTGGAATGAGTGGTGCTGGAAAATCTACCTTACTTAAATATATATGTGGTATTGAGCAAAAATCTTTTACATATGAAGGTGAAATATTGGTAAATCAGCAACCTGTAAATCATCTTCCTACTAATCAAAGGGGAGTAAGAATGATTTTCCAAAATGATTTATTATTCCCGCATATGAATGTAATTGAAAACTTATTGTTTGCTATGCCTCGAAAAGAAAAAAATAGTAAAGAAGAAGCTTTGACATTATTAAGCCAATTACAACTTGATCATTTATCATATAAAAATATTAATACACTTTCTGGAGGTGAGTATTCTAGAATTTGTTTAGTGAGAATGATAATTAATAAACCGAATGTATTGCTTGTAGATGAGCCTTTTAATAATTTAGATAAGAATACCAGAAATATCACAAAAGATTTTTTTTATAAAAATATAAGTGAAATGAATTGTGCGACATTAATTGTTTCTCACAACCTAGAAGATATTTATAGTAATGATAAGATTATTGAATTATGAATGTCTATTATAACGGTTCATGTAATATATGTGACACAGAAATAGTTCATTATAAAAAAAAGACAAATGATATTACTTACGTAGATATCTCTTGTTCACAAGACTCTCATATTAAGCATTTAAATCAAAAAGAGCTTTATAGGAGAATGCATGTATTCTATGAGGGAAAACTTTATAGTGGATCTGAGTCTTTTCTAATCTTATGGTCAAAAATCCCTAACTTTCGTTGGTTATCTAAATTTTTAGGAATGCCTATTTTTAAACAATTATGGTTCATAGGTTATGAGACATTAGCATTTTTTCTATTTATAAAAAATTATTACATTCAAAAAAGATAAACTAATTTTATTTAATTTTTTGAAGGATATAATTACCTGATATTACTATGACTGTTCCAATTATAATATAATCAGTTAAATATTCATCTAACATAAGAACAGTTAATAAAATACCAAATATTGGAAATAAACTATAAAGAGGCAATACTGTTTGAACATCATAATATTTATAAAGCCAAAACATTCCTATTTGCGCCACACAAGAAAGAATAAGGCCAGAATATACAGCGGTAATTATTGACGCTTGATTCATTCCTAATACTTGATCGATAGCATCAGGTTCTATAATTAAGGTTAATAATGCAAGACAGGGGAAAGTGATAATTGCCATCCAAGCATTAACACTTAATGGGTTTTCTTTTTGTAAATATTTTGAAAATAAAGATGCTAGTGCATAACCAAAACCTCCGATAACTGCAAATAATATTCCAAGTGGCTCTTGCAAGATAAGTGGGTCAAATCCAACTATGATCACTCCAAATATCACAAAGCCAATGACAAGCCATCTTTTATACGAAACATTTTCTTTAAGAAAAAAAGCACTCATCAGTACACCTGTAGGAATAGAACATTGCATCAAAATAATTATTCCCGAAGTAGAAATAGAATATTGCAACGATAAATAGATCATAGGATAAACAATCAATCCCATAGCAAATGTGAAAAATAATATAAGTTTGTAGTTTCCCTTATTAAAAGTCTTAATTTTGAGAAAAGGTAAAAGAGCTAAAGCCATTATACCAACTCTTAAAGTCACAAAGACGAGTGCTGAGATATTATTAACACCAATTTTTCCAACAGGATAAGAACTTCCAAAAAGGAGCATGACCGCTAGAGCCATAAAAATATGCTGTATCTTCAATATTATTTTTTTTTGTTAAACTTTAAAACCTCACCAATAAAGTATAAAGAACCGCCAAAATAGATAGTTGAATTTGAAGTTGCTACTCGATTTAAGTCATCAATCGATTTCAATAATCCACTAGAAGTATTGATTTTATTAGTTTTATTGACATTGACAACTTGAATGGAATTTTCTTCTTCCATAGGAGTAACAAAAATTTTTTTAAAGTATGGCTCTAATAGTTTTAAAATATTTTTATAGTTTTTATTAATAAGAAACGAGCATATGAGAAAGTTATTTTTACCTTTGAGATTATTTATAAATACCTTGACCCCATCAGTATTATGAAAACCATCAAGAAAAATTGAATCGTATTTATGAATAACTTTAGTGAGTTTACCACTTTCAATTTTTTGCAATCGCCCAGCCCATCGAATTTTAGGAAGTGCATTTTCTACAAGATTAGAATCAAATTGTTTTTTTAAAATACTTTTGACTGCAGCAATAGCTAAACCAGCATTATCAAACTGATGATAACCCTTTAGTGACAAGTATTTTAGATTTATTTTATGATCTTGATCAATGTATAATTGATTTCTAATCTTCCAATCTACACCTGCAAATTGTGCATACATCTTTTTTTTATTTATAAAATCTTTTGCAAATCTTTTAACTGTGGGTTTTTGATAATTAATAAAATTGATACTTTTATTATTGAATATACTCAACTTTTCAAAAGCAATTTTTGATAAGGAATTTCCGAGATAATCTTGATGGTCCATTGAAATAGGAGTGATTAACGAATATTTTTTACCTCTAATAATATTAGTTGCATCAAAGCGTCCTCCTAAACCCACTTCTAATATTAAAAAATCAGCTGGATGATCTTGAAAAGCCATTAAAGCTGCCGCTGTAGTAATTTCAAAATACGTTATTAACTTTTTCTGATTAACCTTTTCACAATGGTAAAGATATTTGAGCAATAGTTTGTCAGAGATATCTTTTGAATAAAGTTGAACCCTTTCATTAAATCGAACTAAATGTGGTGTAGAGTAAACATGTGTTGTTTTACCATGCTCATTAAGAATCGATTTTAGTATGGATGCGGTGGATCCTTTACCATTAGTACCTGCAATATGAATGACTTGGGGTAATTTTTTTTCATTAAAATTTAATTTTTTTAGTAATTTATTAATCCTTGTTAAGGATAGATCTGAAAATTTCGGATGGAGTTCTAAAAGTCTTTTAAAAATTGGATCTTTCAAAATATTTATTTTTTAAAATGAGATAGGACTTGTGCTAGCTTCTCTTGGAGTTCTTTTCTGTGAACAACTATATCTAACATTCCATGTTCTAATAAGTATTCAGCTGTTTGAAAATCTTCAGGTAATTTTTCTTTTATTGTTTCTTCGATTACTCTTTTACCTGCAAATCCAATCATTGCTCCTTTTTCTGCAATGATGATATCACCTAACATAGCAAAGGAAGCACTGACACCACCTGTAGTTGGATTGGTTAAGAGGCTGATGTAAGGTATATTTTTATCATTTAATAAATTAATTGCGGCAACTGTTTTTGGTAGTTGCATTAAACTTACGAGACCTTCTTGCATTCTTGCACCACCTGATGACGATACGGCAATATATGGACATTTTAAATCTATGGCTTTTAAACAACCAATTTTGAAAGCCTCCCCAACATATTGACCCATAGAACCACCCATAAAATTAAAATCAAGTATGAATACACAGCTCAATGTTCCTCCTATATTTCCTGTAGCAACAAAGGCGGCGTCTTGTTGGTTTGTTTTTTTTTGTGATTCTTTGAGACGGTCAGTATATTTTTTGAGGTCTTTAAACTTAAGAGGATCATTATTTTTAATATTAATTTCAACCAACTCAAATTTTTCATCATCAAATAAGAATTTAAATCGTGTATTAAAATTCATATGATGATGTTTGTCACAAGAACTACAGACATACATATTGTCCTCTAAATCTTTATTATAAAGTAATTGCCCACATGTGCATTTAGTCCATAGATCTGAAGGTGTCTCTTTTCTCTTAACGAGAGCATTCATTCTTGGTTTTACAAAATCTTTTAACCAGTTCATGTTTACTTTGACTGAATACTTTTAATAAATTTATCTAAGGATCTAAGGTAATTATCAAAATTCATTTTTAAATCAAAGTACATTTGTATTAGAGCGGATCCTATGATCACCCCATTAGTTAAAGTCGTCTTATTTAATGACTCTACATCGCTTTTGGATTTGACTCCAAAGCCAACCAACACAGGAATGGAACTATGTGTTTTGATCATTTTTATATTTTTATTGATTTCTTTGTGATTGAGCTTATTCGAACCTGTGATACCAGTTGAGGATATGTAATAAATAAAACCTTTTGAGTTACGCAATAATCTTTTTGCCCTATTTGAATCGGTCATAGGAGAGATAAGTTTAATTAAATAAATATTATGCTTTTCTAAATTTTGCCTAATTTCTCTCTCTTCTTCAAATGGAAGATCAACAATAATTAAGCCATCAACAGTACCTTTAATAGATTTAATAAAATTGGAAACCCCATATTTCATAATTGTATTGATGTAGCACATAATTACATAAGCTGTTTCACCCTTATTTTTAGAGACAGATTTTATTAACTTGATTGATTGATCAGTAGTCAGTCCTCTTTTCAGAGCTAATTTATTTGCTTCTTGTATAATAAGTCCATCAGCCATAGGGTCAGAAAATGGTAGACCAAACTCAATAACATTAGGTTTATTTTTTTGTATGGTATCAAATACTTTCTTACTTTTAATTAAAGAAGGAAATCCACACGTCATAAAAAGTGCTAAAATATTTTTTTTTGGTAACCTATCTAGATTATTCATCTACATCAAATCCTATTTCTTTTGCAGCAGTAAAAAGATCTTTATCTCCTCTGCCACATAAATTAAGGATAATTATTTTATTTTTATATTTATTTTTAAACGCTTTGAATAAGTAGGCTAATGCGTGGGAAGGCTCAAGAGCTGGAATAATTCCCTCTAATTTTGAACAAAGTTGAAATGCCTTCAAAGCCTCTTTGTCTGTTATTCCGAAATACTTAGCTCTTTGAGATTTTTTTAAATGTGAGTGCTCAGGACCAACACCTGGGTAATCTAATCCTGCAGATATAGAGTGAGCCTCTTTTATTTGACCATCTGGATCTTGTAACACATAACTGTAACTTCCATGAAGTATTCCAGGGGTACCTGACGTCATTGTAGCTGCAGTTTCATTTGTTTTTGCACCTTTACCAGCAGCCTCAACACCTATGATGGATACTTTTTTATCATTGAGAAAAGGATAGAACAGGCCCATTGCATTTGAACCACCTCCAACACAGGCAATTAAAAAATCTGGTAACTTTTTTTCTCTTTTAAGAATTTGTTCTCTAGCTTCAATTCCTATGACCGACTGAAAATCACGTACCATTTTAGGATAAGGGTGAGGCCCTGCAGTAGAACCAATTATATAAAAAGTATCTCTAACATTTTTAATCCAATCTCTCAGCGCTTCATTCATAGCATCTTTTAATGATTTACTACCTGACTCAACTGGGATGATATTAGCTCCTAAAAGTTTCATTCTAAAAACATTAGGTTTTTGTCTTACAATATCTTTTGAACCCATATAAATATGACACTCTAAACCAAACAAAGCACAAACTGTTGCCGTCGCTACTCCGTGTTGACCAGCTCCTGTTTCAGCTATTATTCTTGTTTTACCCATTTTCTTTGCCAGTAAAATTTGACCAAGGCAATTATTAATTTTATGAGCTCCTGTATGATTTAGCTCATCTCTTTTGAAATATACCTTAGGTCCGTTTAGATATTTTGAAATATTTGCAGCATGAAAAAGAGGAGAGGGTCTACCCACATAGTTATTAAACAGATCCTTTAATTCTGTTTGGAATTTTTTATCTTTTTTTGCTTTACTATAAGCTTCATCAAGTTCAATGAGGAGTGGCATAAGTGTTTCAGAAACATACATTCCTCCAAATTGTCCAAATCGGCCAGTGTTATTGGGTTGATTATAATTGCTCATTTATTTTATTTGTGGATTAAAGATATAATTTCTTCTAACAGACTTATTGTCTTTTCTCCAGGCTCTACTTCTACTCCTGAATTTATATCAACAAAATCAGCACCTGTTAAGTCTATTGCTTCTTTAATATTACTACTATTTAGGCCTCCAGATAAAATAAAAGGTATCTTGTTTGTGTTATGAAATTTAGTCCAATCCCATGTTAAGTTATTACCTCCAGGCATTTGCTGGTTGGATGGTCTAGAGTCAATCAAGTGGTAATCCACATTTTGTAAGGAAGAATTAAAAAAGTCATCGGGAAAAACTGATTTAAAAATAGGTTTTTTAAATTTTGAATAGCATTCATTAATAAAGCTTTGTGTCTCATTGCCATGCAGTTGTATTGAACCAAAATTAAATATCTCTAATTTTGAAGAAATTTCCTCTAAAGTCGGATTTACAAATACACCTACAAATTTAGATTGATAGCTATCAAAAGCATCATTTATATTATCTAAAATCTCGTCATCTACATATCTAGGACTTTTAGGGTAAAAAATCAGCCCTTGATAATCAACGCTAAGTTGAAATGCATGATTTATTAACGCTAGATTACGTTGACCACAAATTTTTATTTTTATTTTCTTCATAATATAACTTTAGAGTATTTACTGAATTTTTGTCATTAATAATTTCACGACCTACAACTATAAAATCAGCACCATTCTTAAAAGCTTCCAGTGCAGAAATAGTTCTTTTTTGATCATCTTGTTTTCGTTCATAAAGGCTTACTCCTGGTGTTACTTTTAATAAGCTTTTATAAGATTTAAGAAATCTTAAATCTTTGCCTGAACAAATTAAGCCGTCTATTTTTGTTTTTTTTGCCAAATTAGCAAAATTTTTTAACAATTCATCAGTTTTAATTTTACCATACATCGAATGAATATCTGACTCATCTAGGCTTGTTAACAAAGTAACACCTAATATCTTAGTTTTTAATTTCTCTTTTTGTATAAATTTTTTAGCTTCTTCTAACATTTTCTTTCCACCACTGATATGAAGTGTTAAGTAATCGGGGTTGATGGTTTTTAAAGAAGAAAGCCCTTGAGCTACTGTATTTGGAATATCGTGCATTTTAAGATCTAAAAATAATTTAGAAGTTTTTTTAATTTCCTTTATTAAAACTTTATTCCCATCTTTATAAAAAGACCTATAACCAATTTTAAATCCATAAACATAACGTCTAAGGTTTTTAACAATTAGTAAATTTTTTTTATGTGAGTCTGAGTCTAAGGCTATAAAAGCTTTTAATTTATTCATTGATTTTTTCTAATATTTTTTTACTTACTTTAAATGATAGTTTAAATTTTTCAGGAATATATATTTTTTCACTATTTAGTGGATTACTGCCAATTCTACTAGGCATTTTTTTAATTTTAAACGAGCCAAAGTTTCTAAGTTCAATACTTTGTTTACTTTTAATGTGGTGGGATATAATCGAAAAAAATCTTTTGAAAATTTCTTTATTTAATTGAGGTGTTAAATCCTGCTCATTGCTCAGGAATAGTTTTTCTAGGTCTGATTTATTCGTCTTTTGGATCTTGTTCGCCATCCAAAGCCTTACCTAATATATCACCTAGTACAGAACCTGAGGACTTAGAGCCATATTTCTCCATTAGGTTTTGCTCTTCATCGATTTCTAATTGTCTAACGGATAGAGAAAACTTTCTATTTGTTAAATCGACAGATGTTATTTTAGCATCTATTTTTTGACCTTCAGAGTATCTTCCAATATTTTGATCTTCTTTATTCTTTGATAAATCTTTTCTTCTAATTGTTGTCTCAATAAAGTTTGTTACTTCAACATCAATTCCAGTATTAGATATTTTTGTAATTGTTGCTGAAACAATGTCACCTTTTTTCTTATCTCCAAAAAATGATGAGAAAGGGTCGTCTGATAATTGTTTAATTCCAAAACTAATTTTTTCTTTAGCAGCTTCTATTTCCAGTATCTTAACCTGTATAGCTTGACCTTTTTGATATTTCTTAAGTGTACGATCGCCATTCGAATCAGTCCATGACAAGTCATTTTTGTGAACAAGGCCATCAATATTATCATCTAACTTGGCAAAGATTCCAAACTCAGTAATATTTTTGATTTCTGTATCTATAATTTGACCAGTTGTATAATTTTTTTCAATATTCTCCCAAGGATTTGGTTCTGTTTGTTTAATACCTAAGCTAATTCTTTTCTTTTCTGTATCAATGTCTAAAATCTTTACACGGATATTAAATCCAACTTCAAGAATCTTACTAGGATGAACATTTTTTTTAGTCCAACTGATATCATTGGAGTGAACAAGTCCCTCTAAATCTTTTTCAATTAACTGAACAAAAGCACCATAGTCGGTTATATGAGAAATTTTACCATCGTATATTTCTCCTGATTGGACTTTATCTGCTATTTGACTCCAAGGATCATTTTTTAATTGTTTGTATCCTAAACTTATTTTGTCAGAGTCACCTGATACTTTTAAAATTTTAAATTCATAGGTTTTGCCTATTTCTAGAATGTCAGATGGGTGATTAATTCTACTCCAAGATAAATCACTTAAATGAGCTAAACCATCAATACCGCCAAGATCAATAAATGCACCATAGTCAGTAAAAGTTTTAACTCTTCCTTCTACAATGGAGTCACCTTTACTTTTTTCTAATAATTCACTCTTAATATTTTTTTGTTTTTCCTCCATTATAGCTTTTCTTGAAACTACAATATTACCTTTTGCATAATCCATTTTTAGAATTACAAATAGCTCTTCTTTTTTTATTAGATGACTTACGTCTCTGACTGGCTTTGTGTCTATTTGGCTTAGTGGTAAGAAAGCATTTGCTCCCATAATTTTTACATAAAGGCCAGCTTTTGCTTTACCAACTATAAAGCCTTTAACTTTTTCTTGATTATCGTAAATCGTTTGAAGTTTTTCCCACGATTTCATCTTTATTGCTTTTTCGTGAGAAAGGCGAAGGTTGCCCTCTCTATCTTCTAATTTTTCAATAAATACTTCAATTGAACCGCCAATCTTAATGTCATCAATTGAGCCTGAATTTACAAACTCTTCTTTTGGAATCTGACCTTCACTTTTATGGCCAATATCAACAGTGATTGCTTGGTCAGTTATATTTAAAATAGTCCCAGAAATTATTTTGTTTGCGGCAAGAGAGGATTGAGTCGATGAATGCTGTTCAAGAAGCTGGCCGTACTCATCGTTAGAAATCATAGTTCATAAATTACCTTTCAAAATAATTGTTTTCTTTTAAAGATTTATAAGGCCTTTTCAAGAACTAAATTACTTTAGCAATGTATTAAAATCTTTGAAAAACCCAGGATAACTTGTTTTAACGCATGATTTATCAATTATAATGTTATTTTTAGCGCAAATTAGATTAGCAATGTAAAAAGACATGACTATTCTGTGATCAAAATTATGAATGATATTTGCCCCACCAGCTTTAATCTTTCTGTTTCCAATTACATGAAGGTCATAGTCCTTAATAAAACAATCAACGCCCATACCCTTTAGGTTTTTGTAAATCAATTCTAATCTATTACTTTCTTTAACAGTTAATTCTTTTAGGTCCTGGAAAATTGTTTCACCTACTGCAAAAGAGGCCGCGATAGATAATATAGGTATTTCATCTATTTGCATTGGAATTTCATTGCCTTTCACTAAAACTGACTTTAATTCCTTTTTTTGATTTACATACACATCAGCAATTATTTCGTTATGGACAATTCTTTTATTTTTAATTTCGATATTAGCGCCCATTCTTTTTAATGTTTTGAGAAATCCAATTCTAGTAGGGTTATAGAGCATATCTTTTACTTTAATTTTTGAACCAACTTTCAAACTTGCTGCGGTTATCATAAACGCAGCTGAAGATGGATCTCCTGCAACTTTATATTTCAGTGGCTTTAATTCTCTTTTATTAGACATAGTAATAAATCGATGTGGTTTTTTTTCTTTAAAGCTAATGTCGTAATTCATAGTCTTTAACATTCTTTCAGTATGATCTCTAGTGCTAGCAAACTCTTTAATTTTTACTTTACCTAAAGTATTCAAAGCAGATAGCATCACTGCACTTTTAATCTGTGCAGAGGGAATTAATATTTCATAATTAAGAGGTACAGGATTAGGTGAACCATTAATTGTCATAGGTAAAAAATTATCTTTTTTCAAAATAAATATTGCACCTATTCTTTTTAAATGTTCAGTCACTCTTTTCATAGGTCTTGATGAAAGCGATTTATCACCCACTAACACAGCCTTAATATTATTTGATGAGATAAGGCCTGTAATCAAGCGAATGCTTGTTCCGGAATTTCCAAAATCCAACTTTTTTTCAGGTGTAAATAACCCTCCAGGAGGTAGTCCAAAAATTATATATTTTCCTGATTTTTTTTTTATATTTGAGCCTAATTGTTTCATAACACTAACTGTGTTTAATACATCTTCAGATTCTAATAAATTTGAAATTGTACTTTGACCTACAGTCTGTGAACCAAGAATAATAATTCTGTGACTAATAGATTTATCTCCCGGGGGCGTGTAGCTACCCTTTAACTTATTATTTCTTGATAATGGCATTAATGATAAAATTTATACAGTAAATGTATTTTATAAAAATAAAAAAATTAATCTTGATAATCTTGGCCAAGATATATTTTTTTTACAAATTCATCTTTAACTATATCGTTAGGATGACCTTCTCTTATGAGAGACCCCTTATATATTATATGTGCATAGTCTACGATTTTTAATGCCTCTCGTACATTATGATCTGTAATGATTACACCAATATCATTTCTTTTTAATTTAGCAATGGTATCTTTCACTTCTTGTATTGCAATTGGATCAATTCCTGCAAATGGCTCATCCATCATAATAAAACTAGGTTCGCATGCTAATGCTCTTGCAATTTCAGTTCTTCTTCTTTCTCCACCGGATAAAAACTTACCTTTTCTTTTTGTAAATTCCTCTAAGGAAAAATCTCTTATTAATTGATTTACTTTTTCACTAATTCTATCTTTTGCGATAAATAGCTCTGCTACACTAAGTATATTCTCATAAACTGTAAGATCTCTAAATATAGAAGCTTCTTGAGGTAAATAAGTTAGACCTAATTCAGATCTTCTATGGAGACTATAAGCTGAAACATCTTCGTCATCTATATAAATAGAACCAGCATCAGGATCAACAAATCCAGTTATAATATTGAACAATGTAGTTTTACCACTACCATTTGGCCCGAGTAGACCAGTTATTGAATTCTTTTTAAATACAACAGATATATCTTTGAGGGCTTCTTTAGTTTTGAATTTTTTTTGTATGTTTTTAACACTTACACTATTCATCTTTAATAAGAGCTTCAGCTAAACTATCTTTTCCTGTTGTTTTAAGTGTCCTTGTATTTTTTTCCAAATCTACAATTAGTTCATCTCCACTCAAATATCTATCTGGGGACACTATGCTCACATTTCCGCGAAGAATAATTAAAGATTTTTGCTTATTATAATTAGCCGTATCAGATTTAAAGACTTCATTTTCGTAATAAATTTCTACTTCCTCATTTAGCTCAACATTTTGAAATATCTCTTTTTCATTTTCAAAAATGTAAGAAGCAAGAATTTTATTAGCGAAAGCTTTAATTTCATTATTTTTGAATTCAACACTACCTTCAGCTGAATAGGTCTGATTTGTCTTATCCCATGTAATTCCATTAGATGCTTTAATGTAACTCTCCCCAAAGCTTAATGAATAATTAAAAAATAATAGAAATATAAATAAAAATTTAATCTTCATTAGTTTTGAATTCACTTTTACCATTAAACTTAATTATATTTGCCTCTTGATCAAATTCAAAACCCTCTGATTTGATAGTACCTTGATTATTAGTTGTTTTTGTTTCTTTTACACTTGAAGTTATCATGTTGTGAGTATCAATAGTTACATTTTTACTTGAAATTTCATATTCACTATTTTTTAAACTGGTATCTCCAATGAGCATTGTTTTATTTTCATTTATTTTTACCATTTTATCAGAAGTTATAATGTCAACACTTTTATCTCCAGAGATCATTGTAGTAAACTTTTCAAGGGAGTTTGATTGATAATTTTGAGCTATTTGCTCAATTGGAGAATTCATAAATATTAAAATAATTTGTGATAACAAAAGTAGTGCTATTAAGACATTTAGATTTACTTTTTTGAAAATGTTATTCATTATCTAAGCAATCCTTTAGATTAACTATACCAATAGCTTTTTTATTTTCTGAGATAATCAAACTCGTTATAGCATTTTTATTCATAATATTAATTGCTGCTGAGACCAAGGTATTACTATTTACTAAAATTGGGTTATTTCTCATAATATTAGATACATCATCATTTAAAAGATCAGACTTTATTGATCTTCTAAGATCGCCATCGGTAACAACTCCTTTTATGTTCTTTTTACTGTCTACGATAATTGCACAGCCATACTTTTTTTTTGTCATTATAATCACAGCTTCTAAAACTTTAGACTTTTGAAGCACTAGAGGTATGTCGGTATTCATTATTTCTTTTAGGGTTCTGAGGTTTTTGCCTATTTTGCCACCTGGATGAAAATTCTTAAATGATTGTCTATCAAAGTCTCTATACGATAAAATTGTTGAACAAAGAGCGTCGCCTGCAACTAATGCTAAAGTGGTAGATGTTGTCGGTGCTATACCGAGAGGATCAGATTCTGCGTGTTTAGGAATGATAATTTTTACATCAGAGTTTTTTGATAAAGAGCTATTTTTTCCTGAAGTAATACAAACTATTTTGATCCCATTCTTTTTACAATAATTAATTATATCATTTAATTCAGAGGCTTCACCAGAGTTGGATATTAATATTACAATATCCTTTTTTTCAATAATTCCTAAATCGCCATGACTGGCTTCCACTGGATGCAAAAAAATGGAAACTATTCCAGTAGAGGTAAATGTGGCAGCAATTTTATTTGCTATGTGTCCACTTTTTCCGATACCAGATAATATTAATTTCCCCTTTAACGATAAAAGTAATTCGACCGCTTTATAAAAGTCAGTATTAAGAGATTTTTCAAGTTTTTTTATTCCTTCAATTTGAACTTTTATTGCTTTTTTACCTTTTGATATTATTTCTTTTGTTAATTTCATTATTAATGATGTGCAAATATATCCACATTATCCCAACCGGCAATGTCCAATTCAACTCTTGTCTCAAGAAAAAGAATTATTTTATGAAACATTTTAAATCTAGAAGTTTCATGCAATTTTTTTTCTAAATTATCTTTAATTGCTTGCAGGTAGCGAACATCATTGAGTGCATACTCAATTTGATCTTGCGATAATTCTTCTTGACTCCAATCCGAGCTTTGTTCTTTTTTACTGATTTCAACTTTTAGAATTTCTTGAACTAAATCCTTTAAACCGTGACTACTAGTATAAGTCCTAGAAAGTTTTGATGCAATTTTAGTACAGAAAATATTTTTAGTTATGATATTTAAATTTTTTTTTAGCATCGCAACATCAAATCTTGCATAATGAAAAATTTTCATAATATTTTTATTTTGTAAAAGTTTTTTTAAATTTTGAGAGTCATTTGCTTTAAACCCTTTAGGAAATTGAATAATGTAGAACTTACCATCATCATTATTCATAATTTGGATTAGGCACAAACGGTCACGATTTATATTAAGGCCTAAAGTTTCGGTATCTATGGAAGCAGACGTTTTGAAAGTTTTAAGAACTTCTTCAGGTAGGTCATTTTGGAACAGTTGATAATTTGTCATTATAAGTGTTATATTTATATAAGATAGAAAGTATAATGAAAAACAAAAATATATTAATACTTGGATCCACTGGTTTTATTGGAAGAAGTTTAACTAAAAAGCTTTTATCTAAAGGTCACCAAATCACAAGTCCTGTTAGAAACCCTGATAAAGTAAAAAGAAATATACTTTCTGGTGATATAGGTCAAATCAACATAATACCTTTTAATGTGTCTAATCTTTATTCAATTGAAGCAGATATAAAAGAAGCAGACATTATTGTAAATCTCTTAGGTATATTATTTGAAAAGCCAAACAGGTCTTTTGATACAATTCATTACCACGTCCCAAAAGTGATCTCTGATATAACTAATAAATACAATAAAAGGTTCATACATATTTCTAGTTTAGGGAGTACAACTGAAACAAAGTCTTCTTATTTGTATTCTAAAGCATTGGGTGAACATTATATAGAGACCAATCATAATAATTACTCAATTATTAAACCAAGTATTGTATTTGGAGAGGAAGATAATTTTCTTAATCAATTTGGTTACATGACAAAATTTTTACCTTTTTTACCGTTATACAAAAAAGGTAATACGAAATTTCAGCCAATTTATCTTGATGATTTAACTTCTTTCATATCTAAAATTATAGATTCAGATGATAGTAATTTTTTAAATAAATCTATTGACGCTGTTGGACCTAATATTTATTCATTCAAAGAAATTCTAGAAATGATTTTTGAAATTGTTAAAAAGAAAAAGCGTTTTATTAATATTCCTGATTTTTTTGCCTCATTACAAGGAAGGCTTATGGGCGCCCTTCCTAATCCTCCTTTTACATATGATCAGTTTCTATCTCTGTCTCATGATAGCATATCTCCAGGGGCAGATAAATTTATTAAAGCCTCTTTAGGTAGAGAACTTTCATCAATGAAATTAGTCGCTTCAAATTATTTAAAAAAATTTATTGATAAAGTTTAAGAAAAATAAATCAGAAGAATCAACCCTAATAAAATTCTATAAATTACATAGGGCATAAAGCCAATTTGATTAATATATTTAATAAAAAATAATAAAGTTAAGTAAGCAGATATAAAAGTAATTATAAAAATAATTAGTAAATTAATATCTAAGCTAATTAAATTTAATTCTTTAGCGTTACTCAGAAAAGAAATCAGTATGATTGGAAAGCTCATCAACAAACTATTTTTAATTGCCAGTTCTCTTTTTTTATCTAATAACAGAAACGCTGTGATACAACTTCCAGATCTACTAAAACCAGGTAAAAAAGCAAGACATTGAAATAAGCCTGCAATAAAAAAATCTAATTTTAAAGATCTAGTTTTTATGCGAATTTTTTTAAACTTAATGACTAGTAGTAACAACACAGCACCAATAATGGATGTGTAGGCAATCATATGTAATGACAAAAAATTTAAATTTAGGATTTTTATAATAAGGCCCATGGCTAATGCAGGTATCATGGAGATCACTACCAACTTAAAATTATTTGAAAATAGATCTTTAAGACTATCCGAGTTATTTTTATATAAATATGTAATTAAGGCTAATAGCGATGAAAAATGAGCTGTTGTTTCGTATAGGAGATTCCTGCTTTGGCTATCATTATACAAACTTTCGATGATATTTAGGTGTCCACTTGAGCTAACTGGTATAAATTCTGTTATTCCTTGTACTAAAGAATACAGTAAAATGAATGAATATGAGTAGTCTGTCATAAAATATTACATATTTTTTTTTTACTTTGCATATTAATTACAATATAAAATTATTCTATTCGAATAATAGAGGTAAATAGTAATAAAATATTACAATGTTAGAATTCTTTAAA
>ERZ887830.333-NODE-333-length-30782-cov-76.274384_pt1 | contig 30782 bp, 28 predicted proteins | sample MGYA00521101_ERZ887830 | MGnify/ENA primary metagenome ERZ887830 (study PRJEB32303, sample SAMEA104408592) | aquatic metagenome | biome: Marine water; feature: Pelagic; material: water | place: Baltic Sea | collected 2014-06-05T16:38:00 | depth 1,762 m ... | reverse complement strand
CTCATTATTCGAAATCTATAAACTCTTCGGGGTTTAGTGCGTAGCCATCGCTCCAAAGCTCAAAATGTAAGTGTGGTCCCGTTGTCATGGTGCCAGTGTTGCCCGCAACAGCAATGACTTGACCTGGTTCCACAGCGTCGCCTTGGCGGACGTTTAGTGAGGCATTATGCTTATAAACCGATATAATATTAAAGGGGTGGTCAATGATAAGAACATAACCGGTTTCGGTTGTCCAGCTGGCAAAAATCACATTGCCCTCTGCCGCAGCTTTAACAGGCGTGTTTCGTGGTACCACAACATCTACAGCGTAGTGTGCTACAGATGAGTCAAAACCCTGGCTGATGGTTCCCGAAACGGGAGGAAATAAGACAAATGGAATGGTTTGCCCTGCAGATGCCAATAAATTGTACTTGTCGTCTTGGGCAACCTCTGCGCGGAGTAAAGAATCTGCTGATGATGTAGAAAATCCAACGGCATCGTCAAGTTGAGTGGTGTCTAGCCGCATCTGAGTTTCCAATTCTTGAAGGTCTAGATCGCCTCTTAGCACTTTGTTAACCGATGAAATATAGCGCTGGTTTCTTAACAACGCCAGCTGAAGCGAATCCAGGCGATAATTATTGCGAATGGCTTGCCTCCTTATTTCAGAAGAGTCATAGCCCGGAATATACTCTTTTAACTGAGTGCGTGAAATGACTAAAAAAGTAGTTGCAATGAGCAGTACTATGATAACACTTACAGTAAGAAAAACATTTAATCGACTGAGTTTATAAGAAAAACGCTCTTCAAATGTTTCTTCGTTTAAAATAACAAATCGGTACTTGGCAAGCCATCGCTGCCAAAATCCAGGTTTTTTGTTTTTTTTGTTATCCATCTGTGCAAATATAACTAGTTGTTTGATAGCGTGCGCTGCCTTCTGCCAAGTCCGTTTTCTTTGTTACCTTTGTAAAAAATCAATAGTATGATACTTGCTATTAGTCCTGTTCAAATTCTTGTCATTGCGCTTGTAGTGCTACTCTTGTTTGGTGGAAGGAAAATTCCAGAGCTTATGAAAGGCCTCGGTACCGGAATCAAAGAGTTTAAAAACGCCACCAAAGAAGAAGAGAAAAAAGACGCTTCAAAAGAAGACTAGTCCTTTTTTAATTGTTTCATTGATTGCATAATTGCCTCTGTTTCAAACACATAGTCTCTTTTGGCTACAGTCGGTGCAAAAACAAAGCCTTCCATAACAAGGTAGCTGTTGCTTTTTTTGTCGTCCAATAAAAACTGTAAAAAAGGTCCTGCCATAAAATCTCCTTTTACCTCCCAAGTACCTCGCGTTTCTATCGCTTGCATGCCGTTAATCGTGGTCTTATAAACATAGGGCTCGTAAGCCGCTTCGGTAATAAGGTGTGTGCTTGCTAATCTGCCTGGAATAAATGCTTGGCCTACAGAATCGCGAATACGAATAATGTCTGCCAAGGGTTGTTCAAAATCAAGCTGGGTCGTTCTTGGCAACGCATAAACAATAAGATTTACATGTCCTTTGCGAATTTCCCGCTGAAACCAAACGGCGCTTTTTTCTTCCTTAAATACGTTGTAGGCTGAAGGGATCGAAAGATCTATTCCAAACCTGTCTTGAAGCACATTTTGATTTAATGTTGATTTAAGTGTGCGTCTTTGGCGCTCTGCAACCTCCCCTTTTTTAAACGACTTGATAATCCCTGAAGATTGAGACAGTATCATTTCTACAAGTGTCGCTGTATCAGGTGCGCTCAATACGGCCATTTGTTGCGGGCTTGCATAGCGGTTTTTGTCCGTTCTTATAACAACCTCATCGCCAAAGCCAACCCATAAAACCATACGGCTTAACCTTGTAAAGCCCGTAAAAACTTCGGGAGGTATTTGCTTTAAGTCAAAAAGGGGTTCTTTTTGTGGCAATCCTTCCGCCGGAAAAGCAAAGGCAGCGCGTACCGCGTCGCCTACTTCTGTCTCCCACAACAAATCAGGCATCACCACTGAAATGGTATTGATGTTTCCGTTGGACGATTTTACCAAGGGTGTTGATGGGCGGTTTTGACAGCCCAACACAACAAAAAACAATAAGAGAATGCGTATGTTCATGAAGCTATAACCACAATAATTACGCCAACATGGCAGCAATACCCGGCAGTGTTTTTCCTTCCAAACTTTCTAACATGGCTCCGCCACCTGTGGAAACATAACTGACCTCGTTCTCTAGGTTAAATTGTTTTACCGCTGCAACCGAGTCTCCTCCGCCCACTAGTGAGAACGCTCCGTTTTTGGTTTGTTCCACAATGCTTGCCCCCAATGCACGGGTTCCTTTAGAAAAGTTTTCAAACTCAAAGACGCCCAAAGGTCCATTCCACAAAATGGTTTTAGATTGCTTTACTACGGTATCAAATTTAGCTTCGGACAATGGCCCTGCATCCATTCCCTCCCAATCGTCTGGGATTTCGTTAATAGGAAATATTTGCTGAGGCGTGTCGTTAGAAAAATCTTGGCCTGCACGTACATCTACTGGCAAGTGTACTTGCACGCCCAGTGCTTCTGCTTGTTCAAGAATCGATAGTGCCAGGGGCATCTTTTCGTCTTCACAAATAGATTTCCCTATTTTACCTCCTTGTGCTTTAATAAAGGTAAAGGCCATGCCCCCGCCAATAATCAGGTGATCAACTTTTGAAAGGATGTTTTCGATAATGGTGATCTTGGAAGACACCTTTGCACCACCCAAAATAGCCAAGACAGGCTTTTCTCCAGAAGCCATTACTTTGTCAATGGCCGTTATTTCTCCTGCCAGCAAATGCCCAAAACACTTCTTATTTGGAAAAAACTGTGCCACCACTGTGGTTGAGGCGTGTGCGCGGTGCGCAGTGCCAAATGCATCGTTCACATAAACTGTTCCTAGCTCAGAAAGGGCTTTTGAAAAGTCCTTATCTCCTTTGGTTTCGGCTTCGTGAAATCGCAAGTTCTCAATTAATAGTACCTCGCCTTGACCCAATGCTGCTGCTTGAGCTGTGGCCTTTGAACCAACAACTTCATCACAAAAGTGTATGGCTTTGCCTAGATGTTTTTCAAGTGTAGGAACTATTTGCTTAAGACTTAGTTTAGGATCACTCCCTTTAGGTCTGCCCAAGTGAGACATCAACACACAGCTCCCTCCTTGCTCTAATATATGTTGAATAGTGGGCAGCGCAGCAACGATTCTTGTGTCGTCTGTTACATTGCCTTTGTCGTCTAACGGAACGTTAAAGTCTACGCGTATCAAGGCGCGTTCCTGGCTAAATGAAGTGTTTTGTAGGGTATTCATGTGTGTGTTTTGTTTGCGCAAAAATACAATATCATCTTGGTTTGAAGTAGTCCATTTTTATAAACTGCATGTTTGTATATTTAGGCATGCTTTTTAATGCCGTATTGGGTCACGATACTCAAAAGAAATCATTGACCGACAGCCTTGCTGTCAAACGTATTCCGCACGCCCAACTTTTTGAAGGCGACGACGGACACGGGCTGTTAACCGTCGCGCTGGCCTATGCCAATGCTGTGGTCTGTGGAGATAATCCAGAAAGGGCTTCCATGCAAAAAGCAATAGGAATGGTTCATCCTGATATTCATTTTGTTTTTCCAACGGCTATTACTTCCGATGTAAAAACAAAACCCACTTCAAATGACTTCCTTGAAAAATGGCGAAGCTTTGTCTCCGAACAGCCTTTTGGATCGCTATATGATTGGATGCGCTATTTGGGCGCTGAAAACAAGCAGGGTGTTATCAATGTTAACGACGCCTTGTCCGTAATGCAAAAAGTCAGCCTTAAATCATTTGAAGGTGGGTGGAAATGTGTCATTATTTGGCATGCCGAAAAACTCACCATTGCTGCGTCTAACAAATTACTAAAGAGCATAGAAGAGCCTCCTGCTAAAACACTGTTTTTACTTTTATGTCCCGATGCCTTTCAGCTTATTGCAACCATCAGATCAAGGTGTCAACGAACCCGCTTTGGCGGTATTGAACAAAACCTTATCGCACAGCATCTGGAAAAAAAAGGTGTCGCTAAAACCTTATCCGCTGCGGTTGCTGGCCAATCAAAAGGTAATGTGGGAAAAGCGCTTGGTCTTGTAGATCAACAAAATGAACTTGCGCAATATGAAGATTGGTTTGTTGCTTGGGTGCGCACTGCTTTTCGTGCAAAAGGAAATAAAGCTGTGGTGCTAGAACTTTCTGAATGGAGTCAGTCTTTGGCGTCAAAGGGCATAGAAACGCAGAAACAATTTTTGTCGTTCGCCATACAAATGTTTCGGGCTGCGCTTATGAATCATTATAAGTTAGAGGCTGTTGCCAACTTTTATCCCAAGTCAGATTTCAAACTTGAGCGCTTTGCGGCTTTTATTCATGGTGCTAACATTTTACCCATTATTACTGCGCTTGAAGACAGCATGTATCACCTTTCCCGAAATGGCAGCCCACAAATGATTTTTACCGAACTCTCCTTTAAATTAACACGCTTACTGCACACAAAAGCATAAATAGCTTTTGTCTATTGTATTTGTGTTTTATTATAGGCGGGGTTTATTTTTTGCGCTCCTTTCTTTTGGTGCTAATCGTTTTTATTTAACTGTTCCTGTCGCTTCAGTGGTTGCGGCTAAGAAAGTCGCTTAAATCGCTTTATTTTGGCTTTTGGAGGAAAAAAGTAAGTGATGAGGTGTTTGTAGTTTGCCAGCCTTTGAAATTTGCAAACAGCCCTTTATAAAATGCTTTAATCCACGGCACTTTGGTCTTTCGATATTGTTCGGAAAGCAGCGAAATATAAAAAGCGTCCCAATACATGTTTTTTGTTTTAAGCAATTCAAAGCCTGCTTTACGCCCAAGTAACGCTATGGCGTGTTTGTTGTAGTGCCAGCGGTGGCGGGGTACGTCATAGGCAGCCCAAAAAGATTTGTAGTGTTTGGCATCCCATGATGCGGCGTTGGGTACAGCCAAAACCAATACGCCTCCCGGCTTAAGGGATTTATAAAACGACGCCAAGGCTTCACTGGGCTTATTTATATGTTCAAAGACATGCCAAAGTGTTATGACATCAAATTGGTTTTCTTTTAGCGGCACGGACAACGTACTAAGCTGTCTTTGCTTGAGGATTTTAGTTGCGCTTGGAGAGGTGTCATAAACACAAACCCGCCATCCCTCTTGTTGAGCGGCTAGGGCAAAGTCGCCATTGCCTGCGCCGTAATCCAACATTTGTCCCTTAGTCGGAAATTGACGAATCCAGTTGAGTTTTGATTTGATATTACGCCGCTTAACCCATGCATAAACTTTAGCTTTAAAACTAATGGCTTGGGTTTCGTGTGAGGCATATCCTGTTTTGGGATAATATTGTTCAAGTTCCGCATCGCTGAGTTCGGGAGTGGTTTTTAGCGCCGTCGTTTCCTTGTCCAAAACTAAATCAAAGCTGGACTTGCTGACGAGGTGATCGATAACAGTAAATGGTTTCACGTGGAACAATTAACGACCCATATACACCAACAACACAGACAAATCACTTGGTGATACACCGCTAATGCGTGAGGCTTGTGCTATGGTTACGGGTTGGATTTTGTTGAGTTTCTGTCGCGCTTCTATGGATAGGGATTTTACCTTTTCATAGTCAAAATCTTTTGGAATCGGCACGTGCTCTAAAGAAGAGAGTTTGTCTGCTTGCAATTTTTCCTTGGCAATATAACCTGCGTATTTAATTTGTATTTCAACCTGCTCTAAAGTGGCGGTGTCAATGGCTTCTTTAGCCACAAAGTCGCTAACAGTGTTAAGCGTGAGGAAGTCTGCAATTGTTAGATTCGGACGGGCCAACACTTTTCCCATTTTTAGGGATTGCTTTACCGGGTTTGACTCTTTCTTTGTCAGAATGGGGTTGATGTCTTCAGGCACTACGCTTGTTTTTTCAAAGAAGCGCAACAAGGCCGAAGTCTTTTGTGATTTAGTTTCTAACAGACGCATACGCTTGTCAGAAGCAAGACCCATATCGTGAGATCTGGGCGTAAGGCGAAGGTCTGCATTATCTTGTCTCAACAAGGTGCGGTATTCTGCCCTTGATGTAAACATACGATACGGCTCTTCAGTGCCTTTGGTGATAAGGTCGTCAATTAACACGCCGATATAAGCCTCTTCGCGGCTGAGAATAAAAGATTCTTTTTGTACGACATGGTTGTGGGCGTTGATTCCAGCCATGATGCCTTGTGAGGCCGCTTCTTCATAGCCTGTAGTACCGTTGATTTGCCCTGCGAAAAACAAGCCTGAGACAAGCTTGGTCTCCAAGCTGTGTTTGAGTTGCGTGGGTTGGAAAAAATCATATTCAATGGCGTAGCCCGGTCTAAAAAACTTAACCTTTTCAAAACCAACAACAGCTGAAAGCGCCTTAAACTGGACTTCTTCTGGAAGCGATGTTGAGAAGCCATTTACATAAACCTCTACCGTGTCCCAGCCTTCCGGCTCAACAAACAATTGATGTCTGTCTTTTTCGGCAAAACGGTTGATTTTATCCTCTACCGATGGGCAATAACGGGGACCTATACTTTTAATTCGTCCGTTAAACATGGGGGAACGATCAAAGCCTTCTCTGAGCAAATCGTGAACAACGGGACTGGTATACGTCATATGGCAGGACCGCTGGGTTTTTAGCGTGTGGCTGTCGTCTAAATAAGAAAATTTAGAAGGGTTACTGTCGCCGGGCTGTTCTATCATCTTGCTGTAATCCAAAGACCTTCCGTCAACCCGGGGTGGTGTGCCTGTTTTCATACGACCAGAATTAAAACCTCTTTCTATTAGTCGTTCGGTGAGGCCAAAAGAAGCGCTTTCGCCTGCGCGACCACCTCCAAATTGTTTCTCGCCAATATGAATAAGACCATTAAGAAACGTACCGCTTGTTAGTACCACAGATTTCGCTTTAATTTCAATGCCTAGTGAGGTAACAACTCCTGCAATGCTGTCCTTTTCAAAGAGGAGGTCTGTGACCATTTCTTGGTAAAAATCAAGATGTTCCGTTTGTTCTAATTTGTTGCGCCAGTGCTGTGCAAACATCATCCGATCGGATTGAACGCGCGGGCTCCACATGGCAGGGCCTTTAGAGCGATTAAGCATTTTGAACTGAATGGCCGATGAGTCTGATACAATTCCGCTATATCCGCCTAGTGCGTCTATTTCTCTAACAATCTGACCTTTTGCAATACCGCCCATGGCAGGGTTACAGGACATTTGACCAATGTTTTGGAGGTTCATGGTAATAAGCAGGGTAGTGCTGCCCATATTGGCTGCGGCAGCTGCAGCCTCTGCGCCTGCATGCCCACCACCAACTACAATTACGTCATAAATATCACGAAACATGGTTTTCCTTGTTTTGTTCCACGTGAAACAATTTTATACACGCTTGCTCTGCGCTCCGCATGTCTGCTATTTGAAATTCTGTTTTATCCTTAAAACCCAAACAATGCAAGAGTCCATGAGACATAACACGAAGGAGCTCTTCATCAAAAGGAACATTCTGCTCAACTGCGTTTTCACGAACACGCGTTACAGAAATGGCAATGTTGGCAGAAACATCTTTGCCAACGGTGTCGTCAAAGGTAATGATGTCAGTTAACGTATTGTGGTTCAGGTATTTAAGGTTTAATTCGAGCAAGGCTTCGTCATCCATAAAGGCATAAACAAGCGTCAGAGCCGTTGCGTTATGCTGGTTTGCACATTTTGTAAGCCAGTTGACAAACATTTGTTCGTCAACAAGAACAAAATCTGTTTGGTATGTAAAATCCACCGATGCATCCATGGCGCAAATATATTCAATTAGAGTTGTAATAAAAGATGAATAGTCGTTGTATCTTTGACAAACTATTATGTCTATACGCGTTCGTTTTGCACCTAGCCCTACCGGCCCCTTACACATTGGGGGTGTTCGCACGGCACTATACAACTATTTATTCGCCAAAAAACACGGAGGTGTGTTTATCCTAAGGATTGAAGATACCGATCAAAACCGTTTTGTGGATGGGGCAGAAGCCTACATTACAAAAACGCTTGATTGGTTGGGCATAAGCCCAGACGAAAGTCCAAGCAAACCGGGAACTGCTGGTCCGTACCGACAAAGTGAGCGAAAGGACGGCTACCTAAAATATGCTAAGTTATTAGTAAAAAACAGCAGTGCTTATTTGGCATTTGATACAGCAGATGAGCTACAAAGCCTCCGCGAAGCGGCTGAGCAAAAGGGCGGGCGCTTTATCTATAATTGGGAAAACAGGAATCGCCTTAAGAACAGCTTGTCGTTAAGTGCTGACGAAGTCGCTGAGCTAATTGAAAACAAAGCACCTTATGTCATTCGGTTCAAAAGTTATGAAAAAGGGAGAGACAAGTCATTGTCTATGGTTGACAAAATTCGAGGAGACGTCGTGGTTGACACTTCTTTGTTAGACGATAAGATTATTGTAAAACAAGACGGCATGCCTACATATCACCTCGCTAATGTAGTAGATGATCACCTGATGGAAATCAGTCATGTGATTCGGGGAGAGGAGTGGTTGCCTTCAATGGCGCTGCACGTGCTTTTGTACAACGCTTTTGGTTGGAAAACACCTGTTTTTGCACATGTGCCGTTGATTTTAAAGCCTACTGGAAAAGGAAAGCTTTCAAAGCGGGATGGCGATAAATTCGGTTTTCCTGTATTTCCATTGGAATGGGACAAAGAGACGCCAGGTTTTAAAGAGGCTGGTTATTTGCCGGAGGCGCTTGTAAATTATTTGGCTTTATTGGGGTGGAACCCTGGTGGTGAAGAAGAGCTTTTTTCTTTAAAAGAGTTGGTGGCGTTATTTTCGCTTGAGGGCATAACCAAGGCGGGGGGGCGATTTGACCCCGAACGCTGTAAATGGTTTAACCAACAGCACCTCCATAAAGCAGATTCAGCGCTTGTTAAATCCTCGCTTGCTCAACTACTTCAGCAAAAGGGCATAGACAATGCGTCGGTTTCAACAGCTGATGTCGTGGGCTTGGTACAAGATCGGCTAACACTACTTACTGACCTTTGGGATGAAGCGTATTTCTTTTTTGTTGCACCTGTTGAATACGATGAGAAAGCAGTGCGAAAGCAGTGGAAAGAGGAAACGCCTCAGATCTTATCTGCTGTGATGAATAGTATAGAAAATGCTCACGACGCACAGGCAGAAACCTTAAGCGCCGGCATAAAGTTATGGGCAAATGAAAACAACATAAAACTAGGCATGATCATGGCGCCCTTGCGAATTGCGTTGGTTGGTGCGCTAAAAGGCCCTGATGTGTTTGCTATTTGTAGTGTTTTGGGTAAGGCTGAATGCGTGAAAAGAATTGCTTCTGCTATTGACAAAAATTAGCGCAATTTTTCTTATCTTATGAGTGAACTTTTAAAACAACTTTTATGGATGTAATATTCAATGCTGCCATTGGCTTCGGTATAGTACTGCTGCTGTTTATGGCTGTTTTTATAGTAACGCAGCAAACCGCTGCTGTGGTTGAACGCTTTGGTCGTTTTCAAAGCATTCGCCAATCAGGGCTTCAAATTAGAATCCCACTTGTCGACCGTATCGCAGGTCGCTTGAGCCTAAAAATTCAACAACTTGATGTAATTGTAGAGACCAAAACCAAAGACGATGTATTTGTCAAACTAAAAGTGTCTGTGCAATATATGGTAATCAAAGACAAGGTGTATGATGCCTTCTACAAGCTTGACTACCCACATGACCAAATTACTTCATACGTATTTGATGTGGTGCGCGCAGAGGTGCCTAAAATGCGCCTAGACGACGTGTTTGAACGCAAAGACGACGTTGCGATTGCTGTTAAGTCAGAGCTTAACGATGCCATGATTAACTATGGGTATGATATTATCAAAACCTTAGTTACAGACATAGACCCCGACCTACAAGTAAAAGAGGCGATGAACCGTATTAATGCTTCGGAGCGAGAGAAAATTGCAGCGCAGTATGAAGGAGATGCCGCCCGTATTTTAATTGTTGAAAAGGCAAAGGCAGAGGCAGAGTCTAAACGACTACAGGGACAAGGAATCGCCGATCAGCGTCGTGAGATTGCCCGTGGGTTAGAAGAGTCTGTTGAGGTATTAAACAAGGTGGGGATAAACTCGCAAGAAGCCTCCGCATTGATTGTTGTAACACAACACTATGATACGCTACAGTCAATTGGGGAAGAGACCAACTCTAACCTAATTTTATTGCCAAACTCGCCACAAGCGGGGTCAGACATGCTTAACAATATGGTGGCGTCATTTACGGCGAGCAACCAAATTGGCGAAGCCATGAAGAATCATAAAAAGAAAAAAGATGCGGGAGAGGCGTAAGCCTTAACGCGTTAAACATAAAAAACCCCGGCCTTGTGTTGGGGTTTTTTGTTACAGGTTAATATTGTGGGCAAGAGACACCAAAAACACCCATTTTTTCATGGTGGGAAACTGCCAGTGCATGATCCCTGTGTTTAGCTTTAATGCTTGAGAAAGTTTGTTTGATACTTGAGCGGTAAATCTGTTTTGATTAAACCCAGATCCAGAGTTCTGAAGGAAGATTTCTTCGCTTAGACTAACCGTTAGTTTTGCTGTAAGCGGTAGACTTGCTGTGAGGCCAAAACGATAGCGAAGCTGCAGGTCTTTATTGATCCAGCGTTCTTCTACAAAAACCGTGTTGGTAAAACGTACTTTGTTGAGCTGAGTCGAAAAGGCTAATTTTTGATATGCGCCATCTTCATTGATCGCGGCAATTTTTCTATAGCCTGCCGAAAGGGTTACGTTGGGTGCAAGCGCACTGCTAAAGCCGGCGGTAAACAGCGCTTGATCTTTTGCCAAATCTAAGTCAAAACTGCGGTGTTGGTATTGCAAGTCGATGCTAGTATTGCTGTTTATTTTGAGTTTGTTCTTGTAAATCAACCAAGAGCCAACATCTGTTTGGGCGTGAGTGCTTAGGGCGAAAAGGGAACAAAGAATAAAAAGATTATATTTTAACATCTTCGGCGTATTTAATCAGTAATGGATTTTTGTCTGTACGTGCTTTTATAATAAAATCAATCGCCGCAGCGTCTAGTACTGCAGCTGTTTTTTGATGTGCTGCAAGTACTATGGCAACAGCTATGCGGGTGCCTGTTTTCTTTGCAGCTGTATTATAGAGTGGAGCTAATGCTGCCGCAGGAATATCTTTAGCCAATGCCGCAATTTGGTCGGCGGCGGCTTCCTGCTTTTCTGCATTAAAAGAGGTAAACTTTTTACCTAGTTTACGAAGTGTATCTAATGGAGAAGCGACGTGTGTTTGTTGTGGTTGCTGTTGTGGTTTTGACTGTTGTTTAGACCAAGTGTCGCGCAACCCAACTGTTTTATTAAAAACATTTAGTCCGTCAGTGCTGTCTTGATCACAAACAAAGTACCCCAACCGTTGAAATTGGAAGTGGTCTCCGGCTTTTACCTCAGCCAACATCGGTTCTGCGAAAGCTGTTTGAACAGACAGGGAGTCTGGATTTAGCTGTGTCATAAAATCAACCTCCTTGTCTCCATCGGGGCTTGGGGTTTTAAACAAACGGTCGTATTGGCGTACGGATATTTCTTTAGCATCCCCTGCAGAAACCCAATGAATGGTTGCTTTTACTTTGCGTTGGCTTTCTGGACTGCCGCTGCCGCTCAAACTTTTAGGGTCATACGTGCAATGCACGGTCTCAATGTTTCCTGCTGCGTCTTTTTCTAAAGATTCGGCCTTGATAATATAAGCACTTTTTAACCGTACTTCTCCGCCTATTTTTAGTCTAAAAAACGAGCCGCTCGCTTCCTCGCGAAAATCTTCTTTTTCAATATACAGCGTGTTGGAAAACGGAATTGTTCTCGTGCCAGCATTTGAATCTTCGGGATTGTTGTCTGTGGTAAGGTTTTCTTTTTGTCCTTCAGAATAATTGCTAATCACCACTTTTATGGGGTTTAAAACCGCCATGGCGCGGGTAGCTGTCTTGTTTAAATCCTCACGTACGCAAAACTCCAACAAAGAAGCATCAATAACATTTTCACGTTTTGCAATACCAACGGTTTCGGCAAACTTCCGTAAAGAGGTAGGGGTATAGCCACGTCGGCGTAGTCCGCTTATGGTGGGCATGCGCGGGTCGTCCCATCCGTTTACTTTTCCGTCCACCACCAGGCGTTGTAGCTTGCGCTTGCTGGTGATTGTATAGTTCAAGTTGAGTCGGGCAAACTCCCGTTGTTTGGGTCGCAATCCGTTGTTGACCAACAGATCTAAAAAAGCGTCGTATAAATCGCGGTGCGGCTTAAATTCTAGTGTACACAAGGAGTGTGAAATTTGTTCAATATAGTCTGACTGGCCATGGGCCCAGTCGTACATGGGGTAAATACACCAAGCGTCTTTTGTTCTGTGGTGGGCCTTGTGCATGATGCGATACAAAATAGGGTCGCGCAACAGCATATTAGGCGAAGCCATGTCTCCCTTAAAACGAAGAACATAGGAGCCTTCTTGATGTTTTCCTGCTTTCATTTCCTCAAAAAGCCGAAGCACTTCTTTTGGGTCTTTATTGCGATAAGGACTGGCACTTCCGGGGGTGGTAGGGGTGCCTTTTTGGGCGGCAATTTGTTCTGGGGTTTGCGCATCTACATAGGCGTGGCCTTCATTGATAAGCTGTACTGCCCAAGCATAAAGTTGATCAAAATAATCCGACGCATAACACTCTTTGTCCCATGCATATCCAAGCCAAGTGATGTCATCTTTTATCGCATCGACATAGTGTTGCTCCTCTTTTTCGGGGTTGGTGTCGTCAAAACGAAGGTTGACAGGCGCATTGTATGCGTTACCAAGCTCGAAATTTAAACACATGGCCTTGACGTGGCCTATGTGTAAATAGCCGTTAGGTTCGGGCGGAAAGCGAAAACGCAACAAAGAGGGGTTAAGCCCCGCGTTGATGTCTTCATCGATTATGTGTTCAATAAAGTGTTTCGCCGTTTTTTCCTGCATCGAAAAATGTTTGCGGCAAAGGTAATTATTTAGACCAACTCCGTTGTTTAAGTTTTTATATTTGACACATTATGGGAAAAGTATATGTAGAAAACATTCAGGTCTATGCTTATCACGGTTGCTTGCCTGAGGAAACGCTCATTGGCAGCGACTACCGCGTGGATGTCTGGGTAGAAGGCGACTTGTCTGTTTCTTCCGTTTCGGACCAACTGGCAGATACCATTGATTATGTAACGCTTTGCGCTTGTGTGCGCGAGGAAATGGCAACGCCCTCAAAACTGTTGGAGCATGTGGCGCAACGTATTTTAAACCGCATTTTCGAAGCAAACGAAAGAGTTGATAAGGTTAATGTAAAGGTTTCTAAAATTAATCCCCCGATTGGTGGGCATGTGAAAGCTGTGGCGGTGGAGTTGTGTGAGGTAAAGAAATAAAGGTTAGGGTAGCATAAAAAATGCTACTTTTGCATCCCTAAAGGCACCGTGGCCGAGTGGCTAGGCAGAGCTCTGCAAAAGCTTGTACAGCGGTTCGAATCCGCTCGGTGCCTCTACTTTATTTGCGCTTCTATAATGGTTTGTAATTGCTCCTTTTGTTCCGGGAAGCTTCCTTGGAAAACAAAAAACAAACCAAATCCAAAAATGATAATGTGCACCAGCTGTTTGAGTTTGTAAATGACTAGAGGGGTAAGACTTGATTTGAGTTGTTTGGCGAGATATATTTTAACGATATCAAAAAGTAAGTAGATCAACAAGATATAAACGAAAAACCAAAAGTCTGCTCCAAATACCACCAAGCCTACCCAAAACAAAAAGGTGCCAATATTGATGATGTTTAGCACGAATCCTTTAGCTATATAAAAAAAGTAATTGCCTTTTGGTAGTGCCTCTGCCTCAAATGCAATGGTTCGTTTGTGTCTCATTGATGTTATCAGAGAGACAACACCGAATGTGCACAATACGGTGCCTCCAATGATAAACCATCGAGGGTTTTCTGCTAGGCTGTTTCGAAGTGATTGTGCACTGAAAAGAGCTATTAGGATAAAAACAACGTCAGCGATAACTGCACCTATATCAACACAAAAAGCGTGTTTTGCTCCTTTTGTGATGCTTGTTTCAACAATCACAAAGAAAACGGGGCCGGTAGAAAAAACAAGCAACAACGACAGGGGAATTGCTGCTAAAAATTCACTCATTTTCTGGGGTTTCGATTGGGGTACTCTTTTGTTCAATGTTGCCGCCTACTGCGACAGCTTTAATTAATTTTTTTGGTTGTCCATAAACACTGACTGATCCACCCAAGGAAACCTTTATATCTGCAAGTTCGGATGCATTAACAGCTGCTCTTCCGCCTGCTTTTACCCTAACCTCTACTTGCTCAGAATCTAACATAGCTGCCTCTACTATACCTCCTGTTACCACACTGTGGTATTGCACAACGGCCGAGCCTTTAAGGTTGACAATGCCGCCAGAGGCAGTTTTGGTTTTTACTTTTTGAACATCTAGAAGAGCGTCTATTTCTGCTCCTTCTTGTGCTTTTAATGAAATACTGGGTTGGAACAAAACATCTTGACATGACACAAAAGCGCCTTCATTAGCGTCTATTTCTTCTAATGAACTAGAGCTAAACAAAGCTACTGTGGTGTTAAATCCGCCAAAGCGCTTTTTGATGTCCATGCGTAGAAACAATCTTCCATTTTTATTTTTAATAGACAAAAAGGATTTGTTTTTTCCTTCTACCACTAAGGAATCAGCATCAGAAGGGATGATGGTTAAACGAATACCATCAAAAACTTTTACTTTATTGAACTGGCCAAGTCTTACCGCTTGAGCATGTGAAAGAGTAGAAACAAGTAAAAACAGAAAGAGTAAACGCATAAAAATCCTTTACCCAAAGATACATATTATTCTACGTGGCCCAGTATGTTAAAATCTAAGTGTCTTTTTATTGGATCTGCTGCGGTTACTTTTATCGTAACGCGATCGCCAAGCTGTATGCTTTTCTTGGTTTTTTGCCCCACGAATGCATAATTGCGCTCATCAAAAACATAATAGTCGCCTGGAATATCTTGTGGGCGAGCCATTCCTTCACATTTATTTCCTTCAAGCTCAACATAAAGTCCGCGCTCTACTACTCCAGAAACAATACCTGTAAACTTTTGTCCTATGCGTTCTTGCATGTATTTTACTTGCATGAATTTTATGGAGTCGCGCTCTGCTTTTGTGGCTAAGACTTCCATTGCGGAACAGTGTTTCATTACAGCTTCGTAGCCCTCTGCTTTGGGTGGTTTTTTAGCATCTAAGTAATGTTGTAAGAGGCGATGTGCCACAACGTCTGGATACCTTCTTATGGGTGATGTAAAATGAGAGTAATAATCGAAGGCTAGCCCGTAATGCCCAATGTTTTGTGTGGTGTATTTCGCTTTACTCATACTTCTTATTGTTAGGGTGTCAATAAGGTTTTGCTCGGGTTTATTTGCAATGTCTTTAAGCAGTTTGTTTATCGAATGTGCAGTTGTTTCTGCAGAAGCTAAATTCAAGGAATATCCAAAACCAGTTATTACGCTTTTTAATTGATCTAATTTTTCTTCATCTGGTTCATCATGCACCCTAAACACAAAGGTCTTTTTGTTGTCTTCTTTTGCAATAAATTCAGACACTTTCTTGTTGGCCAACAACATGTATTCTTCAATAAGTTTGTTCGCCTCTTTACTTGTTTTAACAAAAACATCTTTTGGGTTTTTGTCTTTGTCTAGTGAAAAACGTACTTCTTCTTTATCAAAGGAAATAGCGCCGCTTTGCATGCGTTTTTTTCGCAAGTGCTTTGCAGTTGTGTTAAGTTGTAAAATCGCTTCTTTTACTTTTTCATCAACCGTATACTTTTTTTCTGTAAGGGACAGCTCTGCGGGTATTGTTGATTGTCCTGTCTCTATAATATGTTGGGCTTCGTGATAGGCAAATCGGTAATTAGAATTGATAACCGTTCTACCAAATTTTTGGTCTTTTACGTTTCCATGCGTGTCTAGTGTGAAAATAGCTGCGAAGGTCAACTTTTCTTCGTTGGGTCTTAAAGAACAAACTTTATTAGAAAGTTGCTCTGGAAGCATTGGAACAACACGGTCAACAAGATAAACAGAAGTTGCGCGTTGGTAAGCTTCATCGTCTAGAACAGTACCAGGTTTGACGTAATGAGAAACATCTGCAATGTGAATTCCTACTTCAAAATCACCGTTTTCTTTTTCTTGAAAAGAAAGCGCATCATCAAAGTCTTTTGCATCTGTTGGATCAATAGTGAATGTAAGGACATCACGATAATCCATTCTTTTTTTTATTTCTTCTACGTTTATTTTTTCATCAATTTTATTTGCTTCTTCCTCAATTTGTGAGTCAAAAGCATAGGGTAATCCATATTCAGCTAAAATGGTGTGTATTTCTGTTTCTGCATCGCCAGGAATACCAAGTACTTCTATTATTTTAGCTTGTGGTGATTTGGTTTCATCCCAACTTGTAAAAGATATTAATACCCTATCCCCATCTGCTGTTTTCATTTCTGGTTCAGATTCTATGTAAAAATCGACCGTTGAAATTCTTGGGCTTACCCTAACAAACATGGTTCCATTACGTTTTTGGAGTGTTCCAACAAAACGTTCTCTTTTTCTTGCGACAATTTCTATTATTTTCGCTTCCCTTTTTCTTTTTCCTCTTGTTGGATAAGCATAAAAGAGAACCTCATCTCCTCCAAAAGCTTTATGGTGATGTGTTGATGATACTTTTACATCGTCTTCAAAATCTTCTGATATAATATAACCAGTTCCATTATTAGAAACATCAAGAATACCACGATGATAATTATCGTTTGTCTTAGCTTGAAATGTTCCTTTGGTTGGATTATTAATAAGCTTGAGCGCTGCTAACTTCTTTAAGTTTTTGATAATATGATTCCGACCACTAGGATCTTTAATACCAAGCCGACTGGCTATTTGTTTGTAGTTAAAGGTTTGGTTCGGGGTTTGATCTAAAACTTGAAGAATGTTTTTTTGGATTGATAAAACTTTCTTTTTGTTACCCATGTTTCACAAAGGTATGTCTAATAATTAGTCTTTGAAGTTTATCAACAAATAAATATTACATAACATCTTTTATATTTTTAATTTTTAAATCTATGATGGTTATTATAGTGTGTTAATAACCACAATAACTATATTTTATTTTTTTCAATACACTTGTAATTAGATATATACCTAAGAAAAAAGCAGCTTAAATTATGTTAGTAACATCAAAAATTATGTTAATACATTACCTGTAAGTAATCATAAAACAATTTGAATTACTCCCTTTTTTTACGTGTGGCAACACTCACTTCAATTATTAAGATTTATTAAAAGAAATAAACACCTCCTCTTAATAACCTTAATAAATTAACAGGTGTACGAAAAAGGATATTAACAACAACAAAAAGTGTAATTTTATAGAAAATAAGAACCATGCATATTTCGATAGGAAACGACCACGCAGGACCTGAATTAAAAAAAGAAATTTTTTCACTTTTAACTTCTTTAGGGCACACCTATACCAATCACGGAACAGACACCAACGACAGTGTTGATTATCCTGATTTTATTCATCCTGTTGCAGTAGATGTAAGAGAAGGAAAATCAGCTCTTGGCATAATTATATGCGGAAGTGGAAACGGCGCAAACATGACAGCAAACAAATATCCAGAAATAAGATCTGCCTTATGCTGGACTGTTGAATTAAGCGCCCTTGCGCGTCAACACAACAATGCCAACATATTAAGTATACCAGCACGTTTCGTAACAACAGAAGCGGCAAAAGAAATGGTGAAAATATTTTTAGAAACAGACTTTGAAGGCGGACGCCATCAGAACCGAGTAAATAAAATTTCACAATGCCGATAACATGGCACATACACAGCTGGGAGACCATAAGTAAAAAAGCGCTTTATGACGCGCTAACGCTTCGTTCATTGGTTTTTGTGGTTGAACAAAAGTGCGTGTATCAAGATCTTGATTCAAAAGACGAAAACGCGTTACATATACTAGGATATAAACAAAACGTTTTAGTTGCCTATGCCCGCGTGTTTCTCAATACAAAACCTGTTTCCATTGGTCGTGTTGTAATTCACCCGTTGTTTAGAAGACTAGGATACGGTAAGCATATTATGCAAAAAAGCATCGAACAAGTACCTACAAAGACCTCCATTCATATTTCTGCTCAAGAACATTTAAAAGGGTTTTATGAATCGCTAGGGTTTTCACAAAATGGTGTGGGCTACTTAGAAGATGGCATACCCCACATCCCGATGGTTACTGCAAATCAACCCAACGTTTAACCAAAGGAAGCATTGCCTTTTCAATCGTTTCCAACGAAGGTAATTCGCGTGAATTATAAATAAAAAAACCGTTTCCTTCAATAGGTGTATAAGAAGTGTCAGAGCAAACAATACGGTATTGTTCTCGCATTAATCTTTTAATCTTGTTTCGGTCCACAGCTCTTGGGAACATGCGTTTTGAAACCCCAAACCCCAAAGCAAGCCCCCCCCCTTTTTGAGTATCACAGACCAATTTCATCGGTCTTTTTCCAAGGTGTGTTCCCTCCGAAAAAAGCCGTTCGATGGTTTGTTTGCTTTTAAGCCGCTTTATTTCAGTTCGCTGTTTCGAAAACATTATTACTTAAATCAATATCAGCCATAAATCCAGATGGGTCTATACGCAGTTGTTTTATTTCATTTAAAGGCGCATCTATAGTTAAGGTATATGTTGGTCTGGCCCACGCCCAGTCCTTTTCGGTTTTACACTCGTCTTCACAACCAGGCCTTTCTCCAAACATCATTTGTAAGGGAATGTAGCGCACCTCTTGCCTTCCATCTTTATATAACACACCAAAATCAATTGGCATTCCCATTGCGCCAAGGCGTTTTAATTGAACAACCGTTTTTCCGTCCTTTTGGTTGACGGATTCTATAGCGTAATCAATGGTCTTCGTCGTGCGCGTCCAGTCATTTAAATACCACTCTAATTGGATCCCGGATACTTTTTCTGCCACGCGCTTAAAATCATTGGGCGTTGGGTGTGTGAAAGCAAAAACGCTGTAAAAGTTCTGTAGGGTTTTTAATAAAGCATCGGGTCCAATAATATATCCGAGCTGTGTTAGAAAAATAGACCCCTTATCATAACTTGCTGTTCCGTAAGCAAAATTTGTATCAAAACGATCGGCATGTGTGGTAAGCGGTTCTTCCAAACCGAAACTCACAAGCCTTCTGTAATCTTCGTAAGAACGATCAAAAGCTTCCACATTCTTTTTTAACACTTGCTCCCCAAGCGCATCTAAAAAAGAAGTAAAACCCTCGTCCATCCATGCGTATTTTGATTCATTAAAAGCCAAAACATGTTGAAACCAAGAATGTGCAAGTTCATGTGAAGTAACCCCGTAAAGGCTAGGATAGCTACGTTCACCCGTGATAAGTGTACACATTGCATATTCCATACCGCCGTCACCGCCCTGAAGTATGCTGTATTGTTTATAAGGGTAAGGCCCAATAGCATTATTAAAGAAAGCCAAAAGCGCTGCGGTTTCTCCTTGGAGCCGCTTCCAGTTATCGATTATGTCTTTATTGTCTTGATAGAAAAAATGAAGCGTAACACCTTCTTCTGTTTCTAAAACGTCGTGTATGTAGTCGGGATCTGCAGCCCACGCAAAGTCGTGAACCATAGGCGCTACAAAATGCCAAGTTAGGTTTTTACCCCTAGTCTTTGTTGTTTTTTCAGCATAACCATGCCCGATTTCCTCAGGGTTTTGCAAGTAACCCGTACCGCCCACAACATAATCTTTATCAAGCGTTAGTTTAACGTCAAAATTCCCCCAAACGCCGTGAAATTCCCTTCCAATATATGGGTTCGTGTGCCAGCCCTCGTGATCATATTCAGCCAGCTTGGGATACCATTGCGTCATTGAAAGCGAAACCCCCTCTTTGCTGTCTCGTCCACTACGGCGAATCTGTTTGGGCACTTGCCCCTCGAAAACCATCGACAAGGTAGTGCTTGCATTTGGGGGTAAAGGTTTCGCTAAAGGCACAACAAGAATGGTTTCTTCTTCCTCAAAAGAGAGCGCTTTTCCGTCTTGTGTAATTGAAGTTGCGTGCAAATACCCAACCTCTTTTTTGTTTAATTTTCCAATTCGAGAACCTACTCTAGCATCTGGATCTCTAAGCGAAAGAGAGCGGATATCCATCTCGCTTCCCGGCTGAAAGGCATTAAAATATAAATGATAAAACACACGTTTTAGCGTGTCTGGTGATTTGTTGGTATAAACGAGTTCTTGGGTTCCAGAATAGCGAAAGGTTTTTACATCCATATCCACCTCCATGGTGTAATCAACTTGTTGTTGCCAATATCCAGGCTGTGGCTGTGCTAAGGCAGCAGCAGTAATAAGTAAAAGAAAGAGTGTTCTCATGGGTTATAGCGTATTTAGGGTTTCAGCGGCAAGCGTCTCATGCAAACGCACACCTTTTTCAGTGTGTCGTACGGTAATCAAAGGGTTGTTTGCGTCGTGCTGCATAAATAAAACAAAATTTTCATCCGCCGCACGATTCAAAAAAAGTTTTTTCTCTTGAAGTGTTTCCAAAGGACGGACATCATAACCCATAATATATGGTAATGGCAAATGGCCCGCCGTGGGTAATAGATCTGCCATAAAAACGAAGGTTTTCCCTCTGTAAGTAATGTGTGGAATCATTTGTTTTTCGGTGTGTCCGTTTACAAACAAAGCGCCAAAACCAAGGCCGCAATCCGACACAAAATTGGACCCAGGTGTTTCAACAAAATGCAATTGTCCGCTTTCTTGAATGGGCATTAGATTTTCAGACAAAAAAGAAGCTTTTTCCCTACCGTTTGGATTGACCGCCCACGCCCAATGCTGTTTGTTGCTCCAGTAGCGCGCATTGGGAAAAGACAATTCATAAGCTGTTTTGTTTTCGTTCCAACGCACCGCCCCACCACAGTGATCGAAATGTAAGTGGGTCAAAAAAACATCCGTGATATCTGCTCTAGAAAAGCCCGTCTTCTCAAGGGAGCTGTCTAGCGAGTTTTCGCCATATAAACCAAAGTGCTGGAAGAAACGATCTTCTTGCTTGTTGCCCATGCCGGTATCTATTAATATAAGACGATTACCATCTTCAATAAGTAATGAACGCGCTGCAAGGTCAATGCGGTTGTGGCTATCTGCCGGGTTGGTTCTGTTCCATAGTGTTTTGGGCACCACACCAAACATGGCGCCGCCGTCAAGCTTAAAATTCCCCGTTTCTATTATATGGAGCTTCATAGTTAACGAAAGTACAAAAGATTTATCCGTCTATTTTTTCCTTAAGCGCAAGCCCAAACTCTATCATGGCAGCCGCTTCGGCGGGTGTTGCCGGGCGCAAAAACTGTCGCACCAGCAGCTCTTTACCATTGCTCATGATATGGTAGAACCCATAGGCCGAGAAAAACGACACCATTTTGTCATCAAAAAACGCCCTAACCTTTTGCGGGTCATTTCCTTGCACGTAAAAATCATGTGAGAATTCTGGATACTCAGGGAAGTCTATATCGTGTATTCCCGCCAGGTGCGAGAGCTTCTCTAGCAACAACTCTCGGTCAAAAGAAAACACGGGTATCTCCTTGTCTAGCTGAACACGCAACAGCGTTGTTTGAATATTTTCTTTGGCGATAAAGGCACCCTCACTGTAGTGTATGTCGCATAAAGACAAACGCTTTTTGGGCCCCTCAATTAGGTTGTATACACGCTCCACAGAAGTAGTTTGATAAACAGGATGGTCGCGCAACATTCGTTTTTGTGACTTGGTAGCTTCTTTATACGCCCACCCTTTTTCATGTGCCAAGGCCTCCAGTTGCAACTGTCTTTTTGTGCGTCCACCACCAAAGACGCGGAGTTTTTTCATGGGACGCAGCGTGCGCACCGCAAACGGGTGGCTTGAGTCGGTTTCGTGGATGTCTAGGCCAATTATTTCTAGCCCCCCGCCTTTTCGCTCAAACAACTCTTCATAGTTCTGTAAGCTTTCTTGAACCGTGTGGTCTACAAAAGAGCACAAAGAAAAATCAACAACAGCACGTTCGTCTTGCGGGATTTTGTCAAGTTTTGACTTAAGCTTATAAAAATTGAGAAACGTACAGAAGTGAATAATACCGACGTAGTAGTTCTGAGTTTCATTCTCTTTGTACATCAACACGTTTGGCTTGAGTAAGTTTCGAGAAAACAACCAAAAGGCTTTGTTGAGCAGAACGTGAACCACAAATGTGGCCAACAACCCAATTAAAATACCTGTTATTAAATCGGTTAGTAGGGTAGAAATTAGCGTTGTTAAGAACACAAGTAGCTGCTCTTTTCCAATTTGATACATACGCACAAAAATCGCTGGAGCGGCGAGCTTATAACCTGTATAAACCAATATTGCCGCGAGCGAGGTTAGCGGAATACGCCTTAATTGATCTTGGAAAACCAACACCATTACAAACAAAAATGCCGCATGAAAAAAGTTAGCACTTCTGTTACTCGCTTGGTTGTTAACATTAACCGAACTACGGGCAATTACTGTAACCACATTCATTCCACCTAAAAAGCCGCTTACTATGGTAGCTAATCCAAGCGCCTTCATGTCTTTGTTGGTATTGGACCTTCTTTTTTGCGGATCTAATTTGTCAACAGCTTTAATGCTCAACAGCGACTCAATACTTGAAATTAGTGTGATAGAAACCACCACGCCCCAAAAAGCAGGTTGGTTTAATTTAGAAAAATTAGGTGTTGGCACCCCGCCCAATAAATTTTCGGGCAGCGAAATAAGCAGGGATTTGCTAATGGGGTTTCCTCCCCCAACTAAAGAAAAATACGCATCAAACCCAAGCGCAAGTAAAACCACCCACATGGGCGCTGGAACAAGGTGAAAAAAGCGGTTTCTAATTTTGCTGTAAAAAACCATAATCAGCAAGCTAACCACACCAATTCCTGCAGCATACCATTGCCCTGTTGACCCGTCTGTAAAAAGCGATTGAATAAGTTTTGGAACGCCTAAGAGCAACTCAAAAGCAGCTCCTTTGGTTTCCAGATCCCCAAACATTACATAAAGCTGCTTGAGCAAAATGGTAATCCCTATGGCAGACAACATCCCTTGGATTGCTGTGGCTGGAAAAAAATCGCTCAAAGAACCAAAGCGTAAAAATCCAAATAAAAGCAGTAGTACTCCCGAAAGTATAACTGCGGCTAAAGCATATAGATAACCAGCCTGCATGTCTCCTTCACCAAGCACAGTGACAGCGCCTAACAACACCACAACTAGTCCGTTTCCTGGCCCCGTTATGGTCACATAGGAGCCCCCTAAAACAGCAACCATCACCCCGCCCACAACAGAAGCGATGATGCCAGCAATTGGCGGAAATCCAGACGCAATGGCCAGTCCTAAAGCTAGCGGCATCGCAATAAGCGAAACTACAAAACCAGCAAAAACATTGCTGCGTAAACCCGAGAAAATAGACGACTTACTCATTATCTAACAATTAATACATCGGTGGGTAAATCAGATAAAATATATTCTAAATCATGCGGAAACAAACGGTCCCAAAGCGTGAGCTTGCTGGGTGCATTCATCACCAATAAATCGGCACGGGCAACTCGGGCATAATGCCCAATGGAGTATCCCCTTCGCCCAAAAATAGGCTGTACAACAACCTCAAGATTTTCTTTAATGCTTTTTGGAATATGGCTAAGCAAGCCTTGAACCCTAGAGTTTTCTCTAAGCTTGATTCGCTCTTTGGCAATGGTAGACTTTCGCAGACTGCGGTCGTCATCTACCTTAATAGCCACACTGTCTTCGGGAATTTCTTCTACTATGGTTAGTTTTTGCGCCCCAAGAGTTGAAAGCACATAAAATGCACGGTCAATAGCTTCTTCTGTTTTGGGATGTGCCAAACCGTTTACAACACCAGAGGAACAAGCAACACGATCTACAGAAGGCTTGATAAGCAACAAGACATCACAAGGTGCTTTTCGGGTCAGTTTCCTTGCAACAGAACCCAAATAATATTTGAGCAACCCTTCTCTTTTAATTGCCCCTAAAATCAACAAATCGGCATTTTCACCGGCACAGGCACCAAGCAAAACCTCTGCGGGGTTGCCTGCTTTCCAAAGCACGCGATAATCAGGAACCGCACCATCAAAGCTAGAGATGATTTTATCTAGGGCAGTCTCTTTTTCGTTTGTTTTCTCTCCCACATGGACCATAACAAGGGAAGCGTTAAACATTTTGCTCATACGCAAAGCCTCAAACACATTCGCCTGAATGTTGGGTGAAAACGCCACCCCCACGACCACCGTGTTATATTGCTTTTGTTGCATAACTTTAAAGATATTAAAATTTTAGAATAAAGAAAACAAAACACCCTTATAGAGAACTAAAAAAAGAAAGCCAATAAAAAAACAAGGGTTTAATGTCTATTCATTCAGCTTAAGCACAGCCATAAACGCTTGTTGCGGGATTTCAACATTACCGATTTGGCGCATTTTCTTCTTCCCTTTTTTCTGACGCTCAAGCAGCTTGCGCTTTCGGGTAATATCACCACCATAACATTTTGCGGTAACGTCTTTTCGCACCGCCTTAACGGTTTCTCTAGAAATGATTTTTGCGCCAATAGCAGCTTGAATTGGAATGTCAAACTGTTGGCGGGGAATCATCTTTTGAAGTTTTTCACATATTTTTTTACCTAACCCATAAGCATTATCGGTATGTACCAAGGCAGACAAAGCATCTACCACGTTTCCATTAAGCAGCACATCAACACGCACCAACTTAGAGGTACGCATCCCTATCGGGCTATAATCAAACGAAGCATAGCCTTTAGAGACAGACTTTAGGCGGTCGTAAAAATCAAAAACAATTTCTGCTAGCGGCAAATCAAAGGTCAATTCGACACGCTCGGTTGTTAGGTAGGTTTGGTTGGTGATTATGCCGCGTTTTTCAATACACAGGCTCATCACATTACCCACAAAATCAGCTTTGGTGATAATAGTTGCTTTAATAAAGGGCTCTTCCACACGATCTACAACAGATGGATCTGGCAAATCTGAGGGGTTGTTGACAATAAGAATATTGTTTGGGTCTTTCCTAGTGTAAGCGTGATAGGACACGTTGGGAACGGTTGTAATTACCGTCATATTAAACTCACGCTCCAAACGCTCTTGAATAATTTCTAAGTGAAGCATTCCCAAAAATCCACATCGAAAACCAAAACCAAGTGCCGCCGAACTCTCTGGGGCAAACACCAGCGAAGCATCGTTCAATTGCAGTTTTTCCATAGAGGCACGAAGCTCTTCGTATTCCTCCGTATCTACGGGGTAAATTCCAGCAAAAACCATGGGTTTAACCTCCTCAAACCCTTCAATCGCAATATCAGTCGGTCGATTAACAGACGTAATGGTATCACCTACCTTAACTTCTTTAGCTTCTTTTACTCCTGTTATAATATAGCCCACATCGCCAGCAAGCATTTGCTTTCTAGGCTCTTGTTTTAGCTTAAGGACGCCAATTTCATCGGCGCCATAGGTATTGCCCGTAGCCATGAATTGTACTTGCTCACCTTTGTTGATTTTCCCATTCAAAATTCTAAAATAGGTTTCTACCCCTCGAAACGGATTGTAGACAGAATCAAAAATTAGCGCTTGGAGTGGTGCGTCAACATCGCCTTTGGGCGAAGGAACACGATCAACAATGGCCTGTAGTATGTTTTCAATTCCCAACCCTGTTTTGGCAGAGGCACGAATAATTTCTTCGGGCTTACAACCCAAAAGATCAACGATGTCATCTGTAACTTCATCTGGGTTGGCAGAGGGAAGGTCTACCTTGTTTAGCACAGGAATGATTTCCAAATCGTTTTCTAGTGCCAGGTATAAATTTGAAATGGTTTGTGCCTGAATGCTTTGCGCCGCATCCACAACCAATAAGGCCCCTTCGCAAGCAGCAATAGACCGCGAAACTTCGTAAGAGAAATCAACGTGTCCGGGCGTATCAATTAAATTAAACACATATTGTTCTCCACCCAAAGAAACTTCCATTTGTATGGCGTGTGATTTGATGGTAATACCACGCTCGCGCTCCAAGTCCATATTGTCGAGCAGCTGGTCTTGTTTCTCACGATCCGTTACGGCACCTGTGGCATCTAATAGCCTGTCGGCAAGTGTACTTTTGCCGTGGTCTATATGCGCAATGATGCAGAAATTCCGAATGTGTTTCATAGCTGAAATAAACGCGTTAGTTCACAAAGATACACCAAGCGATCATAGGGGCGTGCTACTACCAACAAAAAAACTAATTTTGTAAAAAATGAACAGATGGCCAACCTACGCATTACACTACAGATTTTTTTAGCCGCAACCTTTTTGTTTTCGGCCTATACGAAAGCTGTTGCTCCCGGGTTTTTTGAAGTTTTACTAGAACAACAGGGCCTTGTTCCAAGCCGTTTGCACGGCGCATGGGCTACACGGTTTATTATAGCCCTTGAAACATGGTTAGGACTGTGTTTGCTGTTGTCTTTCTATGTCCGATTTATACTTCGCTTTAGCTTTCTTTTGCTTGTTGCTTTTTCCGTTCATTTGGGCTATTTGATAGCCATAGGAGAAACGGGCAATTGCGGTTGTTTTGGGGAAATGATAAGCATGTCTCCTTTGGCCTCCTTAGGAAAGAATATAGTACTGCTGGCCGTAAACGGCTTTTTGCTCCGTTATAAATTCAGGGGCAATAAAAAACCACGAATCACTTGGCTATTCCTCCCCTTGTTGTTTGCAGCAGCTACGCTTATTTGGCCGGTACAAACCCAGCCCGACGAGGTGGTAGAAAAACTCCCCACATTCGAAGCAGAGACCGGAATAGACTTTGCCAACGGCTCTTACTTGGTTGCCATACTCAATTTGGGTTGTGAGCACTGCCAAGAGGCAGCCCAGCAAATAGTAGCATGGCAAAACAACGGCATTGACCTACCACAAGTAGCGGCCCTGTTTTTTGCGGAAGGCGACACCACGGTTGCGGACTTCAATACCATAACCGGATCTAACTTCCCTTACCAGATGATAGACGTAAACACCTTCTTTGATTTGATAGGCAGCACACCGCCGAGAATTTATTGGATTGTGGACGGGCAAGTAAAACAGTACTGGGACGAAACGCTTGGAGAAGACTTTCTAACTACCTTTGCGCCTTGATGGTTAAAATTGGCGACATAGAATTAAGCGATTTTCCGCTATTGCTTGCACCCATGGAGGACGTAAGCGACCCACCTTTCCGCGCCCTTTGCAAAGAGCAAGGCGCAGACGTGGTATATACCGAGTTTATTTCTAGTGAAGGCCTAATTCGTGATGCAGCCAAAAGCGTCATGAAGCTCGATATTTATGAAGCCGAACGCCCCGTGGGCATTCAGATTTTTGGCGCCAACCTCGATTCCATGTTGCAGTCGGTAGACATTGTTGAAAAGACCAACCCTGATATTATTGACATAAATTTTGGCTGCCCAGTAAAAAAAGTCGTGTCCAAAGGGGCAGGCGCAGGGATTTTAAAAGATATTCCTTTGATGGTTTCGCTAACCGCAGAAATGGTCAAGCGTACCCACTTGCCAGTGACCGTAAAAACACGCCTGGGCTGGGATCACGACAGCATCCAGATTGTGGAGGTTGCCGAACGGCTTCAAGACGTGGGCGCCAAAGCCATTTCCATACACGGCAGAACACGAGCACAAATGTATAAGGGCGATGCCGACTGGACACAGATTGCAGCGGTGAAAAATAATTCGCGTATGCACATCCCCGTATTTGGCAACGGAGACGTTAATTCACCAGAGCGCGCCATAGAAATGCGCGATAAATACGGTCTTGACGGCGCAATGATTGGCCGGGCTAGCATTGGCAACCCTTGGTTTTTTAGAGAAGTAAAACACTTTTTTAAGCACGGTACACATGCCGAACCACCAAGCCTAGCCGAGCGCGCAGCCATGGCACGCCGCCACTTACAAATGTCCATTGACTGGAAAGGCGAAAAACTAGGCGTATTCGAAACCCGCCGTCACTACACCAACTACTTTAAAGGCATTCCCGATTTTAAACCGTATCGCCAACGCCTGGTAACCGAAGATCATTCGGCAGACGTTTTTGCTGTTTTGGATGAAATTGAGGAGATGTTTGGGGTTGGGGTGTAGTAAGGTTTTTTTGTTAACTTAGCGATTATTGATGCTTTAAAACGCATTTTAAACTGTAACCATGCTGATCAGAATTAATGATGCAATTAGTAATAACTAAAGCCTTAGAATCGTACGCAACGAAAAGTTTTGACAAACAAGCGAAACCAACATTAAGTATGCTTTCCTTGTTTTCTGGTTGTGGAGGAATGGACTTAGGTTTTGAGGGAAATTTTTCTGTTTTAAAATCATCAGTTAATGAGGTTTTGAGTCCTGATTTTATTGAAAAAGAACTAGAGGATAATTTTGTAAAACTTAAACAGACACGCTTTAAAACTGTTTTTGCAAATGATATATTGAAAGACGCAAGAAACACATGGGTAAATTATTTTTCTAAAAGAGGACACGATATAGCGGACTTTCAAACAGAAAGCATAGTTGATTTAGTAAAACTGCATCAAAAAGGAATAAACGTTTTTCCTGAAAATATTGAGATTGTAACAGGAGGTTTTCCTTGTCAAGATTTTAGTGTAGCTGGAAAAAGAAACGGTTTTAATTCACATAAAAACCACAAAGGAGAATTAAATTCGGAAACAGACGCAACTGAAGAAACGCGAGGAAAACTTTACATGTGGATGAAGCAAGTAATAGAGATAACGAAACCAAAAATTTTTGTTGCGGAGAACGTTAAAGGTTTAGTTAACCTTTCGAATGTAAAAGAGATCATTCAAAAAGATTTTTCAACTGCTGGTAAGGACGGATACCTAGTTTTAGACCCTAGGGTTTTGCATGCGGCAGATTATGGAGTTCCGCAATCAAGAGAGCGTGTTTTTTTTATTGGAATCAATAAAGCTGCTTTAAAAAAGGATGCGTTAAAACAACTTGAAAAAGAAAAAACACCTTATAAATATAGCCCATACCCAATACCAACCCACGCTTATACAACTGACGGTGAAAATTTAAAACGCCACGTAGATTTAAAAGAGCTTTTTGCCAGTCTAGACGAACCCGAAAAGTCACATGATTTATCACAAAGAGTCTACTCAAAAGCAAAATTTATGGGGAAACACTGTCAAGGTCAAATAGAAATAAAACCAAATGGTATTAGCCCGACGATTAGGGCAGAACACCACGGAAATATTGAATTTAGAAGACTATCAAAAGAGAACGGAGGAAAAATAATAGAAGAACTTTCACAAGGACTAAAAGAAAGAAGGTTAACTCCTCGAGAATGTGCCTTGATTCAAACGTTCCCCCCAGATTTTGAATTTGTAATTTTAAACAAACAAGGGCGTAAAGGGTCATATTTGGTTAGCCCATCAAAAGCATACAAAGTAATTGGAAACGCCGTTCCGCCCCTTCTCGCATACAACTTGGCAAAGAAAATAGAAGGGGTTTGGGATTTATACTTTAAGAAAGAATGATAGTATCAGTAAACTCAGACCCACACAAAAATGAATTTAGTGCGTTATTAAAAGCAACAATAGACGAATTAAACACACAAGCAAAAAAATCACCTAAAAAGATTGAGCAATTAAACGGAAACAAACTTGAGCCGTTTGCTTGTGATGTAATGGCCGATTTAGCCACTGGCACGCCTTTTGAAAACTCAATTGAATTGATTGGAGGACAAAAGTTTCCAGACATTGTTGCCAAAAACTTTTATGGCATAGAGGTCAAAACGACAACTCAAAATCATTGGAAAACAACAGGGAATAGTGTTTTGGAGTCAACACGTGTGGAAGACGTTGAGCGCATATTTATGCTTTTTGGCAAGCTTGGCAAGCCAATAGAGTTCAAGTATAGAGCTTATGAAGAGTGCTTATCAGAAGTTGTTGTCACACATTCTCCAAGGTATTTAATTGATATGAACTTGGAAAACGGAAAAACTATTTTTGATAAAATTAAAACACCTTACGACACGCTTCGCAAAAAGAAAAACCCAATTAAAACCATCACAGAATATTATAAAAGTAAACTAAAACCGGGTCAAGACCTATGGTGGATTCAGGACACGGAACAACCAAGCAACCTTGTAATTAACATATGGAATAACTTAAGCATAACTGAAAAACACAACACTAGAAACAGGGCAATGGTTTACTTTCCAGAGCTTTTCAGCAATAGAGGAGATAAATTTGCCCGACTTGCGATCTGGCTTATTACCACAGAAGCAGTAGTTTGTCCAAACGTAAGAGATTTATTTACTGCAGGCGGCATAGATAACTATTCAGTTAACAACAAATTATATAAAGATATCCCTAGAGTATTTATTAAACTTTTTCAAAACATAGAGTCTGTTTTAGTGGTCTTAACAAACACTCCCGCAGAGGTGCTCTCGGAATATTGGAATAAAAAGACATCTGAAAAAGAAAAAATTATGGACTGGGTTGATTTAGTTACATGGAACTCGAAATCCGTCCAGAGGGCAAGGCATTTAGAATTAAACAAAATCCTAAAAGAAATTACGTCATAATTAATAGAGATTATCACCCCCGAACCACACCCTTAACCACAGCAGAAGCCAACCACGATACGACAGTGGTTAAACCACCCA
>ERZ887830.331-NODE-331-length-30880-cov-17.373139_pt1 | contig 30880 bp, 23 predicted proteins | sample MGYA00521101_ERZ887830 | MGnify/ENA primary metagenome ERZ887830 (study PRJEB32303, sample SAMEA104408592) | aquatic metagenome | biome: Marine water; feature: Pelagic; material: water | place: Baltic Sea | collected 2014-06-05T16:38:00 | depth 1,762 m ... | reverse complement strand
AGTAAATTTGATGCAATTTTTAAATCCTGTTTTGTTGAATTGAGTGAATTTTGTATTATTTGAGACAATCGTATCTCTAGGTTATCCAATGACTGAGATTGCTCCTTAAGCAAAATGATTGGGCTCTTTAGGCTTTGAGAGATCAAAAGAATTCTTTGAGATTTTTCTTTTACAAGATTTTTAAATGAATGCATCAGGGTATCTTTCGCATCTTCAATGGCATCTTCAAGTTGAAAATAGTATTCCGTCACTAGTTCTGCGGCAGCGGTTGGAGTAGGGGCTCTTAGATCAGCAACAAAGTCAGCTATTGTGAAATCTATTTCATGACCAACTCCAGAGATAATTGGTATAGGGTAATCAAAAATCTCTCTAGCTAAACTTTCATTGTTAAAAGCCCACAAATCTTCTATCGAGCCCCCGCCGCGACACATCAAAATTACATCAAAGGAATTTTGGGGGTTTGCATTATTAAACTCTAAGGCATTCTGCAAGGCATTGATTATCGCTCTTGGAGCCGTATCTCCCTGAACTGTTGCTGGAATCAAGGTAACTTGGCTAATGGGAGCTCTTCTTTGTATGGTAGTTAAAATATCTTGAAAGGCTGCAGTTGATTCTGATGTGATGACTCCAATATGTCTTGGCTGGGTAGGTAAATTTTGTTTTATATCCTGTGAAAATAAACCCTCTGCATCTAATTTCTTTTTAAGCTCATCAAATTGCTGCATCAGATTGCCTGATCCTGCTGGCTGCATTGAACTTACGATCAGCTGGTAATCACCCCTCGGTGCATACAGGCTAACTTGTCCCTTGAGAATACATTGATCTCCATTCTGAGGTTCAAAATTCAGTCTAGAGTTTTGATTGCGAAACATGGCGCATCTGATAGCACCGTCTTCATCTTTTAGGGTGAAATAAATATGCCCAGAAGATGGCCTAGCCAAATTGGAAATCTCACCAAGCACAGCAATGCCTCTAAACTGATTTTCTAGCAGTCTTTTTGCTTGCTGATTAAGTTGACCAACTGAGATAACTTCTTCTTCATGATTTACAATATCTGCACACATAACTGAAGTATATCTTGATGTCATCACAATTAAACCCAGCTAAAAACTTTTTTATTCTTCTCTTGGGAGCAGGGTTGATAGGTTTGGCTCCGTTGTTTGTTCGATGGAGTGAATTATCCCCATCATGGATTTTGTTTTATAGAATGTTTCTTGCTTTACCATTTTTAGCTTTAATAAATATTTATTTTAATAAGAAGCAAGCCTTTAAATTACAGAGCAGCAGGAGCCTACTTTTTGCAGCGATAGCTGGCCTAGCTTTCGCAACAGACATGAGCGCTTGGCATTGGAGTATTCAATTTACCTCAATTGCAAAGTCAACAATTATTGTTAATACAGCCCCAATTTACGTAGTGATTTTGGGAGTATTTTTATTTAAAGAATCTGTAAGTAAACAATTTTTGCTATCTTTTGCTCTTACATATACTGGAGTCTTGGGTTTAGTGTATTTTTCCAATACCATTACAGAAGGAGCTCTGCTTGGTGATGCTTTGGCTCTGATGGCAGCTTTTATGTACGCCACTTATTTACTAATTATCTCTAAATTAGGCAAAGAGAGTTCCATTAATATTATTTTTTATACAACACTATTTACGTGCTTATTCGGATTGATTCCAGCGATTATAGAATCTAGAGACTTTTTACCTTCAAGCAAGATAGAAATATATAATTTATTTGCCATGGCAATACTCTGCCAAGTTGGTGGCCAATTTTTTATTACGTACAGCATGCCAAGACTTACTGCATCTTTTGGCTCAATAGGACTTTTAATGCAGCCAATTGTTGCAACAATATTTGGGGCTTTAATATTTTCTGAGTACCTAAATTTAATACAACTAGGTTTTGTAATTTTAGCTTTAGTCGGAATATACTTTGCTAGACTAGAAATTAATCCACCAAACAAAGAGGCATGATGAATTATCAAACCAAAGCACAAGAGCTTAGTTTTCTCTCTAGAGATTATGCTGTAGCTAAAGATAAAGAGAATTGGCTTGAGCTCTTTGCTAAAGATGCGATTGTCCAAGATCCAATAGGTAGAAGCCCATTAGATCCTGAGGGCAATGGTCATAAAGGCATTGCTGCGATCGAAAAATTTTATGACACTGTTATTGCTAATGGAGATATTGAATTCACGATTATTGAGTCCATTCCCTGCGCAGACGAATGTGCAAATTATGCCCAAATTGTTAACCTTGTTGGCGACATAAAAATAGAAACTAAAATGATTGTAATTTATCGCATTAATTCAAATAATAAAATTGAGTCCTTGCGTGCATTTTGGGATTATCAGAAAATGGAAAAGCAGCTTAATGAATTGCTTTCTACCAAAGTAAAATAATACTTACCCTTACAGGAGAGGAATAAATATGTCTCAATTTGCAGGAAAAACAGCTGTTATTAGTGGTGGAGCTGAGGGCATTGGGCTATCTATTGCTCAAGCCTTAGGCGATCAAAAGATGAATATTGTTATCGCAGACATTGATGAAGCAAATCTTCAAAAAGCTCGCGCAACTTTAGAAGATGCAGGAATTTCTGTATTGACAGTTGCGCTCGATGTAGCTCAAGAAGATCAGTGGCAAGAAGTTGCTAATCAGGCAATAGCTCGATTTAAAAAAATTCATATGGTCGTTAATAACGCCGGCGTTGGCGGAGACGCAGGACCGATTGATGCTCAGGATCAAAAAGGCTGGCAATGGGCCTTGGACGTCAACTTGATGGGTGTTGTATATGGAGCGAAAGTCATGACTCCACTGATCAAGCAGCACGGAGAAGGTGGATGGATCTTGAATGTTGCCTCGATGGCGGGCATGGGTGGCGTTCCTTATTTAGGAGCTTACACTGCTACCAAAGCCGCTGTGGTTGCTCTATCAGAAAGCTGGGCAGGAGAATTAGAAGAGAAGGGCATACATGTGTCCGTCTTGTGCCCTGCTTTTGTTCAAACTAGGATTCATGAATCCGAAAGAAACCGTCCAGCTAAATATCAATCTGGTTCAGCTCAGAGACTAGATGAAGGCAGTTTTGCGAATTCAACCAAGCAAATGGTGGAAAATGGAATTGAAGTATCTATTGTTGGAAAACGTGTTGTGGAAGCACTTGAAGACGGTGAGTTTTATATTTTTACTCACCCCAATTACCACCCTGTTATGCAACAAAGAAATGCAGCAATTGATGCAGCATTTATTAAATCTGCGGAAAGCCCTCTGCTTCAACATATTGTTAATCAAAAAATTGAGATGCCTTGAGCAAAATTTTATGAAATTGAGAAGAGGTTATGGAATTTATTGAGCCGCTCTATGAATAATAGAAAATTTATCAAGCCCTTGTTAAGGGGCTACTTTCACGAATGGATGTTCTTTATTTCAGTGGGCGCATGTATACCCTTGATTGCTAACAGCACCAATTCAGTTGAATTGGCAGCAACCATTGTTTATTCTCTAGGTGTTTGCATGATGTTTGGGTTTAGCGCTTTGTATCACAGGGTTGATTGGCGGGCTAGAGTGCTAATAATTATGCGAAAACTAGATCATTCAGCAATCTTCATTATGATTGCAGGCAGCTTTACTCCGATATGTCTTCTTGTTCTTCCTGGTGACACAGGGATTCAGCTACTCTTTATAATATGGGTCATTGCAGGAATTGGAATACTACAAACAATTCTATTCACTCAGACACCACGCTTGATTAGAGCTGGCATTTACTTGGTTGCTGGATACATGGCTGTTCCTTATCTATCGGTAATGTTTTCGGTGATGAGCGTGACCAACTTTACTTTAACTGCTGCTGGAGGAACTATTTATACTTTTGGAGCCATTGGATATGGTTTTAAGTTTCCAGATATTAGCCCTAAATATTTTGGCTACCACGAAGTTTTTCATATCTTAGTTTCCATAGCCGCAGTGCTTCACTTTATTGTTATTTATTCTATCGTTGGTTAAATAATTACCGATATCTTCGCATTGGAATCAAAAGAAATTTTTCTCTAACCGAAGAAATAAAAGTTGGCTCTGTTCGAAAACTCCCTATATAATTCCTTCCTCAATAGAAGGGAACCTCTATTAAGTTTGGGTGATTAGCTCAGTTGGGAGAGCATCTCGTTTACACCGAGAGGGTCGGCAGTTCGAGCCTGTCATCACCCACCAAACAAACAAAAAAAAGCCCGGATAAATCCGGGCTTTTTTAATCAACTAATTCTAATTAGCTTTCTGAATCACTTACAGCAGCTGCCCAGATAACAACACCAAATAGGATCTTGTTAACAAAGTCGGCTAGATTGTAAATAAGGTTTAATGAAGAAGCGTCAATTCCGCCAGTCATTAAGTAACCTGATGCATATCCCAAAGGATAAATTGCCCAACCAACAATGATGATCCACATCATAGTGTTGTATGCAGTTGACACAGCAGCATTAGCGGAAGCATTTCTCGCCTCGGCACCTTCACCCATCCATAATGTATGGATAATGTATAACCAAGCAAGCATTCCAACAATAAATGCAGGCATTGCACTCATTAGCCCAGCTTCACCCATGTAACCAAACACAAGCATCACGATTGATCCAACAAATAACTTGTAGAACAATGATGCAGCAACGTTAGTTACAGCTTTTAGGATTAAATAGAATTCAATAATCAATAACGGCACAGTTAATAACCAATCAATGTATCTATATACAGTTGGTGTTTCACCTGTATCAATCCAAACACCTCTCATGTAGAGATAGTGCCAGAATGCAATACCGGTAACTAAACCAGAAATTGTTAACGATGTTTTCCATTTTGAATGCACTCTATCTCTTTCAATGAAAAAGAAAGCAGTTGCAGCTAACAAAGCAGCTGTAACGAGCCAGAAAGAAACTCCAACGTAATCGTTTGCGTTGAGATCTCCTCCAGAAGCAGCAAAAGTAGGAACAGCCATCACCCCAGCCATAAGCATAAGTAATTTCATGTAATACTCCTTTTTATATTATTAATAAAAGTCCCCCATGGACATTCTAAATAGCATATCAAAAAATTTACTTTTTCGTAAACTTATTGTTTTTATTTACATTTAAAATTTGACAAAAAATAGAAATAATGACCTGAGAATGATTATCAACTATGTATTCTGTTTATGAGATACAGGGCATAAAAAAAGTTGCAGAAAAATAAAAAAAAGCTATCATCTACAAGCGTTCGCGGTCCGGTAGTTCAATCTGGTTAGAACGCCGCCCTGTCACGGCGGAGGTTGCGAGTTCGAGTCTCGTCCGGATCGCCATTATAATCGCTATTATAATAATAAAATGACAACTCAAATCACCCTTATTCTTTTAAATGCACTAATCATTGGAGTCATCCTCACGCATCTCATCTTGACAACACCGGCTGTTTTTCGGGCGTTAGATGGAGAATCTGTTTCTAAATTTCTGCGCGTAATTTTCCCTAGATATTATCTTTTACTTTTGTTGTTATCGTTTCCAATATTGGTTGTTTTATATTTCAAGGATGTGTCTTCTTATTGGTGGCTTGCCGTCAACGTTTCATTTCATGCAGCATTAGGGTTTTTAACCATTCCATTGACCAACGCTGCAAAGGACAGAGGCTGGGATAAATTGTTTTCCTTTACCCATGGCCTAAGTGTTTATTGCACCATTGTTATATTGATTTTGAGTATTATTCAGTTCTTTATTTACGTTGCTTAATAAATTTATTTTGCATAAAAAGTTAAATTTAAAAGAAAAGATTTGCAAGCACTGCCAAAGATCTTTTGCGTGGCGAAAAAAATGGGAAAGATCTTGGGACGAAGTACAATTTTGTAGCCATAAGTGCAAATCAGAATCAAAAAATAAACTCAGCACACCTTGAAGTTTAGTCATTTAGCTCCATATTTCTAAAAAGAGGATAAATATTATGCCAAGAGCAAAAACCAAATCATTTCAAACTGAAACCAAACAGCTGATGCAGCTGATGATTCATTCCCTTTATTCAAATAAAGAGATATTTTTAAGAGAGCTGGTATCCAATGCGTCGGATGCCCTAGACAAAATTCGTTTTAAGTCTATTGAGAACGCTAAACTTCTTGGGGAAGATTCAGACTTAAAAATAAACATTAATCTCAATGCTCAAAATAATACCGTAACTATTTCAGACAATGGTATAGGCATGAATGAAGAAGAGGTAATACAAAATATTGGAACTATTGCTAAATCAGGCACTGCTCAATTTTTATCAGATATGGCTGGCGAAAAAAAGAAAGACTCGAATCTAATTGGTCAGTTTGGTGTTGGTTTCTATTCAGTATTTATGGTTGCAGATAAAGTGTCAGTCCATTCAAGGGCAGCCACCTCCAAGGCAGAAGATGCGGTGATGTGGGAAAGCTCTGGTGAAGACACTTATCAGCTATCCAATATTCCCAAAGAGCAACGTGGGACAACAATTACCATTTATCTAAATGAGGACAACAAAGAATTCTCTGAGTTGATGCGAGTTAAATTTTTACTGCAAAAATATTCACAATACATAAATTTTCCATTAATACTTAACCCAGAAGAAGGTGAGCCAGAAACAATTAATGATTCTGATGCAATTTGGCTGAAATCCAAGCGATCAGTTAAGGATCAAGAATATAAAGATTTTTATAAGTTTATTTCATACGATGCTAATGATCCTTTGACCTGGATGCATAACAAAGTTGAAGGCAAGCAAGAATACACAAGCCTCTTATTTATTCCTGAAAAATCTCCCTATGATCTCTGGAATCGTGATACTCCTCGAGGAATAAAACTCTTTATCCAGCGTGTTTTTATTATGGATGATGCAGCGCATTTTCTTCCCTTATATTTAAGATTCGTCAAAGGCGTAGTTGATTCAAGCGATCTTCCGCTTAATGTTTCAAGAGAAATTCTTCAAGATCACCCCTTGGTGGACTCTATCAAGAAAGGTTTAACCAAAAGAGTCCTTGATGCCTTAAAGAAAATGCAAAAAGATAAACCTGAGGACTATCAGAAATTTTGGAAAGAATTTGGTTTAGTTATCAAGGAAGGCCCAGCTGAAGATTATGAAAATTCAGAATCCATTGCAGAACTTTTCCTTTTTGCTAGCTCTAGATCAGGCACCAGTGAGCTTGATACCACGCTGACTCAATACATCGACAGAATGAAAGATGGAGATGAAAAAATTTATTATTCCATTGCAGACTCTTATGAGGCTGCAGCTAACTCTCCACATATCGAACATTTAAAAGCTAATGATACTGAGGTGCTTCTTTTAACAGATAGAATTGATGAATGGTTAATGTCTACTCTGATGCAATTCAAGGGCAAAACATTGATCAATGTTGCAAAAGAAGAATTAGAGACTGGTGATAAAAAACCTAAGGTCACCAAAGAGAAGCAAGAAGTTATAGATAAAATAAAGAAATCTTTGGGCATCAAGGTATCAGACGTTATTGCAAGTTCACGCTTGGTTGATTCAGCTGCTTGTTTAGTTTTATCTAAAGATGAACCAGGAGCTCAGTTAAAAAGAATATTGGAAGCTTCTGGGCAAAGTTTTGGAGATTCCAAGCCTGTCTTTGAGGTCAACCTCAAACATAAGCTCATTAAAAAACTGGGCAGTATGAGCGGGAAAGAATTTTCGAACTTCTCTCAATTCCTATTTGACTATGCAGTTATAGCAGAAGGTGGAACTCCAAAAGATCCTGCAAAATACTTGCGACAGCTAGATAAATATCTCTCATAGATGACTGATATTAAACAGGTTGCAGTTCTCGGTGGCGGGAGCTTCGGTACTGTTTTGGCTAACTTAGCCGCCTCTAATGGTCATGAGGTTCGTTTATGGGTTAGAGATGCGGACCAAGCATTAAGAATTAATTCTGAGGGAGTCAACACCTCATATCATCCGGAGCTTCAGCTCTCTGAAAATATTTCTGCATCTGAAGATTTGGGTGGAGTGGTCAATGGCGCAGAATATATATTAGTGGCAACACCCAGCTCTATTTTTAATAAAATAATACCTCGCCTTGAGCCTCACATAGATTCCTCAGCATTTGTTATTTCTTGTACAAAAGGCATACAACCTGAGCCCTTTAGGACCATGACAGAGATTATTTCAAAACATCTTGGTCATGTTATTGGCGATAAAGTGGGGGCGCTTAGTGGACCTAATCTTGCAAAAGAAATTGCTGATCAAAAAATAGCCGGCACTGTTATAGCATCTTCTAATAAGACCTTATCCTCTGAAATCAAAACCATTCTATCCTCCAATACATTTAAAGTTTTTTCTAGCGCAGACACTCAAGGTGTTGAGCTAGCTGGAGCTTTAAAAAATATTTACGCGATTTGTTGTGGAATTGCACACGCTAAAAATGTTGGGGAGAATGCGTTGGGTTTTATTGTGACAAGAAGCATGGCGGAAATGAGTCGGTTTGCTGTGGCAAAGGGAGCCAACCCAATTACATTTCTTGGTTTGGCTGGCATGGGAGATCTGATGGCAACTTGCACGTCAAAGCTTTCAAGAAACTTTCAGCTCGGGGAGTTACTTGGTGCAGATATGAGCTTAAAGGAAGCCAAGGCTAAAGTGGGTCAAGTAGCAGAGGGAGCAAGAACTCTTGAAGTAGTTTTTTTAGAAGCAAAAAAAATGGATGTGAGCATGCCAATGGTCGATTCTTTATATAAGATATTATACAAAGACTCCTCATCGGATGAGTTAATTCAAGACTTGCTAGATCATCCAAACGAAGTTGATGTAGAATTCACTTATAAGGATTAAATTATGAATGAAATTAATAAAGATGAATTATTGGATCTGAAAAAATGGCAACGTTTTTTCTTTATGTTTATATATGGAGCTGCAATGAACTTTGTTGTTGGGATAATATTATTCCTGGCATTCATCCAATTTCTTTTTTATCTTTTTACCTCAAAGGTAAACGCAAAGTTACAATCTGCAAATAATTGGCTGCAAGGATTCTTTGATGACTCTTTAAATTTCTTGAATTTTAATACAAACACTAAACCTTGGCCTTTCAGCGATACAGCCGAAGCGTCTGACGCTGACGTTGAAACTGTTGAAGTGGTTGAAGGTGAGTCTGAGGAGGTTGAGTTAGATGTCGAGCAGCCTGAGCAGGCTAGCTCTTAAGTAAAGCTAAAAATTCTGCCCTTGTAGATGGGTTATTTCTAAACGCACCAACCATTGATGAAGTTTTCATAACAGAATTTTGTTTCTGCACACCCCTCATCACCATGCACATGTGTTGCGCCTCAACGACAACAGCACAGCCCTTGCATCCAGTAATTTCGGTAATTGCATCGGCAATTTGATGGGTCAATCTTTCTTGAATTTGCAGTCTTCTCGCATACATATCTACGATTCTTGCTATCTTACTTAAACCTAGAACTTTACCATCAGGGATGTAGGCAACATGACACCTGCCGTTGAAAGGGAGCATGTGATGTTCGCACAATGAATAAAATTCGATGTCTCTCACTAAGACCATATCTTCTATTTCAGAATCAAACAAAGCATTATTTACCACTTTATCTAGACTCATTTTATAACCATGATTTAGAAATTTAAAAGCAGCGGCAGCTCTTTTAGGGGTATCAAGAAGGCCATCCCTAGTTTCGTCTTCTCCAATGTCTTTCAACATATGTTTAAAAGATTCTATTAGCTCTGCTGAAGGCGTAATAATCTCATCAAAGTCTTTTTCATTTTCTAGGTTTGAAATATTTTCAGCCATTTGTTCTTTCCTTTTTTTGGAGTTATGAGTTTATATTTTAGCTGTGAAACAAGTTATGTGTAAGATTATTTCAGTTAAAGTTCAGATTCTATACTCGCTAATAAATTAAACTAATTTTTGTGCAGCTAGCAATGTATTGAGAATAAGAGTGTTGATAGTCATTGGCCCAACACCGCCTGGAACAGGAGTATGCGCAGAAGCTATATTTTTAATTCCCACCAATTCTATATCTCCACATTTTTCAGCTGGATGGTAACCAGCATCAATTACTACTGCCCCCTGTTTGATCCAGTCTTTCTTGATAAGTTGAGGTACTCCAACTGCTCCAACAACAATATCTGCATTTTTAATGTGAGCTTGCAGATCCTCAGTTCTGGAATGGCAGATAGTAACAGTTGCATTCTTGTTGAGTAACATCATAGCCATAGGCTTTCCCAGGATAGGACTTCGACCGACAACCACAGCATGTTTGCCTGAAATCTCAATTTGATAGTGTTCTAACATCCTCATAATTCCTGCGGGAGTACAAGATCCATATGCAGGCTCACCCATGGTCATTTGACCAAAACCTAGGCAAGTAACTCCATCAACATCTTTAGAAACATTGATTGCATCGAAACAAGCTCTTTCATCAATTTGAGGTGGCACAGGGTGTTGCAAGAGAATGCCGTGAACTTTCTCGTCATCATTCAACCGCTGTATTGTTTTCAATAACTCATCTGTGGTGGTGTCTTTTCCCAACTCAATAGCTATGGATTCCATGCCAAGTCTTGAGCATGCATTCTGTTTCATTTTAACGTAGGTCGCTGAAGCAGGATCCACACCAACTAGAACCGTTGCTAGAGTAGGGGTCACGCCTTTATCTTTAAGCTCAGAGACTTTATTTTTAATTTCCTGCTCTGCAATTTGAGCAAGCCCCTTACCATCTAAAATTTTTGATTCCATCCGCGCATTTTCCCATCATTAAATATTTATGCAATGGACATTGATTATTTAAGTTTAAAACTTTAAGATCACTCACCTCGGGGTATAGCGCAGTCTGGTAGCGCACTCGCTTTGGGAGCGAGTGGTCGTAAGTTCGAATCTTACTACCCCGACCATTGTGCGCCTGTAGCTCAGTTGGATAGAGCAACGGTTTTCTAAACCGTGGGTCAGGAGTTCGAATCTCTTCAGGCGCGCCATTTCTCTCTAAACCTCATCATTAATAATTTTTGCAAGCAATAATACAATGCCTCTAGGCATGCTTACGCCTCAAATTTAAGAGGCATTCAGAGGTAGGGGCTAAACATATAGTAAAATACGAATATCATGACAAAAATCAGTGCAATTATATCTTTAGTCTTTTTTTTCATAAGGAAATAATCATACATTTTTTAAATTGAATACTTATTACAAATGAAAAATAATTTATTTCAAGTAGCGGCCTTTTATAAATTCACCGCTCTCTCAAACCTTGAAGGTCTTCAGAAATTTTTTTATCAATTTTTATTAGATCAAAAAATTAAAGGAACGATTTTACTTGCCCCCGAAGGCATTAATGGAACTGTTGCAGGAAGCAAAATAGCTATAGAAGCATTTCAAAAATTTCTTGATAAAAAAAACTTACTATCACCTTCCAACTTTAAAGTTTCAATTTCAGAGAAAGATCCCTTTCCACGTCTCAAAGTAAAAATTAAGGATGAAATAGTGAGCATAGGAAATGAATTTGCAAATCCTCAAGAAATTGTTGGGGAATACATTCAACCAAAAGACTGGAATGATTTGATTTCTCAGGAAGATGTATTAGTGCTTGATACCAGAAATACTTACGAATATTCAATCGGCACGTTTAAAAATTCTATCCACCCTGAGACAACCAACTTTAGAGAATTCCCAGAATGGGTAGAGCAACTTGAGAGTTCAAAACATAATAATAAGGATCAAAAAATTGCTATGTTTTGCACTGGCGGAATTAGGTGTGAAAAAGCTTCTTCTTTAATGAAGGCCAGGGGGTTTAAGAATGTCTATCATCTCAAAGGCGGTATTTTAAGTTATATGCATCAAATCGATGAATCTGAATCGCTTTGGGATGGCGAGTGTTTTGTATTTGATGATAGGGTAGCTCTGAATCATAAGCTAGAGGTTGGGTCATTCGATATGTGTCACGGCTGCAGGATGCCAATCACAGAAAGCGATAAACTCTCCGAACAATTTCAAAAAGGCATTAGCTGCCCAAATTGTTTTGATAAAAAGACTCCTGAACAAAAAAGACGTTATGCCGAAAGGATAAAACAGATAGATTTAGCCAAACAAAGAAATGAAAATCACCTTGGCGCTAAATCTTCATGAGCACCACTCAAATACTTCCTGTGCTTTATAGTTTTAGAAGATGTCCCTATGCAATGAGGGCACGAATGGCAATAATTCTTTCATCTGTTGAATGTGAATTAAGAGAAGTATTGCTAAAAAATAAACCAGAGGAAATGTTATCTCTCTCTCCCAAAGGCACTGTGCCTGTTCTTACTTTTGATAATAAAGTTCTTGATGAAAGCATGGATATAATAAATTGGGCTTTTGCAAAAGACTCGTCTAAATTTCTTAAGTACACAAGCGTTGAAGCTAAGCTTTGCAATTATTTTATAGAGCTGTTTGATGCGAAGTTTAAATATCATTTGGATAGATATAAATATGCATCTAGATACGAGAGAACATCCGATGATCATCAGGGCGAGTGTTTAAAAATTCTTATGGAGCTTAATGAATCTATTGACGCTGATCCATGGATCTTTGGCGCCACCGTTAGCTTATTAGATATTTCGATTTTGCCGTTTATTCGGCAGTGCAAGATTGCGAACCCTCACTGGTTTTTAAAGCAAGATTTTAAACAAGTAATTAATTTACTTGACTATTTTGAATCTTCTGTCTTGTTTCATATGGCCATGAAAAAATTTGATGAATGGAATCCTGATGATCCTCAGGTAGTCATCTTTCCTTCGGAGGGCTTAGTCTAAAGCCCTATAGAATCATAGCTGATAGCTATTCTGTCTAATGCAACTTTATAGGCTGCAGTCCTAAGATCTGGAATATTACTCTCTGCTTTTGCTGATCTTACTTTTTGGTATGCTTCGCGCATCATGTCATCTAGGCCTGATCTTACTAAATCAATTTCATTGGCGCCTTCTATAAATTGATCTTTAAATTTGCCTGGCATTTCTTTGCCTGTCATGGTTTCAATTGCAGAAATAAGAGTATCAAACTGATAAGCATTACGTCTTTTTTCAAGCCTGCCAAAACGGATATGCCTAAGATTTCTTACCCACTCAAAGTAACTAACTGCAACCCCTCCGGCATTAGCCATGATATCTGGGATAATAATAGTATTTCTAGCATTCAGTATTTTATCTGCTTCAAAAGTAATCGGTCCGTTTGCTGCCTCTACAATAAGTTTAGCTTTTATGCTTTCAGCATTTGAGCTGTCAATAACATTTTCTCTGGCTGCTGGAATTAAAATATCGCAATCCATGCAAAGCATCTCAGAACTATTTTTTTCAAAAGAACCACCATCAAAACCTTCAAAAGTCCCATGTTCTATTTGATAGGTCTTTGCTGCTTCTACATTCAAACCCTCAGGGTTTAAAATTGCCCCATTGCGCTCCATGATGCATACAATCTTGCATTCATCTTCTTCATGCAAAAACTTCGCTGCATGGTATCCAACATTGCCGAGACCTTGAACAGCTATTTTTTTTCCTTTCAATCCCCCTTTAAAACCTGCAGCTAGAAAGTCTTCTTCGTGCCTAAAAAATTCTTTGATAATATATTGAACACCTCTTCCTGTGGCTTCTGATCTTCCAACTAAACCACCTTTTTCTGGAGGCTTTCCTGTGACACATGCAAGAGCATTAATATCTGTTGGAAAAATCTTACGATATTCATCAGCAATCCAGGACATTTCTTTTGCACCTGTCCCGACATCTGGCGCAGGAACATTTTGAGCTGGATTGATTAAATCTCTTTTGATCAACTCTTGAGCAAAGCGGCGTGTAATTTTCTCTATCTCAGGTATGGTCCAATCTTTTGGGTTGATTTTTAAAGCGCCTTTTGAACCTCCGTAAGGAACTTCAATGATCGCACACTTGTAAGTCATCAAAGCGGCTAAAGCTTCAACTTCTTCTTGCGAGGATGCTAAGTCGTACCTAATACCGCCTTTTGCTGGTTCTAAATGTTCAGAGTGAACCGATCTCCAGCCAGTAAAAGTATGAATTTTATCTCTTATTTTGACGCCAAAATTGATGGTATAAGTTGAATTGCACACCTTAATTCTTTTGGCTAAGTCAGCAGAAATATCTGTATATTCCAGGGCCTTATCAAACAATTTGTTGGTACTGGTTAGAAAATCTGCATTTACCAAAATAACCTCCTGAAAAAATATTATTATATGCTTTTTGCATCTATAATGTTTCGTTTCTTGGCGGGCGTAGCTCAGTTGGTTAGAGCGCTGGATTGTGGCTCCGGAGGCCGTGGGTTCGAACCCCATCGCTCGCCCCATTTTGGATATAAATAAAAAATATGGCTAGTAAATTAAAAAAACTGAAAGATTTAGAAAGAAAATTAACTGTATCAGTTCCAGTTGAAGACTATGAGTCAAAGTACAGCGCCAAGCTTACTAAGATTAAATCAAGCGTTAAACTTGATGGTTTTAGAAAGGGTAATGTTCCTGATGACGTTTTAAAACAGAGGTACGGTGATTCCATTCATTACGAAGTCTTGAACGAACTCATACAGGAAAGCTATCCCAAAGAATTGCAGGCACAAGAGCTTAAACCAGCATCTTCTCCAGCAATTGATATTTTAGATGAAGATGCCTCTAAACCGGTTTCATATTCTGCAATATTTGAAGTATTTCCTGAAGTAAAGCCAAAATTATCGAGATGGACAAGCTATGAAAAAACAGAAATTACGTTAGACGATGCCGACATTGACCTTGCTATCGACGATATATCTGAGCGTTACTGTCATTGGCATAAGGTTGAGAGAGAGGCTAAAGATAAAGATCAAGTGATCATCGATTTTGAGGGTAAAATTGACGGAGAGGGTTTCGAAGGGAATGAATCTAAAGACTTTAAATTAATCTTGGGTTCCAAGTCGATGATACCTGGCTTTGAAGATAACTTGATGAATAAATCAGCTGGAGATACCTTTTCATTTAAAACAAATTTTCCAGATGACTATTTTAAAAAAGACCTAGCCAACAAAGAAACGGAATTTTTTATTACCTTGCATGAAGTGCAAGAAATGCATAAAGCTTCAATTGATAAAGAATTATTTGATACTCTTGCAATGGAAGGTATTGAAGATGAAGCTGGTTTTAGAGATGAGATTTTGAAGCGCATGAAAGGGGAAATCGAGCAACAAGAAAAATCTCTTACCAAAGAGTCTCTTTATGAAACTCTGCTAAAGAGCAATGATTTTAAAGTCCCTCATTCTACGGTGGATGAACAAGCAAACTTAATGCGTAAAGATTCCTTAATGAGAATGGGGCAAACCCCAGAAACAGCTGATGATGACTTATTTCCAGCAGAGGACTTCAAAGAAAATGCAGAAAAAAGAGTTCGTTTGGATCTCTTATTTTCAGCTTTATTGAAAAAATATGCGTTAGAAGTTCAAGAGGAAGACATCAATAAATTTATAGAAGAGGAAGCCAGTAAATATAAAGATGCTGAGCAATTTAAAACATGGATTCAAAGCCAACCCCAACAATTAGATCAGTATAAAATGGTAATTTTAGAAAACTTACTCATTGAAAAATTAGAATCTGACCTCAAATCAAAGGTAAAGGTAATAAAATTCTCAGAACTGGCAAATAAATAAATATGGAAACAATTAATTCAGGCCTAGTACCAATGGTTGTCGAGCAAACTCCCCGAGGAGAAAGAGCGTTTGACATATACTCAAGATTGCTCAAAGAAAGGATCATTTTTCTCACTGGCCCAATAGATGATTATATTTCTAACCTAGTAGTTGCTCAGCTTCTATTCCTGGAGTCTGAAAATCCTGAAAAAGATATCAGTATTTATATTAACTCCCCGGGTGGCGTCATAACTTCCGGTCTGGCTATTTACGATACCATGCAATTTATTGCTCCAGAAGTTTCGACTTTGTGTATAGGTCAAGCTGCAAGCATGGGATCATTGCTCCTTGCTGGCGGCGCAGAAGGCAAAAGATTTGCTTTAACTAATTCACGCATTATGATTCATCAGCCTCTTGGTGGATTTTCAGGCCAGGCTTCTGACTTTGAAATTCATGCAAAAGAGATGTTACTAGTAAAGCAAAAAGTGAATGAGATTTTGTCTAAGCATACCGGTAAAACCCTGAAGAAAGTTGAGCAGGATACTGACAGAGACAATTTTCTTAATGCAAAAGAAGCCGTAACCTATGGCATTATTGATGAGATCCTAGAGAAGAGACCCGAGACAAATGGAAAATAAAGATACTAAGCTAACTTGTACCTTTTGCGGTAAAGGGCAGGAAGATGTTCGCAAACTTATTGCTGGTCCAAGCGTTTATATTTGTGACGAATGCGTGGATCTTTGCAATGATATTATTGAAGAAGAAGTCAAATCAGATGATGTTGAAGTCTTGGAGGAATTGCCATCCCCTTTAGAAATTTTTAATCAATTAGATGAGTATGTTATTGGTCAAGAAAAAGCTAAAAAAATTCTCTCTGTAGCTGTTTACAACCATTATAAGAGACTTAGATCAAATTCTAAAAAAGATGAGATAGAGCTTCAAAAAAGTAACGTATTATTATTAGGCCCAACTGGAAGCGGCAAAACTCTTTTGGCGCAGACGCTTGCAAGAGTTTTAAATGTTCCTTTTACAATAGCTGATGCTACGACTCTCACAGAAGCTGGATATGTCGGCGAAGATGTTGAGAATATTATTCAGAAATTACTACAAAAATGTGACTATGATCCTGAGAAGGCAGCGCTAGGAATCGTCTACATTGACGAAATTGATAAGATCGCTCGCAAATCAGACAATCCATCCATTACACGTGATGTTTCGGGTGAAGGGGTGCAACAAGCGTTATTAAAGTTAATTGAAGGCACGGTAGCTTCAATCCCTCCCCAGGGCGGAAGAAAACATCCTCAGCAAGAGTTCATTCAAATAGATACATCAAATATATTATTTATATGCGGAGGAGCTTTCTCTGGAATAGATGAGGTTATCAAGCATAGAACAGATAACTCAGGCATAGGCTTTGGTGCAGCGGTTAAAGATACCAAAGCAACAGTTGCGTCTATTGTTGAAACATTAGAACCTGAGGACCTGGTGAAATTTGGTTTAATTCCAGAATTTGTTGGCAGGCTTCCAGTAATATCTACATTGCATGAGCTAGATGAAGAGGCTCTGGTTAGAATTCTGCAAGAACCTAAAAATGCCCTGGTTAACCAATACAAGTATCTCTTTGAGATTGACGAAGTTGAATTGGATTTTAGAAAAGAAGCTCTGGTAGAGATAGCAAAAAGAGCGCTAAAAAGAAAAACGGGCGCCCGTGGACTTCGATCAATTATGGAAGAGCTTTTAATGGATACTATGTTTGAATTACCCAATGTAGACTTAGAAAAAGTTATTGTTGACGAAAATTCAGTGCTTCATTCAACTGACCCAATTAAGGTTTACAAGACTCCTAAAAAGAAATCTTCTTCAGCTGGTTGAATTTAAAGAATTCCCCCTCATTATATTTATATGGCCACAATTAAATATGATCTTCCTTTAATCCCCCTCAGAGATGTTGTTATCTTTCCTGGTGTCGTATCAACTCTTTTTGTTGGAAGGAACAAGTCAATCAACGCACTAAACGCTGCTATGGCAGGCGAGAAAAAAATTATTCTTGCAGCTCAAAAAGATGGATCAATTGATGCACCATCCTTTGATGATCTTTTCAAAGTTGCAACAGTTGCAAATATCTTGCAACTAATCAAGCTTCCTGATGGAACGGTAAAAGTTCTAGTAGAAGGAGCTCACAGAGCCCAAATGGAATCGTTAGAATCTGATCAAGAGTTTTCTAAGGTTAGGGTAGCTCTTATCATTGAGCCCAAGATTGATCAAAAAGACGGCGACAATCTAACGCGATTTGTAAAAGCTAAATTCCATGATTTTATTAAGTTAACGAAAAAAATTGCCCCTGAGGTCTTAGCATCAATTGATGCATTGGATGATCTATCAAGAGTCATTGACTCCATTGCCGGACATCTACCGATGGATATTAAGCTCAAACAAGAAATTTTAGAGACCCCAGATTTTCAATTGAGAGCAGAAATCTTAATTACTTTTATTGAATCTCAATTGGATGTTATGGACGTAGATAAAAAAGTTCGCAATAGAGTTAAGGGCCAGATGGAGAAATCTCAAAGAGAATACTATTTGAATGAGCAAATTAAAGCTGCCCAAAAAGAGTTAGGTGATATCAACGAAGAGGAAGATGAGCTGACTCAACTAGAGAGCGATATTGAAAAAGCCGGAATGTCTAAAGAAGCATTAAAAAAAGCTAAGAATGAGTTTGCAAAATTTAAGCAAATGTCCCCCATGTCCGCTGAGGCATCTGTTGTTAGATCATATTTGGATTGGCTCACAGCTGTTCCGTGGAAGAAAAAAAGTAAAGTTAAATCAGATCTTAAATCAGCCATTAATATTCTTGACGAAGACCACTTTGGATTAGATGAGGTAAAAGAAAGGATTTTAGAGTACTTAGCAGTGCAGCAACGCGTGAAAACATTAAAGGCTCCTGTGATCTGCTTGGTGGGCCCTCCAGGGGTTGGCAAAACATCTTTGGGTAAATCAATTGCCAGAGCAACCAACAGAAAGTTTGCTCGAATGTCACTGGGCGGGGTAAGGGATGAGTCTGAGATTCGTGGCCACAGAAGAACCTACATTGGCTCGATGCCTGGAAAAATAATTCAAAAACTATCGAAAGTGGAAACCAAGAACCCATTATTTTTACTAGATGAAATTGATAAAATGGGGATGGATCATAGAGGTGATCCGGCATCAGCATTGTTGGAAGTTTTAGATCCAGAACAAAACAACACTTTTTCAGATCATTACCTTGAGGTTGATTTTGATTTATCAGAAGTCATGTTTGTTTGCACAGCGAATAGTCTAAATATACCGAGACCCTTGCTCGATCGCATGGAGATTATACGTATTCCTGGCTACATAGAGGATGAGAAGTTAAGCATTGCCAAGCAATATCTCATTCCAAAACAGCTTGAAAGAAATGGACTGGATGAAAAAGAAGTGCAGTTATCAGACCCATCAATCTTAGATATTGTGCGTCACTATACTCGCGAGGCAGGTGTACGAGGTTTAGAGAGACAAATTGCTAAAATTTTTAGAAAGTCAGTCAAAGAAAGAGTTTTAGCAGATTCTAAGAAATTAAAATCCTCAATAAATATCACTCCCAAAAATCTTGAGAAATACTGCGGTGTTCCTAAATTTACATTTGGGCAAGCTGACATTGAAAATATTGTTGGGAAAGTTTCTGGCCTAGCGTGGACTGAAGTTGGAGGGGAGCTTTTAACGATTGAGACATCCTATGTCCCAGGCAAGGGAAGGGTAATTAAAACTGGTTCACTCGGTGACGTAATGCAAGAGTCAATTCAAGCTGCCTTAACAGTTGTTCGCTCCCGCTCTGAGAAGCTTGGAATTTCAGCTGATGTTTATGAAAAATATGATGTTCATATTCATGTCCCAGATGGTGCCACGCCAAAAGATGGACCTAGTGCTGGTGTTGGAATGTGCACAGCATTGATTTCAGTATTTACAGGGATACCAGTTAGATCTGATACTGCTATGACTGGAGAGATAACATTGCATGGGCAGGTAACTAAAATTGGCGGCTTGAAAGAAAAACTCTTGGCAGCAAAGCGAGGCGGCATTAAAAGGGTGATTATTCCTGAAGAAAATGCTGCAGACATAAGAGAAATTCCATCTCAAATTACTCACGCCTTAGAGATTATTCCTGTTCGATGGGTCGATGAAGTAATTTCTCAGGCCTTAATTTCAGAACCCAAGCCATTGAAAAAAAAACGTGCCAGTAAAAATATTTCAAAAAATAAAAACATTGCTTCTCGGACTTCGCCCTCGAAGCCCCATTAGAATAGGTTTTAATGCTTGACATTTACCTGCGTATGGCTTTTCATAGTCCTAGGTACTTAAATAAACCATCGGAGAATTAAATGAATAAATCAGACTTAGTAGACGCAGTAGCATCATCAACAGATACAACTAAAGCATCAGCCGGGAGAGCTGTTGACGCGGTTTTAGATTCTATTGGCGACGCTTTAGGAAAACAAGATACAGTTTCGCTTGTAGGTTTTGGAACTTTCTCAGTTCGACACAGAGCTGCTAGAGAAGGAAGAAATCCACAAACAGGTGCTTCCATGCATATTGCTGCATCAAAAGTTCCAGGCTTTAAAGCTGGGAAAGGTTTAAAAGATAAAGTTAAAAATTCTTAATTTACTTTAGATTTTATAGTCTTTTAAAAAAGGGTGCATAAGCACCCTTTTTTTATGTATCATTGTTAGCTTTTAAAAGGATGAATTAGTTATGTTAGAGTCAGTTAGAAACTTTTTATCAGGCAAAAGGGTAATCGTTATTGCGGTTGTTCTGGCCATTCCCTTCGTATTCCTTGGATCCACATCCTTTGGGACTACTTTTAGCAGTTATGGAACTGTGAATGGTGAGCCAGTTACACAAATTGATATTAATTTAGCTACCTCTCAGGTATCTCAAAGATTGCAATCTATTTACGGCGAAGAATTTTCTCTTGAGGACCTCGACGAAGAGACTTCATTGGGATTGATTAAAAATGAAATCATCAATCAGAAAACTCTATTAGCACAAGTCAAAAGAATGGGCTTAACTACTTCTGAGAAAAAAGCTAAACAGGAAATTATTAACCTTGATAATTTTCAAGGTGACCAGGGATTTGATCAAGCATTATTCGAATCATCTGTCAGGATGAATGGCTTTACATCAGATGAATATATTCGGTTAGTCCAAGAAAGCATGTCTCTTGATACATTGCTCAAAGCAATGGGTGTTTCAGCATTCCCTATTGAAAAAGAGATTGTTGCTATGGCTTCGATGCTTGAGACCTCTAGGGATATTAATTTTATCAAGATAAACAAAGCTGAATTAGAGAACACTCAGCAAGCCTCTCTAACCGAGGGTCAAGAATTTTACGATGCCAATCCATTGTTATTTCTTTCTCAAGAGCAAAGAGATTTTTCTTATATTGTTTTAACTTTCGATGCATTCAAAGAGCAGGTTAATGTGCCTGATGGATACATTGAAGAGGCTTATGCTGATTATACTGATGACATAGAAGGTCAGATGCAAAATAGGATTTCCCATTACATGATAGAGAAATCTAATTATGACAGTTCTGCTGATGCCAGACAGTCAATAGACAAAGTCTTAAAAGACATCCAGTCAGGAATGTTAACTTTTGAGAATGCTGTGACCGAATCTAGTGACGACGCAGGCTCTAAAGATTCTTTTGGAGATCTCGGCCTTTCTTCGGGCGATGCTTTCCCTGAGGAATTTGAAACAGCTATATCAAGCATGGCGTTAAATGAATTAAGTGAAGTTTTAGAGCTCGATGACTCATTCCACATTTTAAAGCTAACAGAAGTATTAAAGCCTGAAGTTAAAAGTTTAGCAGTGATGGAGAGGCAACTTCTTGACGAGCTAGTTGATGCTGAGGCTTTAGCTTTAATGCAAGAGGGTTTTTTAGATTTAGAATCTATGGTTTTAGGAGGCTCAACTCTTGGCGAGCTTGCAGATGCAGCAAATCAATCTATTTCGATTACTGGCTTACAGAATATGGAAGAGATTACCTTGCAAGGCTTTGATAATTACTCATCTGAAGATTTATTTGATGCAGCCGTTGTCCCCAATAAGATTGAGATATTTGAAAGTGAAGACAGCTATGCTTTTGTCATGCTGACGCAAAAACTTGAGTCATCGGTTCAACCTTTTATTGATGTTGCAGAACAAGCTATTGCTGAAGTTAGATCTCAAAAAGCAAACCAGCTCATTGAAGACTTTTCGCAGGACGCTGAAGAGATTCTATCAGGTTCAAAGGTATTGCCTGGCATAGCCGGCATCAGCAACGAAACATTTAAAAATGTTAAACGCTTCTCTTCTTTGCTTCCTCCTGAGGTTATCACTGAAACCTTTGAATCTTCTATTGGAGCACTTGTTACCAGCACTGCTTTTAATGGAGACAGGTTCTGGGCTCAATCATCCAATGAAGTTATCCCAAGCGAAGCTGATTTTAGCGATTCTATTGATCAGTACAGGGATTTTTATACCGATGCTCTTGGCAAGCAATACTCTGGGTTGATTGATAAGGCACTTAAAGAGAACCAAAAGGTTCGCTTAAAGAACTTTACCTCTAATTAATCAGAATATTCTTCTATCGACATGGCCGCAGTATTAAAGCCAGCATCCACATAAGTAATTTCACCGGTTACTCCGCTAGCTAGATCCGAGCACAAAAAAGCGGCAACATTGCCTACTTCCATTGTCGTGACTGCTCGTCTCAGTGGAGCTCTATTTGCATAGCTTGTGAGCATTTTTCTAAAGTTTTTTACCCCAGAAGCCGCTAATGTTTTAATTGGTCCAGCTGAGATCGCATTCACCCTTATGCCATCAGGACCCATTGCAGCGGCCAAGAATCTTGTATTGGCCTCTAAGCTTGCTTTAGCAAGACCCATGACATTGTAGTTAGGAAGAGACTGAACCGCTCCTAGATAAGTAAGTGTTAGCAATGCTGAGTTTTCATTGAGCATTGGTTTTGCACCTTTTGCCATAGCAGTAAAACTATAGGAACTTATATCATGTGCAATTTGAAAACCTTCCCTTGTTGCTGCATCCACGAAATTACCTTCAAGCTCATTTGCGGGAGCATAGCCAATTGAGTGCACAAACCCATCAAAAGACTGCCAATGCTTTGATAGCTCTTTGTACATACCATCAATGCTTTGATCGGAGGCTACGTCACATTCAAACAAAAGATTAGATCCGAGCTCAGCTGCAATTTTTTCTACATTGCCTTTTAATCTTTCGCTTTGATAGGTAAAGGCTAATTCTGCGCCTTGAGCATGCATTGCTCGAGCTATTCCAGCAGCAATTGAGTGTTTATTTGCAAGCCCTGCAATCAGAATTTTTTTATTTTTAAGCATCATAATATCTTTCTTTTTTTCTAACCTTCTATTGTATATGAGTAAATCATCCTTTTATAAACAATCCTTTTTCATATTAATTTTTTTAAATCTATATTTGAAGTCTTATGAAAAAATTCATTAATTAAATATAAGTTGATGCAGGCTTGTTACTTCAAAATAGAAGCATATAATCCCCAACTCGTGGCGTGGCTTGCGTCTGCTGCGTTTATATTAAACTTAAGGAGTATATAAATGATAAATCTTAACAAGTATTTATTAAGCGCTTTCGCCATTACAGCTTTATTAGTTCCCGCAACCTATGCGCAGGATACTGATTCAAATGTCGATGTAGAGGAAGTAATCGTTACTGGATCAAGAATTGTAGATCCTAACATTGTTAGTTCATCTCAAATTGCTGTGATTGATGGGCAAGATATTATCAACGCTGGTGTTACCAGGGTTGAAGATTATCTTAATGATATGCCTCAGATATCACCTGGCCAATCTATCACTAACTCAAATGGCTCCGACGGAACCGCTACAGTTAATCTAAGAAACTTAGGTTGCTCAAGAACATTGGTCCTTATGAACGGCAGAAGACTTGTTCCAGGAACTACAGCCGGTGGAAGTTGTGCTGATTTAAACACAATCCCAACATTACTCCTTAAAAAGGTTGAGGTTCTTACTGGTGGAGCTTCATCTGTCTATGGTTCAGATGCTGTTGCAGGTGTTGTTAACTTTGTTCTAGACGATGAATTTGTAGGTTTTAAAGCAAGTTATCAACATAGTTTTTATAATCATGAAAATGATAATAGCAGCCTAAGAGAGCTACAAAAAAGCTATGGTTATGCAAATGCTCCGAGCGATGTTCAAACTGGTGATACAGGTAAGTTCTCAATTGCTTTTGGTGGCGACATTGACGGTGGAAAAGGTCACGTAACTGCATTCTTTGAGCACACTGATACAAAACCAATGCTACAAGGTGAATTCGATATAAGTGCTTGTGCACTTAGTGGTGGTACTGGCAAATGTGGTGGTTCATCCACTATTCCTCCAGGAAGATGGGCAGATTTTGGTGGTTATAAGACTGGTGGATATGTAAACGTTAATCCTGCAGCTGCATATTGTGCCGATGGAGATTGTTCAAAAGGCGTAGACTGGAAAGTCATTGGTAATGATTTTGGTTTAAGAGACGGACAAACTTATAACTACAATCCAACTAACTTCTTCCAAAGACCAGATGACAGAATGAATGTGGGATTCTTTGGAAAATATGAAATTACTGATAATGCAGAAGTTTACTTAGACTTCACATCCATGAAATCAGAATCAAATGCCCAGATCGCGTATTCAGGTACTTTTGGTAATATCGAATCTTTGCCGTGTTACAACTCATTGTTATCAGCTCAGCAGCATCAAGTTGCTTGTGCAGATTGGACAGGGTTAGGTGGATCGCATGCACCTGATTTTGCAACAGGCGCAGACGCCCTTGCATACATTAATGGTCTTAATACTCAGGTTGCTGATGGTGATATCCTTGGATTCAGCGCTCCATTAACTTCTTTAAAAAGAAATGTGGAAGGTAACCCAAGACAAAGCATCCAAACTTATAAAAGCTACAACACAACTATTGGTTTAAGGGGTGACATTAATGATGATTGGTCATACGATGTTTATTACCAAAACTCAGATGTTAACTATGCTAATGAATACAGAAACGATCTTTCAGTTATAGCAATCAACCGAGCAGTAAATGTTATTAGTGTTGCAGGAGTTCCAACTTGTGTTTCAAAACTTCAAGGCGTAGATGCAAACTGCGTTCCCTACAACTTATTTCAAGGCGGATTACCTGGTGATCAAGGTATTCAGGGCGTTATTGATGGCGGTCAAACAGCACAGGATTACCTAGCTAAATCAACATTTATTAATGGCGATGGTAAGCAAAAAATCTTTTCTGGATTCATAACAGGTGATACAGGATTCACTCTTCCTAATGCTCCTGGCTCCGTATCTATGGTCGTAGGTTTCGAGACAAAAGAATTTTCTACAGACTTTAGACCTGATACAGCAACGTTGATGGGTGACAGATCAGGTTCTGGTGGTGCGACACTTCCAATCGGTGGTAAATACGACGTTGACGAATTCTTCTTCGAATTCGGTATTCCAATTCTAAGCAACCTTAATGCTGAAGTTGGTTTCAGATCAGCTGAATACTCAACTGGTGCTGAAACAGATTCTACTAAAGTTGGGGCTTACTGGAGTGTTAACGATAACGTTTCACTTAGAGCTTCATTTCAAACTGCTCAGCGTCATGCTAATGTTGAAGAATTATATTTAGCTCCAACTGATACTCTTGTTGATCTTGATAACGATCCTTGTTCTATTCAGCAAAACGGAGATCCAGCTACAGCAACTCAAGCGCAATGTGCTCTAACAGGCTTAGCTGCAAATCTTTATGGAACTGATTTAAATTCACCGGCCGATCAGTACAACATTAAAGTTGGCGGAAATGAGAACATTCAACCTGAAGAGTCTGAGTCTATAACAATTGGTGCTGTTATAACTCCGCAATCTATTCCTAACCTTACAGTGACTGTTGACTATTTCGACATCACAGTTGAAGACGGCATTGGTACAGTTAGTGCAAAAACTGCTTTAGATAAATGTGTGGCTACTGGTCAAGCATCATTCTGTAACTTAATTAACAGAAGAGCTGACAATGGTTCATTGTGGCTAACTGGTGGATATATTTCTCAGCAGCTTACTAACATTGCTGAAGAAACCACATCTGGTCTTGATGTGATCTTTGATTATTCAATGGATACAGAATATGGCCCACTTAGTTTTGAAGGTGTTTCAACATTTCTTGATACATTTGACATAATTGAGATACCTGGTTCGTCAGCTATTCCTTGTTCAGGTAACTGGGGTGGTTCATGTGGGAAGAATCCTCTGCCTGAATTCTCTGGTAAATACAAAGCAACTTTACAAACTGAGTACAATACTGATGTTTCACTTGGTTTAAGATATCTTGGTGATACCACTGACTTGAATTCAAATGGTATTGATTTTGATGCGTCAACATATATCGATGTGACTCTTCAACACTCACCTGCTGATAACATCATGGTGACTTTCGGAATCAATAACTTATTTGATGAAGAGCCTGGATATACGTCTGATGCAGGAACAGCACCAGGAAACGGTAACACCTTCCCTGGTTACTTTGATGCATTCGGTCAGTATATTTTCTTAAACTTGACTGTTTCATATTAAGTAAAAAAGAACTATAAAAAAAGGGTGCCTACGCACCCTTTTTTTTTGCTCGAAATTTATCCCTTAGCAATAAAAGCTATGAGATAAAACAGGCCTTGCACAGACTGATTACCTTAATCTCAAGGAGCTTCAACCTCATTGCAGCATATGGCTACTTATTAATTAAAATATGGGCTTGTTATGTATGTTATGTAAGAGTTATTTATAAACATACTTTAATTAATCTAAATTAAAATATTGACTTTATGTGACAAAGTGGCAACAATAAACGCTAATTACAAACTTATAGGGAGTTTACATGTCGAATATAGTTAAATTTTCATTGGTAGCAGTCCTTTCATTAGGCCTGATGCCCAATTCAACCTTTGCTCAAGAAGCAGTAGAAGATGATGTCGAAGAAGTTATCATCACTGGTTCTAAGATCAAAAGATCTGTCTTTGATAGCTCAAAGCCTCTAGAGATTATCTCTGATGCTGCTATTGAAAGAACTGGACTGAACAACATCGGTGATGTTCTTCAGAATATTTCATCATCTGATGGTACTGGTATACGTCCGGTTACTACAGCCACTAATGGTGGTGATGGTTCTAATGAGATCTCATTAAGAAACTTAGGTGCCGGAAGAACCCTTGTTCTTATTGATGGCAGAAGATGGGTTACTGATGCTTTTGGTAGCGTCGATATGCAAACGATTCCTGCATCTATTATTCAAAGAGTTGAAATTCTTAAAGATGGAGCTTCATCTATTTACGGCTCAGACGCTGTTGCAGGTGTTATCAACATTATCACTAAGAAAGATTTTGATGGTTTTGAATTAAGAGCTTCTTCTGGTGAATACGACGCTGGTTATGGTGCACAAAATCAAATCAGCATGACTTTTGGTAGTCAGTCTGAGAAATCAAGAAATATCTTTAATATCTCTTTCGCAGATCAGGAAGCTATTTTTGCCGGTCAAATCCCAAGAGCAAACCAACCATACTATGGTTGCACTAATGTCCCGAATACAGGTACAGGAACACCTAATTCCCCTACCAATCTAGGACCTTCCCCGGCTCAAAATTCTGGTTACGGTAACTTTGCTCCTGCAACTAGTGGAATATGCGGATCTGCATATCCTGCATACGGTAGATTCTTTACTGTAAATAAATATTTGGAGCCAGGAAAATCTGGTGCGTCTATTGATGATTTTATCCCTTGGTCAAATGCTGGTAGATACAACTACTCACCTGTTAATCATGTACAAAATCCCGTTGATAGATATGGAGTTTATGCATCATCTGAATTCGATATCTCAGACGATCTCATGGCTTATGTACAGTTTAATTACACAAAATCAAAACGTGTTAATCAGTTAGCTCAAGTCCCTATGACAGCAACAACTAGTGCTGGTCCTCAATGGCAACTAAATAACGGTAGATTTGCCACTAAAGGTGGTTATTTCAATCCGTTTGGCGTAGATACAACATTTGGATTTAGAGCAATTGCCATTGGACCTAGGATTTATGACTATGACTACGATACCTACGGCATTAGAGCTGGATTAGAAGGAAGTTTTGATTTCGGTGGTAACAACTATTTCTGGTCAGCAGGCATGCAAATTAATGACGCTGCCTACGATTCTAAGTTATTTAATTTTGTTGATCTTAACCATTTATCTAACGCTGTTGGAGATTCTTTTAGAGATCCAGTAACAAATGTATTAACATGTGGAACAGTTGATAATCCGATTTCAGGATGTACTCCGTTTAACCTTTTTGGAGGGCCTGATTTAGGTCTTTCAGCAGGTGTTATCTCGCAGGCTGAATATGATGCTATGGTCGGTTATGTCGGTTACGATGGTGTTGCATCAGCTGGATATGATAGTGATGATTACTGGTTAGAGATTTCTGGTCCACTATTTGAGATGCCATATGGTACTGCATTCTTCGCTGCAGGTTACGAAAAGCGCGCAGGTGGATACTTCGATACTCCAGATGCATTAGTTAGCTCAGGTGGTTCTTCAACTAATTACAGAGAACCTACACGTGGTAAAACTTCTGTAGAAGAATTCTTCGTTGAAGTAAATATGCCTCTACTAAGCGGTGTTTTTATGGCTCAAGAGCTTGAAATGACATTATCAGCTAGAACTTCTGATTATACAGCTGCAGGATTAGTTGGTGTTACACCCAATAGTAATAATCCTGGTAAACCTTCTACAACTGAGCTTGGTATTCGCTGGAGACCAATTGATGACGTCTTAGTTAGACTTACTATGGGAGAAACTTTTAGAGCTCCTACAGTTGGTGATTTATATCAAGGTGGTGGCGAGTCCTTTCCTCAAGCAAATGATCCATGTAACACTGATCAATTCTCTGGACAAAGTGCTGGAACTCAGGCTAATTGCTTAGCTGCTGGTGTTCCTGCTGGTGGTGCCGAACAACCAACTACTCAGATCAGAGGTTTTGTTGGTGGTAACCCTTATCTGAAGCCAGAAGAAGGTGAGAACGCAACAGTTGGCGTAGTTTATACACCGAGCCAAATTGAAAACTTGAGCATTAGTGTTGATTTCTGGGAAATTGAGTTAGAAAACATATTTAGCTCAATTGGTGTTTCAACAGTTCTAAACCGTTGTTATGTTGAATCAGCCCAACAAGACGATACTTTCTGTAACTTTGTTACTAGAACAGGTAGCGGTGGCCTTCAGACCGTTAGAACTTCTAAAGTTAACTCTGCTCAGAATAATGTTTCTGGTGTTGACCTAGTTGTTGGATATTCATTCGATGTAGAGAATTATGGTTCTTTTACTACAGGCTTTGATATGACTTACTATACTAAAGATGAATTTGCGCAATCAGCAACTTCTACTCCTTCCGAGTCATTCGGTTGGTATGATGGTGCTGCTGACTTTAGATGGAGAGCAAATGCTTCTATTCTTTGGGATTACAATGATTTCACAACATCTCTAAACTTCAGATTCTTAGATGATAATAAAGATGACTGTTGGATTTCATACTACTATGGGCTAGATGATGGTTGTTCTAACCCAGATGAAGACAGTAATTATGGTGCTGGTGGATACAACTTAATGGAAGTTGAGTATTACACCGATCTTCAAGTTTCGTATCAATACTCTGATGAAATCAGTGTATTTGTTGGCGGTCGTAACATCTTCGGTGAAGAGCCTCCAGTTGCATACGATGCTTTTGGTCAAAACTTTGACTATGCTTGGGACATCCCAGGTGGAGCATTCATTTATGGTGGATTCAAAATCTCACTATAATAGAGTTTAATCAAATAAAAAGGGCCGGTTTACCGGCCTTTTTTTTATATATAATAAGGCCATGAAAAATTCTTATATATACCTCTTATTTTTAATTACACTCCTTGGTTGCTCAAAGGCAATTGCTCCTGTTGATTCAGCCCTGGACCAACAGATACTTCATTTTGGAAATGGCAGTGAACCTCAGGGCTTAGATCCTCACATAGTGACTGGCGTTCCTGAGCATCATTTATTGATTGCAATGTGCGAAGGCTTAACTATTTCAAACCCTAGAGGCGGAGAGAATCTTCCAGGTGTTGCAAAATCATGGACCATAAGTCCAGATGGAAAAACTTATACCTTCTTTCTTCAGGAAGATGCTAAATGGTCTAACGGTGATCAACTGACGGCATCGGATTTTGTATGGTCATGGATGAGAATACTGACACCTTCACTGGGCTCTCAATATCCTGACATGCTTTATTACGTCAAAGGGGCTCCAGAGTACCATCAAGGCCTTACCGATGATTTTTCTTCTGTAGGAGTAACAGCTGTTAATGATTATGAATTAAAGGTGGAGCTTACAAATGCAACACCATTTTTCATTAAGTTATTAAGTCACTACAGCACCTATCCAGTTCACAAGGATACTGTTCTCAAACACGGGACCATTGACGACAGAAATGGTCAGTGGACTCGACCAGGTAATTTTGTATGTAACGGTCCCATGAATTTAAAAACGTGGGAGCTTAATAAAGAAATTACCGTAGAAAAAAATCCATTATATTGGGATGCTTCTAATGTTCGTTTAAATGAAATTAGATATTACCCAGTGTCCAATGAATCCACTGAAGACAGAATGTTTAGAGCAGGGCAGTTGCATGTTACCAACGTCGTTCCTCTTGAAAAGTGCCCTGTCTATATTGAAAATGAGAACCCTGATCTTAGGATTGAGCCATACATGGGTACATATTTCTACAGGGTGAATACTAATCATCCTGTCCTTCAAGATAAGCGTGTTCGACTAGCACTTGCTTATGCATTGAATAGAAAACAGATTGTTGAAAAGGTTTCAAAATGCGGTCAACTAGCTGCGTATTCTTTTACTCCTCCAGGAACAGCGGGCTATGAGCCTGATACATCTATTCCATTTAACCCTGAGTTGGCTAAATCTTTATTGGCTGAAGCTGGGTATGAAGATACTAGCACTTTTCCAGTTCTTGAAATTCTGTTCAATACACAAGAAGGCCACAGAAAGATTGCTTTAGCTGTGCAGCAGATGTGGCAGCAGAATTTAGGTATATCGGTCCAACTTGTCAATCAAGATTGGAAGGTCTATTTGGCAAGAGAGATGACTGGAGACTTTCAAATCT
>ERZ887830.330-NODE-330-length-30918-cov-6.666397_pt1 | contig 30918 bp, 24 predicted proteins | sample MGYA00521101_ERZ887830 | MGnify/ENA primary metagenome ERZ887830 (study PRJEB32303, sample SAMEA104408592) | aquatic metagenome | biome: Marine water; feature: Pelagic; material: water | place: Baltic Sea | collected 2014-06-05T16:38:00 | depth 1,762 m ... | reverse complement strand
GCAGTTTTCTTGCGGCCACCTGCCTTTTGCTGGCGGCTTGCGACGATTTGCCAACTCTGGGGTCCGGCACCGGCCCAAAGATCAACGGGGACGACGCGATCATTGTCGCGCTTCTGGTGCCAAGCGGATCTGGTCAGGCCAGCGACGATCTTTTGGCGGCCAGCCTTGAAAACGCCGCCAGGCTTGCCGTTTCAGAATTGCAGGGAGCCGTGATTGACCTGAGGGTCTATCAGACTGCCGGCAGTGCCAGTCGCGCCGGGATCGTTGCCAACCAAGCCGCTAACGACGGTGCCAAGATCATTCTCGGGCCGGTCTATGCCGCCGCCGCCAATGCAGCGGGTGCTGCGGTCGCGGATCGGGGGATCAACGTTTTGTCCTTCTCGAACAATTCGGATGTTGCAGGCGGAAATGTTTTTGTCCTTGGAAACACCTTTGAAAACACTGCCAACCGACTGGTGAGCTATGCGGTATCCCAAGGCAAACGAAAAATTCTGGTGGTCAACGGCCAAGACGTGGCCGAAGAAAAGGGTCGCTCTGCGATCAATCGTGCGCTTGCCCGATTCGGGGCCACCTCTGCCGGTAATTCATCTTTCGAGCTATCGCAAAATGGTATTTCGAATGCCGTTCCCGGAATCCGAAATGCCGTAAATACAAACGGCGCTCAGGCCGTCTTTTTGACCTCCGGCACGGCGGGAGCCTTGCCTATTCTGTCGCAAATGATGGTCGACAACGGGGTTAATCCGGCCACAACACAGTTCATTGGCCTGCAACGCTGGGATATTCCCGTGCAGGCGCTGGATCTGCCATCGCTTCAGGGGGGCTGGTTCGCCATTCCTTCACCCGGTCTGGCCGCACAATTCAATGCGCGCTATGCGGCGGCCAATGGTGGCAAACAACCCCATGCGATTGCCGGACTGGGCTATGATGGAATCGCTGCCATTGGCGCGCTTGTCAAAACGGGCAAACCAGATGCGTTTTCCGCCGCGAACCTGACGCAAAATTCAGGCTTCAGAGGCGTGGGTGGCATCTTTCGCCTGCGCAGCGATGGCACAAACGAGCGCGGTCTGGCCATCGCCACCATCAGCAACAAACAGGTGAAAGTTATTGACGCGGCACCAACAAGCTTTGGCGGCGCAGGCTCTTAATCAGACCGGCGCAGCACAGACCCCGATGACGCCGGACGAACTGATTTGTCCGGCGTCTTCCATCTTTGATACGGCGCAAATCGATGCGGCCCTGACAGAACACTGTAGCCGGGCACCGGACAGCAAAGCCGTGCGCACCGCCTGTGTCCAGATCCTGCAAGATGTATTGGAAACGGGGCGTGCCAATATCGCCGCGGCTTTCGAGGCGGACCCTGTCAACGCCCGCCCCACGGTGCAGGCCTATGCCTATCTGACCGATTGCGTTATGCTGTCCGTGTTGAAGGTGGCACAGACCTGGTTGCACCCGCTATCCAATCCCACAGAGTCAGAGAGAATTGCCCTACTGGCGGTCGGGGGCTACGGGCGCGCGGAAATGGCGCCTTTTTCGGATGTGGATCTGCTGTTTCTGACCCCATACAAGATCACACCCTGGGCAGAGAGCCTGATCGAATCCATGCTCTATATCATGTGGGATCTGCGTCTGAAGGTCGGGCATTCAAGCCGCACGGTCAAAGACTGCGTACGGCTTGGGCGCGAAGATTACACGATTCGCACCGCTTTGCTGGAACACCGTTTTATCGGCGGCTACCAGCCACTTGAGGCGCAGCTGAAAAAACGCCTCTGGAGTGATCTGTTCCGGCATACAGCCGCCGATTTCATCGAGGCCAAACTGGCCGAACGCGCCGAGCGACATAAAAAACAAGGCGGCCAACGCTATATGGTCGAACCCAATGTGAAAGAGGGCAAAGGCGGTTTGCGCGATCTGCAAAGCCTGTTCTGGATCGATAAATATGTACATGGGGTTGAGGACGCCGCTGAACTGGTGCGAATAAACGTGTTCCGCCAAGAGGAATACGACGCCTTTCTGAAGGCTAAAAACTTTTTGCTGGCCGTGCGCTGTCACCTGCATTTGCAAACCGGGCGCGCGATGGACCAGTTGACCTTTGACCATCAGGTCGAAGTGGCAGAGCGCATGGGATATACGGATCACGCCGGTCGGCGCGCGGTAGAGCATTTTATGCAGGATTATTTCTTGCAGGCCACCAAAGTAGGCGAATTGACCCGGATCTTCCTGACCGCGCTCGAAGAACGTCATGTCAAAAAAGAGCCCGCACTGGTGGGATTCTTTCGCCGTCGCAAAAAAGTCAAACCCGGCTATAGAATCGAGCTCAACAGGCTAAATGTCGAAAACGAGGCCGCCTTTCTGTCGGATAAGTTCAACCTGCTCCACATCTTCGAAGAGGCACTGCGCACAGGCTTGCTGATGCACCCGGATGTCATGCGGCTGATCAGTGCGAATCTGCATCTGATCGACGAAGAGGTCCGTTCGAAAAAGGAAACCGGGCGGATGTTTCTGGATCTGATGCTAAAGCATGGCAATCCGGAACGCGCTTTGCGTCGGATGAACGAACTTGGCGTGCTGGGCGCGTTCATCCCGGAATTCAAGCCAATCGTGGCGATGATGCAGTTCAACATGTACCACGCCTATACGGTCGACGAGCATACGATCCAGTGCATCTCTGTGCTTGCGCAGATCGAGCGCGAAGAGCTGATCGAAGAATTGCCGGTCGCCAGCCGGATTTTGAAAGAGGGTATCAACCGCAAGGTGCTGTATATGGCGTTGCTGTGCCATGACATCGGCAAGGGCCGCCCAGAGGATCATTCTGTCATCGGGGCGCAGATCGCCCGGCGAATCGCGCCACGGTTCGGGCTGAAGCCCGTGGAATGCGAGACGGTGGAATGGCTGGTGCGCTATCACCTGCTGATGTCCGACATGGCGCAGAAACGCGATATTGCCGACCCGCGCACAGTCCGCGATTTCGCCAAGGCCGTCCAAACCCGCGAACGGCTGGACCTGCTGACGGTCCTGACCGTTTGCGACATCCGTGGTGTGGGGCCGAACGTCTGGAACAACTGGAAAGCCTCGCTGATCCGCGCGCTGTACCGGCAAACCCGGCGTGGGCTGGAGGATGGGCTGGAGGCCCTGAACCGCACGACCCGAGGGGCCGAAGCAAAGCGCAATCTGCGCGAGGCTCTGCAAGGCTGGGACGGAAAAGAGATCAAGGCCGAGATAGAGCGCCATTATCCACCGTATTGGCAAGGCCTGCATGTCACCGCTCATGTGGATTTCGCCAATCTGCTACGGGGGCTGACAGAGGATAAAATTGGGCTGGAACTGACCCCCGACGAGGACCGCGATGCCACGCGGGTCTGTTTTACCATGGCCGATCATCCCGGCATCTTTAGCCGTATGTGTGGCGCGCTCGCGCTGGTTGGGGCCAACATCAAAGACGCGCGCACCTTTACCAGCAAGGATGGGTGGGTCACCGCAGCCTTTTGGATCCAGGATTACGACGGCTCCCCCTACGAGGCCCGTCGCCTGCCGCGCCTGCGTGGGATGATCGAAAAGACCCTGAAAGGCGAAGTGATTGCGACGGAGGCCATCAAATCGAGAGACAAGATCAAGAAACGCGAGCGGGCGTTTCAGGTGCCGACCTCGATCACCTTCGACAATGAGGGGTCCGAGATCTATACAATTATCGAGGTTGATACCCGCGACCGGCCCGGATTGTTGTTCGATCTGACGAAAACGCTCGCAAGTCTTAATATTTACATCGCCAGCGCCGTCGTGGCGACCTATGGCGAGCAGGTGGTCGACAGCTTTTACGTCAAGGATATGTTCGGTCTGAAGTTTTATACCGAGAGCAAGCAGCGAACCATTGAAAAGCGGCTGCGGGCCGCAATCACCGAAGGGTCTGAACGGGCACGCAGCTAGCGCCACCGCCAAGATCCTCTGCGGCCCTGAAACAGCAGTATAGGATCGGGCAGTCGCACCCTCTATCCGAGGCGGAAGCAAAAGGGTAAGCATCGGCTGATGTACTCTAGGCGCAGGGGCGATCCTTGAAACCAATCCGCCTCATGGCTGGCTTTTTTACTGTCGGCGTCTGGACCATGGCCAGCCGCATTCTTGGGTTTGCCCGTGATATCCTGATTGTTGGCTACCTCGGTTCTGGCCCGGTGGCACAGGCTTTTTTCATCGCCTTTTCCCTGCCCAACATGTTCCGTCGCTTTTTCGCAGAGGGCGCGTTCAACATGGCCTTTGTGCCGATGTTTTCCAAAAAGCTGGAGGCAGACGAAGACCCAAAAGGCTTTGCCCGCGACGCGTTTTCCGGTCTGGCCACCGTTCTGATCGTATTCAGCATTATGGCGATCCTTGCAATGCCCTGGCTGGTTGTCGCGATGGCCAGCGGGTTTCTGGCGGATGAGCGTTTTGATCTGGCAGTGGTTTTTGGGCGCATCGCCTTTCCCTATATTCTGTTCATTTCACTGGCTGCTTTGCTATCGGGTTTGTTGAATGCAACCGGGCGCTTTGCTGCGGCTGCTGCAGCCCCAGTTTTATTGAACATACTCTTCGTCTTAGCGGTATTTCTGGGCGTGCAGTTTGGCTGGCCTCTTGGCCTGACGCTGGCATGGACCGTACCGGTTGCAGGTTTTGTACAACTGGCGCTGGTCTGGATCGCCGCCGCGCGCATCGGGTTTCCGCTTTGGCCAAGCCGCCCGAAACTGACCCCGGATCTGAAACGCCTTGCGATTATCGCCGCCCCCGCCGCCCTTGCCGGAGGCGTGTTGCAGGTCAATCTGCTGGTTGGGCGGCAAGTGGCCAGCTTTTTCGATGGGGCGATTGTCTGGCTTTACACAGCGGACCGCCTCTATCAACTGCCATTGGGGGTCGTCGGGATTGCCATTGGCATCGTTCTTTTGCCTGACCTGTCCCGCCGTCTGCGCGCGGGGGACACAGACGGTGGGCGTGATGCGTTCAATCGCGCGGCAGAGATCAGCCTTGCCCTGACCGTGCCTGCCGCTGTTGCGCTATGCGTGATCCCTGTGCCGCTGATCCATGTGCTGTTCCAGCGCGGCGCATTTGACGGCAACGATACGCTTGCCACCGCCGCCGCCGTGGCGGTCTATGGTCTGGGCCTGCCTGCTTTTGTGCTGCAAAAAGTGCTGCAACCGCTGTATTTCGCCCGCGAAGACACCACCTCGCCCTTCCGCTTTGCACTGGTGGCGATGGTGGTGAATGCCGTGCTTGCCATTGGGTTGATCTATCTGGCGGGCTTTCTCGCTGCCGCGATTGGGGCCACGGTTGCCGCCTGGGCCATGGTCGCACTGCTCTGGCGCGGCTCGCGCCATATGGGAGAGGCCGCCGCAATCGATGATCGCCTGAAACTGCGCACCGGGCGGATCATGCTGGCCGCAACATTCATGGGGCTAAGCCTTTACACAGCATCGCTCTGGCTTGCGCCCTGGCTTTATTCCGCGGTCTGGCGCTATCCGGCCCTGATCGTTCTGATCACGCTTGGCATTTTCATCTATTTCTTTGCCGCCCATCACCTTGGCGCGCTGCGCCTGCCAGAGATCCGTCGGACACTACGCCGTCAGCGCTGACGCAAGCGGCCCATCAAGTGCGCCCAGCCTCCGGGGCGCACGACAAAGGACAGGGCAAAGCCGGTGAAAAAACCTGCCAGATCCGCGACCCAATCATTCGTTCCGCCAAACAGCAGGCCAAAAATCAACTGGATGCCCATCAGAAATGCGATCAGGGTGAAGGCCTGTGACACTGGCTCGCCCGTCACTTTCAGACGCACCCAATGGACAAAGGAATAAGCCCCGATCAGGCCATAGGCCGCCGGAAACCCGCCGATCAGCGGATAGGGGTCGTTCAGTGCCAGCCCATAGACCAGCGCGCCCATGATCGCAGAGCCAAAAAAGATCGCCAGAACCGCGAGGCCAGAAAAGATCTCTCCGACCATTTTGCCCAGTGCGAGGATAAAGACGATCACAAAGAGCGCCTGCGAAAAGCTGCCGTTGATGAAGGGATAGGTCACAAAGCGGATCAAATGTTCGGTCGGCCAGAGATTGCGCGCGATCATCTGGTCCAGCACATCGCCCAAAAAGGCATAATCCGTCATCGCCGCCAGCCGCCAACCCACTGCCGCAGGCCCGCCGATCAGACCCCGCTCGCCCAGTTGAAAAATCATCTCGATGGCAAAAATCGCCCCCGCCAACAGAATGACGACCGGGGGAAGCGGATTTAGCGGGGATTCATCGTAAGGGTTGCTCATATCGTCCGGCCTTTCTTGACGCCTGCCTGCCCCTGCGCTACCCGAGCCAAGCGCAGAAATCCAGACGGAGCGATCATTATGGCCGATTTCACCCCCCGTGTCTTTTCCGGCATGCAGCCGTCGGGCGACCTGCACCTTGGCAATTACCTTGGTGCGATGAAACGCTGGGTTACGATGCAGGACGCTGGCAGCCATGAAACCGTCTATTGCATGGTCGATCTACATGCGATCACCGTCTGGCAAGACCCCAAATCTCTGGCAAATGCGACCCGCGAGCTTTGCGCAGGTTTTATCGCCAGCGGCATTGATCCGGAAAAGTCGATCCTGTTCAATCAGTCCCAAGTGCCCGAGCATGCCCAGCTTGCCTGGATCTTCAACTGTGTCGCCCGCATGGGCTGGATGCAGCGGATGACCCAGTTCAAGGACAAGGCGGGCAAGAACGCGCAGAATGTCTCGCTGGGTCTGTTTGCCTATCCCGCTCTGATGGCGGCGGATATCCTGATCTATCACGCGACCCATGTGCCTGTGGGCGAGGATCAAAAGCAGCATCTGGAACTGACCCGTGATGTGGCGATCAAATTCAACCACGATTATGGCGTCGATTTCTTTCCTCTGACCGAACCCGTGATCGAAGGGGCCGCCACGCGTGTTATGTCCTTGCGCGACGGGTCCAAGAAGATGTCGAAGTCTGATCCATCAGACGCGTCGCGCATCAATATGACCGACACCGCTGATGCCATCGCACAAAAGATCCGCAAGGCGCGCACCGATCCAGAGCCTTTACCATCAGATCTCGATGGTCTGAAGGATCGCCCCGAGGCGCGCAACCTTGTGAACATCTACGCCGCCTTGGCCGATATAAGTGCAGAAGACGTCATCCGCGACCACGCAGGTGCGCAGTTTGGCTCGTTCAAGCCCGCGCTGGCCGATCTGGCGGTGGCAAAGCTGGCGCCTATTTCTGGTGAAATGGCCCGTCTGATGCAGGACCCCGCCGAAATCGACCGCATCCTCGCCCGAGGTGCCGAGCGCGCCCGCGAGATCACCGCGCCGATCCTGAAACGCACCTATGAGATTGTGGGAATGGTCGGAGCTTAAACCAATTACAGACGCAACGCATCGCGCAGCGACAGCGGGGCGTCTGTTTTTTCGCGCAGGTCGAGAGCAGAGTGGATGTCGACCAAATGGCTGCGCATCAAGGCCTCAGCGTTCGTGCCATCGCCATCGGCAATCGCCTTGACCAGCGCGTGATGGGCATGGCTTTCGCATAGGGCACTTTCGCGCCGCCAATACAGCGCGATAATCAGCGACGAGCGCGCGATCAGTGTTTCGATGAACCCAGTGATCGTGCCTTGCCCCGCAATCCGGGCGATTTCGATGTGAAACAGCCCCGACAGATACAGCGCACGTCCCTGATCACCTGCGTTCATGGCGGCGTGTTCATCGATGATATGGCGATTGAGCAAGGCGATGTCGGACGGTTTGGCACGCTTGGCCGCCGACCAGGCTGTACGCGATTCCAGCAACTCGCGCGCCTCGAACACCTCATGGGCTTCGCGCAAAGAGGGCTGCGAGACAAAGGCCCCACGATTGCGATGGATCTCGACCAGTTGAATATGCGCCAGCGATAGCAACGCCGCGCGCACCACCGTTCGCGACACGCCATAGATATCTGCCAGCTCATCCTCACCCAGCTTTGTGCCCGGTGCCAGACGGTGCTGGTGGATCGCCAGTGACAAAGACTCTGCCACCGCCGCGTCAGATGGCTTTTGAGCGCTGTTTTGCGATTTCAGGGCAGGTTCGGTCATCGTTTCATCCTCGCAACGTCGTCTTGGGCCACGTCGTCTTGGGCCACGTCATCTTGGGCCACGTTGTCTTGGCAGACCAAGGGGCTTGGGACAAGTCACTCGGGAACTGTACTCAACATCTGTTCAAGTTGTATGCAGATAAAAGGCGCAGCGAAACACCCGAAACTGTACAAAAGAATAACGTCTGGACGGTTTTTGCAGGATGCCGCGACACAACCATGACTTGGATGTACCTCGCGTCCTGTGATGACGCTCTATGATGTCGCTTTGCCCGATCCAATCACCGCTGTGGCCTCGATCTCTACCAGAGCCTCGTCTTCAATAAGACCCGCCACCACAATCATCGCCATTGCGGGAAAGTGTTTGCCCAGCACCCGGCGATATGCCTCACCAACTTCGCGTTGTCGTGCAAGATATTCTTTTTTATCAACAATATACCAAGTTAACCGCGTGATATCACCAACCTGCCCCCCTGCGGTTTCCACCACATCGCGCACATTGCGCAGGGTCTGTTCCATTTGGCCAATGAAGTCATGGGTCTCGAAAACCTGATCCCCATTCCAGCCAATCAGCCCGCCAACAAACAGATGCCCGTCCGCCGTCAGGATTCCGTTGGCATAGCCTTTGGCCGGGGCCCAGCCGTCTGGGTCGATATGTTCATGCGTCATAAGTTAAGATCCTAGGTCGTCGCGCAGTCGGAACCGCTGTATTTTTCCGGTTTGCGTTTTTGGCAGCTCTGCGCAAAACTTGACAGAGCGCGGGTATTTAAAGGGTGCGATTGTTGCCTTTACGTGATCTTGCAGGGCTTTGATCGTGCCTTCGTTTGCGGCGATGCCATCGACCAACACCACATGGGCCTGCACGATCATTCCGCGTTCCTCATCCGGGGCCGCAATGACGGCACATTCTACAACGTGCGAATGGGATAGCAGCGCAGCCTCCACCTCTGGACCAGAGATGTTATAGCCCGACGAAATGATCATGTCGTCGCTGCGCGCGGCGAAATAAAGGTATCCGTCACCGTCCATGGAAAAGCTGTCGCCAGTGACGTTCCAACCCTCACGCACATATTTCGCCTGCCGATCATCGGCCAGATAGCGACACCCGGTTGGCCCGCGCACCGCAAGACGACCGACCACATTGGGCGGACAGTCATTGCCATCACCGTCCAGAATACGCACCTCGTACCCGGTCACAGGTTTGCCCGTACAGGCAGGTTTATGGTCGTCAAACCGGTTCGAGACAAAGATATGCAGCATCTCTGTCGCGCCAATCCCGTCCAGCATCGGCTTGCCCGTCTTGGCCATCCATTCGTCATAGACAGGTCCGGGCAGGGTCTCCCCAGCTGACACAGCGGCGCGCAAGGACGCCAGATCCGCACCCTCGTCCATCGCGCGCAGCATGGCGCGATAGGCGGTGGGGGCCGTAAAACAGACCGTGGCGCGGTATTTTTCGATGATCTCAATCATATTGGGGGGCGAGGCGTTTTCCAGCAGGGTTGCCGCCGCGCCAAACCGCAGGGGAAAGATCGCCAAGCCACCAAGGCCAAAGGTGAACGCCAGAGGGGGCGAGCCGACAAAGATATCCTCTGGCGTCACACCCAGCACCTCGCGCGCATAGCCATCCGCGATGATCAGCAGATCCCGGTGAAAATGCATCGTGGCCTTGGGATTGCCCGTGGTGCCCGAGGTAAAGCCCAGCAAAGCCACATCGTCACGGCTGGTTTTCACGGCGTCATATTGCACGGGCTTTTCCAGCGCCAAGCGGTCAAGTTCGGCGTCATGGTTCGAGGTTCCGTCAAAGCCGACCACCGTTTTCAAGAACCGCGACGTCTTGGCGCAAATCGCCAGTTCATCCATCAACCGCGTGTCACACAGCGCATGGGTGATCTCTGCCTTGTCAACGATCTGCGACAGCTCTCCCGCGCGCAGCATGGGCATGGTGTTGACCACCACCGCGCCAACCTTGGTCGCGGCCAGCCAACAGGCGACCATGGCGGGATTATTGGCAGAGCGGATCAGCACGCGGTTGCCGGGTTTCACGCCAAGATTATCCACCAGCGCATGGGCAAGGCGGTTGGTCCAGTCGGTGAGTTCCTTGTACGTCCGCCGCCGCCCATTTCCGATCAGCGCGGTGTGATCGCCAAATCCCTTTTCAACCATCGCATTGGTCAACTCGACCCCGGCGTTAAGCTGTTCAGGATAGTCGAACCCGTCGAGCAAAAACACGGGCTGCGCAGACGCGGGCGGCAGGTTGTCCCGCGTGAATGTATCGCTGTGCGCTGTCGCTCCAAGCATACTAACCCCCTGAAAACTCGCCTAAAACGCTGCGGGCGATGATAACGCGCTGCACGTCGGATGCGCCCTCGTAGATGCGCAGGGCGCGGATGTCGCGGTAAAGCTCTTCCACCTTCTGGCCCGACCGCACGCCATCCCCGCCATGCAACTGCACCGCGCGGTCAATGACCTGCTGCGCCTGGTCGGTGGAAAACAGCTTGGCCATGGCAGCCTCTCGTGTGACGCGCGGCGCCCCTGCGTCCTTGGTCCAGGCCGCGCGATAGACAAGCAAAGCGCTTGCGTCGATGTCCAGTGCCATATCGGCGATGTGACCCTGCACCATTTGCAGATCGGCCAAAGGCGCGCCCTGAATTTGGCGGCTGGTGACCCGGTGCAGCGCCTCGTCCAGCGCACGGCGCGCGAACCCCAGCGCGGCGGCGGCAACCGTGGTGCGAAAGACATCCAGCACCGACATGGCGATTTTGAACCCCTGCCCCGGCGCACCGATCATCGCGCTGGCGGGGATGCGCAAATCGGTGAACCGCAGATGCGCCAAAGGATGCGGCGCGATGGTGTGCAGACGCTCGACCACCTCAAATCCCGGCAGATCTGGCGTGACGATAAAGGCGGACAAACCACGCGCGCCGGGGGCCTCTCCGGTGCGGGCAAAGAGCGTGTAGACGTCCGCGATACCACCATTAGAGATCCACGTCTTTTCGCCGTTCAGGATGTAGTCACTGCCGTCACGCGTGGCGGTCATCGTCGAATTGGCCACATCAGAGCCAAAGGTCGGTTCGGTCAGCGCAAAGGCAGAAATGGCCTCTCCCGCACGGGTCTTTGGCAACCACGCCTGTTTTTGTAGGTCCGTGCCAAACAGCGACAACGCGCCAGTTCCAAGCCCCTGCATGGCAAAGGTGAAATCGGCCAAACCGTCGTGACGCGCCAGCGTATCGCGGGTAATCGCAAGGCTGCGCACATCCAGCGGCGTGCCGTCCAGCGAGGCCGAAGCGTCAAGGAACCCCGCAGCCCCCATATCGCGCACCAGTTTGATACAGGCCGCGTCGACGTCTGTGTGGTCGATCACCTGTGTCTCGGCCCAAGCGTCCAGCGCCTCGGCGCGCGCCTTGTGACACGGGTCCAGAAACGGCCAGTCGAGGTAGGTTTTATCGGCCATCAATCACCCTCGAATACTGGTTTTTCCTTGGCGACAAAGGCATCATAGGCCCGCTTGAAATCGCCCGTTTGCATGCACAGCGCCTGCGCTTGTGCCTCTGCCTCGATCGCCTGCTCAATCGACATGGACCATTCCTGCGCCAGCATGGTCTTGGTCATCATATGGGCAAAGTTTGGCCCTGCCGCGATGCGTTTGGCCATGTCCATGGCCTCATCATCCAACGCACCAGCCTCGACAACCTTGTTGTAAAAGCCCCAGGCCAGACCTTCATCCGAAGACATGGACCGCCCGGTGTACAGCAATTCCGCAGCACGCCCCTGACCGATAATGCGCGGCAGGATCGCGCAGGCGCCCATGTCACAGCCAGCCAGACCGACCCGAGTGAACAGAAACGCGGTCTTGGCGGCAGGAGTGGCGATGCGCAGGTCAGAGGCCATCGCGATGATCGCCCCCGCGCCAACGCAGACCCCGTCAATCGCCGCGATCACTGGCTTGCCGCAATTGATGATCGCCTTGACCAGATCCCCGGTCATGCGGGTGAAGGTCAGCAACTCCTTCATATTCATGCGCGTCAGCGGGCCGATAATGTCGTGCACATCGCCGCCGGAACTGAAATTCCCACCGTTTGAGCCGAACACCACCACGTCGACGTCGTCGGAATAGGCCAAGGCGCGGAACCAGTCGCGCAGCTCAGCGTAGCTGTCAAAGGTCAGCGGGTTCTTGCGGTCGGGCCTGTTCAGCGAGACGCGCGCGATGCGGTCACTGATCTGACAGTTGAAATGCTTTGGCTCAGTGGTCATCACCTGCCTCCTTATTGGCCCGCAAAGCGGTGCTGATGAAATTCGCGGCAATGGCGCTGTCACCGCCGCTCAGACCGCCCAGCAATTCACTGACCCAGCGTTCATGCGCCTCGGCCAGTTTCGCGAACTCTGCGATCCCTTTTTGGGTCAGTTTCACACGCGCAGCACGCCGATCACCCGGTACCGCCTCTCGGATCATCATGCCGTCTTCGGTCAGGCGATCCACGATCCCGGTGACATTGCCGTTGGATACCATCAGCATGCGGGACAGTTCGCTCATCTTCATGCCGGATTGGTTACGATACAGCGCCGACATCACGTCAAAGCGCGGCAAGGTGGTGCCAAATTCAACGCGCAGACGTTCGCGCAGTTCACTTTCCACGGTGCGCGAAACCTTGAGCAGGCGCAGCCACAGGCGCAGATGCTCTTTAGAATCCGGTTGCGCCACTTGTCGTTGATCAAGGTTCTTCAAATCTCTCCTCCCGAAACACTTAACGCGTGACCATTGACCGAGGATGCCCCGGCGGAGGCCAAGAAAATCGCGGTCGCTGCGACCTCTGCCGGGTCGATCAGCCGGGCCATCGGATTGCCGCTCACGACCATGGACAGGGCCTTGTCCTGCGGCACGTTGAATTTGCGCATCACGTTTTGCACCGCGGTTTCCGCCATTTCCGTATCGACAAAGCCGGGACAGATCGCGTTGCAGGTGATGCCGGATTTAGCGACCTCGACGGCAACAGAGCGCATAAGTCCCAGTACGCCGTGTTTGGACGCCGCATAGGACGACAGGTTCGACCCGCCTTGCAACGCGGCGGTCGAGGCGATGGCGATCAGGCGGCCCCCTTGCGTCATGCCGCGCAGCGCCTCGCGGAAGGTCAGGAAAACGCCGGTCAGGTTGACATTGATCGTCGCCTGCCAGTCGTCCAGCGTGGTGTTCACCAGCTTGGTTGCCTTGCCGGACCCTGCGTTTGCGATGACCACATCAAAGGGTGTTTCGAACAGCGCGGCGACCTGCGCCTCGTCAGTCACATCCAGTTGCACGGTCTTGATCGCGGTGCCATCAGCGGCCTCTTGCAAGGGCTCGATGCGGCGTCCGGCAATCGTCACCTCGTCGCCAGCGGCGAGAAACGCATGCGCAATCGCACGCCCGATGCCAGTGCCGCCACCTGTCACAAGAACCCGTCTCATACCTTTTCCTCTTGCTCTGCCACACGGTCTGCCAGACGCCACAACTGATCACGCCCGGCCTGATAGGGCAGCGGCCATTGTGCTGCGCGGTCGCCAATCGCAGCGCCTGCGTGCAACGTCCAATAGGGGTCGGCCAGATGCGGCCGCGCGAGACAAACCAGATCAGCACGCCCAGCCATCAGGATAGAGTTGACATGATCAGCCTCAAAGATATTGCCAACGGCCATGGTCGCCACACCTGCCTCGTTACGGATACGATCCGAGAAGGGCGTCTGGAACATACGGCCATAGACAGGCTTGGCCGTGGTAGAGGTCTGACCCGCCGAGACGTCGATGATATCCGCACCAGCGGCGCTAAAGGCCTTGGCGATCTCGACAGCCTCTTGCGGTGTGACCCCGTCGTCGCCCGCCCAGTCATTTGCAGAAATCCGCACCGACATGGGTTTATCGGCAGGCCAGGCCGCGCGCATCGCGGTGAAGACCTCTAGCGGATAGCGCAGGCGATTTTCGAGGGGCCCGCCGTAAGCGTCGTCACGGATGTTGGACAGGGGCGAGATGAAGGACGATACCAGATAACCATGCGCGGCGTGCAGTTCGATCATGTCAAACCCCGCGCGTGCGGCCATTTGGGTGGCGCTGACGAACTCTGCCAGCACGCGGTCCATATCGTCACGCGTCATCGCGCGGGGGGTGGCGTTCTTGTCAGACCATGGGATCGCAGAGGCAGACAGAGTGTCCCAGTTGCCGCTTTTCAACGGCGCGTCCATGACCTCCCACCCCAATTGAGTAGAACCTTTGCGCCCGGAATGGCCAATCTGACAGCAGATTTTCGCCTCGGTCTCACTGTGAACGAAGGTCGTCAGCCGAGACCAGGCCGCCTCATGGTCTGGCGCATATAGCCCTGGACAGCCGGGCGTGATCCGCCCCTGCGGCGAAACACAGGTCATTTCGGTATAGACCAACCCGGCACCGCCCTTGGCCCGCTCGCCGTAATGGATCAGATGCCAGTCGGTCGGCGCGCCATCGACGGCCTTATACTGCGCCATGGGCGAGACAACGATGCGGTTGGCCAGATCCATCTCGCGCAGCTTGAAGGGCGCGAACATGGGCGCGCGCACGGGCGTATTTGCCCCACCAGAGCGCCCCTGAAACCATCCCTCTGCCCCTTGCAGCCACTCCGGGTCGCGCAGGCGAAGGTTTTCGTGGCTGATGCGTTGCGAGCGGGTCAGCAGCGAATAGTTGAACTGCACCGGATCGAGATGCAGATAACGCTCGATGTCCTCAAACCATTCCAGCGAGTTGCGCGCAGCCGATTGCAGGCGCAGAACCTCTAGACGGCGCGCGTCCTCATATTTTGCAAAGGCTTCTGGCAGGCTCGCCTCTGTCGTCACGCCCTCGGCCAGCGATATCGCGGATTCCAGCGCCAGTTTCGTGCCCGAGCCGATGGAAAAATGCGCAGTGGCGGCGGCATCGCCCATCAGCACGATGTTCTCGTGACTCCACCGTTCGCACAGCACGCGGGGAAAGTTGATCCAGGCAGAGCCACGAATATGGCGCGCATTGGTCATCAGGGGATGACCGCCCAGATGATCGGCAAAGATCGCCTCGCAGGTGGCGATGCTTTCGTCCTGCGTCATGTCACCAAAGCCGTAGGCCTGCCACGTCGCCTCGTCCGTCTCGACAATGAAGGTCGCAGTGTCCTCGTCGAATTGATAGGCGTGCGCCCACAACCAGCCCTTGTCGGTTTCCTCAAAGATAAAGGTAAAGGCGTCGTCGAATTTCTGATGCGTGCCAAGCCAGACAAACTTGCAGGCGCGCATGTCGATTTCGGGTTTGAAATGCACAGCCAACTCGGTACGCGTGCGCGAATTCAGACCGTCAGAGGCAACCACCAGATCATAGTCCTTGGCATAGTCCTGCGCGCTGGCAACGTCGGTTTCAAATTGCAGGTCCACGCCCAATTCCCGCGCGCGCTCTTGCAGCAGCAGCAGCAGCCGCATCCGCCCGATGCCGCAAAAGCCATGCCCGGTCGAGACCGTCTTGGTATCTCGGTAATGCACCGCGATATCGTCCCAATAGGCGAAATGCGCGCGAATGCGTTCGGCGCTGATGGGGTCGTTCTGGGCAAGGTTATCCAGCGTCTCATCCGACAGAACGACACCCCAACCGAATGTATCGTCGGGCTTGTTGCGCTCGAACACGGTGATCTCGGCCTCTGGCTGGCGCAATTTTAGCGATATGGCGAAATAAAGCCCGGCAGGGCCACCGCCCAGACATGCGATACGCAAATGCATTCCCCCATTGGTTTTCGTGGTATTGCAATCAGGCTAGGGCAGGTCAGAATTTATTTCAAGCCTAAAGGTTTATGTCTGAAATAAAGACTTCGATCATCTCCAGATCAAAAGGCTTGCCTATACACCTAGGGTAATTTGGCATAAGCCTAGGCATAATAATCGCATTGGACCAAGGCCATGAAAGCCACCTATCGCCACGTGAAATCCGACATCCTGTCCAAGATCATGGCCGGAGACTGGGCGCCCGGCAGTCTGGTTCCCAACGAGGTGGACCTTGCCGAAACCTATGGATGCGCGCGCGCAACGGTCAACCGGGCAATGCGCGAACTGGCGGACGAGGGCCTGATAGAGCGGCGACGCAAAGCGGGCACGCGTGTGCGTATGGCCCCACGGCGACAGGCCACCTTTGACATCCCCATCGTGCGCCGCGAGATCGAGGATAAGGGCGGTGTGCATCGCTATGCCCTGGTCAGCCGCGACGTGTTGGACGCGCCCGACTGGCTGCATGCAAGGCTGCAACTGGCGCAAAGCGGTCAGGTCTTGCACCTGATCTGTATGCATTACGCCGACGGCGCGCCCTATCAATTCGAGGATCGCTGGATCAATCTGGGGGTTCTGCCGCAAGCAATGGCTACTGATTTTTCCGAGGTCGGCCCCAACGAATGGCTGATCGCAACCGTCCCCTTTACCAACGCGGAAATCAGCTTTTCCGCGACGGCGTCGGATCAAACCCTGTCAAACCACCTCTCGTGCCCGCTGGGATCTGCCCTGTTCACCACCGAACGCTCGACATGGTGGGAAGGGCAGGCCATCACCTATGTCCGCCTGTCGTTTCGACCGGGCCACAGGATGACAGCGCGATATTAACGGGCGGCGCGTCTGGCAAGCGCACGTCGGCTTCAGGCAATATCCTTTTGCATGGCAAGCGCGATATCCCGGATAGTGGGAAATTCAGCAGGCCCGTCAATCATTTCAAATCCGGCCTCGCGGTAAATCTTATGGGCCGCTGTCATGCCGCGATGGCCGCGCAAGACAATTCGTTTGTAGCCCTTGTTTTGTGAGAGCGACACAAAATGCGCGACCAATGCCTTGCCAACACCATGCCCCCGGCCAGTGGGACGAACCCAGAGGCGGGTCACTTCGGTCGAGTGAGCATCGTGGCGAAATCCGGCGATAGATCCCACAACGTCTCCCTCGACAAGAGCCAGGACAAGCGCCCCGTCCGGATCGCCATATTTGCCGGGCAGACTTGCCAATTCCTGTTCCAGACCTGAAAACGCTGGCGGAGGGGTCGCCTCGTCAGGATGAAACGTCTTGAGCGCCCAATCAGAAAACTCCCGGACCAACGTGCGGAATATCTCCAGGTCTTCTGGGGTCGTGGCCGAAACGATCTTGAGCATGGGAAAGCGAACTCCATCGTCGTGTTATGAAGAGTTTTCAAAAACGGACATCGTTACAAAATTCCCGGCAAGTTCAACCCGTTCTCTCGTGCACAATCAACTGCGTCCTCGTACCCGGCATCTGCATGACGCATGACGCCAGTGGCGGGATCGTTCCACAGCACGCGGGCGATGCGGCGGTCGGCGTCCTCGGTGCCGTCACAGCAGATGACCATACCGGAATGCTGGCTGAACCCCATGCCAACCCCGCCACCGTGATGCAGCGAGACCCATGTGGCCCCAGAGGCGGTGTTGAGCAGCGCGTTCAGCAGCGGCCAGTCCGACACCGCGTCAGAGCCGTCCTTCATCGCTTCGGTTTCCCGGTTGGGCGAGGCGACAGAGCCGCTGTCAAGGTGGTCGCGCCCGATCACGACAGGAGCAGATAGTTCACCCGTGCGCACCATTTCGTTGAACGCCAGCCCCAGTTTGTGCCGTACGCCCAGCCCGACCCAGCAGATCCGCGCGGGCAGGCCCTGAAACGCGATGCGTTCGCGCGCCATATCCAGCCATTTGTGCAGATGCGGGTCGTCGACCAGCTCTTTGACCTTGGCGTCGGTCTTGTAGATATCTTCGGGATCGCCCGACAGCGCGCACCAGCGGAACGGGCCGATCCCGCGACAGAACAGCGGGCGGATATAGGCGGGCACGAAGCCAGGAAAGGCAAAGGCGTTTTCCAGCCCCTCATCCAGCGCCACCTGCCTGATGTTATTGCCGTAATCCAGCGTCGGCACGCCCGCGTTCCAGAAATCCACCATCGCGGCCACATGGGTCTTCATACTGGCGCGTGCGGCTTTTTCGACCGTCTTGGGATCGCTTTCCTGCTTGGCCTTCCATTCGGCCATGCTCCAGCCCAGCGGCAGGTAGCCATGCAGCGGGTCATGGGCGCTGGTCTGGTCAGTGACCATCTCGGGGCGCACCCCGCGCCTGACCAGTTCGGGAAACACATCCGCCGCATTGCCCAGCAGACCCACAGATTTGGCCTCGCCTGCCTTGGTCCAGCGGTCAATCATCGCCAGCGCCTCATCCAGCGTATCGGCGCGCTCGTCCACATAGCGGGTGCGCAGGCGGAAATCGATGCTGTCTGGATTGCATTCGACCGCCAGACAACATGCCCCGGCCATCACTGCGGCCAAAGGTTGCGCGCCACCCATGCCGCCAAGCCCCCCGGTCAAAATCCATTTGCCCGTCAGATCGCCGTTGTAATGCTGCCGCCCGGCCTCGACAAAGGTCTCATACGTCCCCTGCACGATGCCTTGGCTGCCGATGTAGATCCACGACCCGGCGGTCATCTGGCCATACATCGCCAGACCCTTTTTATCGAGTTCGTTAAAGTGATCCCACGTCGCCCAATGCGGCACGAGGTTACTGTTTGCAATCAACACGCGCGGCGCATCCTTGTGGGTTTGGAACACGCCCACGGGCTTGCCCGATTGCACCAGCAGGGTCTGATCCTCTTCCAGATCCTTGAGGCTTGCGACGATCTGGTCAAAATCCTTCCACGTGCGCGCCGCGCGCCCGATACCGCCGTACACCACCAATTCATGCGGGTTTTCGGCCACATCCGGGTGCAGGTTGTTCATCAGCATCCGCATTGGCGCCTCGGTCAGCCAGCTCTTCGCGGTGATCTCGCTGCCCGTAGCCGGATAGATGTCACGAGAGTTCTTGCGCGGGTCAGTCATTGCATGTCTCCAGAGGTGAGGGGCCATTCGAAATAGGACGCGCCAGAGGTCGTGTCGGTGTCCAAGGTCACGTGCTGACCTCTGGCATGGGAACACCCGAGGCTTTGACGATCTCGCCATCCGCGACCAGACGTGCAGCCTGTTCCAGATCGGGCGCAAGATAGCGGTCATCGCCCAAGGTTGGGATATCGGCGCGCACCCGGCGCAGGACCTGCTGCAAGGCAGTGCTGGTGGCCAAAGGCGCGCGAAATTCGACACCTTGCGCGGCGCATAGCAACTCGACCCCAAGGATACGCTCAAGGTTCTCGACCATTGGCCCAAGTCGGCGCGCGCCATGGGCCGCCATGCTGACGTGGTCCTCTTGGTTGGCGCTGGTCGGGGTGCTGTCGGTCACGCAAGGGTTTGCCAGATGCTTGTTCTCGCTCATCAAGGCGGCGGTGGTGACCTCTGCGATCATGAAACCAGAGTTCAGCCCCGGATTGGGCGTCAGGAAGGGCGGCAGATCGTGGTTCAGCACCGGATCGACGATCAGCGCGATACGCCGTTGGGCAATCGCGCCAATCTCGGCCACGGCCAGCGCGATCATATCGGCGGCAAAACCGACGGGTTCCGCATGGAAATTCCCGCCAGAGACGATCATCCCGGCCTCGACCAGCACAAGAGGGTTATCGGTGGCGGCGTTTGCCTCTATTTCCAGCGTACCGGCGGCCATGCGCAGCACATCCATCGCTGCCCCCGTCACCTGCGGCTGACAGCGGATGCAATAGGGGTCCTGCACACGGGTATCGCCCTCGCGGTGGCTTTCGCGGATGACGGACCCGGCCAGCAAAGCGCGCATCGTCTCGCCCGCCTCGATTTGACCACGGTGACCGCGCAGGGCGTGGATTTGCGGCTGCAACGGGGCGGTGGACCCCATGATCGCGTCGGTCGACAGAGACGAGGTGACCAGCGCGGACATCGCCGCACGCCATGCCCCGAACAGCCCGGCCAACGCAAAAGCCGTGGAAAATTGCGTGCCGTTGATCAGGGCCAGACCCTCTTTGGGGCCAAGTTCCACGGGCTTCAACCCGGCAGCCGCCAGCGCTGTGCCGCCCGGCATGACCTTCCCGTCAAACTCTGCCTCGCCTGCGCCCATCATCACGGCGGCCATATGCGCCAGTGGGGCCAGATCACCAGAGGCCCCGACAGAGCCTTGCGCGGGGATCACAGGCGTGACGCCCTTTACCAGCATATCCTCGATCAACGTGACCAGTTCCAGCCGCACACCAGAGGCCCCGCGCCCGAGGCTGAGCAGCTTGAGCGCCATCAACAGCCGCGCGTGACGCCGCGAGATCGGCGCCCCAACGCCACAGCAATGCGACAGGATCAGATTGCGTTGCAGGGTCGCCGTGTCTTTCGACGCGATCTTGACGCTTGCCAGTTTGCCAAAGCCGGTATTGACGCCATAGACCGCCTCTGTCCCTGCAACGGCGGCGGCAATGGCGGCCTGTGCGCGCAGGATTGCCGGGTGACACGCGGGATCAAGCTGGACAGCGGCCTCGTCCCAATAAATCCGCGCAAGCTGATCCAGCGTGACGGTGCCGGGCATCAGAGTCAAAGTGGTCATAGCGAACCCGCAAAGATACGGGAAGACAGGGGGTTAAAACCGATCCGATAGGCCAGCTCTGCGGGGTGCGAGACGTTCCAGACTGCCAGATCGGCGCGCATCCCTTTGGCGATCTGACCGCAATCGGTCACACCCAGCGCGCGGGCCGCATTGCGGGTGACACCTGCCAGCGCCTCTTGCGGGGTCAGGCGAAACAGGGTGCACCCCATATTCATCGCCAGCAACAGCGACGTCATGGGGGACGAACCGGGGTTGCAATCGCTGGCCAGTGCGATCGGGACATCATGCGCGCGCAGCAGATCGACAGGCGGGGCTTGTGTCTCGTGCAACGTGTAGAACGCCCCCGGCAACAAGACGGCCACCGTGCCCGCCTGCCCCATGGCCTGCACGCCTGACGCGTCGAGATACTCGATATGATCGGCAGAGAGCGCACCGTATCGGGCGGCAAGGGCAGCCCCCCCCAGATTGGACAATTGTTCGGCGTGCAGTTTTATGGGCAGGCCCAGCGCGCGGGCGGCATCAAAGACCCGTGCGATCTGGGCAGGGGTAAAGGCGATGGTTTCGCAAAACCCGTCGACGGCATCGACCAATCCCTCGGCCTGCGCGGCGCGCATACTCGGGATACAAACCTCATCAATATAGGCGTCGCTTCGGTTCTTATACTCTGGCGGCACCGCGTGAGCCCCCAGAAAGCTGGTCACAATACGGATCGGGCGAAGCTGCGCAAGCGCACGGGCCGCGCGCAGCATCCGCAGTTCGGTTTCCCGATCAAGCCCGTAGCCGGATTTCACCTCTATCAGAGTCACGCCCTCGGCCAGCAGCGCATCGACGCGGGGCAAGGCTGCCTGCACCAGATCCGCCTCGCTTGCGCCACGTGTGGCCAGCACCGTCGAGAGGATTCCGCCCCCGGCGCGCGCCACCTCTTCATAGCTGGCGCCATTCAGGCGCATCTCGAATTCGCGCGCGCGATTGCCGCCGTGGATGATATGGGTGTGACAGTCGATCAGCCCCGGCGTCACCAGCCGCCCGCCCAGCGCGGTCCTGTCCAACCCGCCAAGGTCGTGCGGTATGGCATCATGGTGCCCGGTCCAGACGATCTTGCCGTCCTGAAAAGCGATTGCAGCGTTTTCGATCAAGCCATAGGGCGTCTCACCCTCAACCATTGTCGCCACCTGAATATCTGTAAAAAGCTGGTCCGGGACTGACATGAGCGCGCTGTCTCTCTGTAGAATTCTCTTTTCTTGTACAAACGGGTCTTCTATATGTCTATACATAAAAAGAATGAGGAACTGCCGTGATCTTTGCAAAACGCGCCTTGTTGGCAACCGGATGGGCGCAAAATGTGCGGATTGGCGTCGCACAGGGGTGTATCAGCGAAATTGCCCATGACCAAACGGCGCAATTGGGCGATCAGCATCTGGACACGGTCCTGCCCGCCATGGCGAACCTGCACAGCCACAGCTTTCAGCGCGCCATGGCCGGGATGACAGAGCATCGGCACGCGGGCAAAGACAGTTTCTGGACATGGCGCGACCTGATGTATCGCTTTACCGCACATCTGGGCCCAGAGGATATAGAGGCGATTGCCGCCCTTGTTTTTCTAGAGATGCAAGAGGCCGGCTATGCCAGCGTGGGCGAATTCCACTATCTGCACCACCAGCCGGACGGCGCGCCCTATGACGATCAGGGAGAGTTGTCGCATCGCATTTGTCAGGCCGCCAGCGTGACCGGGATCGGGTTGACCCATCTGCCTGTGCTATACACTTATGGCGGAGCGGGGCAGCAAGCACTGGCCCCCGGTCAGGAACGGTTTGGCAATACGCCAGAGCAGTTTACCCAACTGGTCGAGCGCGCAGGTGCCTGTCTGGATGTTCTGCCCGACGATTTCCGGATCGGGATCGCCCCCCATTCCCTGCGCGCCACTTCGCCCGATGATCTGGCCCACGTCCTGCCGCAGTTCAAAGATGGCCCCATCCACATTCATATCGCCGAGCAACCCAAAGAGGTGCGCGACATCCAAGACTGGCTGGGCGCGCGCCCGGTGGACTGGCTGCTGCAAAACACAGAGGTCAATACCCGTTGGTGTCTGATCCACGCCACCCATATGACAGAGGCCGAAACCCATGCCATGGCGCAATCCGGTGTCGTGGCGGGGCTGTGCCCGGTAACAGAGGCCAATCTGGGCGACGGGCCGTTCAATGGGCCGACCTATCTGACGGCGGGCGGTCGCTTTGGGATCGGGTCGGATTCCAACGTTCTGATTTCCCTCACCGAAGAGTTGCGCACGCTGGAATACTCGCAGCGCCTGAGGGATCTGGCGCGCAATGTGATGGTGGTGGGCGAGGGTTCTGTTGGGCGGACGCTGTATACAGGGGCCGCGCGCGGTGGGGCACAGGCGCTGGGCCGGGACGCGGGCGAGATTGCCGTTGGGCGTTTGGCCGATCTTGTGGCAATCGACAGTTCCGACCCCTCGCTTTGTGCCCTGCGAGACGACCAGATCCTCGACGGGTTGGTGTTTGCGGCAAGGGATCGAGTGGTCACTGATCTCTGGTCTGCCGGACGTCATATGGTCAGGGACGGCAGGCATGTGGCGCGCGACAGCATCACCAAGGCCTACCGTAAAACGATGGCCCGTCTGGTTGAGGCGCTCTGATCCAGATAGCGGAACGTCACCGCCAGAACCGCGTCGCCAGCGGATAGCGTCAGCGTCTGAGATCCTGTCAGAACGGTGTCCTTGGCTTGCATCGCGACAGACCCGACAAGAGGCGTACCAGCAAGGCAATGGATCGCCGTCTCTGTGCTGACATCCTGCACAGAGGGCTCGCGCAAGACCTCGACCCGTGCGTCACAAAGTCTTGGGTCAAACATCAGGTTGAAATTGCTCACCGGCCCCGCAGTGAGCCGCCCAAAGACATCCAAAGCACCGTTAAACCGCAGCGGCCCCCAAGGCGCGGCGGTCATCTGTTCAGCGTCATGGTCAAGCCGCATACCCGCGCCCGCCACGACCGTCAGAATGCGGCACAGCCCCGGAAAACAGGAAAACGGGCCGTCCTGCGTGACATCGGCAAGACTAAGCCGCCAGAGCATCGCCTCGCCGTCTGAACATGTTGCGATCTGCCGGGTCAGGCCGCCACCGTTTTTCCAAGGGGTCTGGGCCAGTTCTGCAAACCGAATAACCTCCATCACATTTTCCACTTTCGACTCAGGCCCCTGATGACGCGCCAAAACATCGCCTTGACCATGGCCCCACATTGAGACCAGATAACAGCAACATGCAAAACTATTCCCTATTTTCGCTGCTCAAGAACGGCCTGAGCGGGCACAAGCACTGGGCAAAGGCGTGGCGTAGCCCGCCGTTGCGGCCGCAATACGATGTGGTGATCATCGGCGCGGGCGGTCATGGCCTTGCCACCGCCTATTATCTTGCCAAAGAGCATGGGATCACCAATGTCGCCGTCCTTGATCGCGGCTGGCTGGGCGGCGGAAATATCGCGCGCAACACAGTCACGATCCGCGCCAATTACCTGCGCGATCAGTCGATCCCTTTTTACGTCAAATCCGTGGCGTTGTACGAAGGTCTGACAAAAGAGCTGAATTTCAACATGATGCATTCCAAACGCACCATGATTGATGTGGTTCACAACTACCCCAAACTGCGAGAGTTGCGGCGCCGCCAACTGACCATGGACATCTACGGTGCCACCTATGAACAGATCAGCGCCGAAGAGGTCCGCCGTCGTATTCCGGCTTTGACGGGCGGAGGCCCCGGCTCTCGGCTGCCTGTCATCGGCGGGATGGTCCATACGGACGCGGGCGTAAACCGCCATGACGCTGTGGCTTGGGGATACGCCCGCGCCGCCGATGCGCGTGGGGTCGAGATCCATCAGCAGACGTCTGTCTTGTCTCTGTTGCGGGGGGCGGATGGGCGGATCGAAGGCGTCGAGACGAACAAAGGCACCGTGCGTGCGAAAAAGGTTGTGGTTGCCATCTCTGGTCACACGACAACCCTGACCGAAACTGTGGGCCTCAAACTGCCGCTGCGCACGATGAACCTGACGGCTTTCGTGTCGGAACCTGTGAAACCGCTGGTGGATGTGGTAGTCAATTGCCCTGACCTTGGCTTTTACTTTAGCCAGTCCGATAAGGGAGAGATGGTCATCGGCGGTGCGCCTGACAGCGGGCAAAGCTTTCGCCGCGACATCAAACAGCACGTCTTCGAGGATACGGTCGGCGCGATGCTGGAACTGTTCCCGTCCTTCAAGAAACTGAAACTGCTGCGGCAATGGGGCGGGCATCTGGACATTACCCATGACGCCTCGCCGATCATGGACGAGACCGATATCGGCGGGCTGTTCGTCACCGCTGGTTGGTGGGGCGGGTACAAGGCGATCCCCGCAGGCGGTCTGACCATGGCGCATCACGTGGCCACCGGACAGCCGCATAAGCTGATGCAGGACTTCAGCGTCAAACGTTTCCGCCATCTCGATTTCATCATGGAAGTCGGAACCACCACAGCCCGCTAGAGCGACGGCCTTTTGACAAAGGCCATCGATCTAGCGTTTTGTTTTTCCGCGCAATTCGGCCCGAAAACCGGTTCCCACTTTTCGGATTGCGCTTTAAGGAGGGGACATGCTGATCATAGAGTGCCCCTTTTGCGGGCCGCGCAATGAGACCGAATTTGTTTACGGCGGGCCAAAAGGCCCCGATCGCCCGGATCCCACAGTGGTGAGTGACGAGGTTTGGCTCGACTACCTGCTCAACGTGCCTAACCCTGTAGGCGCGGTGCAGGAACGCTGGCGGCATGCGCGTGGATGTGGCGATTGGTTCATGATCTGGCGCAATACCGTGACCCATGAAATCATTGAGGGGCCGTGCGATGACTAGGCGCTTGCCCACAGGCGGGCGGATCAATCGCAGACGGCGCTTGTCCTTCACCTTTAACGGCGATCATTTCACCGGGTTCGAGGGCGACACGCTGGCCTCGGCTCTGCTCGCCAATGGCGTAAGCCTGACTGCGCGCAGCTTCAAATATCACCGCCCACGCGGGATCTTTGGGGCAGGCGTCGAGGAACCGGCGACGATGGTCGAACTGCTGGACGGGGATGCCTCTGGCAATCGCCCGGTGACCACGGTGCCGCTAAGCGAAGGATTGCGCGCAAAGTCCATTAACTGCTGGCCCTCGCCAGAGTTTGACCTTGGCGCCGTGACCCAACTGATCGCACGGTTCATCCCGGCAGGCTTCTACTACAAGACCTTCAAATGGCCCGACTGGCGTTTGTTTGAACCTTCCATCCGTCGCGCCGCAGGCCTCGCCGCTGCGCCCGCTCAGGAACCAAAGGACGGCCATTTTGAATCCCGCAATGCCCACGCCGATGTCCTGATCGCAGGTGCCGGTCCCGCTGGTCTGATGGCCGCCCTGACGGCTGGCCGCGCAGGCAAGCGCGTGTTTCTGGCCGATGACGGCAGCGAGGCAGGTGGTTCCTTGCTCAGCACCACCCAAACCATCAACGGCAAACCCGCGATAGAGTGGGTCACCGCGACCGTCGCCGAACTCGCCACTATGCCAAACGTCACCCACCTGCAAAACAGCACCGTCTGGGCCTACCGCGAGCATAACCTGCTGTGTGTGAACGAACGCGCGCCCGATCATGCCTCGCTGCTGGAACGCAACTGGCGGGTGCGCGCGAAAGAGGTCATCATCGCAACCGGCGCAATCGAACGCGCACTGGTCTTTGCCAATAACGACCGCCCCGGCGTGATGCTGGCCTCTGCGATCCAGACCTATGTGAACCGCTACGCCGTCCTGCCCGGCCAGCGCGCCGTCTTTTTCACAAACAACGACAGCGCCTATACCGCCGCTGCCGATTTCGAGGCCGTCGGGGGCGAGGTCGCCGCGATTGTCGACAGCCGTGCCGTGGTATCTGACACCGTTCTTGCGCAGGTCAGGAATATCAAGGTCCACCTTGGATCTGTCATCACCCAAGTGATCGGCTACAAGCACGTTAAAGCGGTTGTAATTCAAAAGCGCGACGGCGGTTTCGGCCCGACCATCCCCTGCGATCTTCTGGGGTGTTCCGGCGGGTGGTCGCCCACTGTGCACCTGTTCTCGCAATCGCGGGGCACCTTGAAATTCAACGAGCCCCTGTCCGCCTTCCTCCCCGACACACCCGCGCAAAACTGCACCTGCGTTGGGGCTGCGGCAGGCATATTCTCGTTTGCCGAAGTGCTGCGCAGCGGCAATGAAGGGCCAACGACAGACCACGTCCCCTATAGCATCGAACCCCTCTGGCGCGTCGAAAACAAGGCAAAGGGCAAGGTCTTTCTTGACCTGCAAAACGACGTCACCGTCGACGATGTGCATCTGGCCGACCGCGAAGGCTATTCCAACGTCGAACATGTCAAACGCTACACCACCGGCGGTATGGGGATCGACCAGGGCAAAACCGGCAATATCAACATCATCGGCACCCTAGCCCTGCAACAGGGCACCGCCCTGCCTGATATCGGCACCACCGCCTTTCGCGCGCCTTACACGCCGGTTAGCTTTGGCGCGATCAACGGGTTGCGCGAGGGGTCCGTCGTCCTGCCCTACCGGCATACTCCGATCACACAATGGAACAAGGACCAAGGTGCGGTCATGTACGAATCCGGCGCGCGCTGGCGCAGGCCCGGTTATTTCCCGCGCCCCGGCGAGAGCTTTCAGGACACCGTCAACCGCGAGAGCCTGACGGTGCGCAACGGCGTCGGTGTCTATGACGGCTCGCCCCTTGGCAAATTCGAACTCAAAGGCCGGGACGTCGGTGCGTTCCTTGACCTGATCTACACCAACGTCATGTCTACTCTGACACCGGGACACGGGCGTTATGGCATGATGCTGTCCGAAGACGGGCTGATCCTTGACGATGGCGTGGCCTTCCGGCTGGATGAAAACCGCTGGCTGATCTCGACCTCGACCGGACATGCTGACGCGGTAAACCAGCATATGGAAAAGATCCTGCAATTCGACCGTCCCGACTGGCAGGTGATGATCACCCCCGTCACAGCACAATGGACAAACGCCACGATCTGCGGCCCCAAAGCCCGCGACGTGATGCGCGCCCTTGGCACCGAGATCGACCTTGCGCCCGAGGCTTTCCCCTTCATGTCGGTTCGCGAGGGCACCGTCGCAGGTCTGCCTGCCCGTGTATTACGGGTCAGCTTCACCGGTGAACTCTCGTTCGAGATCAACGTGGCCCCGCGTCATATGCTAACTCTTTGGGAGAAGATAATGGAGACCGGCAAACCCTTTGACATCGCCCCCATCGGGTCAGAGGCAAACCATGTGCTGCGGGTTGAAAAAGGCTTCCTGTCTCTGGGGCACGAGGTTGACGGCACAGTGGATCCCTATGACCTTGGCATGGGCTGGATCCTGTCCAAGAAAAAACCGGATTTCCTCGGCAAACGCTCGGTCGAGTTGCGCCGCGCCGGTGGCAATCCTCGCCGCGAACTCGTGGGCCTGCTTCCAGACGACCCCAATGACATGATCCCCGAAGGCGCACCGATGACGCCCAACGGGCGGACAGAGGCCACCGAAGGATTTGTGACCGCCTGCGTCTGGAGCGTCGCCAACAACCGTGTCATCGCCCTTGGCCTGCTGGAAAACGGCCAGACGCGCAATGGGAAAATCGCCCATGTTCGCCTGAAAGACCGTGTCATTCCAGTGCAGATAACCCGCCCCGTTTTTTATGATCCTGACGGAAAAAGGCTGCGGTCCTGACATGGCTTATGACGCAAAGATCACACGGATCGGGGCGATGACGCTTTTCGACCTCAAAGGGTCAGAGGCCGCCCTGCGCAGATGGGCCCCAACCCTGCCTGCCTTCCCCGCCGATCCCAACACCCTGACGCCCGGCCCGCCAGACCTGCTCTACATCGGGCGCACCCACTGGCTGCTGCGCGCGCCCCTGCAAGACGAGCCCAGAATGGAAACCTTGCTAAACCCTGCGCACTGCCCAGCAGATATCAGCATCCTGCGCCTTTCTGACAGCCTGTGCTTTTTCACCATAACCGGGCAAGATGCGAACCAGATCCTGTCCATCGCCTCACCGCTGGACACACACCCCACAGTCCTTCCCACAAACGCCGCCACCTATTCCGAGGTCTGGGGCCTCAAGGCGCTGATCTCTCGCCATCAGGATGGCTTTGTGATCGGGATCGAACAGAGCTTTGGCGATATGATCGAGGATTACTTCTCTCTGGCGATGCGCTAAGACCCACGCCTGGGAGGAGCATCATGGGCCTGAACAAAGAACTCGACGGAACGCTGGTTGTCTCGCTGGAACAGGCGGTCGCCGCGCCTTATTGCGGGTTGCTGCTGGCCGATGCGGGCGCGCGTGTCATCAAGGTCGAACGACCAGAAGGAGATTTCGCGCGTGGATATGACGCCGGGGCCAATGGGCAAAGCGCGATTTTTGCGTGGCTCAACCGGGGCAAAGAGTCGATCTGCCTCGACCTCAAGGACCCGGATGACCTTGGCGTCATGCGCACCATGCTGCAACGCGCCGATGTCTTTGTCTCGAATCTGGCCCCCGGAGCCATTGCGCGTATGGGCCTGACCGCAGAGACCCTGCGAATTGACAACCCAGGCCTGATCGCCTGCACGATTTCCGGCTATGGCGACACGGGCGAGGCCGCGCAAAAGAAGGCTTATGATTTTCTTGTGCAGGGTGAAAGCGGCGTCAGTGCGGTGACCGGAACACCAGACGCTCCTGCCCGCGTTGGCCTGCCACTGTCTGATCTTTCCGCGGGCCTGACCGCCTTTTCCGCGATCCTGCGCGCGCTGTTGCAACGGGTCCGCACCGGAAAAGGAGTCGATCTTAGCGTCTCGATGTTCGACGTGATGGCCGATTGGATGAACATGCCCCTGATGGGTCATCGTTACATGGGCGGTGCGCCTGCGCGCTCTGGCCTGAAACACACCTTCATCGCGCCCTATGGTGCCTTTGACTGTGGCGATGGCGGGCAGGTTCTGCTTTCGGTTCAGAACAACCGCGAATTTGCCGAACTCTGCACACAGGTGCTGAACCAACCCGATCTGCCGCAGGATTCCCGCTTTGCCCAAAACACCGACCGCTTTGCCAATCGCGCAACGCTCGACGCCATCGTGACAGAGGCTTTCGCTCCTTTTGACACGGACACTGTCATCGCTAAACTCGACGCCGCCAAGATCGCCAACTCGCGGCTCAACTCGGTCGCGGATCTGTCCGATCACCCCTTTCTGCGCAATACTCAGGCGATGATCGGCGGCACCACCGTCGACCTTGCCGCCCTGCCGATCCAAACCGACAGTGGCGGCGCGCACCATGTTCCGGATCTTGGTGCAGACAGCGCCCGCATCCGCGCCGAATATACGCCCGACCCGACCCGTAAAGGACTGACATGACATACGAATTGAACCACCAGGACATCCGCGATGGCGTCGCACGGCTCTGCACCGATTTCCCCGGCACCTATTGGCAGCAGCATGACCGCGACCAAAGCTATCCTGTTGAATTCGTTCAGGCCCTGACCGAAGCGGGATACCTATCTGCCCTTATCCCAGAAGAATACGGCGGCCTGTCCCTGCTGATCTCTGCGGGCGCGGCGATATTAGAGGAAATCCACCGCTCTGGCGGCAATGCGGGCGCATGTCATGCGCAAATGTATACGATGGGCACCGTCCTGCGGCACGGCTCTGACGCGCAAAAGGCGCAGTATCTGCCACAGATCGCGGATGGGTCTTTGCGCCTACAGGCCTTTGGCGTGACAGAACCGACCAGCGGCACCGATACGACCTCGCTCAAATGCACCGCGCGGCGCGAGGGTGACACCTACTATGTCAACGGCCAGAAAATCTGGACCAGCCGTGCGGAGCATTCCGACCTCTTGCTGCTGCTTGCGCGCACCACGCCCCGTGATCAGGTCGCCAAAAAGACCGAGGGCCTGTCGACCTTTCTGGTGGATATGCGCGAGGTGCGGGGCAAAAGCCTGACCATTCGTCCCATCCGCACCATGATGAACCACGCCACGACAGAGCTGTTCTTTGACGACATGCCCGTCCCCGCCGCCAATCTGGTGGGCGAAGAGGGCAAAGGCTTTCGCTACATCCTGTCCGGCATGAACGCAGAGCGGATTTTGATCAGCGCTGAATGTATTGGCGATGCAAAATGGTTCATCGAAAAGGCCTCTCGTTATGCGTCCGAGCGCACCGTTTTTGGCCGTCCCATCGGGCAGAACCAAGGCGTGCAGTTTCCCATCGCCAAGGCCTATTCCCAGATGCGCGCCGCCGAATTGATGCTGCACGAGGCGATCCGCCTTTATGAAGCAGGCGAGAACCCCGGCGAAGAGGCGAATTTGGCCAAGCTTTTGGCT
>ERZ887830.325-NODE-325-length-31045-cov-13.279832_pt1 | contig 31045 bp, 24 predicted proteins | sample MGYA00521101_ERZ887830 | MGnify/ENA primary metagenome ERZ887830 (study PRJEB32303, sample SAMEA104408592) | aquatic metagenome | biome: Marine water; feature: Pelagic; material: water | place: Baltic Sea | collected 2014-06-05T16:38:00 | depth 1,762 m ... | reverse complement strand
CGGAAGCTGTGGCCCGTGCACTGCAGGCCGCTGGTGTCGAGCCAGTGCGCAATGGCTCCCGCGGACTGTTCTGGTTAGAGCCTCTGCTTGAAGTTGATACTGAGAATGGCCGTATTGGCTTTGGCCCAGTGGCCAAAAAAGATATCCCAGGTATTCTCGATGCCCTTGAGACCGATGCCAGCAGCCATCACCTGTATCTGGGGCTGGTTGAGGAAATAGACTATCTTTCCAGTCAGCAGCGCCTGACCTATGCCCGTGCCGGGCTGGGTGATCCAGTCTGTCTGGATAACTACCAAGCACTCAATGGTTTTAAAGGGCTCAAAAAAGCCCTCAATATGGATGGTCAGCAGATTGTTGATCAGGTAAAAGACTCCGGCCTGCGCGGTCGTGGTGGTGCAGCTTTTCCCGCCGGTATTAAATGGCAGACCGTGCTGGACTGTGATGCCGAGCAAAAATATATTGTCTGCAATGCCGATGAAGGAGACTCCGGAACCTTTGCCGACCGGCTGGTAATGGAAGCCGATCCGTATCAACTGATCGAAGGCATGATTATCGCCGGTCTGGCAGTAGGCGCCAATCAGGGTTATATCTACCTGCGCTCCGAATACCCGGTCGCCCATAAGCTATTAAATATTGCCATCGACAGGGCAGTAGAAGCCAATTTCCTCGGTGAGAATATTCAGGGCTCTGGCAAAACCTTCCATCTGGAAGTGCGTCTGGGCGCCGGTGCCTATATCTGTGGTGAAGAGACCTCATTGCTGGACAGTCTGGAGGGCAAGCGCGGCATGGTGCGCGCCAAGCCGCCGTTACCTGCGATTGAAGGCTTATTTGGCAAGCCAACAGTAGTCAACAATGTGCTGACACTGGCTGCAATCTCAACTATTTTGGAGCAGGGCGCCGAGACCTATCAGAACTTTGGTATGGGTCGATCACGGGGCACCCTGGCGATTCAGCTGGCGGGTAATATTAAACGCGGCGGTCTGATTGAGCTGGCCTTTGGTGTGACTCTGCGTGAAGTGGTTGAAGACTATGGCCAGGGCACTCATAGCGGTCGCCCTATCCGCGCTATTCAGGTGGGCGGGCCACTGGGGGCATTTTTGCCCGAGTCCCAGTGGGATACACCTATGGACTACGAAGCTTTTGCCGCGATTAAAGCGATGATTGGCCATGGCGGTATAGTGGTGTTTGATGACAGTGCCGATATGGCAGCGCAGGCGAGGTTTGCTATGGAATTTTGCGTGGTGGAATCCTGCGGTAAATGCACCCCTTGCCGCATTGGTTCGGTGCGCGGCGTAGAAGTAATTGACCGTATAGTGGCCAATGAAAACCGCGATGATAATCTAATTTTGTTGCATGAATTGTGCGACACCATGGAGCTGGGCTCCCTCTGCGCTATGGGTGGTATGACACCGTTCCCGGTGCGCAGTGCGCTGACCCACTTCCAGGAAGATTTTTTTGTGCAAGACGCCGCAGGCTCTTTATTAAAAGACGCTGAGGGCTCTTTATTACGAGACGCTGAGGGCTCTACCTCACAAAAAGCCGCTAGCCCGGGAGGGAAATAGCATGTTGGAATTCTACGAACCCCAAGCAGATTACGGCACCCCAAAAAGCACCAGCACCGAGCTGGTGACCTTAAGTATTGATGGCGTAGAAGTCACAGTGCCAGCAGGCACCTCAGTGATGCGCGCCGCTGCCGAGAGCGGTGTAAAAGTGCCGCGCCTCTGTGCCACAGACCAGCTAAAATCCTTCGGCTCCTGCCGCGTGTGCCTGGTAGAAATCGAAGGCCGCCGTGGCTTCCCAGCCTCCTGCACCACCAATGTAGAAGCGGGCATGGAAGTTAAAACCCAGTCCGATGAAATTGCCAAGCTGCGCCGCAATGTAATGGAGCTGTATATCTCCGATCATCCGCTGGACTGCCTGACCTGCCCAACCAATGGCGACTGCGAACTGCAGGACACCGCCGGTGAGCTGGGTCTGCGTTCCGTGCGCTACGGCTTTGAAGGCGAGAACCATCTGGTGGCCGAGAAAGACGAGTCCAACCCCTATTTTACCTTTGACCCCTCCAAGTGCATTGTCTGCTCACGCTGTGTGCGCGCCTGCGAAGAAGTGCAGGGCACCTTTGCCCTGACCATCGATGGCCGCGGCTTTGAATCTAAAGTTAGCGCAAGTCAGGCCGAAGACTTTATGGACTCCGAATGTGTTTCCTGTGGTGCCTGTGTCAATGCCTGCCCAACCGCAACACTCACCGAAAAAAGTATTATTGAAGCCGGCAAGCCCGAACATGCCGTCACCACCACCTGTGCCTACTGCGGCGTGGGCTGCTCGTTTAAAGCCGAAATGAAAGGCAACCAGGTAGTGCGCATGACCCCCTACAAAGATGGCAAGGCCAATGAAGGCCATGCCTGTGTTAAGGGCCGCTTTGCCTTTGGTTATGCCACCCATAAAGATCGTATTACCCAGCCGATGATTCGCGACAGTATTGACGACCCCTGGAAAGAAGTGTCCTGGGAAGAGGCAGTCACCTACACCGCTAAACGCTTTAAAGATATTCAGGCCGAGTATGGCCGCAACAGTATAGGCGCCATCTCATCCTCAAGATGCACCAACGAAGAAGTGTATCTGGTGCAAAAAATGGTCCGCGCCGGATTTGGCAATAACAATATCGACACCTGCGCCCGGGTCTGTCATTCGCCCACCGGCTTTGGTTTAAAAACCACCCTGGGTGAATCTGCAGGTACCCAGACCTTTGCCTCAGTCGCCGATGCCGATGTGGTTGTGGTGATGGGCGCCAACCCAACAGAAGCCCATCCGGTATTTGGATCAAGACTAAAGCGACGCCTGAGAGAAGGCGCCAAACTTATTGTTATAGACCCGCGCAAAATTGAGCTGGTTAGCGCGCCCCATATCAAAGCCGACCATCATCTACCGGTTCGCCCGGGCACCAATGTGGTAGTGCTTAATGCACTGGCCCATGTAATTGTTAGCGAAGGCCTGGAAGACCGCGCCTATATTGAACAACGCTGCGATATGCCCGAGTTTGACCAGTGGCTGGCCTTTATAAAAGACCAGCGCCACAGCCCAGAGAACACCGAGCAATTTAGTGGTGTACCCGCCGCCGACCTGCGCGCTGCGGCCAGGCTCTATGCCACCGCCGGCAATGGCGCTATTTTCTATGGCCTGGGTGTGACTGAACACAGCCAGGGTTCCACTGCGGTTATGGGTATAGCCAATCTGGCCATGCTGACCGGCAATATTGGTCGCGATGGTGTTGGCGTAAACCCACTGCGCGGCCAAAATAATGTGCAGGGCTCCTGCGATATGGGTTCATTCCCCCACGAGCTGCCCGGTTACCGCCATATCTCCGACGGCGCCACCAGAGCTTTATTTGAAGGGGAGTGGGGCGTAACTCTGGATTCAGAGCCTGGCCTGCGTATCCCCAATATGTTTGATGCGGCACTGGATGGCGAGTTTAAAGGCCTGTACTGCCAGGGCGAAGATATAGCCCAGTCCGACCCCAATACCCAGCATGTAGAGGCAGCCTTGCGCGCCATGGAATGTTTGGTGGTGCAGGATATCTTCCTTAACGAGACCGCCAAATTTGCCCATGTATTTTTGCCCGGCGCTTCGTTTTTGGAAAAAGACGGCACCTTTACCAATGCCGAGCGCCGTATCTCCAGAGTGCGCAAAGCCATGCCACCCCTAAGCGGAAAAGCCGACTGGGAGGGCACCATGGCCCTGGCCAATGCACTGGGTTGCAAAATGGACTACAGCCACCCCTCCGAAATAATGGATGAGATAGCGCGCCTGACCCCAACCTTTAATGGCGTCTCCTATGCCAAGCTGGACCAGCAGGGCAGCATTCAGTGGCCCTGTAATGACAACACCCCAGAGGGCACACCCATCATGCATATCGATGAATTTGTGCGCGGCAAAGGCTTCTTCGCCATGACCGAATATGTGCCCACCGAAGAGCGTGCCAACCGCAAATTCCCACTGCTGCTCACCACCGGCCGCATACTGTCCCAGTACAATGTAGGCGCCCAAACCAGACGCACAGACAATAGCACCTGGCACGGCGAAGATCTGATTGAGATTCACCCCCACGATGCAGAAGAGCGCGGCATCAACCATGGCGACTGGGTAGGTATTAACAGCAGAGTCGGCGACACCGTACTGCGCGCCGATGTCACCGAGCGGGTAAAACCCGGCGTGGTCTACACCACCTTCCACCACCCGGTATCCGGCGCCAATGTAATCACCACCGACAATAGCGACTGGGCCACCAACTGCCCAGAGTACAAAGTCACCGCCGTGCAGCTGAGCAAAGTCACAGCACCATCCAACTGGCAATCGCGACAAATAGCCTTCGACAAGCAGCAGCAAGGCTTGTTAAAGAAAGGTTTGTTGCAGGAAGCGCGTAACTAAGGTGAGCACAGGCAGTTCAGATAAGGTAACACGCACCGTCTGGAATGCAGGAGAGGTCAACGAGGGAACCGACAATGTGGCCACAGAGACAGCCGTGGCCATGGTCTACAACGGTATCTCCCATGTAGTGATGATGGCAACCCCCGCAGACCTAAAAGACTTTGCCCTGGGGTTTAGCCTAAGCGAAGGCATACTAACCTCGCCCAAACAGCTGCTGGATTGCGAGCAAGTAGAAACCGACAAAGGCATAGAACTGGCCCTAACCATCACCGCCGAACCCTTTGCCAAACTCAAAGAACGCCGCCGCAATTTAGTAGGCCGCACCGGCTGCGGCCTCTGCGGCGCCGAATCATTAGAGCAGGCCATCACCGCCCCCAACAACATCAGCGCACAGCTAAGTATCAGCCACAGTGCCCTGCAGCGCGCCATAGCCGCACTGGGCGGCGAGCAGCAACTACAGCAACAAACCGGTGCAGTCCATGGCGCCGCCTGGTGCAGCAAAGAGGGCGAGATACTGCTGCTGCGAGAAGATGTAGGCCGCCACAATGCCCTGGATAAATTATTAGGTGCCATCAGCAAACAGGAACCCACCGAGGGTTTTGTGCTAGTCACCAGCAGAGCCAGCTACGAAATGGTCTCCAAAACCGCCAGCGCCAATATCCCCCTATTAGCCGCAGTATCGGCGCCAACATCTTTAGCTATAGAGTTGGCAGCGCAGTCAGGTTTAACCCTGGTAGGGTTTTCGAGAACAGGCCGCCATGTGGTTTACACCAATGGCCACCGGCTTACAGAAGTTTAAAAGCAGAAGAGTACAGCATGTCAGAATCCAAAATTGAACGCCTAGTAAGCATGGTTAATCAGATCGTCCTAAATATGAGCGCCAACGGCAGCGATAAAATGGTCGCCGACCAGGTAGCCCAGCATCTGGAAAAATTTTGGTCACCGCCCATGAAAAACCTTATTACCGAACAGCCTGCGGATACTGATATTGGGCTTACAGCAATTGGGCAGTTAGCAGTCCAGCAGCTGTTGGCGATTCAGCAAGCGAAGCGCACTTAACTTATTTAGTTTGGTTGGCAAATCCGCTTTTTTCGGCAAGCGTAACAAGCGGGTTGTGTATGACGAATGCTTCTCAATTAAATAACAGTTAATTCGCTGTGGCTTCTGCATTGGCGATACTTACGGACCCATAGGTCGACCTAAGAAAAGTTATTAACCACACTATTGATTCTGGTCGCTCAGTGCTTGGCCTTCGTTCTCACTTTTACTTTGGTAGGGGCCTTCCAATATCAAGTTCGACAAATATCTGGTCATACCAATTTTTATATGCTGTAATATTGGCAACTTAACCGCAGCGGCTCGTTGCTCGGCATGTATTAAGAATTAAGGTTTGTTATGAAAACTCCAGCTAATTCCTCAGGCGATAGACTTTACCGACAAGTTGTCCTGAAAATCCTGAAGCTCACCGGCTCTGGGGAGTATCCTGTAGGTAGTCGATTGCCATCGGAGCGTGAGTTGGCGGAGCGTTTTGCTGTCAGTAGACCCACAATCCGAGAGGCGATTATTGCGCTTGAGGCCCAAGGCGTGGTTTCGGTTAAGACCGGATCTGGTGTCTATGTTCGCGAGCGCCAGTCGGATGTTCTTAGTCTGGGCCAGTCAGTCAGCCCATTTGAGCTTATAGAAGCCAGGGTTTATATCGAGGGTGAGGTTGCTGCGCTTGCGGCATCGCTTATCACTGATGAGCAGTTGAATACCCTGCGAGGCCTTCTAACCGAGATGGCGGAGGAAAACATTCAAGACGAAGCTTCTTCGGCAGGGGCAGATAGAAAGTTCCACTCGGTGATCTCGGAGGCGTCTAATAATCGCATATTGGGGCTATTTATAACCCAGCTGTGGGAGGCTCAGGAAACACTGCCAAATATCCGAATGGCGCACTCGGCGGTTTGCATGAAAGACACAGAACGCCGGATGGCAGAGCATGAGGCCATTTTTGATGCTCTGAAATCACGTGACCCAAATGCTGCTCGCGCTGCCATGCGCAGCCATTTCGCTCGTATGTTGACTGCGCTGCATGAGACCACCGAGGAGGCGGCCTTGAATGAAGCTAAGCTGAACGCATCCAAGATACGAGAGCGCTTTTCTTTCGAGCGTATGGTCGACTAACCTCGCTCTTCACTTGTCACCCCTCATCTTTTGATTCTACCTTTTGCTTAGCGGCCTCTGCTGGGCATTAGGGCCAATGCAAACCGAGACTTAAAATCCCCTTTTATTTTCCGCAACAGGCGCATCCTACCGACTATATGGGTGCGTCCGAGGTCTGTTTGCGGGAATAGCTAAATAATCTATGCATATGAGCGCTAGGATAAAGCTGGTTTGTCCAATAGTGTAATATTGGTATTACAAATCTAGTTGACAGATATTGTTTATCTGGTTAGTTTAGCGTCAGTTGTATTAAACATAACAGGGGAAAAAGTATGAAATCGAACAACTATAAGAAGCAAGGTGGCTTGAAGGGGGCGAATACATTGCGCCTAACCTTGGCTGCAGCGTTGGTGAGTTCCTTCACCGCGAGCTTGAATGCACAGGAAGCTCAAATCGAAGAGGTTGTAGTTAGTGGTATTCGCTCATCTCTGGCCAATGCGCTAGAAGAAAAGCGGTCTGCTTCCAACTTAATAGAAGTGATTCAGGCGGAAGACATCGGCAAGTTACCAGATCAAAACTTGGCAGAAGTGCTTGAAAATGTCACTGGTGTTCAAATTACTCGTACCGCCGGTATTGGTACAGGTGTTCAGATTCGCGGTACCAACGCGAATAGAGTAGAAATCAATGGCGTATCGACTGTGGGCTCAGGTTCTGGTCGTAGCGGTATTAATTTTGAAGATGTAAACGCATCAATCATTTCCTCAGTTGAGGTTACTAAGGCCTCAGAGGCAAAAACCATTGAAGGCTCTGTCGGTGGTACTATCAATCTAAGAACTATTCGTCCGCTTGAGCTTGAAGAGACGCTGGGCAGTGTTCGTGTTCAGATTGAAGATAGCAGTCTCACCTCCGATGGATCTAAGCCGAGATATTCTGGCGCCTGGGGTGATAAGTGGACTACCGATGCCGGTGAGTTCGGTGTGGTAATCAGTGGTAGTGTTACAGAGCAAGAAGCTGTTTCGTTCCGACCTCGTACTGACCGTGACAACATCGCTTCGCCTGTTGGCGCAAATCCAGCTGAATTTCTGGGTATCCAGTTCCTGGTTCAGGAACAAGAAAATGATGATTACGACACGACTAACCTAGCAACCACTTTTGAGTGGGCGCCTAATGACAACCTCAAGTTTCATATGGACGTGATCATCAATGAGCAAGAGCGTAGTCGCGATCAGTATAGACTACAGGCCTCTGGTGTTAGCTCACTTAGACAGCTGAGCATTCCTACTGCGTTTGAAACTGTTGACTTCGGCGTTGGCCCCGGTCGCTTCCCTGCTGCCCTTGCGGGCACGCTTGAACCAGATCTGGACAATGATGACGATGATCCAAATCTGCGTTTTTCTAGTGAAACCAACTCTCGAGTAACCGATAGTGACGTGTTCTCTATAGGTGGTGAATGGCAAAATGATAGGCTGACTGCCAGCTTTGAGCTGTCAAGCAGCAACTCCGATACTGTAAGCCCGAACCTCAGCACTACGTTGAACTTTATTAACCCAAACTGTCCTCTTGATGGTTCAAGCAACGATAACTGTGTGCCATTCATTTATGACTTGTCGGGTGGAACTCTATCATTTGGTGTGAACTACGATTCTCCATTTGCTCCAGATCCATCGGACCTGTTGGATCCAGCTAATGTTGTTTTGGATCAGGTATCCGTAGATCGCAACACCAATAAAAACTCAGAAGATGCGCTACGTCTTGATTTTTCTTACGAGCTAGACTGGAATTCAGTGACCTCAGTTGATGTTGGTTATCGCTACAACGAATCGTCTAGCAAGTTCGAAGATATTGGCGACAATATAGGCGGATTCAGCAAAATGGTAGATAGTCCTAACGGCGCTCTGTTCTCAGAGCTGCTAGTTGAAGGGCCAACTAACTACAATTCTGGTGATGGCCGGGATCTTTATATTCGCAACTTCCTGCTTCTTGATCCAGACCGTTCATTCTCTGATCCAGATGGAACCATTGCGATTCTGCAAAATGCCGTGATTGCTCATGATCCTGACAGTCCTGATATTTTGAATCTTCAGTCGAGTGAAAATGCGTTTTATGACGTAAGCGAAGAAACATCAGCGCTGTACGCTCAGGCAAATTTTGAGCACGGTATCTTCCGCGGTAACTTAGGTTTCCGTTGGATAGAGACTGAAGTTGATTCAGTAGCCTTTGGTCCAGCTGATATAAATGGCGTTAGGACTTTGACCTCAACAAAAGGTAAGTATGATTTTATGCTTCCCCGTTTGAATATTGTGGCTACAGTTAGAGAGGATCTTCTTATCCGCATGGGCTACGGCTCAGATATAAGACGTCCAGGGTTTAACAACCTCAACACTGGATTCACATTTGATCCAAGTGAAAACGCGTCTGTTTCATTGGGTAACCCCGGCCTAGAGCCAGAAGAAGTTGATTCATTCGATATTTCTGCCGAATGGTACTTTGCTCCTTCAGCTGTAGTTAGTGTTGGTTACTTCACTAAAGACCGCTCCAATATCTTTGGTCAGGACTATGAGGGTGCGTTATTGACCCCGAGTGACGAGTTTTTCGCAGATGGATTTGTTCGTGAAACTGATCCCTCATGTCCTGGCGGCGGTATCTTTAACCCAGAAGTTGTGCCAAACGTATTAGGTGATCCAGCACAGAACGGTATGTGTGTTGACTTCACTCAGCCTGGCAACGATCCGGCTACTACGACTCAGTCAGGTATCGAACTTGCTTTCCAGTATGATCTTTCAAGCTTTGAAGATTCACTGGGTTGGGCGTCTGGTTTCGGTGTGATTGCAAATTACACCATGCAAGACTTTAAAGGTGGCTCTGAGGTAGATAGCACATCTGGTCGCGGGTTGACTGTTCTTGGTGAGGTTAGCATCGATCGTGGCCTGCTTGATTTCTCTGAAGACGCTTACAACTTTACTGTCTTCTATGAGAAGTATGGCGTGTCAGCCAGAATGAGATACACCTGGCGTGAAGGCTTTCGTACCAATGACTTCGCTGGCGGAGCCAATACAAGCGGCAGCAGTACTTTCAGCTTCCCAGTCCACACACTGGATCGTGGCCAGCTAAATGCAAGTATCAACTATGATGTCAATGATCAGCTAAATGTTGGCCTTGAAGTTGTTAACCTCACGGAAGAGGGTATTGATCAGCACTGCGTTAGTGAAACAGGCCCCCTCTGTTTTGTTGGCATACCTGATCGTCGTATCACCGCGGGCGTCAGCTACAGATTTTAACGCTCGAAACCTAGGTGCTAACACTGAGTACTATTTGTGATAGCAAGGGTACCTAGGTTTACTAAAAAGCCTCAGCAGCATGCTGGGGCTTTTTTTTCTCTAAATTCTCGATGTTTTAATAATTCCCTCGAGAGATAGAATTTATTTTTATATAAAAACAATGGAAAGTTTAAATGCGTGAATCCTGGCGATGGTTTGGGCCCAATGACCCTGTCACGATAGATGATATAAGGCAAACTGGCGCGACGGATGTAGTCAGCGCACTGCATGCTATCCGTACAGGAGAGGTATGGTCCGTTGAGGCCATCCAGGCACATCAACATCTTATAGAAAATTCTGATTCTGGCATGTTGCCACTGTCCTGGACGGTAGTGGAGAGCATTCCAGTTCACGAAGACATCAAGTTGGCGCGACCTAAGCATGAGCGCTATGTAGATAATTGGATCGCATCCATGGAGAATCTTGCAGCCTGTGGCGTCAAAGTGATCTGCTACAACTTTATGCCGGTCATTGACTGGACTCGCACTGACTTGAAATTTCAGCTCTCCAGTGGCGCCTTTGCTCTGCGTTTCGATCAGCATAAATTCGCCGCATTCGACCTTTTTATTCTTCAGCGCGCTGATGCAAATGCGGACTACAGCCAGCAGGAAATTGCACAGGCCAGGCAGGTTTTTGACTCTATGTCTGAATCTGAACGAAATCAGTTAACCAGTAATATTATTGCTGGCCTGCCGGGAAAAATGTCCGATGCCTACAGTCTTGATGACTTCGGGGCCATGCTCGATAATTATCGGGATATCAGCCGCGATGATTTGCGCGCAAACCTGATTGCTTTTCTCGCCAAGGTATTGCCTCGCGCTGAGACTCTGGGCGTAAAGCTGGCTATTCACCCCGACGACCCGCCACGGGATATGTTCGGATTGCCGCGAATTGTCTGTACGGCCGAAGACCTAAATTATCTTTTCCATGCGTTGCCCAGTCCTGCCAATGGCATGACCCTCTGTGTCGGCACCTATGGCAGTCGCCCAGATAATGATTTACCGCATATGGCTCGACAGTTTGGATCACGTGTTCACTTTTCGCACCTGCGTGGGGTATGCCTTGATCCGCAGGAGCCACGTTCGTTTTACGAAGCCAGTCATCTGGATAGCGACATTGATATGGTTGCGGTAATCAAAGAATTACTCAGTGAGGAACAGCGACGCAGCCAGGCGGGATTTGAGCATAGTGAAATAACTATTCGCCCTGATCATGGCCATCAGATGATGGACGATATCAATAAAACGGTGAATCCAGGTTATTCCGGGATCGGTCGGTTAAAAGGTTTGGCTGAAGTGCGCGGAGTTATCCGTGCTCTGTCCGCTCAGATGGCGGAGTAAGTTAATGACAACCCCAGCTAAGGAGCTGTTTAAATGAACCAAGCTTTTGCGCAAAAATTCGCCAAGACATTAGTGTTATTTCTCCCGGGCATTTTTCTACTGGGATTTAATATTGGCACCGGCAGTGTAACCGCAATGGCTGTCGCAGGCGCGGACTATGGTATGTCGCTGCTGTGGACCATCGTTGCGTCCTGCCTCTGCACATTTTTTATGATCAATTTGTATGGCCGCTATACATTGATTACCGGTGAAACAGCGCTGCAGGCGTTCCGTGCGCATATCCACCCTGGGGTTGGGCTGTTTTTTATCATTGCTTTAACGGCAGGTGTCTGCGGCAGTGTGATGGGCGTGATGGGTATTGTTGCTGAAATTTGCTACGAATGGTCAAAATCGGTGGTGGATGGAGGGGTGGCCCCAGTCTATTTTGCCGGGTTCTTTGTGGCACTGGTTTATTTTATATTTTGGAACGGAAAAACGGAGTTTTTTCAACGCAGTTTGGCGGTCATTGTTGCCGTCATGGCGGCGTGTTTTGTAATTAACTTTTTTATCATGATGCCGCCACCAGCGGATATTCTCAGAGGGTTGATACCCAGCATCCCCGATGTGCCAGCCGACTCAGGTAAGAGTGCACTGCTGGTTATTGCCTCTATGGTCGGCACCACTGTTTTTTCTGGCCTGTTTATTATTCGCACAACGCTGGTTAAAGAGGCGGGCTGGACCATGGCTGACTATAAGCATCAGCGAAATGATGCCGCTTTCTCAGTGGCGCTGATGTTTGTGATCAGTGCGGCGATTATGGCGGCCGCTGCTGGAACGCTCCATGCTGAGGGCGTCGGCTTATCCAAGGCCTCGCAAATGATTCCGCTATTGGAGCCCCTTGCTGGGTCTATGGCGGTGACTATATTTGCCGTTGGTCTGGTGGCGGCTGGTGTGTCTTCGCAGTTTCCCAATGTACTTATGTTGCCCTGGTTGATTTGTGACTATTCCCAATCTGCGCGCAATATGACCTTGGGCAGGTACCGTATTCTGGTGCTGCTAATCTCGCTGCTGGGTCTTGTGGTGCCGATTTTTGAGGCCAGACCTTTAGTGGTGATGATTATTTCTCAGGCCTTTAATGCAGTGATCCTGCCCGTAACGGTCGCCTGTATTTTTTATCTGAGCAATCGCAAAGATCTTATGGGTGAACAGGTTAACCACTGGTCAGCCAATAGTATTTTGGTGCTTATTTTGCTATTCGCGCTTTTCACATCCAGCGTTGGTGTTAGAGGTCTATGGCAGATGCTGTGACCCTATGAGATTTATATTGAGTGTTTAGCGTGGCTCAGAATCTGGAATATATAAAAACTAATCTGTAGAAGAAAGGGGCGACATTTTGAAAATCCAAGACATTAAAGTTTTTGCCTGCTGTCCAGGAAGAAATTTTGTCACTGTAAAGGTCATTACAGACACTGGTGTTTACGGTTTGGGTGATGCCACAGTGAATGGTCGTGAAATGGCCGTGGTCGCCTATCTCAAAGAGCATGTAGTCCCCTGTTTGATTGGTCGCGATCCACAGGCTATTGAGGATATTTGGCAGTATCTCTATAAAGGCGCTTACTGGCGCCGAGGTCCGATTACTATGGCTGCTATCGCCGGCATAGATATGGCGCTGTGGGATATCAAAGGCAAAGTAGCCGATATGCCTCTTTACCAAATGCTGGGCGGAAAAAGCAGGGCAGGGGTAACGCTCTATGCCCATGCCAATGGTGAGACTATAGAGCAGACTCTCCACAGGGCCGAAATGCATATTAGCCAGGGTTTTAAGGCTGTGCGTCTGCAATGTGCAGTGCCCGGTCTAGAGGTCACCTATGGTGTGCTTGGTGATAAAAAAGATTATTACGAACTGCAGGGCAATCGGCCCTTACCGCCGGAAGAGCAGTGGTCTACGTCGAAATATTTCAATATGGTTGAAGCGTTATTTCGTGAGGCTCGCAACCAGTTAGGCCATGAGGTCGATCTGTTGCACGATGTGCATAGTCGCCTAACACCTATAGAGGCGGCCAGGCTCGGAAAGTTGTTAGAGCCCTATAACCTGTTGTTTCTGGAAGATGTGTGTATGGCAGAAAACCAGGATAATCTTCAGCTGGTGCGTCAGCACACCACAATACCATTGGCTATTGGCGAAACCTACAACAGCATATGGGACTGCAAAGAGCTGATGCAAAATCAATCGATCGACTTTATTAGAACTGCGGCCACCCATGCCGGTGGTATCACCGCTATGCGACGTATTGCCGACTTCGCTAGCCTGTTTAATGTTCAAACCGCACCTCATGGTGCGCCGGATCTATCGCCCATTTGCTTTGCCGCCCATATGCACCTAAACACCTGGACGCCTAACTTTGGTGTCCAAGAATATGTGGGTCTAGGCAATGAGCAGATTCGGAAGATATTCAGTCATGATATTGACGTCAAAGAAGGCCTTGCCTATGTCAGTGAGGCACCTGGTCTAGGTGTTGATTTTGATGAGCAGGCCGCCGAGGCCTATCCATACAACAGATCTTATCTACCAGTCAGTCGCCTAGAAGATGGCACAGTTTGGAACTGGTAGCTATCCACTTTTGCAGATTTATAACGAGAGATAACAATAAGCGATGAGTAACAAACTAAGAGTATTAGTGCAGGGTACAGGCTTCGCCGGTCAGGGTCATGCTGAAGCATTTAGATATGCTGGTGCAGAGGTAGTCGGCATAGTGGGTCGAACAGAATCAGTGGTTAAAGAAGTAGCTGAGGCCCTGGCTATTCCCTATGCGGGCACTGACTGGCAGCAAGCGCTGGATGATTGCCGGCCAGACATTGTCTCAATCGCGAGCCCCGGCGGCGCGCATTATGAACCCATTGCTCAGGCCATTGCCCGCGGCTGCCATGTATTTTGTGATAAGCCCCTCACTGAGTCTGGGGAAACATCCCAGCGGCTTTATCAAATGGCGGTGGACAGAGGCGTAAAGACTGCATTTGCTGCCAGTTTTCGTTATATGCCCCATGTGATCCATGCCAAGCAGCTAGTGGCTGAGGGCTTGATCGGTGAGCCATTGGAGGTGGAATGCATCTCGCACTTTAATCTTGAAAAAGATATTCCCTATGGCTGGTCTCATCGGAAGGAGGATGGTGGCGGTCGGCTGAATAATAACTTCACCCATAAACTGTCGATTGTCACGTCTGTGGTGGGTGAAAAAATTCTCTCGATTATGGGAGAGGTGCGTGATGATTTGCTCAGAGCGCCAATTGTCGAAGGTGTGCACAACTTCAAAACGCGCAGAGACTTTATTCCCACCGATATTAATGACCCCTCTCTGCAATGGGGCGAGTCTAATGTGGAATGGACCTATACAGTGCTGGCGCAGCTGCAAAGTGAATACGCTACTCGGCCAGTCTCAGTCCTGTTTAAGCATGGTGGTCTTAACCCTCGTTTCAATGAAGACCATATTGTGTTTTATGGCAGCAAAGGCGCTATCTATATTAAAGGTCATTATGGCAGTGGCCCGCTTTATCTGTATGGCGATAATCATGACTGGATTGAGTTGCCTCTGCCGGATGAGATTGCCGCCAATATTCCGGAGGTGGATGGCGATACAGAGAGAAACTGGCGCTACCTGATTAGGGAGCTGATTAAAGATATCAATGGTGAGCCCGTAGCGCCTTATCAAACCTTTAAGGAAGGTAGTCAGTACCAAAAGTTGATCGATATTGTCCGTGAAAACAACCACCGGGTAGACGTCAGTGATCTGTAGTAAGCAATATGCACAGTGGGTTAAGAGGGTCAGGTATGATTTATGAATACTTGGTAATTGCCGGTTATTTTCTGTTGGTGTCCAGTATTGCATTTGTTTTTAAGCGAATGGCCAAGCAGTCAACCAGTGATTATTTTCGTGGTGGTGGCCGCATGCTTTGGTGGATGGTGGGTTCTAGTGCCTTTATGGCGCAGTTTTCTGCCTGGACATTTACCGGCGCCGCAGGCAAGGCGTATACAGATGGTTTTGCGGTGTGTCTGGTGTTTTTCGCCAATACATTCGCGTATTTCTGTGGCTGGGCCTATTTCTCTCATCGCTTTCGTCAGATGCGTGTGGATACGCCTACGGAGGCAATCCGGCGGCGGTTTGGTGGCCAAAATGAGCTGTTTTTCTCCTGCGCGCTTATTGTATTTACGCTTATCAATGCGGGTATTTGGCTCAATGCCTTGGGTGTATTTGCCAGTGCAGTTTTTAATGCTGACATCGGTATCACCATCGTTATTACCGGTCTCACTGTTGTTTTAGTCTCTGTGCTGTCTGGCGCCTGGGGCGTCGTAGCCTCCGACTTTGTTCAGACTCTGGTGGTCGCTGTAATATCTATAGCCTGTGCACTGGTGGCTTTGGTAAAGGTTGGAGGCCCTGTGCGTTTGGTGAGCGACTTCCCCTCGGGTTTTGTTATGGGTCCGGACATGAACTATGGCTTGTTGCTGGTCGGCACGTTTGTGTTCTTCTTGGCCAAGCAGTTAATTACCATAATGAATCTCAATGATTCATTTCGTTTTCTCAATGCCCGGGACTCTGTTAATGCGCGCAAAGCTGCGCTGTTAGCGATGGGCTTAATGGGTGTTGGCAGTATTATCTGGTTTATCCCACCCTGGGCATCCGCCATTCTTTATCCTGACGCGGCTGCAGCCTATCCAGAACTAGGCAATAAAGCGGGCGATGCTGTCTATCTTGTGTTTGTGCGCAACGCAATGCCTCTGGGAACAGTCGGACTGCTGCTGGCTGGGCTATTTGCTGCATCCATGTCATCTATGGACTCGGCTCTGACGAAGAATTCGGGTATTTTTATCCGCAGTATCTATCAGCCATTTTTGGCTAAAAGAGGCAGGCAGGCGGATGACCGTCAGTTGTTGAGGCTGAGCATGCTGCTCAGCTTTTTGAGTGGTGTTGTGGTTATTGCGATGGCGCTGTTTTTTAAGTCATTGAAGGAGCTAAGCCTGTTCGATCTTATGATGTCAGTATCTACAATGATTCAGGTCCCTCTGTTGATTCCGCTGATTGTGGGCATTTTTATTAAGAGAACACCCACTTGGGCACCCTGGGTTACGGTGATCCTAGGTTTGTTTGTGTCTTGGTTCATGAAAGAAGTATTGACCTCTCAGGTTTTTGCCAACTGGATTGGGTTGGATGAACTTACTCGCAGAGAAGCGGTAGATATGAATCTAATGTTGACATTGGCGGTACATGTTTTAGTGACTGCCGGATTCTTTTGTCTGTCGACAATTTTCTTCAAAGATGAGCAGGATAGTCGCCGGCTAGAGCGAGAGACATTCTTTGTTGACTTGGAAACGCCAGTGATTGCTGACGCACAGCAGGATGATTACGATCGTCAGCAACGCAGCAAGCTTGGCGTTATGGTCAGCATTATGGGGGCCGGTATTTTTCTAATGATATTGATTCCAAATCCTCTGTGGGGGAAATTGGTGTACCTGTGCTCTGCGACTGTTATTTGTGGTCTAGGTTTACTGCTAGTAAGGAGTGCTCGCCATGATCAGAAAACAATCTGAGGGCCGCCGTTGTGCCCAACTCAATAGCGTACAAAAGTGAAAAATATGATGTTGCGAATACTTGTCTGGATATTGATCGGTGCTTTTCTTTCGACTGTCTCGCTAGCTGCTCTTGCAGATAAGCAGGTTGAGCTTACTCAGGGTGTAGACCACTCCGCAGGTGGAGGGGCCGCCTATGTTATTACCACCGCTTCAGCGACCTGGTTCCTGGAAAAACAGGGTGGCGGTCTCTCTAGCATGGTGGATAAGAATGGTGTGGATTGGCTTGGCTTTCACAAGCAACCGGGCTCTGGCTGGAAAGGCGAGTACCGTGGGTTCCCGAATGCTGTTCACCGTCAGGACGGCAATTATTTTCATGCCATGAATGCTGGTACAGATCCGTCGACCTCCAGGGTAGAAATTGTTGCTGACGACCATGTGCGCATTGCTTTTACTTCTGGCAATGCAAAGTGGCAGGGCGTTTGGGATTTCTATCCGCACCGTTGCGATTTCACTATGGTAAAGGTGAGTGAGGGCTATAAGTATTGGGTCCAGTATGAGGGTGTGCCGGGAGGGGAGATGGACGCTACTGATTTTTGGTACTCTTCCAATGATAGTCAGCGGCGACAGATTGGAGAGCACTTTATTGGTGACCTGCCTGCGCCAGAATGGATGGCGTTTGGTGATCGAGATTCGCCCCGTATGCTCTACATTCTGCATCACGAAGATGATGACTTGCCAGACGACTATGTTAGTAGGCCCTATATGACAGTGCTTGGCTTTGGTCGGCATAACAAAAATAAATATCTCGATACCGTTCAAACCTTTTCCATTGGTTTTGTTGAATCAACAGATTATTCCCGTATTGAGCAAAGTATTAAGCAGATTCTAGACTGATTTTAAGCCCTCAGAGGTATCATTGGGTTGTGGTTAACTATTGCCTCGACTTTGGTAATACCATCAGTACTGTTATAGCGGTCAAAATTGACGTTAAATTTACTTTTATACGGACTATTAGGGTATAGCCTGTCGGATTGCTTACTTCTTACAGCAGCAATATTCCGATCTGATTGCCAAGTTATTAGGCGTCTGTCTCCAGAAATTCGACTTTTAAGGACAAAAAACCGCTTGCTATTTTGGTATGTCCAAATATCTTTTATTGGTAATACAGAAATATTTGACAGATTTACTATTTTTGGTTACTTTAAAGCCTGTGGAGAGCCAGCGAGATGCCGCTATTAGGGCTGCTTGATTGGTGCCAAACTAGTACCTTATGGGAAGTAATTATGAGTCAGATTCCAGCCGTGACTTATCAGATGGTCAAGCGCTCGAAAATAGCGCTATTAATCTTTCTCTGTTTAGGTATCTGCGCATGTTCTGTAGATATGACCTCGAGTGGCGAACGTCTCGTGCATTCGCAGCAGGACTTCCAAAAGACGGTAAAGAGCCTTCAGCCGGGTGACAGTATTGTTTTAGCAGATGGTGTCTGGAACGATTTCGAAATTGTTTTCACCGGAGTGGGAACCGCGGACAAACCTATTAGCTTGATCGCCCAAACCAAAGGTAAAGTAGTTATCTCTGGTCAATCTAATCTGCGTATCGCTGGAGAACATCTGCTGGTCTCTGGGCTGGTATTTGCAAATGGGTACACGCCAACAGATGCCGTTATTTCATTTCGTAAAAGCAAAAACGAACTGGCCAACCATTCTCGCGTAACCGAAGTCGTGATTGATAATTTCAGTAATCCAGAGCGCTTTGAAACAGACTCTTGGGTAATGATGTATGGCAAACATAATCGTTTTGACCACAACCATCTAGAAGGTAAGCGCAATAAAGGCGTGACCATGGCGGTGCGGCTCAATACAGAAGAAAGCCGCGAAAATCACCACCGCATTGATCATAATTACTTTGGCCCAAGGTCCGTGTTGGGCTCCAATGGTGGGGAGACCCTGCGCATTGGCACCAGCCATTATTCTCTTTCAAACTCCTTCACCTTAGTGGAGAACAACTATTTTGATCGCTGTGATGGTGAGGTTGAAATAGTCTCTGTCAAAGCCGGTGGAAACCAACTGCGCGGCAATCTGTTCTATGAGTCCCGCGGTACTCTGACGCTGCGCCACGGCAATGACAATGTGATCGAAGAAAATGTATTTCTGGGCAATGGCGTCGATCATACCGGTGGTATTCGGGTGATAAATAAGCGCCAGACTATCCGCAATAATTATCTCCAGGGCCTCACCGGTTACAGATTTGGCGGTGGTCTAGTGGTCATGAATGGCGTGCCCAATTCACCCATTAACCGCTATCACCAGGTGGATGGCGCGCTCATCGAAAATAATTCTCTGATTGAAGTTGCCCATATTCAGTTAGCCGCTGGCGCTGACGCAGAACGCTCTGCGATCCCCATAAATAGTCAGTTTTCTAAAAACCTTGTGTTTAATAAGAATGGCCGGGATGCGTTTACATTGTATGACGATGTCAGTGGCATTGAGTTCGAGGCCAATGTCTTAAATGCTGTCGTTAATCCACAGATTAATGAAGGCTTTGCCAATCAGACAGTAGAGCTAGAAAGAGCTGCCAACGGATTGCTCTATCCAGCAGCTGATGTGGGTGCCAAGCGCGATATAGTGGTTTTGGACAAACAGCAAACCGGCGCAGCCTGGTATCCAAAGGCGGATGCATCGGCGCGCTTTGATACAGGTCGGACTATTGATATCACACCAGTATCTGGTGCCTTGGAGCAGGCGATTGCTAAGGCTCAGGCCGGCGACATTATCCATTTGGCCCCCGGAGACTATTTAGCGACTAAGGTTCTCCAGTTCAAGGTGCCTGTGACCCTTAAGGGCGACAATCAGGCGCAGATTCAATTTGAGCGCTCCACGCTGTTTGAGTTAGCTGATGGTGGCAGCTTAAAGATCAGCGGGCTGGCCGTCTCCGGAAAAAGTTCGCCAGACAATGTGGGTAACTCGGTGATTCGCACCAGCCCCTATTCGATGTTGGTCAATTATCAGGTCACAGTGGAGAACTCTCAATTTACTGATTTGGATGTGAATCGGCATTTTAATTTTCTCAATGCCGCAAAAAGCACCATGGCAGATAGCATTGATATTGTTAATTCACAATTTAGCAATGTCAGCGGCGCCATACTGGGCCTTAATAAAGAGACGGATGATTACGGTATCTTCAATGCAGACTATGTGAGCATCACAGGGTCTAGTTTTGAAAATGTGCAGGGATCACTAGCCAATTTGTACCGGGGTGGCACCGACGAAAGTACCTTTGGCCCACATTTTTTATTGACAGATTCCGAGTTAAAAAATGTCGGTGCAGGAAGCAAAAATAAGTTTCGGTCTTCCATCTATCTGCATGGCGTGCAGGTGACGCAGATTAACAATAATCGTTTTTCTAATAGCCCCGCGATAAAAATAGAACATACGGTCGGCGAGCCGGTGACTCGTATTGCTGATAATACGTTTGACGGTACGCCAGCACCCCGCGTTACCGAATTAAACAGCGATAAAGATAACACGGCAGTGATTACAGATAACCTTTTTAAATAGGCCCAGCACTTTATTGGGCCAGTAATACCAGCGCATTCAGGATTTGGAGTTAGAGTATGCAAACAGCACCTTTTTTATTTGGGGATGAGATAGCCGTCGAGCCCGTTGCTCCCGGTGTCACCCGAAAAATACTGGGTTTTAATAATCAGATAATGATGGTCAAAGTATTTTTTGAGGAGGGCAGTGAGGGTTATGTTCACAGTCACTTCCACTCTCAGGTGGCCTATGTTGAGCGCGGTGAGTTTGATGTGACTGTCGGCGATGAGACTAAGACTCTGACCGCTGGCGACTGCTTTTTTATGGAGCCGAATATTAGCCACGGTGCGGTGTGCAAAAAAGCGGGGGTTCTGATTGATGTATTCAGCCCTATGAGAGAAGACTTTCTTGGGGAGAATAACTAATGAAAATTGCGAACCTTCGCTGGTGGGTGATCACACTAATCGCACTTGCCACTGTGATTAACTATATCGATCGTCAATCCATCGTGGTGCTATGGCCGAGCATTGCCGCAGACCTATACCCGGACAAGAGTGGCGATGAGCACAAAGAGATCTATGCCTTTATTTCGGTTGTGTTTATTTTCTCCTACGCGTTTGGTCAGGCGATTTTCGGTAAGATTTTTGACTGGATTGGCACCCGTATGGGCTTTGCCCTGTCCATCGGCATCTGGTCCATCGCCACCGCTATGCATGCATTTGCTAAGGGCGTTGTCACTTTTAGTATCTTTAGAAGTATCTTGGGTATTGCCGAGGCAGGCAATTGGCCTGGCGCGACTAAAGGTAACGCCGAGTGGTTTCCAACCAAAGAGCGCGCGCTAGCCCAGGGTATTTTTAACTCAGGGGCTGCTATAGGTGGTCTGATTGCCATCCCACTGATCGGTACTTTGGCGGTGTACTTTAGTTGGCAGGCAATCTTTGTATTGATTGGTTTGCTGGGTCTGCTGTGGCTGATTCCCTGGATGATACTGGTTAAGGCACCGCCCAAACAGCACCCTTGGATTACTGACGAAGAGCGCGAATATATTCTTACTGGCCAGCAAAATGAACAGCTAAGTGAAGATGGTAAAAGTGATGAAGGCTACAACCCATCGACAGGGGAGCTTCTTTCTCACAAGCAGAGCTGGGGTGTGATTATTGCTTCAGCCTGTATCGATCCTATTTGGTGGCTATTTATTTTCTGGATTCCCATCTACCTGTTCGAGGTATTTGGTATGGACGTCAAGCAAGTCGCTCTGTACGGCTGGGTGCCCTATGTAGGGGCCATGGTGGGCGCATTCTTTGGCGGACTTCTGGCTCAAAATAGATTTAAGGCTGGCTGGAATGCCAATAGTACGCGCAAGCTGGTCATTTCATTGGGCTGCTTAATTATGCTTCCAGCGCTGTTGGCTATGGCAAACCCGGGTACGCCAGTGGTTGCTGTGTTGTTGATGGCGGTGATTCTATTTGGCTTTCAGACAGCCATCGGCAATGTGCAAACCCTCCCCAGTGATTTCTTCGGTGGCAAAACCGTGGGTACCCTGGCTGGTTTTGCCGGTATGGCGGCGAAACTTGGCGCTGTGGGCCTGACGTCATTGGTGCCATTTTTGACGGCAGGCGGAAATTACGCCCCGGCCTTCTTTATTGGTGCGGCTCTGTCTTTGGGTGCGTTAGCGAGCATCTGGATACTCTGTCCAAAAATTGAACCCCTCAGCTCAAAGAGCTAGCGGTTAATAAATATTGGTTAAAGAAAAACAAACGTAAATACATACTGTATTAGGGAGTAGTGCATGACAAGCCCCGTCATTGGTTTTATCGGTCTCGGTCTTATGGGCGGCAATATGGTCGAAAACCTACAAAAAAAGAATTTCAAACCGATCGTTATGGATCTCAATCCAGACGCGGTAGCGGCGGTTGTGGCGCGAGGTGGCTCGGAGGCAAGCTCTGCTGCTGAGCTGGCAGCGGCCAGCGATATTATTATGCTCTGTCTAACCACGTCGTCTGTAGTTGAAATGGTTATGCATGGAGACGATGGCATATTGGCTGGCATCAAAGAAGGGGCAGTGGTAATCGATTTTGGTACCTCGATTCCTGCTTCCACTCGTCAATTAGGTGCAGAGCTCGCCAAAAAGGGTGCTGGCATGGTTGATGCGGCCCTTGGTCGCACACCGGCTCACGCCAAAGATGGTCTGTTAAATATTATGGCTGCGGGCGATCAGGCTACTTTTGACAGTGTAAAACCGATCCTCGATATGCAGGGCGAAAATGTTTTCTATATGGGCGCCCTGGGGGCAGGTCACACGACCAAGTTGATCAATAACTTTATGGGTATGACCACCGTCTGTGCCATGTCCCAGGCCTTTGCTGTGGCCGAGAGTGCCGGCGTTGACGGCCAGCAGCTATTCGACATTATGTCGACAGGTCCATCGACGTCACCGTTTATGCAATTTTGTAAAAACTACGCCGTAGACGGTGTTAGTGATCTGGGCTTCTCCATTGCCAATGCAAATAAAGATCTGGGTTATTTCCTAGAGATGGTTGAAGGGCTGGGGACAGTGTCGCAGATTGGCGAGGGTACTTCAGCAAACCTGCAGGCTGCATTTGATGCCGGTATGGGCAACGGAAATGTGCCGGAAGTGTTTGATTACTACCGTCAACTTAAAAAGTAATTGGATACGCAGGAAAAGGCAGAGCTTGTATAAGCGCAGATAGTATTGAAGAGGATAGGACTGGTTATGAAGCATCAGGGTAAAGTGGCAGTGGTGACTGGCGGCGTTAGAGATATAGGTAGAGCCATATCACTGCGTTTGGCAGCGGAGGGGGCTAAGGTAGTTGTAAACTATCATGGCAGCCATGATCTGGCCCAGAAAACCCTCGAGGAGATTACATCTGCCGGTGGCGAAGCGATCCTTTTTAAGGGTGATATGACGTCCCCCGATGATGTTCAAGCGCTGGTTGCTACAACCACTGAAACCTTCGGTTCAGTGATAGATATACTGGTGAATGTGGCCGGGGGATTGGTTGCCCGCAGAACGATTGATGAAATGGATCTTGAGTTTCTTAATCAGGTTATGGCCCTTAATATGACCTCTACCTTTTTGATGACCAAAGCGGTTGTTCCTTACATGTCGGCCGGGGGCGCTATCGTTAATTTTTCTTCCCAGGCGGGTCGGGATGGTGGTGGCCCTGGAGCTAGTGCCTATGCGACCTCAAAAGGGGCGGTAATGACCTTTACCCGTGCCATGGCCAAAGAGCTAGGGCCAAAAGGTATTCGTGTTAATAGCCTCTGCTGCGGCATGATAAGCACAAGATTCCACGATATGTTCAGCAAGCCAGAAGGCCGAAAAATGGTCGCAGGGAATACGCCTTTGGGTCGCGAGGGTGCCCCCGATGAGGTGGCTGAAACCGTTAGCTTTTTGGCCTCCAGCGAGGCAGGATTTGTGTCGGGAATCAATATGGATGTCAATGGTGGCCTAGTGTTCTCCTGAACACTTGATTAAAGACCTGGTTGTGGAAAAGAGAAACTATGCGGAATAAGGTTGCTGTTATTGGTGAGTGCATGCTTGAAGTGAGCACTATGGGTGGTGATGGGAATCATTCCTCGCTATCTGCAGGGCTATCTTTTGGCGGTGATACGCTCAACACAGCGATATATCTCGCCCGTCTGGGCATTGACGTCGACTATGTCTCTGCTCTGGGTGATGATGATATGAGTGGCTGGATGCTAGACCAGTGGCGTGCTGAAGGCGTTGGCTGCAATCTGGTGAGTCGAATAGAAAACACAGTGCCCGGACTGTACCTTATTCAGATCGATGAACATGGCGAGCGATCATTTCTCTATTGGCGGGCTAATTCTCCAGCCACGCGCCTGTTTGATAATGCGGCTGAAGCAGACGTTATGTTTGAACAACTGTCTGCTTACCAACACATCTATCTATCTGGTATCAGCCTTGCAATTTACACTGAAGCCGCGCGGCACAGGTTGTTTGATTTCTTCAAAAAATATCGCACCAAGGGTGGAGAAGTGATTTTTGATGGCAACTATCGTCCCCGGCTCTGGGCAAGTCCAGAGGTTGCGCGAGATGCCTACGAAACCATGTATCGTCTGGCCGATTTGGTGTTGCCGACCGATGAAGATGAGGCACTACTATTCGGCGCCGAGAAACCAGATCAGGTGGTGGCGAGATTGAAGTCTCTGGGTGCATCAGAGGTGGTGCTGAAGATGGGTGAGAATGGTTGCCTGATTGGCGCGGAGACGGACGTCCGCGCTGTGCCCGCGGAAATTGTTACAGTGGTGGATTCTACAGCGGCTGGGGATTCCTTTAACGCTGGATTTATGGCTGCGAGATTTAATGGTCAAGACTTGACAGCGGCTTGCCGGGCGGCCAATCGTCTAGCCTCGGTAGTTATTCAGCATCGAGGTGCAATTATCCCTGTCGACGCTATGCCCGCTTGACATTGAATCTCGTCCTCAAGGCATTAGTGAGGACCTCGAACCTGCATTATTTGGAGTATTCATGACGTTCATCAAAATAAAATTTATGCTGCTGACATTGCTTGCGATGACTATTTCCCTCGGGTTACAGGCCCAAGACCATCCCCAATTGATTATGACCAAAGCGGGCGTCGAGAAAATAAGAGCCAATTTGGGTCAGGTGCCATTATTTGATGCCTCTGTTGCAGTGGCAAAAAAGCAGGTTGATATTGAAATCGCTAAGGGCATAGATACGCCTATCCCTAAAGATTATTCAGGGGGTTATACCCACGAGCAGCACAAGCGCAATTTTTTCATCGCCCAAAAAGCCGGCGCTCTATATCAGATTTTGGACGATGAAAAATATGCTGTGTATGTGCGAGATATGCTGCTCCAGTACGAGGCGATGTACGCCGATTTACCCCTGCATCCCAAAACGCGATCCTATGCCCGAGGCAAATTATTTTGGCAATGTTTGAATGACAGTAATTGGTTGCTCTACATGGCCCAGGCCTATGATGCGATCTATGAATTTTTGTCTGAGGAAGACCGCCAGACGCTGAATCAAAATCTATTTCGACCCTTCGCCGATTTTATTTCGATCGGCAATCCACAGTTCTACAATCGAATACATAACCACAGTACTTGGGGCAATGCTGCCGTGGGTATGATTGGTCTGGTGATGGATGATCAAGAGCTTATCGAAAGGGCCCTTTACGGTATTGTCGATGATGGCCTTGAGGTCGGCTTGAAGGATGATGATGGCGGCTTTATTAAGGTTGAAGGGCAAAAGGCGGGTTTTCTGGCCAACCTCGAAGAGCCATTTTCACCGGATGGTTACTATACCGAAGGCCCTTATTACCAGCGTTATGCCATGTATCCCTTTCTGGTTTTTGCCCTCGCAATGGACAATGTGAAACCCCAGTTCAAGGTATTCCAACACAAGGATGGCGTCTTACTGAAGGCTGTCAATGCATTGCTTAATCTTGCCGATGCTGCAGGCAATTTTTTCCCGCTCAATGATGCACAAAAAGGCATGTCCTATTTTTCACCCAGTTTGGTGACTGCGGTGGATATTGCCTATCATTATGGAGATCAGAATCCACAGTTACTCAGTGTTGCAGAGAAACAAAATGCTGTTCTTCTCGATCAATCAGGTCTGTCTGTGGCTATGGATATACGCGACGGCAAGACCCTGCCTTTTGTTAAAAAATCGATCAATCTCAGCGATGGTGCTTATGGTCAGCAGGGTGGTGTTGGCGTATTGCGCGTTGGCGAGGAAGATCTGACGCTGGTCTACAAATATGCGGCACAGGGCTTGAGTCATGGTCATTACGATAAGCTATCGTTCTCACTGTTTGACGAAGCTGATGAGGTTATTCAGGACTATGGCCTGGTGCGCTTTGTCAATATTGAACAAAAGGGCGGCGGTAATTATCTGAAAGAGAACAAGAGTTGGGCTAAACAAACCATTGCTCACAACACCCTCACCCAAAACCAAACCTCCCACTTCAATGGTCAATACGAAGTCGGCAGTCAGCATCATTCAGAACTTTATTTGTTCGATGCCTCAAGAGATAACATTAAGATTGTCAGTGCCAAAGAGAGCAATGCCTATCCGGGGACGGAAATGCATCGAACGATGGCCATAGTGACGCTCAAGAATTTTGCCAAACCCTTGGTGCTTGATCTGATGAAAGTGGTATCAGCGACCAAGAATGATTACGACCTGCCGTTTTATTTTATGGGACAGGTGCTCAAGACTAATTTTGAATATAACAGACCCTCAACATTGGCGGCCCTAGGCGAAGACAATGGTTACCAGCACCTCTATCTTGAAGGGCAAGGAAAGCCCTCGTCGCTGAGCACCCAATTTGATTGGCTGGTTCAAGGTAAGTTCTACACTTTAACCACAGCCACGCTGATGACTGATGACATGGTCTTCACGCGACTGGGTGCCAATGATCCGTCGTTTAATCTTCGCAGAGATGCGGGGTTAATGTTGCGTCGAAATGATATGGGCAACACCACATTTGTGTCGGTTATAGAGCCCCACGGCAGCTATAGCCCGGTATCAGAATTATCATTGAATCCAAATAGTAATATTGCTGAGGTTGCGGTGTTAATTGACAGCGATGCCTATACCGCAGTAGCTATTAAAGACAAGCAAAAGCAGACCAGCCTACTCATTATTGCCAACCAGGATGGGTCGAGCTCTAAGTCACATAAAGTAGTGATTGGCAATAAAACAGTCCGTTGGCAGGGGCCCTATCATTTAGTTATGCCGTAACCGGTGTTGATAATATTGGAACTATTTGGCGATTGAGGTCAGCTACGTTACTCTGCTGAGGTCACTAATAAATAAAAGAATGTTATGGCTAAAGCAGACGGATTTATTCCGCTGGATTATCTCTCCAAAGATGACTCGGCGATGGTCGAGGCGGCCCAGGCGTTTTATCAGCACATGGCCAAGCGCCGTTCGGTGCGGGATTTCTCGGACAAGCCTATCCCTCAGTCTGTGCTGGAAAATGCCATTTTGGCGGCGGGCTCTGCGCCCAGCGGCGCCAATATGCAGCCCTGGCATTTTGCGGTGGTGCAGGATCCAGCGATTAAGACACAGATTCGTCAGGCCGCCGAGATAGAAGAGCGCGAGCTCTATGAAAATCGCGCCTCTGACGAATGGCTCGAGGCCTTGGCGCCTCTTGGTACTGATGCCAATAAACCCTTTCTGGAAACCGCCCCTGCCTTGATTGCTATCTTTTTAAAGAAAGTCACCATTGATGAACAGGGGGTTAAGCATAAAAACTATTACACCACTGAGTCTGTGGGGATCGCCACAGGCATGTTAATCACAGCCCTGCATCAGTCGGGGCTGGGCACCTTGACCCATACCCCCAGCCCAATGAAATTCTTAACCGAGATTCTTCAGCGTCCCAGCCATGAGCGGCCATTTTTGTTGCTAGTGGTGGGATATCCGGCAGAGGGTGCACTGGTGCCGGATATTCAGCGCCTGGCTCTGGATAAAATCTCGACCTTTCTCTAGCTTTAGGCTGGTTTAAATCATGTAACAGAGCGCTAGAGTTTGCCATAATGCAAGGCTACAAAGCTTGGTGCATCAAATCCTATGTCAAAACTCACACATCTCAATGCCCGCGGCGAAGCCTATATGGTGGATGTCTCCGATAAAGCGGATACGGCACGCACGGCAATTGCCCAGTCTCAGGTTCAGCTGACCGCCGAGATTGTCGCGGCGATTACCGATAGTAGCCTGGCCAAAGGTGATTTGCTGGCCACGGCCCGTATTGCTGGTATTCAGGGGGCTAAAAAGTGCAGTGAGCTGATTCCGCTGTGTCATCCATTACCTCTGTCTAAAATTACCGTGGATATTGAATTCCAGGGCCAGTCTCTGGTGATTACCGCCTTATGTAAAACCACAGGCAAAACCGGTGTTGAGATGGAGGCCCTAACCGCGGCCTCTGTGGCGGCCTTAACGGTCTACGATATGTGCAAAGGTATTGATAAGGGCATGATTATTGGCGAGACCAAGCTGCTAAATAAAACCGGCGGAAAGTCCGGCGATTGGTCTGCCGGAGCCTAACCATGATCAAACTATTATTTTTTGGCCGTCTGGGTGATTTTGCTGAGGGAGTATCCGCCAGTATTGAAGCTATCGAGGGTTTAACGCCCGCTATTGTGCGGGATGGGCTGGCCGCTGATCACCCAGCCTTGTTTGCCGAGCTCTCTCAGCCCCAGGTACTGATCTCGTTAAATCAAATGATTGTGGGTTGGGAACAGCCTATTTTTGATGGCGCTGAGTTGGCGTTCTTGCCTCCGGTCACGGGCGGTTAAGCGACGATGAATGCCACCATTCGTATTCAAACTGATGACTTTGATCTGGCGGCAGAGTATGAGTTATTGCGCGAGCTAGATACGGCGGTAGGTGCGGTGGTGACCTTTACCGGTTTGGTGCGCGATCTTGAAAAAAACACGTCGATCAACTCCCTGACATTACAGCATTACCCCGGTATGACGGAGTCTTTATTGCAAGAAATTGTTGATCAAGCTGCGGTGCGCTGGGACTTGATTGGCGTAACTGTGATTCATCGCGTGGGTGAGCTATTGCCCAGCGACCAGATTGTTTTTGTCGGTGTGGCCAGCCAGCATCGTGCCGATGCCTTTGAGGCGGCCCAGTTTGTGATGGATTATCTAAAGACCAAAGCCACCTTTTGGAAGAAAGTCGACCAGAATGGTCAGCAGCATTGGGTCGAGAGTAAAGACAGCGATCAAACGGCAAAGGAGCGTTGGCACAGGGATGATTAATATCGATGGCGTTATTTTGGCTGCGGGCCGCTCCAGTCGCATGGGGTCGGTCAATAAGGTGCACGCACAATTGGCGGGGCGCACATTGCTAGAGTATGCCAAGACTAACTTGGCGCCTCAGGTGGACACGTTGGTCGTTAATGGCGATAACAGCCTATGTGGTGATAATGCTATTGGCGATAAGCTTGAGGGTTTTAAAGGGCCATTGGTTGGGCTCTATAGTGCGCTGGTTAGCGAGACATTATCCAATGCGGAGTATTTAATGATGGCACCCTGCGATGGGCCCTTTATGCCCGATAATTTAGTGGCAGAGCTCTATTCTAAGATTGCCGCAACAGATGCAGATATTGCCTGTGTGCGCTATCAGGGCGTTGCCCAGCCAACTTTTTCTCTGTGGCATAGACGGGTGATGCCAGCGGTAGAACAGGCACTGTTGGTTAACAAAAATGGTGGCTTTACGCCTTTGCTGGAGGGCTTGAATTCGGTCTATCTGGATTGGCCGGAGCAGGCAGTAAATCCGTTTTTTAATATTAATACTCAAGATGATCTCGCGGAAGCGGAGCGCCTGTTATGTCTTTAACTGACAGTCAGTTTATGCGCTATAGCCGTCACTTGCTGATGTATGATATCGGCGAGCAGGGGCAGGAGAAACTGCTTAATGCCCATGTGTTAATTGTGGGCATGGGGGGGCTGGGTTGCCCGGTGAGTTTGTATTTGGCGGCGGCGGGCATTGGTCAGCTAACTATCTGCGATGGGGATACAGTGGGCCAAAGCAATCTTCAGCGACAGGTGCTGTATACGCCAGAGGATTGCGGTAAGCCTAAGGTAGCCTGCGCGCAACAGAGGCTTTTGGCGCTTAATCCGGAGACTAAGATTAATGCCTGTGCTGAAATGCTGTCATCGCAGAGTTTGGCGGCTGACTATAATCTAGTGGTGGATTGCACTGACAACCTTGCCGCAAGGCAGCAGTTAAATGCCCACTGCCATCAACAAAAAATTGCCTTTGTTAGTGCCTCGGCGCTGGGTTGGGAGGGGCAATTGGTAGCCTTTGATTTTGCTCATAGCAGCAACCTTTGCCTAAACTGTATTATTGATAAAGACTCCGCAGAACCGATAATGAACTGTGGTAACTCGGGCGTGGTTGGGCCTGTGCTTGGCGCCATGGGTAGTTTGCAGGCGACTACGGTCATTAGAATACTGCTGGGTTATTTTAAACAACATGGACAGGTTCAGCGGTATGATGGCAAGAGCGGACAGTGGCTAGTGCTCGGGGCGCAGGCTGATATGGAATGTGCGGTTTGTTCATCCTCGTAGTTCTACAACTGTGTCATCCTGAGCGTAGCGAAGGATCTAAGCAGATATTTCGCTGCGCTTAATATGACAGTATTAGGTTGGGTACGACAGCCGTGGATTAAGTGCAGTGAAGAATCTAACGTTCTAAAACAAAACACCAAGATCAGGAGTAGTAATTAGTGGCTCACGACGCAACAGCCCCAAGACGGTTTGTCAAAATCGCGGTATTAACTGTTTCTGATACCCGCAATATAAATACCGACACTAGCGGTGCCTACCTGCAGCAAGCGCTGGAGGAAGAGGGCCATTATCTGGCCGATCGTCAGCTGGTGATTGATGACGTTTACCAGATGCGCGCGATTGTCTCGGCCTGGATTGCAGACCCAGAGGTAGAGGTAATTCTCACCACGGGCGGCACCGGCTTCACCGGGCGTGACAGTACTCCAGAGGCGCTGTCTCCACTGTTCGATAAGCATATCGAGGGCTTTGGTGAGCTATTTCGCCAGCTGTCCTATGATGAAATAGGCACCTCTACGGTGCAGTCTCGCTGTCTGGCGGGGCTATCCAATAATACGGCAATTTTTTGTGTGCCTGGCTCTACAGGGGCCTGTAAAACTGCCTGGAATGGCATTATTCGTCAGCAGCTGGACAGTACTTTCC
>ERZ887830.317-NODE-317-length-31425-cov-88.782308_pt1 | contig 31425 bp, 36 predicted proteins | sample MGYA00521101_ERZ887830 | MGnify/ENA primary metagenome ERZ887830 (study PRJEB32303, sample SAMEA104408592) | aquatic metagenome | biome: Marine water; feature: Pelagic; material: water | place: Baltic Sea | collected 2014-06-05T16:38:00 | depth 1,762 m ... | reverse complement strand
CCAGTGCAGGTACCCTTCTCGGTCGTACACTGTGTTAGGTTTCCAGTGCAGGTACCCTTCTCGGTCGTACACTGTGTTAGGTTTCCAGTGCAGGTACTCTTCTCTGTCGTACATGTATCCTTCTCGGTCACACACGCGGAAAGATCCGTTCCACATTGTGTTTTGGTGTTTCTGCATATGTTAAGTGCAGTCTCTTGACTTGCAAAATCACTTTCTAGTTTGTCTAGTAAAGCATGTAGATCCGAATTATCAACTTCACCAGAATCAATCAATCGCTTCAAATCCCGAATTGTCTGATTGTTATAAGCGATAGTATCATCAGACTTACCTAAATTTACTACGAGTAAATTTGTTGCAACACTTGCCCACACGATTAGTAATATTATTACAATAATGACACCAACTACAATACCACGCATAACTTTATATTATATAAATAAAATATTAAATTGACATATCAGATTTGGATAATTGTTTCACAAATTCATAAATGTATGTAAAAATAAGTTCAGGTGCTTCATGTTGCATAAAATTACCAACATGATCAACAAATTTAAATGTCGAACCTGCATCTGCTAATGTAGTCAATACATTAGAATGAATTGCATGTTTTTCTTTCGACGGTGCAATAGTAAACAATGGACAAAATATCATTTCTATGATATCAATGTAAGATGATTCCACTGCATATATCATACGTTCCACTACATCGCGGCGATATGAGTTTTGAAAATGATGTTTAAATGGTTTTACAATAATCTGATGTTCATGGAGAGTTTCAAGTCGATTGTATTGATAATATTGTTTACAAATTCGAGATACATAACTCGACACAAAACAACTAGGAGCGACTTTTAAATAACTAGGTGGAGTATCAAAATTTGGCGAAAGCATTACAATTCCTTTAATGTTTGCAGAAATTGTTGAGAGTGATGCAGCAATAATACAACCGGTACCATGTCCGATTACTATACATGGCCCGATTGCTAATTTTGTTAATAATAAACTTATTATTACAGCAAGAGAACGATATGAATAGTCATATTTGGTGGTGAGAGTTGGTGATGCACCAAACCCTGGAATATCGATTGATATATTTGTTATGTTTGATTTTGTAAAATGCTGCTGTAAATAAAACCATGATTCTTTTGATGCAAAGATATCATGAATCATAACAACACAGTTGTAGTTTCCATTACACTTGTTATATGAGTAATGTATAAGAGTATCATCAATCGCTTCATATACCATATCTATTTTATATATACATTATAGTAAAACAGATGGCGTCATCGCGGTCAAATGTTGTCATTGTTACAATTGCATTAATTGTAACAATTGTTATATGGTTCATACTTGGTACTTTTGCAGGTATTGGCGCGGGAGTTGTATCTTGTTTTATTTTATATCGAATGTTTGTAACAACATCTGAAAATGATGAAAAGAAATTTATAGAAGGTACGGTACAACAAGAAACTGACCCGTCTAAAATATTACAAAAACAAATGAGTCGAACAAGTAGAAGAATTGATGGGGAAAATACGCAAATGTCAATTGACCAAGAGAATAAACACTTAATGGCAATGCGAATTAGAGCAGCTGATGCGCGGGTGGAAGAACAGAATATCAAAGACATGCAACTGCATAAGGCAGCAACTCATATGGAAATCGATACACTGAAAAAACAAAAAGAATTAGATGGACTTATGTCAACTGAACAAAGTTTAGACGCACAAGTTCACGAAGCATCACAGAAATTAAAGCTTGCTGAGCTAACTACAAAACTAGAACGCATTGCTGCAGAAAAGGATGCAATGGAAGCACGAAAAGCTGAAAGACAGGAAGCACACGCAGTGGATGATGCTGATAGTTTAGTTTAAACATCAGATGGTGGTGAAGGAGGATCTGGTATGGCAGATTCTTCCTTTATTGTTTGTGCAAGTAATGCGGCACCGCCGCCGATTATAAACAAAGTAAGTACACAATAGAACATGTATTTGCAATTTTTCCACCACATTTTTTGCCGTACTCGACGCGTATTTCTCGCAAAATGATTCGCATTTGCCGAGAGAGCTTCTGTGCGTTCTGCAAGTTGACTTGTAGATTCAAGATTTCTCAGTGCATATTGGGCATTTTGGCGCATTGTATTTGCAACGTCTTCAATTTGGATAGTGACCTCTTCAACACTAACATTTTTTGAAACCATAGGATTTATCGTACTTGATAACATATGCTTAAAGCTTTCCTATTTTTTTCTTTAATGCAGAAAATCGTGTTGATGATGTCTTTTTCCGATTTACTGGCTTACCGCGTTGGCGTTTTTGGTGTTTCGTGCCGAGTTCCATAACAAAATCAATAAATCGACGATGTACGTCTGATGGGGTTTTTGTATATATCTGCGATGATTTTATGATTGATGTCTTATAGTTATCTAAATCTAAAAAGTCACGACGTGATTGTGCATGATTTATTTCTGATGTACCAGTTGCAACCAATGTATACGATACATGTACTGTAGTTTGTTTAATATAGCGTTGCACTCGTCCAATTCTCTGTGCGGCAATTGGGCCGGATCCGTCCGAACAACGCACTTGCACCACAATTTCACATAAGAAATCGTATGCGGCATTTCCAACAGAAGACAGGAACAATACCACTGGTTTGTTGTCATTTACACGTTGTCTAAATGTATTTATTAATGAGATTCGAGTTTCACTATTTGTATCACCTTTCATTGATGGCAATAATACGTCACTTCGTCCTTGCTGAAATAGAATATTATTCATACACGCATATGTATTGTCTAATTCGCGTATAGTTTCAAAAAATGCAATTATACTTTGATTCCGTCCAATGTGACGTTGTAAGATGTCATAAAACAATTCCATCTTTCGCACAGACATTAACCGATCGCGATGTTCTGGTTCGTCAATGTGAAATTCTTGCAGGAAAACGTCTGGGATTAAGTTTTGTTTAATCAATGCATCTCTGTCAATCTTTATCTGGTATGGGCCGGTATATTCTGTTAAATGTACCAATAAATTATCCATACGTTTTAATGTTGCGGATACGCCATATTTCAATGCTGCTTTTATGCGATAAATTTGCTTATAATTTTTTGCAGACGAGTAATGGGCTTCGTCAAGAATAACAACACCAAATGTAATAATGCAAAAGAGCAAATCAAAGAAATGTTTAGATTCGTCTGGGTGCTCTGATGCTGTTAATAATTGATACGTTGCAATTACAATTTTATACTTTCGATTGATCAAAGATAATGGATTACATGATTCAGCCGTATCAAGAACTAAGATTTCATCAGGAGAGATGTGAAAAAATTTAACTGCTTGGTTTACAACCTGTGCGATTGCAGTTGAATTAATTGTCACATACAAAGCACATGCACCGGTAACTTCCATCACTTTAGAAATGATCAATAAAGATAATAATGATTTACCAGATGCACATGGAGATTGAATAGTTGCCGACGTAAACGTTTTGTTTACTTCGTCATAAATATCAGTTAGGACTTGTTTTTGGTGCAAGTGTGGAGTTACGTGATCGCGAAGGGGCATTTTACATTCTCCATGAAATACCAACGACATTGGATGAGTATAATTCCATTTACTTGAAGAATCAGTCACCGTTATTACGTCATCAAGAATATCGTTACAATTTTTATCGATTATTCTACGTACTTCCGGATTGTATAAATGCATTGCTGTACTACTAATGGCATCGAACTCCGATGATAATGGATCCCATTCCATATTATATAATACATTACACAATGGTTTTGAAATACATTTCGCAAACATATACTTTGCAGATCAGATTGGATATATATATCGTATAAATAACAATGACTATTTCAAAATTAGTACGTCTATCATGCAGCAGCATGCTTAATGATATGTTACCCGATTATACGGACGTGCAATGTGAGCAAATTGAAATGTCACTATTTACCAAAAATCCCCTAAATACAGAGGAGTATATTCGCAATGCAAAGCGTATATGTCACAATATTGCATTTCTACCAAAGAGTCACGTTTTAAAGTATCTAAGCAATGATGAAACACATCCAACAATGGCACAATATACTATGACAAAATGCAAGATTCAGCCAACAACAATTGCATTTATTTCGGATGAAAACATGCGCGGTCCTGTTTTACAAAAAGTTATGGATGACGAACGCGAACAATATGATATTTCTCTAAAGATGCTGTATGATAAGGTAGAGGAAGGAAGTGTAGCATCAATGAAACAAAAGGCCGCGATTACATGTAATAAATGTGGTAGTTCAGAAATTCTTATGGCAATGGCACAAACGCGATCTGCCGATGAAGGAACTACCATGTTCTTTAGATGTGTTAAGTGTAATCAAAAGTGGAAAGTGCAGTAATTTTGTATATATACAAATCACATTTTGTATTTCAAATAGTATATCACGCAGGTTGCACTAACTATATGTCTGTTGTTCGGACATCATTGCAAGAATTAATTCATCATAAACTTGATAAACATTCTACTGCATGTCCAACGCATACATTTACATCAAACAACAAAGACTCTCATATGAGACTACCAACCCATGAATCAGTTGTCACTGTCATTTCATCATATATTACTGATATTCGAAATGACGGTAGCACAAGACACCCATCTCATCAAATATATGAGCATTTGGCAACCGAATGTCATAAATTTTATGTTGATGCAAAGCTACCGGATGATATTTCGTCACCACTTCAATTACTTAAACTTATGAAAACGGTTCTTGATGAATTTGCATCAGTCGACAAAACAGAACAATGCATTATATTAACAGACAAAACAAAACGCGTGCGTTTTGTATGGCCGAGGTTTTTGATAAGTCCACGAGATGCTGCAATTATCGTCACGCGACTTGCTGCTGTCTTTTCTGGTATGGATGGTATTAGATCGGCATCATATAGATGGAAGGAATTGTTCACGCATCCGTCAAAATACATCCCCAAGCGAGGACATCCTATTCTCTTAATGCCATATAGTACATCTACACCTGCATGTACGCTTTGTAATACAAAAAATGAACGAGAGAATTGTATGAATTGCAATGGATCGGGTAAAGTATTTTCACCTGAGCTGTCATGGGTCATAAGATACAATGTAACATTTGATGAACATGAACAAAGGCCATTTATCACAGACATTTATGATATTCCGGGTGTCGATCTACTAATCGCTTCTTCTATTTCATCCGTTTATTACACAGCAAATGAAACTAAACCATCCGAGCCGGACAATACACAAATCACATATCCAGTTGGAACCCCACACTGTCAGCATGTAGATAAAAAAATCAAGGCAAATGGTTCACTATGGGGAGCAAAAAACAAAAACGCCGCACCACCAGAGGAAGGATTTGTACGATACATCCAACGTTTGGTTCGAACAACGTTCCCGGAATTTCACAGTGAAGTTGTTGTTTCGGTTGAATGTATCCTAATTGATCAGAAGCGAAAGCAGATAAAAGTTGCAGTAAAGGGAAAGGGATGCAATACATGTGCAGGAAAACGAAAAGATCATAAAGATAGCTACATCTATTTCTTAATTACACCACAGGGCATCAAGCAATGTTGTTTTTCAAAAGAAATGGTCGATGGTATGCAATGTAAGAAACGCATGGACAACAAACCATTTAAACCACTACCATCAGACGACATTAAACGTTGCTTTCCCACTCACATTGATACACGTTCTCAGCAAAATCTATCAGTGCTTAACGAACGTGAAAATGAGATTAAAATATTAGATATTAATATAGTTAATTTACTATCGAAGCAGGAGTCAAATAAAAGGAAAGCAAACGTCTTGGGGGAAATAGTTTAACTGTAACAAAGTTTTTGTAAAGTATATGTAAACAGTTCCATGTCAAAATACAGTTTATCATCTCAACAACAGCATGTACTTGATTTATGGAATCATGGAGACAATATCCGTGTAATTGCAGTTGCAGGGGCAGGTAAAAGTACAGTTATTTTGGAGATATGTGAACATACAACTGAGCCAGTGTGTATTATTACATACAATAAGCCTCTCCAAGAAGAACTTCGCGATAAACTCAATGCTATCAATTCCACCTCAGTTGCATACACGTTTCATGGTTTAGCATCTGAATACTGCTCGAACTGTAGAGATGATACAACTCTTTCTGACATCGTCACAACCATAACTCCCAAGCCATTCTTATACAAGAATGTAATTATCGATGAATCACAAGACATGAAACAAGTGTATTTTGATTTTCTACATCTACTGATTCCCGACTTTTCATCCATACAGATTGGTTTAGTCGGTGATCCAGAACAAATGCTTTATGATTATGATCCGGATGATCCGGCTATCCTTGGTTTTATTAATGATCCAGATACGCATTTTGGCGTTCCATTTTCAAAGGGGGAACTTTCAGTATCGTTTCGTTTGACGCCATGTATCACACATCTATCAAATGCTCTTTCAATTAAAGATTCGGTGCAAATTGTACCTGGTAACACAAAAGTTACTAACGAAAAAGTGGATGTACAGATTTGTAGCAAGAGTTTATGGTCTGATATTGCAATCAACTGGATACTCAAACACCACCCAATAACTTTTCCTGGGACTATTCATATTTTAGCGGCTCATCGTCGCAAGAATGTTGAAATTCGACAACTAGTTAATGCACTTGCACGATATGGATATGGTATTTATGTTCACATTGATGATTGTATCGAAAATAAAAAGTTTTCGAATGTACATGTCATGTCATGGCATTCCAGCAAAGGAAGTGAGTCCGAAACTACCGTTATATTAGGAATGGGTGCATCTTCTGCTCAAAATCCTCTTCATGTAGCCATTACGCGTTCAAAACACAGACTTCTTGTTCTCGCTGAACGTGAAAATATCCATCTTCCATTTGCAAAGTTAGTTGTCGAAAGTCCAGACTACCTTAATTTGATTGACACACAGCGAACCATTGAATCGGCGCAATTTGCAATTGATAGTTCGATCGAAACGGAACGCAACCGGAAAAAACCCGAAGGTGACATCGAAAACGAAGAAATCCCAGCACGTGAACGTACTCCTAACATTAATCCACCGCATAAGATTGTTTCAAATAAGTCTCACTGGGAACCACTTGGACGTGAATATCGAGTAAGTGGTCATCTTCAATTATTTGGAACAGAATATCTAGTAACACCCGATCAGATCCCAGTAGATCATGAAACTATTATTGGAAACTTTCATGGCGCGACTGCTATACATTATTTGACATATGCTATGATACGCAATGAATATGCGCATACCGGTAAAGTACGTATGTATGATTTCATAAAAGCTCCCATTCCAACCGCGAAACGCAAGCGCAGGTATTTAGAAAACATTCATGATCTCCCAGCAAAAGGTTCTCGCGAATATGATCTTTTACCTGGTTTTGCACAAAAGTTATTAAAAACAAAGTATACCAGTTTATTTGAACTTACAGGCATATCAGAATGGATGACACTTGCAGTGTTATTAAATTCATGGCAACGTTTTCACAACAAGACCCAGATGCAAATTCCTGTCGAAAATTGGATATCGGATGGTATTGCCATTACAATGGAACGAACATTACATGAAGCAGTTCCAGATAACATCACTGATTATAATGGACATGTATCTTTTACTCGCAGTGAAACGTTAACATACAAGGCAAAGTATTTTGCTCGTGGTAATGGTATCATTTATCAATGTATTTTTGACGATGATATCTCATATCAAACAAAAGCCCGCCTATCTCTCCCTGCCATTTTTGCAAGAGAAAAACTTAAGATTATTAATCTTAAGAAAGGAATAGTTAGTATATATGAATTCCCAATGGATCCAGTTAAAACATTAGAGTTATTGAAGTTATAACTACGTTTCACTAACATTGTCAGATTGTATATGTGTAATAGTATAGTAAAAATGGACTTTGATACAGCACTATTTACAACCGCTGGGGCAGGTATCCTTAATAAAAAGGATACGCTCCTTAATTGCGCGCGAGTAGCAAGGGAAATGTTATCCGCCCGGGGGTATGGATGCATTGAGGGAGATGTTACATCATACAGTACAATTGAGTACGCAATGGAAAATACCACACCGTTACTTACTGGATCATTTTCCAATCGTTGTCGTCCGGATTCCGTAATCTATTTTTTCAACGAATTAAAGGTTGGTGTAAAAATTGTCCGAGATCTCCTCGAGAAACTCGGAGCAACACCAGAAAGCGTGCATCTTATTCTAGTAAGTGTACAGGGTGGTACATCATCACGACCGGCTCATAAAATGGAAAATGTTGAATTTATCACATACAAACAGATTTCGTACAATATTACTAAACATATATTAGTTAAACCACATACATACATTGACAAGGAACAGGCCGATGTTATTATTAATTCATTCGCGGCAAAACCAGAGCACTTCCCTATGATGTTATCTACTGATCCAATGGCAGTATTTTGTCATTATAAGATCGGGGATCTAATAGAAATTGATAGAAGTAGTCTAGGCGGTGTTACTGAAGGTGGGATTACGTATAGACTTGTTGTATCACCTAATGTATAACTACTGTTTTACTAATGAGTCATAATGACCGGACTCGCTTCCATTTGATGTAAAATTCAATACCCACGGAGTTGTATGTTTAGGATTTTTGGGTGGGATTTTTATAACATTTCCAGCAGTCACGTCATTGATATGGATTGGTCGCTTGAAATAATTTGCTGCTGCTACAAGTTCCATATGACCACCCTGTGTCCCGGACTTTTTCATATCATCAATTGACACCGTTCGTGCGTCTGTATCATATAATTGTGGTTTATTTTCAATTTCACGTGTTATTGTACGTCGCACATCCAAGTGATGTACCGTATCGCTATGTGTTCTGTTATATTGATCGGCAATGCATCTCATCATGCAATTGTTATCATGTCCTGATATTTGTTTTAACCGATATGACTTACCATCCACCATGATTGATGCACCAGATTTACTCACCCCTTGTCTGGATGCATAACCATGTATAAAGTATATACATACTCCAAATATAACTAAATAGAACAGAAATCTTATACGGGATGCGGTTGATGTCATTTTATTATCTATAGTTAAAATAATATCTGGTAATGTCAAACGAGGAAGTCGCTATTGATATGTTTAATACAGGATTATCGGATACTAGAAATTTCAACGCATGCCCAGACACAGACATGGCTAGTAATGCAAGTCAAACTACAGTCGAAGATGACTTGGAACAACATACATTGACACATTCACATCACGACGATAGTACAAGTTCAGATGACGATCCAGAATGCACTATATGTATGATGCCAATGTCGCATGCCCCTGATGGTGAGAATATTGTTCTTGGAACACGTACACTTGAATGTAATCATACATTTCATACCCACTGTATAGAAACATGGTTATCGCATAATAATCATTGTCCACTATGCAGACAGCCGGTACGTACGACACCAAGTTCAACTACACCCAATCGCAATAGAATTAATATACCAGCGGTTCTCGCAACAATACGCCCAGAACTGCGTCGAATTATGTTTAGACAAATAATAACGGCTACTATTTCACCAGCTGCGTATATTTATGAAGTTTCAACCGATCTTTACATATCTACGTATGCATTAATTTTGCTCTTCTTCATGAATATTCTAACGATAGGAATTCTCACTCCATTTGTAAAAGAACGAGGAAACGTGTCAATGCACACTATCAATCGCGCACAGGAAGTATTTAGCAATCTACCACTCTTACGTATTGTCGTTCTTACGTTATTCATTACATCTCGCCTACTGGAGCTAAATTTATTAAATGCAACTGCATATATTGCATGTATTACAACAACATTATCTCTTGCTGATGATTTCCTTGCAATGACCACCATCGTACCTGCACGCATTACACTACATGGAGAAAACCAGCTTGCGGTGACCATGTAATTTCAAAAGTACAGTGTGTGTATAATGTAACTAAAAACATTTTTTATATTGTATAAGTAAACAACAAACCACCACACGATGTATAATCGGGGAAATCTCCCAGAAATCTGCCGTTCGTGCAAGAATGAAGTACCCCCAGGTGCACCACAGTGTCTTCACTGTGGACGCATTTTCGAACGCAACAATCCACACCTTCAGCAGCGTGTTCCATCGCAACCATACCCAGTTGGTATGCCACCGCGCCAGCATCAATACGCACAGCCCAGTTTCCCAGGGCGTGGATTTCCCACAAACATGCCACCTGGTTATGAAATGCCGATGCAGCGCCGGGGGATGCTTCCGCCACATGACGCGGTAGACACCAAGAAAAAGAAGAAAAAGTCCAAAAAGAAGCTATCTGATAAGCTCGTTGAATCTTCCTCGGATGAGGAGGAGGAAATGCTTACCATTCGCACAAAAGTTAAAAAGGAAAAGAAACCAGTTGTGGAACAACCACCACCTACCCCAGTTGCGCCACCTCCACCTGTAGCTCCCGTAGTTGCACCTGCACCACCAGTTGAGAACCGGGAACCCCGTCGTCGTAACGATGATCGTCGTCGTAACGATGATCGTCGTGGACGGGATCGCGATGATCGTTCGCATCGCGATGATCGTCGTCGGGAGAATGATCGCAAAAAATCCTCGCGCTCTCGCGTAGAAATGACAACTAAGCGTCATTATTCGGACGATGACGATTATAAACCTCCTATGGATGACAAAACCGCGGTATATCAGCTCATTCGTCGTGATTAAAAAAAATAATTTGTATATATATTTTTTTACCAAAACGAAAAGTTTGTTACGTACGCGACATCACCATCAGCAGCCTCTACGGTATCAGATGGTTTATATACGACAATCCACGATGCTACTACTTCCGCGGTTTCTGGATCAACCGTACGGCGACGCATTAGAAATACTTCATTTCCATCTACGACACTCTCAACCATTGGATAAGTAACACTTACCCTTTGCTTTGATGTTACTACAGTGGATGGTGTATTTGCAACGGCTTCTTCGTGGTTATCATTTGTTGTAACGTATTCAGTTGTGTCACATACAACATCGGCAACTAGCCATGATGTATTTACAACTTCTTCGACACGTGTCTGGTTATTGTCTACGGCGGTGATATTCTCACATACCTCCTTTAGTGTCTTTTCGACATGATCTAGGCGCGGTCCCATTAGGGACGACTCGGTTAGACTAGCCGCAGCAGGGGCGGGAACATTTGGCTTAGTCATCGCGGCCTTTCGTGCAGCAAGGAGCGATGCACGTGGTGGCTGACGGGTCTGTGTACGCTGTCCAGGGGCAACTGGTGGATGAGCCGCGACAAATGGCTGCTTCACTTCAACTGCTTGTTTTGTAGGTACAATATTAATTGGGCGCTGTACATTGGATGGATTTGCCTGACGAGTTTGCTGAAACTGTTGCTTCATTACTGGATGTAGCGACGACGAACCAGCTGTAGCAAATCCCATATAATCAGACATATCACTCGCAGATAAATGCAGGGACATAATTGTGTTGTGTTGTTTATTCTATACGATATAAAATAGTATTTCAGTAAGAGTATACTCGCACGTAACAATATTGTTTGGTATATTTTATAATATAAACTATTCATATGTCCGATGGAAAAGTATGCATCGTGGTAGCTGGTGCAAAATGTTCGGACGGTCGCATTGCAATTGGGATTAATAACAAAATCCCATGGAACAGCAAAGCAGATATGCATAACTTCAGACAGCTTACTACATCAACATCGATGCCAATTTGTGAGAATGTTGTCATTATGGGTGCAAAAACATGGCAGAGTATAGGAAAACGTTTACCAAACCGTTACAATATTGTTATCAGTCGCAATAAAGATGCAAGGCGTGTTTATAATATCCCAAATAATGTTGGCATTTCATCTTCAATTGAACTTGCGATTTCCGAATTGAAGACAGTTTCGGATATAGAAACAATCTATGTCATTGGTGGATCTTATATCTATAAAGATGTAATTGATCTGAAAATTGTTGATAAAATTCATATGACATTTGTGTCAAATCAACATGATCCCGGGGCATTTGACAATTGTGATACATTCTTCCCATTTACAGTTAATGATCTTGAATCAAATTTTATCAAATCAAAAACATCATACGTTACAAAAGAAGCGCATCTTACATGTTCGTATCATACATACAAGGCTACAGTAATCCACGAAGAATATCAATATCTTCAGTTGATTTCTAAAGTACTAGAACATGGTGAATACCGAAGTGACAGAACGGGCACTGGTACCGTAAGTTTATTTGGAGAAACAATGCGTTTTAATCTGTCAACTCATTTTCCACTTCTCACAACAAAGCGAACATATTGGAAGGGAATTGTCGAAGAACTTCTGTGGTTTATTCGCGGAAGTACAAATGCAAATGAACTTGCAGCAAAAAATGTAAAAATTTGGGATGGAAATGGATCACGTGACTTTCTGGATTCAGTTGGTCTTGTCGACAACGAAGAAGGTGATCTCGGACCAGTTTACGGATTTCAATGGCGCCACTTTGGTGCAGACTACAAAACCATGCACGACTCATATGATTCACAGGGAACTGATCAATTACAGAATGTCATTGATCAAATTAAGAACAACCCAACTTCTCGTCGCATTATTATGAGTGCATGGAACCCAAATGCATTGGAAAAAATGGCACTTCCACCATGTCATATTATGTGCCAGTTTTATGTACACGACGGGATGCTTTCATGCCAAATGTATCAGCGATCTGCTGATATTGGTCTTGGTGTTCCGTTTAATATTGCAAGTTACGCACTACTTACTTGCTTAATCGCTCATTTTACAAATCTCAAACCGGGTGAATTCATTCACGTTATCGGAGATGCGCATGTTTACACAAACCACATTGATGCACTTAAAACACAGTTGAAGCGCAAACCATACGATTTCCCAACGATTCATATCAATAATATGCCGAAAACAATCTTTGACGTCACATCTGATGATATTATTCTGAATGATTACAAGTGTCACCCGAAGATTCACATGGATATGTCTGCATGATTACATCATCAGTTCAGGAATAAAGAATGGATTTTTTTGCACAACTGGTGCGTGAGTAGTCATGGGCGGCACTGGTAGTGTCTTTATAATACCCGTCCTGTAATCGGTGGCGTTGCGGTGTCTAAGCATTTCCCGTGTGCCATGATCCGCTCCTCTCAATAAACTTGTTGTAGTCGACGGCACATGCTTAGATAATACAGGTTGTTTCCATCCCATCACGCGCTTCTGTTCTCGTGCATTAATGTACCGTCTGCGAATGGTAGTTAGTATAACTATAATAATAACAATCAAAGTATAGGCTCCGGTGAGTTTGAAGGCATTACGCAATTCATTTCTTTTTTAAGATTGTTTTGTCGGTCAATGCAATGCAAGTATTTAAACCATACCGCATTTATTTCTGAATAATTAGTAGTCTTAACAATAATTTCCTTATTTATTAACTTATCTGTAGTTGGAGCAAGAGTGCTATTATCTCCTGGTGGATTTTGACCTGTAGTCTTAACATCAGTCGGTGTAACTTCAGCTGAGTCTTTATTATCAACTTTATCGTTTTTAATACTACTAGCAGATGCTTCAAATGTTGAAGTACCAAAATACAGTATTATAAATACGATGAGTCCAATTATAACCAATAGTCCAAATACTAACAAAGCGATTTTTATTGAAGGGTCCATTTATTATATACATAATATTTTTGTATGAAATAATACATCGTATGGATTACATGAAACATAGCGATGCAGACACCGCTGGGCCAACAAGAAAGTATGGAATTTGCCACGTTGCTTCATCTTGCCACACATCCCAGTCTACACTAACGTTCTTACTAAGGAATGCCTTTTTAATTTTTTCAATGACGGTTCCTATAACTAGAATAGGAGGTGCACTCGCACTGTCGAGTGTATATGGAATATACACTGCTCCCATATATACACAGAGGTGTAGACATACCAACGCCACCTTGGCAAAGAACGTATCAGAACCATTGTCTGATACAAAAATAATAATGCTCCATACTAAAAGAGTAGCAAATATCTGTAGCCAGAGGAAGCCTTCTGTAATAAAATGGCCAATGAACTTTGTTACAGTACCGACAGTTGACGCAATTTGCGCGTATAAGTTTGAAAGGATTAGATACGAAAACAGAAAGACTGACTCATAGTGTTTATTAAAATAAAGTGCGAGTTGAATGATGAAACAAGTTTCTCCGATAAATGCAAGTAGACGCGCAAGCAATGGCGCGTTGAGCCAATGTGTAGTTGTCGTTGTTTGTGTAACATAATTAGATACGAATACGGAACGAAATGCACATTGAAATATATAAGACAAAGATAGACACTTCATAAGCACAGTAAGCTCATCAGACATTAGTACTACATACATTAGCCACGTATCGTACATTGCGATTAACTGCATTGCAAATATAAACCCATTTCCATTGATTTCTGTTGTATACATATGGTTAAATAGTTGACCAATAATTTATGTACAATTATATATACTTTATAGCGTATAAAATTTATAAATACAGAAATTCAATTTTATACACACTTAATAAAGATGCCGTCTATACGCATCACAACCACGTTAACGAATGAAGAACGAGATTCGTTGTATCTAGGAAATATACCACGCATTGTTTTATTATTTGATCAATATTACCGAAAGAATAAAAGATATCCAACGTTATCGTGGTACCGCAAGCAGCTAATAATAACAGATTCAATGCCTACAGTTGTAGATTGGGAGTATAATATTGATCACATATTACCACAAAAAATGGCAGGAAAACTCAATCATCCAAAAAATTTAATAATAATACCCGCGTGTATGAATAAATCATTTGGTAAATTTATAGATAAAGATAAACTCAACTTTATTGGAAATGACATTTTCAATACGGCAACCGAATTTCTAAAAGATATACTTGAAGATAAACAAGAATACAACCCATTTGGTATATATAAATATACGTCATAGTTTCCCACGGTATGTATTACAGATATAGTCCATTAGTCGTGTGCGTTTACTATAATTTGTTGTTGGGTGTATATGATGAATTAAATGATCTTTACTTGTTAATGATATCCCGAGTATATCATGAACTATCCTATTGTATGTAAACTTAGGTGTCCATGATAGTTCCGTATGTCCCATCAGTTCTACTGTATGCATCCACGATACCATTATAGATACAATCAATGTTGATAACTCACCATATACCAAAATAAGTGCACCAAACCCTATGAAATATGTCAATGCAATCGATAACGTTTCTATTGTCGAAATTGTGTATGTTTCATATGCCATTAGTTTGTTGTGTTTCCCGGTGTTTTTATGATGGTCAGGTATATGAAATGTACGCAGAAATGGCGTTTCATGGAAATTTCTATGTATATTATAGAATCCAATATCGGCAAATAGATCAAATAATATAGTAAACATTGGTATAACAACGATCAAACTTGGATAAAATCCATCATATTTAGTATCATCTAGTGCATCCAATGGCAATAGCATTCTTCCAATTACCAATGCAAGTAATTCAACAATCGCAAGAGACGTATGATTAACAATTTGAGTCGGTACAATCCTCTTTTTTGTGTTCATGTCATATGAGTCTACCATATTCTGAATAGAGTATGATTCAAATATCCCAAGACATGGCAATAATAACATATATTGATAAAGATTAGAGTAGATTATATACCGAAAGCATATTACAATAATGTCACGGCAGTACAAATCAATGACAAAGTCACGTTTGCGAGTATACTCCGCATGTGTAGATGATAATAATGGGAATATTGCAAATGCGACAAATGCAAACATAATTAATAAACTATGAGCAAAAGGAAGCGTTGTCAATATTGCCGCCGACACAACTTGCATAAATATGTTTTCCGTATTGGTTGTTAATCCAGTTCCGATTAATAACGCAAGGATACCACTGTTCATTTATTCATAGACTCACAAAAAACAGATAACTGTCATACTGATTTGTTATACATATATTATATTAGATGGTATATATAAATGCTACAACAAAGTTTCAAGTGCGAATGTAACCCAAGCAAACTTTATGCATCTAAATCAACATTTAACAAACATTTTACATCTAAACGACACAAAGATTGGGAAAGTACAGATGAACTCAGAGACATGAAGATTCAACTAACACGTGCACAAAACGAAATAATTGGATTGCGTACCGAAATTGACAGATTGACAAATTTGTTGATGAACCCGCATAAACGAAAAGTTAGTGCCGTCGTAAAAAAGAAAGTCGCCGCCGATGCACATTGGAGCTGTACCAAATGCTCAAAAATCGTCGATTGTATGTATGAAGTAGATCACATACAACCACTTGCCATGGGTGGAACAAACGATTTTCATAACCTTCAACTATTGTGTCAACAATGCCACAAAAATAAAACACGTCAAGAAAACACAGAGTTTAACATGGTGTAACCATTTATATGGAATATGCATTTAATTCGGCAATCGTGTTTAATGAAACATCTTAAATATTAAGTAGTACATCATCATTTCACAAACATTTATATGGAATTTCTATATTCATAAATGTTACATGTACCTTTTGCCCGTTATATGGATAAACCATGCCAGAATATTCATCGACACTGACAACAGCAAGTTCCTGTGAAATAACATCAGTTAACGACCCCGGTCCACCACTTTTTGCTTCGAATACATACCCAGCACCGTCTTTATTTACAATTTCCTTTGTTGCATTCTGTCCATATGCTTTTATTGTATTTAAGTACCCCCAATTACTTGCACTTCTAATATAAACTGGTTTCTTTGAATCCATATCATATACTATTTTGACTTTGCCAGACATAAGGGGTTTTTCTTGGCGGTTTGTACCGCCCGTGCACTGAACACAGTTATTTGCATGAGTATATGGACCAGTACCAGGAGGACAGTGAGCAGATGAGATACAAATATTATTGTTTCTATCATATGTTTGAAATTTCTTACATGATGGGCGTCCGATGCATCGCCCAACGCTTGTACCACCGCAGCCTACTCGGACCATATTTGTATCACATGGTGGACATGTAACAACTTTAAGATGTACATCACATACTTGAACGTACATACCGGGCGATGCGGTACATCGCTTGCACTCTTTTGTTTTATCATCTGGATATTCATTGCGTGGATCACAATCTGGATAAATAGTTTTTGTACTCGTTGTTTCATTTGTTGTGATGATCGCTGGACAGCGTTTCAAGTATGACGGTGAGTATGTTTTTTGGATACCATTCGACATACCACTAAACTTTATACATTGCATTGACGTTGTATAACAATTACATGACCGAGATACACCTGGTAATACACTACCGATATTTACAAAATCACCCTTTTCATTCTTACATGCAGCTATGCATTGTTCATCTGTAAACTTATGTGGTAAATTCAAATATTTTGCGTCAGTATATGTACGACTAGAAGATGCAATAATTTCAGTAGTATCCGTTGGTACAACACTATAATAACCCACAGTCCAGTTATCATCTGCACTTGAGTGTTGTGTCCCACCGGAGCCAGTTTGTGGTGGGGTATATCCGCCAGTATATCCACCAGTATATCCGCCGGTATATCCACCGCCGATTGTACTTGCAGATGCTTGAATGTTGTTAGACGTATAATGCCAATACATCAATACCCCAACCAACGCACCGATAATAATCATCATTTTATATGGCGCAAGTTTCTTTTTTATAGAAGCTAGGTCTACCATTGTTACATTATATTAAATATTATTTTACATATAGTAAACTATGTCTGATTCAGATTCATCTGTAAGTTCAGCAATCCAAACCCCACCTATACGTATTCGTCAAAAATACAACAGAACGGAACAAAACGAACCAGTTGCTGAACAACGAAAGATTGCACCTGACAAACCAGTTGAACCAGTTGCCATTACTCCACCATCGGCACCCGAACCAGTGAATTATAAAAAATATATTGTAATTGCATGCATGATTCTCATGATGTTACTTGTGACATATATATTCATGAATCCCTCGACGATTTATCGAAAAAAACCAGAACCAGAAAAGGTTGCAGAAATCACTCCTCCTCCATTGCCTGAACCAATTAAAGACTCGGTATGGGATAAGCCACATCATCATTTTGATCCATTATTTACCGTCCAAGTCGAGTAATTGATGTTCTGCATCTACACGACAATTCAAATTTGTAATCATGTGTTATGCATATTTTTCTACGCGTGCGATTGCATTTAGTACCATGCACTGCGCATAAATTAGAATTTAGTGTCTTTAGAAAGTGTGGTGTAATAACAGGCACACCATCTCTGTGTAATTTTCGAATTGCCCACGGTTGCCTATATAAAATCTGAAGTGATCTAACAATATGACACGCATGATCACGAGAAAGACCACTTTGTTTAAGTTTTAATATTGTATAATGATTTACGCCAGACATACGAATCACTTCATTTTTTACGCTGCGTCTAATATTATAATGTACAGTATTATCCGATTCATCATATATTTCCTTTATATTTTCAAACCATTTATTACATATTTTATTCATATTATTGCAGATGTCACTAGTATCAATTGTATTCGCAACCGCATTCCATTCCCTATTTAAACACGACACCGTTTGCAATACATACAATGGTCGAGTGTGAAATAGCCACATACTAAATGCGTCAATCACACTCCCATTTTCCATTACCCAAAACCCTATCTATTTACACTTATCAATATATTTTACTGTGGATTTCCAAGTAATAGTCGAATCCGATTACCGGGTGGAATGATATAGGAATATAACGGTGCCTTTTCAGTCTCACTGTATGGTTTAAATGTTCGACGATAATCATGCTCGTTCGTTATAATTAAATTAGAAGGTGTATTACGTGCATTTACCGTTTTTCGGATATGTGGAAGTACACGACTTATGTGATTCACATCCACAATATGCGTAACGCCACGACAAATAAGCGCTTCTGCAACCGAAGTATGCGTCTCCGTGTAGAAATTCTGTGTTGTGGATGTAAGTAGTTCTACATATTTTAGGATTACATGTTCATGAAACACAACATGACTCGTAGCAATGTGACGCAAAATTTCATTACCACATCCTGCACGATACCGATAAATTAATGCAGAAATTATAACACCATTTGTATCTTTGCATAGAAATGCAGATGCACCTTTTGATACGCGACGCATTTCATCCTTATGCCGATCCAGTACATAATTCAATAGAATTTCCATATATGGTTCAACCTGTTCAACGTCTGTCCATTCGCTCATTAATGGTAAATGTGATTCAGTTGGCATTGACTGAGTTGGAAGTGACAATGTAATATCAGCGGATGATGCGGATGGATTTAGTGATACCATGCTCGCATAGCTCGTCGGGCGATTCATTGTATTTGCTGAATTTGTTTCAAATCGGTTTATGGAACGTTCCATGTCCGTTAATTTTAGATTAACCTGTTCCAATTCCATACGAAGAAGGGTCATTGCGGTTTCTATGCGTAAAAACATATTGTTTGTATAATCGTTCATCGTGGCGTATAGCTTTAACTATATGTTTATGAATAAAAGGAAGACAACAAGTTCAGTCACGTTAACCTCGAATAAATGCCAAACTTTATTGAAAAATCGGTCCAAAAAAATTATTCTGAAACACAATTGCAGTGTTTTGTCAAAAAGTGACATCTCCGAATTAAAAGATGCATTTAATCCAAATTTACCGACTAAACTTGTTGCAATACATGGTCCAATTGGTTGCGGTAAGACATATATTGTAAACGAACTCGCAAAACAAACCAATCATACAATTAGCATATTTGATCCATCGTCGGACTGTAAGATCTCAGAAGAACTACAGTCACTCACTGCGACAAAAAACAAATTTAAAAAGAACATAAACCAATATAAGATTATGTTTATTGACGATGTCGACGCATTACCAGAACAACAAGTGAACAGTATTATCGAATACATGCAAACCGAATTCAATCCAACACAATGTTGCAATATAATAATATCATACACATCGAGTACAAAAATAAAATCGTTAATTGATCGATGTAACATTGATATTGAAATATCAGCACCTTCAGTTGATCAACTACTTAACTTTGCACAAGGATATAAAACAGTAACACATGAACACAAAACATTATGTGCAGTTGAATGCAATGGAGATATTCGTCAATTTATGAGAATGGTCGGTATTGTTGATTTGGATGATTCGGTAACTATCATCATAAAACCAGATCAAGTATATACCCCCCATGATGCAATTAGAAAAATGTTAGAATACCCGGATCAAGCGCCAACTCTCACAAACACATATTGCAACTCTAAAGAATTAACTCCATTGTTATGGAATGCAACTACAAATGTATATGCACAATATGATCTAGATATCGGGCACATGGCGTCAGTCCAATCTTCATTAAATAACTGCAATATAAAGAATACATACGAAACTTATGATTTCAATAACGAATTGAATAATGCGATACTTGGCATCGTACCAGTCGCATGTGAAATTCCATATACATCGGACATTTCTTCGCATCATGTACAAAGTACAAGTCAAATTGCAAAATTATCAAAGTCGTATTTGTTATACAAGTAACGATTTTGTCTGTTATATACTAAACAACAAACCATATGTCTCCTGGTCCAAAATCTCACATTAAAAAACCCAAACGCAAAAAGGTAAAAAAGGACTCTGAATATCCGCTAAACACGGATATTGAAGTATATGTAAAGTTTGGGTCGGAGTTTATTGCTCAACTTCCCGAAATTGGAGAAGAATTTGGTGAAGATAAAGCCATTCTAGTTGATACGAGTGAGATTGAATCACATCTTGTAACGCAACCAAAGTCAACTAGAAGTGCGAGTAGTGTATAATTTATATAGTGTGTGTTAGTAAAGAAACCTATGATGTTTTTTATAACTACTAAGAGTATGTCAAGATACTTTCCAATAAGTAGAGTTATTGGTGATTATGAAATTGGTGGACGAGTTATTCCAGAAACTGGCCAAATTGTAAGAGAGTTTACACCATCTCCTATCCCTGGGAAATACAAGCAATATTGGATTACCAAAGATACAGGCGACATTTACTTGCGTAAACTAAATCAAGATAACTCATATACATGGGAATATGTTTCATCGCATGAATTTAATATAACAAGAGCAGTCGCGCAAGCATGGGTAGAACCTCCGCAATCAGATGAACAACTATATCCTCGTGCATGGAAGGACACTGATTGTAATGCGGAACATATTGCATGGTTCCCATCATTCGGTTCATCACTTGATTTTAAAATAACAATGTCAGATGCATATACACAAGGGCCACTAAAGTTCGTAAAAGACGACGAACCCGAGAATAGTGATCATATAAACAATGACCAAACGACTCTACATGAGTTGATTGCCCTACCGTCATATACAGGCAATAATATATTGACACGTACTACATATTATTTCAATACACGGGATAATGTAATGTATGTATATAATCAACTCGGTAAACTTGAACCGTATAAGGGAATTGAAACTGGAAATCCAAAAACCCAGATGAAATATACATTGCCCGAATGTACAATCATGTTATATGATCTACGACGGAAGATATTTGGTATACCGTCCCGATCTGATGAAAAGCACGAAACAATTTATAAATACATTAGAAAGCATGGTCTTGTTTACGATGGTCTTCGCCAAGAGCTTAGATCAAAGGCGAGTGATAATACAATCATTTCGTATATTTCGGCTGCAATTCAACCAACGGATAAATTGGATAGAAAAATTTGGAAGAAAATTACTACCCGTGCAATGAGAACTGCAATCACTGAAATATACAATCCAGCGGAGTCAATGCGTCATAGTGAAATATATGATCTAATACATCAGAAGTATGATAGCGCAATGATTGGCAGATCCGATGCGGAAATTTATATGCAAATTAAATTCATTACTCGAATATTAACTATCCTATATAATAAAGGTGAATCGTATCCAACTGGTTGGTTATAGATATGTATACTCCATGCATTTTATAATATCCTTTCACATAGTATGAACACGTCATGCGATGTAGACGTAAACGTCGCGGCGCTACATCTACATGGCACCAGATTTTGTATTAGACTTAATATGATTTGGTACGTATATAGGATTGATATGAACACAAAAGAAATAATTGAAACAAAAGGTCGGTTTGACACAGTTGATGAGTTAAGGACATATCTATTATGTAAGGTATAAGTTTTTTATTACTCATATTTTAAAGATGCCCAACAAAACAGACGAGACATCTCAAGTTAGCATTGACGTATGGGGTAATGCTCTTTGGAACGCGATTCACGCTTTGTCATTTAGCCACCCAGTAGCATGTGAGGATACATGTAATAAAAAGCAAGGAATGCACGACTTTTTAAAGTCATTGAAACAGGTAATACCATGCGAGGAGTGTAGGGGGCATTATTCTGCATGGTTTGATGAAAATGTAAAAGAAGGAAAAAATAGCGCAATTTTTAAATCGCGCGATTCGCTTACAACTGCACTTGTTAATTTACACAATGAAGTGAATACAAGAACAAACAAACCACAAGTTTCTATTGACACCGTACGTGCTAAATATATTACAGCATCCACAAAGTGCCCGGGTAACGCAACGACATCGTCGCTTGGTTTAAGTGGTGAAAATTCAAATCGCAACATTATTATCCTAATTTCCTCGGTAGTAGTGGCGTCAGTTATTGCCGCTGGTGTGGTTGGGTATAGAAAGTATAAAAAGTAAAAAGTCTTAAAAGTCATTCTCGTCTTCTCTTCTTTTTTTAAGATACTCTTCAAGATATTTTCGCAAAGTGCCTTCGATTTCCACTGCCGATATTGTTACATTATCAGTTGCATTAGATACAGATGACGGTGTAAGTAATTTTGGTCCGTTTTGTACATAGTAATTTGATACCTGCTATTTAAAACACCACAGTACAGATCTGTTCTGTACAAATCTTAACACTGCTGCGATGTCTATTTGAGTTTATACTGGGATGGCAGCACACCCCCCCAGTTTAATTAGCTTATCTTTTTTCAGATAACTGTCTATTTCGGATTACAGTACCAACCGCATGTAAGCAATTGTTTCGCGCCCCTGCGAGATCTCGCGAGACCGCAATACCACAGCTTGGGCATTTGAATGTACGACTTGTACCAAGATCAGCATGCCAATACCCGCAGTTAGTACATGTCTTTGACGTACCGGGCTCATTCGCATGAACAATGTACCGCCCCGCATAGCGAGTAGATGCCCACTCGAGGCGGCGGTTGTACATGTAGTGACTCATCGTGAGCATAGAGCGCGCGACTTTACTGTTAAGATCAGACACCATCTTAGATACCGCCATCTGCGGTTGTATAATGATGTCGTAGTTCTTAAGAATGTAGTTTGCAGCAAAGTAATGCGCTCGCTCTACAAAGGCAGAGAGACGTGCCCGTTCGCGTGCCCATGCTTGCTTGAGTCTACGAATGATCAAATAATTCTTACGTCCTTGCAATAGCCCTTGGCGCCGCATCTTTTCCTTCTTTGTAACTCTAGAATGCAGAATATCAAGCTTCTTGCATCGTTCAAGTAATACCTGACGAAAGTCAAGCAGTAGTTCACCATGGCTACCAGACGGAGAGTAAAATGTCTGAAATACGACTTCTCCGGGGTCAGTACACACAATGTCCTTGTCTGAGAACCCCGGGTCCGGATCCCGTAATGCCGGTTGTTCATACAGGTAAATGTAATAATAAGTATTTCGTCGTCTATCATAAAGAATCTTACCATCTTCTTTAGGTTTTCCCTCTGCCACAAACATATCGATTACATTTGGATTATCTTCGATCAGAATTGGCCCGGCTTGTTTTAAGTTATTGCCAAAATATAGCAACGCATTCTTTCGCCCCGCTCTATATGGAAGATGTTCTGATGTATATGCTTGCATCTTAGCGAGTGATCCCCCATTTGCTGCCTTTTCGATATTTACAACTTCACTGTTTGCGAACTTAGAACGAAATGTCATCTCAAAATGATGAGAAGGGTCTTTTTTCTTCTTTTTGAGATTAGTCAAAACCGCGTCAACTGCTTGTTTGATTGCGCCCGCTGTAATTCTTGTTGCTACTTGTTTCTTTTTTTCACTTGCCCATTGTGGAAGTGGTAACTTTCTAAATTCATTACGCAACTGTATGTTGTTTGGTTTCTTGCCCTCCTTCATTTGAGCAATTGCCCAATTGTAAGCGTATCTTGCCATACCAAACGTTCGCTTTAATTCATCCTTCTGTTCCGGTGTCGGAAACATCTTGATCTTGTATGTCCGTAGATTCCCTTGCAGTTCGGTTTGTCGCTGAAACGGTATTTTCTTCCGTTTCTCCCCCACTTGGGCGTCGACGGCGGCCTCCACTTCTCTTTCCGTACACCCGAGCACTGAAAACTGTGATGATAGAAAGGATGTCGTCTGCAAGCTCGGTCTGTTCGTTTGTGGAAGACTGTTCATCTTGTTTGTCAACTTTAATTGTTGCTCCATGGTAGTTGAGTATGTGCTCGAGGAGATCGTAGCCGAACCGACAGAGTCGGTCTCGGTAGGATATATAAACATATTGTAAACGTCTTTCAAACGCGAGTCGTAGAATCTGTTTAAGACCGGGGCGGTTGTAGTTAAGTCCGGAAGCACAATCGGAGATGGTAATGCATCCTGGGTACTTCTATTGGAGCTCATTGAGCTGTCGTCCGAGGTTATCGAGTTGCTTTCTGGTAGAGACTCGTCCATAGATGACGGAAACATATCCATTACTTGTGTCTCCATCGACGATCCCATATAGCCATTGTCCGTTTGGTGTTGGTCGCATGTATTTAATTGTTCCATTTCTTGCCCATTTATTAATGGTTCGGCGGTCGACTCCATAATATTGTTCGACTGCTGCTGGTTTAACATATCGATAAGACATGGATGACTATCATCCATCCTGTTTTATACTTTATGAAATATAAATCTGATCTTTTCGGTTTTGTTGTATTTTTACAAATTCTACACTAAACTTGTTTAGCAGTTAACCCTCAAAGTGTGCAAGCGCAGCAACGCGACTGCCCGTTTTTAAATCCTTTGCTGCCATCATGCGACGTGTCTTGATTCGTATTGGTAAATTATCCATGGGGAAATGTAAGTTTAACGCAAATAATACAAAGGAAAACATTTAATATGCGGCGTGTCTTTCTCTATACATAAATGTTTTTTGTACTTTGCCGTTTTTTGGCTTTATATATAAGCATATTGCATCCATATTATAATCATATATCGCTTGTTCGAGTTCAACATTAAAAGTTTCCAACTTTTCTGACGTACATTTACTGCATTCAAGCACAAACTCACATTGATTCAATGGTTTAATCTGTATATTTTGGTCTTCGTGTGAAATATAACCATTCATTCTAAGAATTCCGGACGTATTGTCTGTAATTTCAAGTTCAAATGTTTCCTTGAACATAATGGCAAACTTATGTTCTCCTTTATAAATTGCACCATTTATTGGGCCATGGCCAATGCGGCGTTGAGGGAAAATTCCTAAACTCCTGGAAGTAACACATATGCTTAATATCATAACACAATACATTAAATACATATATGGAACAATCTAAAAAATGTACATTGATGCCCTATCACCATGCATCTCTTCTTATGATTATTGATGATGCCATATCACCATGATCGCCTAACTCATTATGTTGACCAGGGCCAATCCACAATTTTTTTCCATCGAAGTTATTGTGCTCGTGCAGTCCCACTGCATACCCAGGATATACAAGCGCTGAACTAAACGAATCATTAAATCCTACTCTGCAATTAACATCAATAAGACGAAATTGTTCCCATGCACCTATATGTGGTCCTCCATTTACATGATGTCCACCTGCTCTCATATACGATGGTCCACCAATAGAATATGGGCATTTTATTGCATATTGTCCATCTCCTCTGTGTATAAATTGGAATCGTTCCCAACCCATTTGATTGTCAGGTATACGAGAGTGCTTATTTTGTTGATCTGAACCATCCATATCTTTATTACGCCCCGGCATTCGAAGATAATTTTTATACTTATGGTTATATAATGCAAACTGATCGTCTTGCGCTGATACAAGTTCAAATTTTTCCGAGTGCCACCAAGCAGGCACTGATGGAACATTAATTTCTGGAGACATTATCACACGACGTCCATCCATTTTTACGAAACGTTTCCAATGATCATTATACAATGCTACAGTTCGTCCCGCAAGCGGTTTCGTTTCACACTCGCGCGGATTACCTGCTATTTTAGCATGATTCACGTTATATTTACCAGGAGTAGTGAAAGTCTGGCATTTTCCTTTCATTGATCTATGTTCGCATAGTTTGGCACCATCACCAAAGCGTCCGGATACCCAAACATCACCTTGACCGCTTGAATTTTTAGGTTGTTTTAAATCATTTTTACAATAGCATGTATTATTTTTCATATTCCATGAAAATACGTAATTACCCTTAGCATGACATTTTTTAGAGCATTCATCAGATGATCTTGTGTCTTGAAATAGATTAACGGTTCGGTCGTCGTAGTATTTATGATGTATCATATGCCAACCAGACGAAACATTCATCTTTACGCAACATTGTGCAGTCGTAGTCCCAGCAATGTGTTCTGGATTTAGTTTACGAAGGTGATCAGATGGACATTTGGTATATTCATTACACATTATGTCGACACAACAATCTGCATCGTTTGTTCCATTTTTACTTGATGCTTGTGGGTGTAATTTTCTATGTGGTGCACATTTGTGCTGTGAACATGGTTTTGGTAATACTTTTGGTGCTGGTGGAAGTGGCGCGTTAGCTTGAGTTACTTCTGATGGAGGAGTAAATGGAGGAATAACTGGCATTGTAGGAAACACTTCCACGTGGGGTACTGATGGTGGCGGCCCGGGACCAGGAGGAGGAGAAGGTATAGGAGGATCCGGCATAGGGGCAGGTTCCGGTGCGGGGAGTGGGTAAATGGGTTGTGTTGTAGGTGAAGGTGGATTTGGTAACGAAGGCAGTGTCGGGGATGTAATATTTTCACTTGCATTTATTAACACATATCCATATACTTTAATACCATTTTGATAATAATTGATGTAGTAATAATACCCTAAAATTGCCACAACAATTGCTCCTATAAAATAATAGGCAGAATCAATTTTCGGCTTGGACGTCTTTTTGCCCATTTATATAGTATACATATTATTTAAAATGTACATCACAAAAGAGTTTGATAGTATGAGTATAGATAGATACACGCAATTCATATGTAAACGACGATGTGGCGACGAACAAATTCACACACACTTAGATATGTTTGAAGGGAAATATTGCATAACAACGAAAAATAATGACCATTCGACTTTCCTGCGGCTACGTGCTGCTGCGATTGACGCCGGTTACAAAGATTGCATTACTGAAATTGCCACACCAGAACATATATTTCATGCTGATATAGATGCTCATGTCCCGACAGACATCGAATTTGATTACATTGGGTTTGCACGTGCACTACAACTAACGCTACAACAGCAGCCTGAAGTTCATGTATCAAATACAACATTAATTATACTAACTGCGCCGATGGCAAATGAAGAAGAAGGAGTGAAACATGGTATGCACATAATTGCACCATATATTAAGTGTTCATTTGACTATGAAAAAGGCGTACGCGAAGCATCATTTGAACGCTTTCAGGAAATTCTCGATCGCATTTCACCAAACAAAAAACTATATGCTGCAGACATATATGATCCGGCACCTTACACTGGAAAAACCGGTTCCGGATTACGTATGGCATATTCATACAAAACAAAGAAACTTGACGATGGTACAAAAGAATTAGTTAATAGACGATACACTGTACACGCGGTACTTAACCCAAATGGGACAATTCATGAAAAACAGACAGCATCGTTCAAAAGTTCTACATTATTAACAATTCAACGTTGTACAATCCGTTCATATGCAAAAAGCATCAATTATGTTAAAAAGAGAAAGAGGGACGTGCCTACAATTGGGTCAATCTCAACCGAAAAAGGTAAAAAAATATTTGAATATGCCGCACAAATCGATACAATTTTCTCGCATCCCGTAGTTAAAGATACAATGCAATATGATCACCCAAATCCAAAATATGCGGGGCATATCCTCAAATTAGACGAAACTTATTGTCCACATATGCAAAAAAAGCACAAACAATCGACGATTTACATCAAGTATAATCTATTTGCATGTGTTACTGCAGGATGTTATTGCAAGAAGTATACTTGTCATAAATGGAAACCAGAATGCATTCCAACTGATATGGAAACTGCGAATGAATATAATCTGTTAGGGAAGGATAACATTCCCCTAGGGTTTTTCTGAGTCATGCTATATAAATCCAATGCGTATGTTTCTGCTCGTAAGCGCAAGTATGGTAATATCGAGAATGTCGATAATGTAGAAAATGCAGACAAGAAAACAAATGACGATAACAATTCCAAGTCAAAGAAAAAGTCAGGCGATGATGACGATGATGACGACGACGACGAAGAGTCTGATACTGAAGTATATGTGATGGGTACATCTGTATATTATTCCACAAGTGTTTCGACGAAAAATACCGGAAAACTTCGCAAGGCACTACACAAGGCAACGCAAACTGCAATCAATAGCAATTATGGTCTTCATGCTCCATATGTTTCTCTATACATTCATTCATGTGGTGGTGACCTGTTTGCTGGGTTTTCGGCGTTTAGTCTAATTCGTCGGAATGTAATTCCGGTTGTAACTATTGCAGACGGATATGTCGCAAGTGCTGCAACATTTATGTTGCTTGCAGGGTCATATCGTTATATTGTACCATCAAGTCACGTTCTTATTCACCAACTTTCCACTGGTGGATATGGAAAGTTTCAAGAAATTGAAGACGATTACAAAAATTGCAAGCGTATCATGGAACGTATGCATGCTCTTTATAAAGAGGAAACGTGGCTTCCACCAGCCATCTTAAAAAAGCTCCTAAAATCTGAACTAGATCTAACGGATGATAAGTGTGTCAAGTACGGCATTGTTAACGAACTACTCCCCACCGAACTCCTTTAGTATCGATATGTTTAACGTAACGGATATCACAAAAAAGTACAATATCCCCGTATCGTATTTTGCCAATTATGTATGTAGCACCAATATTAGACTATCGTCTTTGTATAAACAAGATTCTCAGCACGTGGTAGATTTGTTTGAGTCACGCATCCGCGACAATATCGAAGAACTTCATGCATCTGCATATTATTCAGATGAACTTTTATTTTCAATCGTATCTAGTGTTTGTGCACATGAATTAGCATATGTGTTTACACCATATAATGGTGAAGATTTGTCTCCTAAATGGTAATATTATAATATATTTATTAATACCCCGATTCTAGGCCAAATGTACTATCTATAGTAGCCTGTTTCTCCTTTGGTGGTGGTGGGCTTCCAAATATTAGGGTCGGACCACTTGTAATTGTAGCCCGTACGCCATATTTTCGAAACGAAGCGAATAAACCAATTCCAATAAACAATGCAAGTACGCCTGCGCCAATTCCAATATCTCTCATATTACCTGTCATTGCAGATAAGAATATAACAATAATTGCAGTTATTATAAACCCCTGTGAATATTGAATCCACCATCTCTTAGATGTTACGTTTACTGTCTGTTTTAACTGCGTCGAAGGAGGCATTATACATTTAACTAGTGTTTACAAAAAATGTCAACTTTAGATTATGTTATTGATATGTCTCAGTCGCATCTTCCTGGTTATGTTAACTTAACAAATCTTAATAAGGAAACATTCCCACCTACCGCAACGGTATCTGCATTTGGTGAAAGTTCCACGGTGGTACTATTGCCATATACTGCCGATCGCGTTGAAAATCACACAAATGTGGTTATCACGTCGGCAATCCATAACAAGTTGGAAAATAAATCGGTACTTGTAGTGCTAGGTGCACGCAAAGCTACGTTAATGGACACGCAACTTCAAAAGATAAACATTACTCACACACCAGGTGGTGTGCTTAAGAAACGAACAAATGAGTCTATTATTACTCAAATCGCGGATATTGGTACCACCCCAGGAAACGTTAAAATCCAGGGTGTTATTACATTCAAGAATTGTCGCTCGTATAAAAATGGGTTCATGTGCAAATTTAGGATCCAGGATGATACAGGAAACATTGGAATGACTGCATGGAATGATACATACGAAAAGTTTGATCAACTACTCGAACCAAATCAAACATATGTCATCTCGGGAATGACGGTTAAAAAAGCAAATCCTGTGTATGAAACGCAACACACACACGAAATTACACTTAAGAATACAACAACGGTTAGTCTGTGATTTGTTATTTTATTTTTATTATTAAATAATGAATTTTTTATAACTGTTAATATAAAGTGAAACTACGTTTATTCACGTGATTATGAATATATTTATGATATTTGTAGTAATATTGTGTGGTGGTGCATATGCAACGCCGCCGAGTCCACCACCGCCGAGTCCACCACCGCCAAGTCCTCCACCGCCAAGTCCTCCGCCATTACCACCACCATTACCACCACCAAGTCCGCCTCCACCAAGTCCACCACCAAGTCCGCCTCCACCATTACCACCACCAAGTCCGTCTCCACCAAGTCCGCCTCCACCAAGTCCACCACCACCATCACCGCCACCGCCGTCACCGCCATCTCCGCCGCCATCTCCGCCACCACCGTCGCCGCCGCCACCATCACCGCCACCATCGCCACCGCCGCCATCACCGCCACCGTCACCACCACCGCCATCACCGCCACCGCCAAGTCCACCGCCACCATCACCACCACCTCCATCACCACCAAGTCCACCACCACCATCGCCGCCGCCATCTCCGCCACCGCCATCACCGCCTCCAAGTCCACCGCCCCCAAGTCCACCATCACCACCACCGCCAAGTCCACCGCCACCATCACCACCACCACCATCACCACCACCGCCATCGCCACCGCCAAGTCCACCGCCGCCTCTATCTCCGCCGCCTCTATCTCCACCACCAGGCCCGCCACCACCATCACCACCGCCACCATCACCATCACCACCACCGCCATCGCCACCGCCAAGTCCACCGCCGCCTCTATCTCC
>ERZ887830.302-NODE-302-length-31885-cov-9.456173_pt1 | contig 31885 bp, 44 predicted proteins | sample MGYA00521101_ERZ887830 | MGnify/ENA primary metagenome ERZ887830 (study PRJEB32303, sample SAMEA104408592) | aquatic metagenome | biome: Marine water; feature: Pelagic; material: water | place: Baltic Sea | collected 2014-06-05T16:38:00 | depth 1,762 m ... | reverse complement strand
TTGTATGATAATTTCTTTTGTTTTACCTGTATATCTTTTGCCATTAACAGTTGTAAACAAACTTTTATTTTTTTTATCTTCTCTAAATTTAATCATTATTCTGCACCTTCCATAATTACTTTTGAGATAAATTCAGCAGCTAATTCTTGGTTGTTTTGCATCTCATTTATCATTTGATCTTTAGTAAATAAAACTGCATCACACATTCTATGAAATACAATTTGACCCATTTGGGTACTAATTAAGTAGTTAAAATCTTCATTAAACATTATGGTCTCCTAACCGATTGTGCTTATTTGTTATTATTATATATGCGATAACGCATAATTATACAAGTAAAAAAAAGAGGATTTTATGTAACAACCTGTTATCCAAATTAACAATAAAAATGTTTGGGAAAAAAAGTTACGACGATTCACGACGATTTTAGTCTGAAAAAGGGCTATTTTTGACCTAATTATCTGGGAAGTGCTAAGTACAAATTTGGTACAAAATGGGAAAGCCCCAATAAAATAACCTTTTAACTTCAAAGACTTACAAGCTAAATAATTGATTTTATTATGTTTTCCAAATGAGGAAATAATGGTGGGACTAACAGGATTTGAACCTGTAAAGTTGACTTGTAAGCCATTGAAATACATAGCTTTATTTTTTAATTCAGACGATTTACGATTCATAAAATCATTCCTTAATTAAAAGAATCTTATTTGTGAATATGTTTACTGTCAAATTAATTTTAACGACGTTTTTTAATTGTAGCAGTCTTAGCAGCTAAATTAAAAGATTTTGCAGTTGGTGATCCTTTTGATCCAACCTTACGCATTTTCTCTGGTGTTTTACCTGCTGCTTTTTGTCGCTTTATCCTAGCTCTTTTTTTATGAATATTTGCATATAGTCCAGGTCTACTTGCCATCTATGATCTCCTTGCTTTTGCTTGAGCCGTTTTAGATAATTCTTTTAAATGAAATAATGGCTTGGATGTTTTAGTGTGTATCTTGCCAGTATGAAGTGTACCATTGGCCATCTTGTGCATACCACCATTGTGAACAGTACCATTACGCAAATAATGTTTTACACCCTTCATTTCTTAGTAGCCTTTTTAATCTTCTTAACAGACTTTTTCTTCTTAACTGGTTTGGTTTTAGCACCATAACTTTTGCCATACATGAATAATCTCCTCTAACATTTCCATTTTCTTAGGGCTTTATTTATTCTTGAATTAGGGTCTTTTGCCGTTGCCGAACTTGTCAGCTTTTTCTTCATGCCACCCATCCTTGCACAAAAACTTGCTCGTCTATTAGCTGCCTTACTGCCTGGTTTAACTTTGCCTGTGACTGGTCTTTTTAGGTTCATGCCTTGTGACTTGGCATATTTTCTACCTGCTTCTGACAAACCACCAGACTTAGATTTATGCTTTGCTTTAAATTGAACCATGCAATGATCTCAAGCGTTTGACTAAACGACCTGCTCTGTTTGGTAGTTGCCTATAGTAATTACTGTCAATTACTTGATTTGCTGCTTCATTCCAAGCTCTTTGATCTATTGCAGCTTTCATTTTTACAAACTTTTTAAGTCTAGGATAACCAAGATTAAACATCATATTAGCTATGATTAGCTGTGCTTCTTCTGGTAGGTGGTCAAAGTCATCATAAAGTAATTCACAGTCACTAAGGACAGTTTCAATGTCTTTATTAAACCAAGCCTTTACCTGCTCATCTGGTATCTCTACACCTACTTCAAGATACTTTTCATCATCCCATTCTGTAATCATATGGCCTATACCACCAGTAACCACGTTTTGACTGCATAAATACGTTTCATGCTTACAGCCCTCATCTGTCTCAAGTTCTTTTCTTAACTGCTCTACATTCATTTTAATTTTCTCTTTCTGGCTTTTAATGAATTAATGTGTTTATGCCAAAAGTAATTAGCCACCGAATTAAAGAAGTCAAAAAGACTCATGTAAACTTTACTCATTTCTTCATATTCTCCCTTGCTACACCTTTTGATTTTTCAAAACTTCTCATTCCACCAAGACCCAATAATGAAAGGGTTAAAGTCATAAGTTCAGAAGTTGCTAATTTTGGCAAAATAACTTCAGGCATCCAAATTGCTGTTGCCCATTCTGCTATTGGCATTATAAAAAACTGTGTTAAAAGTCCTAATGCACAAATCCACATAATAGCAGGTCTTGAACCACTAACAAAAATACTAGGGTGTTTAGCTTGTTCTTTGTTTATTTCTAATTGGCCTTTAGCTAATTCTGCTGCATGATTTTCTGCCATAGTAGCAACTTCATGTGCTAACTTATTCTTCATGTCTTTATCTTCTATAAACTTACCTAAAAGATTAGACACAGGGCCTATTAACGCAGTTAACATTATTTACTCCTGGACATATATGCTGTTGAACCCATGTAAAAACCCACAATGGAACTACCTGAAATAAACAATAAATCTGTTATGGCTGATAGTTTTTCTAGTCGATCTAACCCAATAAAAGGAGATGCTAATATCGCAGCGTAACAACCCATAAATATAAGAGTTGCCGTTGCCATTCGTCTTTGGGCTAACTGTTTACGATGTTCATCTTTAGTCTTTTGTATTTGTTTAGATTTTTCTATTTCTGAATCAGAGACAATACCATCTCCATCTAAATCCCATTCTGAGTATTTAGATTTGTTCTGTAACTTTTTTTCGGTCATGGTTGCAGTTGTTTAATAATGCTTTGCACGTCAAAACCAGTTGAATTTGTACCAACTTGACCAGATATAGTTCTAGGATTTATTATCATCTTAGTTAAATTTGGCAAAAGACTAGGTGCATACTTAGATAAAACTTGCTTTATACCTTTTTGTGTTAATTCTTTTTGAATAACATTTAATTTATCTGGTGCAGTTTCTGTTAACATTCTAGCTAATTCGCTTGCAACAGCAGTCTCTTGTTTGTCAGCTATAGTTTTAAAATCTTTTGTTATAGCTTTTCCTATTAAATCAGTTAAACCAACAATAGGATCACGTTTAGAAAAATCTCTTACTTTTCTTAGGCTTTCTCCTCTTAAAATAGTTGGGCTGCCACCTAAAGTAAACTTAGATGTTTCCCTCATAACAACTTCAGATTCTAAATTATTAATAAATTTATTAGCAGAAGCTTTACCCACATCAGTTTGTGGGAATGTAAGTTTTAATAACTTTTGTCGTTCTGGACTTTTTAATAATCTGCTCATAGCAGTTCGTTCAGAACCTTTTTCTATTTCAGATAATATCCCTTGCATAGAACCAAGCCTAAATGATTCCAATTCAGAGCCAGACATTTCACTAATTATTTCAGCTAATTCATTAGAGTCTGTTTTTAAAAACTCTCTGCCCTGTTTCATTGCATCCATTACAGATGACTTTTCAGCCCAATAATTTCTAGCTAATTTATATGCAGGGTTTTGTTCATCTAATACATTTAAAAAAGCAATCCTAGTACCTTTAGAAGCATTTAATAAATCTTTACCTGTACCACTAATTGGAGACTTACTGTTATAAACAACATCATCTAAACCTCGCTTCATATAGTGCATAAATTTTGTGGATATATTTGTTGCTTTTTTGCCGTTTAAAGTAAGTCCATTTTGCGTTAATTTATACTTACCAATATTTTCTCCTTCTTCATTAGCTATCTTAAACGCATTATCAAAAGCAGCTTTCATTGAAGGTCGTTTTAATACGTCTAATAAATCAGAATTAATTTTTACATTTTTACGATAAGCACGTTTATAAAGTTTATCTCCTAATTCTTTTCTAGCTATTTCTAGCGTTTTGTATTCTTCAAAATAATCTGCTCTTGAACCAAAAGCATCTGTTAAATCACCTTTAAGTCTTGTTAAAATTCCACTATCTCTTTGTTTAAGAAAATTCCTTGCAACTCTTTTACTTTGACCAGGCAGTAAATTTACAACGTCTAACAAGGCTTGTGAGTTAGGGCCAAGATCAGCTATTGTATATGGCTTACCTGTAGTGTTTTTATTTAGAACATATAAAAAGGCTTCTTCCATGTTCTTAAATTCTTCACCACCAGAATCATTTTCTATAGCTTCTTTTAACAAAGATCGTGCTTGTTGTGTTCCAAGTCTAGCAGGGCCTTTAAGAAATTTGCCTACACCTTCAGCCATATTTGATATAGGATTTAATGCACCTGCAACTAAAGGTTGAGTAATTGCACCACTAGCAGCACCCATAATTGTGTCTGGCAATCGTTCTTGAACATTACCTTTACTACTACCAAAAGCATAAGCACCACCTATTGTAGCACCTTGAGGTATATTCCCTAAAAAGCTTTGAGGTTTTTTTGTTAATGCTAGTGGTAAAGCACTACCGATAAGCTGCTCTATAGTTGATGATACAGGACTTTCTATTTTAGATTTTTCTAACCCTGCTCTTTCTATTTGAACAGCAGTATCATAATCGACATCACCAAGCTTTGACCTTAACCACGCACCTACTTCATCACTTTGAGCAAAACTAATTCCTTGCAACATATTTGATATTGTTGGGCTTGCTAAAGGGCCACTATTAATAGCATCTAACTTAACTTTACCTTGCTCAGTTAACTTGTTTTCGCTTTCAGCTTTTAATAATATAGTTTTAAATTCATTTAAATCTTCAAGTTCACTCATTGTAAAATATCCCCTTGTTGAATTAACAGATCAATTTTAGATTTACTTTTACTTTCATTCATTTTTGAACCAGTTAAATTGAAGTATTCCTCGTTAATAAGCTTTCCTGCTTCTGTCCATAAAGGGTTAGTTTGAATTACCTTTTTTAAATGGTTTTCTAATTTAACTCTACCTTGTAATCCTTCATTTTCTATATTTGGATTAGCTGCAATAAATTTATTTGCTTCATTAGACAAAACAACATTCCTTGCGTTTGATACCTTTAAAGATTTTAATATTAGTCTGTTACCTGCTGTAGTTTTACCAAGTGTTGCAGCACCTTTTTCTGTCATTTTTAAATCATTATCTGTTGGATTTACACCTAATTGTTTTACCAAAGGCATAACAAGTTGCGTCGCAGTTGCATTAAAGTTTTCAATTCCTGCAATTTCTTTTACTTTGTAATCAGGATTAAAAAATTGTTTTATTTTTCCTAGATTTGCAACGCTTTCCACGCCAAAACCAGTTTCAACTCCATTATTAATTAACCCTTCTAATTCAGTAATTTTATTTAAGGTTAAATTAGACGTATCTGCATTGTCAGTAATTTTGTCATATCGTGTAATTAAAGATTTCGAACCAGGACTTGTGTTCATATTAACAGTTGTACCTGTTGCAGAACTCTTTTTTATAAAATCATTAAATTCAGGTGTTCCAGGCACTAACCCTATTGATATTGCATTTTTATATGCCGATGTTTGTGTAGGAATTTTATCTTGTGTTAGATTAGAAATAGTAGATGATTCATTATTAAATGGCCCAGTTTGTATATTTTTAATTGCTTTATAACCACCATCTAAATCAACTAATTCTGATGTTAATTTTGGTTGCATGAGACTTTGACCAAATGCAGACATAAATCCTTCTGGATTACTTTGAGCATAAGCCCTCATTTCTGGTGATGCGTTTTCAGGTATCATACCCATAATCTGTTTAGTACGTTCTTCTTCCCTAGAAACCTGTCGATCCATAGCCCCTTTTTGCAAATAAGCACCAACCAATGCAGAACTCAATCTTCCTAGCCCTTGCAATGGTGTTGCTACTGGTGCTGACGATGACCCTTGTTGCATTAGCTGTTGGCCTAATATTCGTCTAGGATCAGACTGATATGCAGGGTTAAGTTGCTTGTATCTAAAACTAGGGCTATTAGGTAAGCCAACCATTGATCGTGGTGTAATTGCCATTTTTTATCCTATGAAAGTAAGTAAGCTGATCCAAGATTTCCTGCCAAGCCGAATAAACCACCCATATTAGCTGATTGTTGGTTCATAGCTTGATTATAAGCGTTTTGTTGTGCTGCTTGTTGTGCTCCATATGCCCCTGCTGTATCTATCGATCCTGGAGCAAAGAAACTAGCCTGTTGTACTTGTGGCCCACCTAACAAGGCTGCTAACTCATTAAAGTTTTGACCTCTAAGTGCATTACGTTCTGCTATCTCACGTTGTCTTTGTTGCTGAACAACTTGGTTAGATAGTAACTGATCGGCTATTTGTTGTTGTCTTGCTGCATTTTGCAGTTGAACATTGGCAGCGTTCTGACCAAACTGTTGTTGTTGGGCTGCTAAACCAAACTCACCTGTTGCTGCTCTTTCACCAAATTGCTGACCTCTAGCTGCGTTTTGTAACTCTAATTGTCTTTGTCTTTCAGCTAGTGTTTGACCTCTTACAGCAGATGTTTCACCAAATCGTCTTTGTGCTTCTGCTTGTTGTTGTGCAAAGTTTTGTGATGCTGCTTGATTAGCTAATCCTACATCGGTTTGTCTTTCACCGAATTGCTGACCTCTGGCTTGTGATGCTTGTTGAAATAACCTTTGTGCTTCTGCTCCACCACCTATGTCAGCTTGTTGTGCTAACCTTGCTAATTGCTCGCCTTGCTGAGTCTCAAATCGATTTACAGCTTGGTTATATGGGTCAGAAGTTATTGGTATTCCTCTATTTATTAGATTGCTTTCTAATTCTTCTCTTTGCCTAGTTAATTCTGGCTGCAATAGACCTAATTGCCTGTCATAAATACTACTAGCAACATTCGATCTAGTGGCTTCAAAATCCGATGGTAACGTAGGTAAATTAGAAGTTGATACACTTGTTGCAAATTGTGATGGAGATAATGCCCCTGTTTGTGTAACACCAGGCAATGTGCCTAAATTAAAGTTTGTTCCTAGACTTGTTAAATTAGCATTACTTAAACCTGTAGGTTGATTTATTGAACTTGAAATAGATTGATTATAATTCTGTAGATTTGCAAGTTGTGTTGGGTCAATATCTTGTGCTGACGTTATACCTGATAAAGTTGGTGCTGTTCTAAATGGATTTTGAAAGTCAGGATCATTTTGATATATAGGAGAACCATCTGGATTTTGACCTGTTACAGTTCTTCCAGTTACCCTCGAAAAAGCAGTATTACCAAGACCTAAACCTGCACCTTCTGTCGCTGCTCTCATCTGTGCTTGAAAAGGTGTTTCTTGTGTAAAAGCAGCAGATTGATAACGACCATCATCATCTGGTGTTACACCTTGAACAAACTCACCATCTGAACCTAAATAACCAAAAAGTAAATTACCTTGAGGTGTAAACTGAGTTATTCTATTTGCATCAGTTTGAGCATTTATTAACTCATTTGGATCAGGAGTTGGTGGTGGTGATGGTCTGGATTTTCCCATTTTCAGTTTCCTTTTTAGTTATCCATTTGCATTCTTTTTTTAACATTCCCCAAATAATCGCATCATTGGGATAATACATCTCTCGCAATATTCCCTCTGGAACAAAGCCTAATTGTTTATTCATCTTCATGGCTTCTTTATTTGATTCATCGCAAGTCACTAATAATCTATTCGCATCACATTGATTAAATGGATAAGCAAACAAAGAATACAGGACAGACCGAGTAGCCCATCTAGGGGAGTCAGATGCGATACTAGCTTCAATCTGTCCATCTCTATAATCGTGAAATACTGCACCTGCTATTAGCTGACCATCTCTTTGAACACCTATTGCTGTTGATGGCCCAAACCCATTTATTCCTATTCTTTTAGCTACCCAAGCTCTTACATAATCGTCAATATTTGTTACAATACCAATCACTAATATACCTTTACTTTATCTGGATCAACATTAGGAACTAGCTTACAAATACAAGTGTATGTATTGGTTTCATTTCCCTTTTTAAACTGTTGATTATTAAGACTTTTTTTGTAGTAATCGCAATCATTAATTGACTCAAAGTGTATAGAACTATTTAAGATGCCATTCATATAACAGGCTAATAAAAAAGCTGTCATTTTACAGCATCTTTCAAACTTTTCATTACATCGTCAATATTTGGTTCTTTACTATTAGGATTATAAACACATTTATATTTGCGAGGACATCCTATACTTTTATCTGTAAATTCTATTTCAAATGTTTTTCCTGCACCTTGATAAATACACGCTAAACCATTTTTAAAAGCCACCATCTTTTTTCGTAAACACATAGTATATTTAGGCTCTTTTATTATGCCTTGATTAACCTTTTGCTGATATGTGTAACCTTTTGCATAAGCTTTAAGTGCAACTACAAAACCAATAACTAAAACTGCTATAACACAGAAGATTATTCCCATAGTTTGAAGGGTATCGACAAACTCCTTTTGTTGCTGCCTTGCTTCAATAACTCTAAGTCTTTGAGCTTCTTTAGCTTCAGCTATTCTAGTTGCTCTTTCTGAAATTATTTCATCCCAAGCAGTCGGCCCAAATCTAAGATTTATTATTTGTTTAAGTTCATTCCTTTTTTCTTCTAAAAGTTTGCGATCAATAAAATCAGTAGCTGAATTTTCAACAGAACCAAACTGCTCTGCAATAGACATTCCTTTACCCTGCTTTTTATTCATCTGGGCTTCACCAGTAAAAAACCCATCTATTTGGTTAGCTATATCTTTAATATCATTTGCAGTTGAAATATTTGATTTAATAAATTCTACTGATTTTTGGACAAGAGCAATTCCTGTCAGAATCTCTGCCACAACCATGATTATTGTCTCATTAATTTATTGGGTTTTTAAAATGATGCTTATTAGTAAAACTATTGTAGCAGATGCCGTTCCAATCAATACTGTCTCAAGTCTCTTAGTCCTATTTAAAAGTTCTATGAATCTTTCCTGTGAAAGTGCTGACAAGGTATCTAGTTCAGCCTTAACAGATTGCACAGTAACTTTAGCCAACTTCTTTTTCCTCAACAGCAGGTTCTTCTAATGATGCAAGTAATTTATTTATAAACGCATCTTGAGCAACACTAGCCTGGTCTAACTCAAACCTAAGATTAGTGACCTTCTGCTGTAAGACCTTTATGTGTGACACTATTAGCTTTTGGTTAGCATCAAACTCAGTTTGGTCATATTCTTTGTCGTAAATTTTTATGATGTTTGATTGTTCACTCATTACCACGATACTCCACTTGCAGTTGTTGGATTAGCTTGTGCATCTATCTGACTAGCTATTGATGCTTCTATTGCAGTCACTTGCTCATCTCCTAAAGCATCTTTTGCCCAACCAATAGCATCTGCTTCAGTCACATCTGCATATGGTGTTGGAGTTCCTACAAGTGTTACACCCACAGACCCATAAGATGAACCTGTGTTACCATCTGCATCAGAGTCAGAAGCTGACCAATGTATTGTAGTGATTATGTTTTCGTTTGACCCTTGAGTTAAGTCTCTATCAAGTGTGTTTATTTTCCATACTACTGCCATTTTATTCTCCTATATAGCTGATATGATGAAGGCTAGTAACTCACTATACCTTACACCTAATCTAGTTTTTTCTGTGTAGCCTTCTGTAGCTTCTTGTTTGTCATCAATATATGTGTAAGCATCTTTGGCTTCTATACCATTCGCTTCATCAGCTTCTACAGCATCTACAGATATTTCTTTTTCCCACCAAGTATCTGAACAGAACACTGCATAATCACTTGCATCTAAACTCTCTGCTGTAAAAGCATCTTGTAAGTCTTGTGCTATAATTCCAAAGTGAGTTCTTGCATTGTCACCTTTTTCTGCGACTGCTGACTTCCATCTATATTTACGCATAAGACCTTTAGCAACTACGGCAACTCGCTTTTCTGCATCACTTAATTCTTCTATGTCTTGCTTTTCATTTCTATCTGAAGTATTAATTGTGGAGTTAGTTGCAAATATTGTATCATATCTAACACTTGCTTGTCCTAAATTTTGGTCATCGTCTGAATTAGTACCATTTGAATTACAAGGAGTAATACAATTTAAATCGTCTCTAAATCTAATTCCAGCATTTCCAACAGACGCAATAAACAATTTTGATGAATTTGAACCCAGACTACCTACATCAGAACCATCTTCTTGTACGCCAAGTACACTTCCACTAGAAGAATTACGATTTACATATAAAGCAGGATTACTTGCTCTACTAAAAGAAGCATAACTGCCACCTCCACCTAACTTATGTCCTACTGTAGCAATATCGTTAGCAGTCTTACCCACCAACACATTGCCTGATGAGTCTATTCTCATACGTTCTGTATCTGCTGAACCACCACCTCCACCAGTAGTGAATGTTAATTGCCCTGTTCCAGCAGAAGCACCATATGACCTAATATTAGTTGAGTTACCACCATGCTCAATTACTGCTTTATTTGTTTGATGGTTTTGTATTGTACCACCTATAATTAAACTTCCACTAGATTGTAATGTTTGACCAGTAGCACTAGCTTCTATACTTGTAGTCCCAATACCCATATTGCCTGATGAGTCTATTCTCATACGTTCTGAGGCATTTACAGTAAATCTCATAGTATTGCCACTATGGCTATATGCAATTCTTCCTATATCTGCATCTGAATTATCTCCAAAATATATAGCTTGAAATGCACCTGCATCTCCTAAAAATTGTAAATCTGCTCTTGTCGCATCTGTCCCTTCCAGAATTAATGCTGAACCAGATTGTGCAGTAGCACTAGCATCTGCCGTTGTTATATGTAACTTTGATTGTGGAGTTGATTCTGAAATACCCACATTGCCTGTTGCACCATCAACAAACAAAGCATGGTCAACAGTATCTGACTCAACTCTGAAGTCTACGTCAGCACCTGCTTCGTTGAATACTGCTCCTCCGTTTGCTGTGAGAACACCAGTTAAACCAAGAGTACCACCACTTATAGCACCAGTAGTTGTTATTGCTGAAGCACCATTATCGATAGCACCAAAGCCACTTGTGATTGATCCTGCATTTAAAGCACCTGTTGTAACTATACCTGTACCACCTGCAATCGGACTAAAAATAGAACCTACAGCAGTCCCACCAATCGTAATTGCATCGGCTTCTAATGTGCCGTCAAAGTCACCATCTACAGCATCAATATTACCTTTAAAAACTGTGGCACTAACTGTTCCTGTACTTGGGTTATATGCAAAATTACCATCCATTTCTAAACCAACATTACCTGTGGTTGATGTCGCACCCTCGACAAAAGCAATTAGGTTTTCTTCATTTGTACTTTCATTGTCAGTTACTAAAACATGAGCAGAGTTAGTTGCGTTTGTAACTGTTGTACCTGCAATGACTGTAGCTAAAGCCGTTCCATTAACTGTTATTGCATCGGCTTCTAATGTGCCATCTACGTCAACATCACCAGAGAAATCTGCTGTTGCTGCATCTAATTCGCCTGTGATAGTTATGTTTCGACCACCAGTAATATCTATATTAGCATCTGCAACAAGTGCTTTACTTGCAATGACTGTACCTGCCGTAATGCCATCTAGCATCTCTAGTTCAGCTTCAGCTATAACAGCACTTCCTAAACTTAAACTGCCACCAACTGTTAAATTACCTAAAACGGCTGTGGTTGAACTAGCAACTGTTGCGTGTGGTGTTAATGTTAATTGTGACACATAAGTTTGAGCAGAAGCTATATCGTTACCAATAGTTAAAACACCAGATGTGCTTATACCAACTTGCCACTCATCTGAAGCATCATCGCCCTGATCGGCTGCTAAAGTAAGTTTAAATGCAGCACCTTCAACATTAGATGTAAGCATTAATGAGTCTCTAGTGGCTTCATCATATTGCAATGTGTAATCACTAGTTGTACCAAATATTGCTGATTGGTTATCAATTATAGATAATCCAACGGCAAAGGGTATTATAGCTGTTGTGGTTTGTGTGCCATCTTTTGTTATAGCCGTAGATAAACCTGTCGCAATACCATCCATTTCGGCATCCATACGACTAGCTTGTATTCTTATTCCATTATCTCTGTCATCTGTAAAATCGTGGACACGACTAAAAACGCCTGAACTATTATAAGCCATATTATACTGGCCCTCCTGGTATAAATTGAAAGTTACTTGATAAAATACTTATTTTCTGTGATGCAGATGCTACCTTTATTCTTAAAGATGCTGATCTACCTAATCTTCCTACGACTTTTCGTTTTTGTATTATTCCTGCTCCAACTGTGTCAGCCCAAAAATCTATATCAAACTCGGCTGTATCCCACGTTGCTAAATCACTCTCAAATACGTTAGAGGATAAAGTCAAACCTGTCGGTGCTTGTTGATCCACCGATACACCAAAGTCAAAGTTAATATCTCCTAATGCTTCAAGCATAGGTGCAATACTGGTAAAGCGTTTTAATGATGCACGATCACCAAAATAATTATAGGCAAAACTTATATCAGCCGTAATCGCTGCTGTTAAATCAGCATTGCCACCGATCTTATAAACCTTACCATCTGTTGTTCCAAAATAAGTATCGCCACCAAAATTAGCAAAGACATGAGCAGGTATATTCTGAAATATAGCCCAAGCCCTAGTTATGGGATTAAATATATGTTGGTTAAATGTATCTGTTGAATCACCTGTTGGATAATTAAAATATACTTTTGAGCCATCAGCAGAAACGTGTATTTGCCAACCTGTGCTTGTACCAGTTTCAGCAACCTGGCTAATAACTGTACCTCTTATCTTTTCACTTATAGCTGCTGCTCTATTACCTATTAAATCTTGTCTAAATACCTGTGATAATGGCAAATAACCTTCTCTGGTAGCAACAATCAAATCACCACCTAGTTTAGCCATAGCTCTTATTTCATTAACTGGTTCTGCTACTCTAAATGTACCAACTAAGGCAAAACTAGATGCACTAGGATCAGTACCAGAATAAACTAATACCTCACCAGAACTCATCATTAATGTTAGTAGATCATCCTGACCCTCACCACCATCAACTGTTAAAACACCTATTTGTATTAAGTTACCACCAAATGTTCCAACTAATCCTGTAGGAAACTTAGTGAAATTGCCTTGAAACGTATCAACTGTGGCTGAATAGTAAAAGTTTTGGTCAACTCCTGTAAAATAATAAAGTCGATTTTTATATGTGGTAACACCCTTTAGTGTTGATGCACTAGCACTATCAGATAATGTAATACTAAGGTTTGATGCTGAACTGCCATTCCAACTAAAAGGTGTATCTGCTCCATTAACAAAAATGGTTAAGCCGTTAAACTCTGTTGTTTGAAATCTACCATTTGATAAACCTGTCTTTTTACTAACTGCACTTCCAGAATCTATCTGATATAAAGTACCATTTGATCCTACAGCTAATAACTGTCTGTTAGCCCCTGCAAAATGCTCTACAAGTGTTTCTACATTACCTGATCCAACACCTGTGCAAAAACTAGTATAACCATCTCTTGTTGTTATCTTTTCCACAGTTGGAAAGAAATTACTCATAATAAGTGCATCAGTCGGTGGCATAGCATCTAAACTATCTCTTGAGTTTAAACCACCAACAGGTGCAGGTATAGATGCAGATTTTACTCTAAATCTATTTGCCGTTTGAATAGGTTGTAGCATTAAACTGTTCCATAACCACTATCAGGCAAATTATAACTGTAAGGACTAACTTTTAATCTTCTAGCATCATCAAGTGATATAATAGGCGATCCACCAGAACGTGACACAGCCTGTCTTACTTCTAATTGGTATTGTCTAAAGTCCTCTGCATAATCTAAGCCGTGCATCTGTTTAAATCGCCAGGTAACACCTAATTCAATTAATAATTCATCTAATATGCCTGTGTCGGTATCAACAGTAAAAGCCCCTTGTGATGTGCCATCTGTTTTCTGATTCCAATGATTGCTGACATATTCAAAACCTACAGATTCTGTTGAAGTTGGTGTCGGAGTAATATCAAACTTTAACGCATTAGAACTAGACTTTAACCTAAACCTTTGTGTTATTCCTGCACTTGCTGTTCCATGCCTATCTAGCTGATATTGTTGAGGTGTTAATGGGCCTGTAAACTTATCAAGGTCTGTTCTATTAAATGCCGTATCATTAACAAATCGATCAAAGTCAGTAGGCAAAGCATAAGATTGTGTGCCTGAAACTGTGTTAAACGTATGCTCCTTTAATAATATAGGCCATGAAGTAGCCCTCATTAACTGTTTACCCTCACGTTGGCATAAGGCTAATAACTGTCTTGCTGTAGGACTTGTATTAGAGATTATAGTTGTTTCTCTTTCAAACCCTGTGAAGTCAGCTACGTTCTGGCAAATTGTTAATAGGCTCATCTGGTATTCCTATATTTAATGGTTTATGTACTTTCTTAGGACTTAGCTTTTTTGCGTTCATAGTTAGTTCTGCAATACGTTGTAATTCAACATATGGCTCACCAATCCCACGCAATTTCTCTATCTCGGCTGTGGCTAAATCTTCTATAGATTCAATACCAACTAATTCTAATTCAATACGTCTAGGCTCTGACATAGCAGGTAGGTCTTTAAGTGGTGTACCAACTTGTTTCTTATTGCCTTTGGTTTTCTTGTAGGCTTCCCATTCTTCTGGAAACCTTGATAAATCCTGTGGTCTAACAGGTGCTTCAAATATATCTTTCATACCCTTAACAGTAATTCTTACGAAATCTCGTATTTGACCATTAAATTCACGTTCATAAAATTGTGGTGTAACTGTCATTTATAATCCCTCCAGATTAGTTGATAAGAGGGCAAGTTTCCCTGCCCCCATAGTTTTATTTAGAATGGGAAATCACAGATAATTTCTTTATCTGAAATATCACCTGCAATCGCACAAACATTATCGGTAACTGCTCCAGAAACGTCTAATGTACCATCACCTGCTCCAGTTGGTGTTAATGGATCGCCATCTGCACCTGCTGTTAAAGCAATAGTCAATGTGGCTGCTCCTTTGATTTGAAACCATCCATAAGTTTCAGTCGCTATAGTTGCTTGGATCACTCCTGCACCTATCTCGATTGAGTCACTTAAATCAGATGTGCAAACATTGTTTTTGTAACCATCTAAGGTGTAATAATAAGCCACCTCACCTGCTACACCATCAACGGCTGCTGTTCCATCATCATATTTAAGATACTTATAAATTTTAGTACCATTAGAGTCTGTAACAACTCCTAATTGACCAGGTATAAATTCTGGTGTTGTACTTTGGGCTGTAACGTCAATACCCAATACTGCTGCTATTGTCATAACAACTTCCTTTCTATTTAGTTAATGTTAAACGTGAATCACACCTTGTAAGGCTCTATTACTGCAAGTTAAATTGCCTGACCAAAACATAGGAGTTACCATTGCATCTTGGTTGACTGACATTTTAGCTTCACCAGGAACAAAGTTTCTGTTAGCTGCGACTTCCAATCTCAAATAGTCTGTATTTAAGAAATACATTTTATTTGTTGGACACGCATCATCAAAGATAACGTCACTATTTAGATACTGAACACTTGTGAAACCAGATGTTGCCACTCTGTCAGATGTAACTCTCTGAATTGCCTGTAATGATCCTAAAAAGGATTTATAAGCATTTGTATCAGCCATAATTAAATCTGGGCTATCTGATCCACGAACTAAACTTAAATAGATGTTGTTCATGTCAGCTTGGACATTAGTTGTACTAAAAGCAGAACTTGTTGCTGTAGTCTGTGCATTTTGCCAGAATGTATAAGTAGAACTGTTAATTCCACCTACTGTACCTGTACCTGCATCAGCTACTATCAACTGTAAACCACCTACTTCCTTACCACTTGTTCCAGTACCATCTGAATAGAGTGATGTTGAAAGTGTGTTTGACATAGTTTTTTCAAGTACACCAATTCTTGACTCAAGCAAGTTGATGATAGCTTCTGTTCCAGAGTTTTGTATCTGTTCAAGACCAGAAATTGTTACATTACCTGCCATTTGTTTATAATCAAATGTAGCACTTGTTAAAACGTCAGATGGTGAAACATCTAAAGTCTCATAACCACTATAGAACCCAACTGTGCCGTTTGAAGCATATTCTAGTTCTCTAACGATTTGTCTACCAGTAACAGTAGATATGTTACCATTCTCGCTTAGTCTTCGTAGCAAAGCATTATGATTTGTTACGTTATCTGCAAGATTCTTAGACCTATTCCTTAAAGTTGTCGTAATTATCTCTGATAAATTTGGACTGGCCATAATCTATCCCCTTTCATTGTTTTCTAATTGTTGAATTGATTTCATTATTGTGTCTCTCACAGACATATTGCCTGGAAGTGCTTTTTCAGCAGGAGCAGCATTGCCCCTAACAGTTGATCGTTGTGCTTTTTTAGCCTTTGCCACAGCTTGAGTTTTTACTTCTTTTTGTGTCTTATTAGCTGCATAACTATCCATCATCTCCTGTCTTAATTTAGGATCAGAATAAATACTCATTTCATATGCCGTTGCTAAATCTGGTGCTTGATTAGATTGGATTAAAATACCCATACGATCCCTGACATTATCAAAATGTGGGTGCTTTGGGCTACCATCTGTATTCTTTTCATTAGCAAATTGGTCGATCATTGACTGCGTGTTGTGCTGAACACTTTGCATTTGTGTCTGTTGTTGTTGATTTAAAAAACCTTGTAACTGGGCTACCTGCTGTTGCAACGCTTTCACTTGTGGGTCGGAATAATCATCTTCTTCGGTTGAGTCTACTCCGACTTCCGAAATGTCTACTCCATAGTTCTTAGCAAGCCATTGAATAGCTTGTTTAGGATCAGTTTTTAAATAGTTGTGGGCTGACAATAATTGCCTTATAGCACCTACATCATCCATACCTGCTCTTGAGAAATCATCCATATGTGGTTTCATAATTTCGTCAAAGGCTTCTTGTCTCTTTCTGTACTTAGCTAGTGACTGTGTTTTCTTAGTATAATCACCTTCTAAATCCTTATATCTTTTCATAAATAAATGCTGACCTGTAGCATCCATCTTTTCAAATTGTTGTTTAAAATCATTTGGCCAGTGTTGTGGTGGAGCTATCGCTTCCAAAGGCTCATCTTCTGCCTTTTCCTCAACTTCAGTTTCAGCTACTTCTTCATCTGTTTCTTCAGCAGCTTCTTGATGTTCTGGTGGCTCTGGTAATGGCTCAACTTCTTCCTCTGTTTCTGAAATTTCTTGACCTGCCAACACCCTGTTCAATGTCTCACGAACTGTCTCTGATGCTGACTCATTATTAGACTCTGGACTTGTTGGTGCAGAATCTTGAGTGCTTTCTAGCTGTTCTAAATTATCTGTCATTTGAAAATATGATTTTGTTCATTCCCTACTTCAATTAAGTTATGTTTACGCAAGAACTCTTTGTGCTGTGAACGTGATTGAATCCAACCTAAATCTTTCATATTTTGATAAGGCTCAATGTCTCTCATTATGTTTACAGTATGGGCTTTCATTGCTTCTGATTTTTCAACAAGTTTGCCATCAACATGAATATAAGTCTTTTTACTCATCTCATTAACATCCTTGCTGCTTGTTGACGCATTGCTGCATCCATCTTTCGTTGTGGTTTTTTAAGCTGAAAACTGTTGATTGACTCAACAAATTCCTGTCCGAATACCTTAGAAAGAATACCTAATAATGGACTGTCGGCTGCTTCTCTTAGTATTTCCTGTTCTTGTTGGGATAAACTACGAAAATTCTTAGCTGCCATTTGCATATCTATCTGCATTATGAAAAATCTCCTGGATTACCAAACAACCCTAAATTAGCTGCTCGTTGTTGTGGTTGTGTCATGTTCCTAGTTCTAAGAAGATCAACCAATGTGTTTTGTGCATATCCATAAGGCTGATATTGATTACCAATTCCAGAATATAAGTAATAAGGGTTCTGCAAATAGTCAGATGCTAATTCATCTGATAAAATTGGATCAGTTGGATCATCTTGCACAGGATCACTAGGGTTTCTTCTTATTATTTGTGGACTATCGCTTTCATTACCACCTATATCAGTAGGCCCACCATACATTCCCATTGAAGGTGACGTTGCATTAAATCCACCATAACCAGGCACAGAAGAACCTGCACCACTCATATTATTGTTATTGCCAGGCATACCCATACCGATACCAAAACCACTTGTACCTGTTATATTTCCATCTGGGCCGTAAGTTGGTGCAAAGCCCCTATTAAAATTAGTAACTGTATTTTGTGGGCCAATCTTACTAATAGCATTTATTGCATAACTAAGAGGATTTTGAGGATTTTGAAATAAACTACCTCTTTTAGCTTTGTCTCTTGCATCGTCAAGAGAATCGACATCCATGCTGTAATCACTTACATCTTTACCATCTACGTTACCACCGAACCCTGTAATATCACCAGGCCCATATTGATTTGCTTCTATACCAATAGAAGCGATTGCTGCATCTGATAAACCTGCATTTGGGTCAGTTGTAACATTATCAGGAGTTACACTACTGTATAACCCATAATCATCAACCATACTTAAACTTGTATTAGGAGTAGAAAAGTTTTGCCCTGAAGGCATACTAAAGTTGTCCATGTTGCTGAAATTATCTTGATTTGTATTCGTATCATTTGTAGAAGAACTTGTACTTGTACTTGTACTTGTACTTACGCCATCGTCATTTGGCCCAGATGGGTCATCTCCTACAGAACTTGTGTCACCTGATACTGCTGATTGATCTGCAACACTATCATCGATACCCATACCTGCTGAATCGCCCCCACCAGAGCCACCACCACCACCACACATAGCTTTATCCTTTCATCATAAGTTTGTAAGTGCCACCGACATTCTCAAAATCAAACCTCTTTAGAAGCTTGTCTGTTCTGTCCAATAGCACTTGCGTTGAAACACCTATACAGACTTCAGCAACATTCCATTGCTTACCAAAATCTATAAACATTTTTAATAATCTAATTGATGCCATAGTTCCTCTGTTCTCCTGGTCAACAAACCAAACAAAGTCACTTAATATTTTATCATGTCCAAAAAAGTATTCGCTGACCTTACCTGCGATCATACCTTTTAAAACACCATCTTTTTCGGCTACAAAACAACAATAATTCTTGTTGCTTACACACGTTTTAAATAAATTAGCTGCCTTTTTATCTGACCAATCTAAACTAGCAAAAGCACTTTCCTTGTGCATCTGTCTACCTAGCACTAATATTTGGTCGGTATCGTCTAATACACCTTTTCTATATAACATTAGCCAGTTACGATTTTCGCTGCATCTATTTCTAGTTTCTGTTGTTTTAACTGAGCATCATTTTGATATCGTTCTTGATCTAACTTTAATCTTGCAATTTTTACCTGTGCATCAGCTTTAGCCTGTTCTGTTTGGGCTTGTACTTTAGCACTTTCTACTTCTACTAACTTATCAGCAGGATTTGCCTGTGGTTGTGGTTGCTCAATAGATTCAAGGCTTTCTTCCAATTCTCTTGCACCAGGAAATGCCCTAGCAGCAAATAACATCATCATTTTAGCCTGGTCAAAACCTAAAGTGCCAGAACTTACTAATGGCCCTACAGTTTGCAGAAATTGAACCATTGCAGTTAAAAAGTCAGTTCTATTCTTTTGATCCATACTAGCATCAATAGCACTTGATTCATCTGTATCTATAGACACTCTATAACTTCTTAATCTGTCATCTCGCATGACTGCGACCATAGCTGGAGGAACTGCAATCGCAGTCATTCTTTCTAATAAACTAGGTTCTAAATTTTCAACTAATAATTCAGCCTTTAACGTCATTATCTTATCTAAAAATTTTTCAATAGACCTTTGCCTATTTGTAAGTCTCATAGCACCAAATTGACCCTTGATCCTTTGTGCAGTTGCCGTTTCTCGACTAGCTGAAGTACCTCTCATTATATCGGAGATACCAGTAATTTCATAAATGGTGTCAATAACAATCTGTCTTGATTGATATAATGCAGTTATTGCCCTTATAAGATTATCTAATGGGGCTTCTTGCATAACATTTGCCAAGCCACCACCTGCTTGTAACATCGCAAAGTTTTCAACAGGAATAAACTCATTATCATTAGCATCAGCCAATCTTACAAGTTCTTGAAAACTAGCATCATAAACACCTCGTCTTTTTAAGGCTTCTGTTAAAGCTGCAATCCTTTGTGTAATTAAATCTAATTCAAATAACTGATCTTCATAAATAAATATCTCTGGAACAGGTAAAGTCGTATCTGATGTACTAATAGAATATAAAGGCTCTGGCATTGGCCAAAAACCCTCTAGTGAATAAGGATCATCAATATCCTCTAATATCTCATTAAAACTTGTAGCAACAAATATTTGCTTGCCTGATCTCTTATCCCAGATTTCATAAACTTCAGCCATATCTGGCTCTGGGTTATCTTGATAGTCAGACATCTGAGATTGACGATATGTTAAAGGTATCTGCTCACCTTTAGTGCCATAATAATCAATTAAATCTTGCCTTGTAAGTAAATGCCTAAATGCAATCCATTTTACATCTTCCCAACATCTTGCAGGGGCAATAGTTAAATCATCCCAATGAACATACTCACATCTTATAGATTGCTCACCAATATATTCAACTGGCTTACCCTCAATAAACATACCTCTAACATCTTGCTTAACATCTTCTTGCTGAACTTCATTGCCTTCAGGATCAAGCAGTCTTTGTCCAACTTGTACCTCACCCATTTGTCCAGGTGCTACTTCTCCAATGCCAACAATAGGCTCAACTTGCACAGCAATACGTTCTGGCTCACCCTCAACTAATACAGGGTCATATCTCATTCTGATAGCACCACGACCAACAATAAGCATATCTTCAATAGCTTTTTTAACTGCACTATCAAAATCATATACATCTAACTGATACTGCAAAGCTCTTTCCATAACCATAGCAATGGATTTGCCTAGAGGATCATCAGTCTTAAATCGCCTGGTAACTCTTGGTTTAGGTGTTTTAAAATATAAAGCTGACTTTAAAGTATCAACATTAGAATGAAAAATGTTCATCCTAGTTTCACGCTCGAACCGATTTATATTATCATCACGATATCTTTGAACTATACCAGAAGCACGTTCTCGCCAGTTTTCCTCAAATTTACGAGCATTGAGAATCTCATTATTCCAATAAGCAGCTCTGTCAGCCTTTTTAGTAGGCTCTCTGTCATATTTATAATCCAATTAAATTCTCCACGAACTCGGCCTAGATGCTTTATCCAAACCACTCATCATTTCATCAATAGTTGGCTTTCGCCATATATCCTCATCAATCTCTGGGGCTTTTCTAGCATATGGACGACTCATGGCTGCGTAACGAATTTCGTCAGCAGCGTGATCTTCTTCTGTCGTATTAATATCTTCCATTCGGTGCTTATCATGGGTTAAAACTGGTAATGTCCTAATTGTATCAACGCAGTCAGTAAAAAAGTACATCATGGGAACTCCATCATCGCCCATTAACCTTTGCCTAACCTGATCCCAACCAGATACCCTAGAATTATCAGCCCTTCTAAACCTAACACCTAATTTACTTAATCTCTCGCCTATCGATGGCCCACCATCAAATTTCCATATGCTTGGATCGCCAACTCCAAAATCTATTTTTTCGCCACGTTCCCTAGCTCTAATACCTGCTCCAACTTCTTCGGCAGTCATTCTAAGTCCTCTATTCGGCCCTGATGCTCCATACCATTCTCGATATCTAATCAAAGCATTGTCTGGAATAGTCTCATGCCCCTGTGCCACAGTCCACCAACCAACACTAAATGGCGATGCAGAACCCCAATCAAACGATCTAAACCTTGTCCAATCTTTAGGTATTTCAAATGGCCTAATAACGTGTAAATCTCTTTTCCAAATATCGCCAAAGAACGAGCCAACAACTAAATCCCAATCACCCTCCCTTAACGCCCTGCCTAACTCCTCTGGCAAACCACTAAATGAACTAGCATAACTTGGATCAATGTATTTATTGTCAGTCATCTTGGCAGGTATATACATCGACAACCAACCCTTATCCTTTGGATTATTTGGGTCTCGCATCGTATGGTCGTAAAAATAAGTCTCACTAGGAGCAGGATCAATATAAAGGGCTTTTAAAAAGTTATGGCTCTGTCCACCTGGATTAGCCGTCATTACTAATCTTGGCAAAAAACCTTCTTGCTTTGGCTCAAATGATCCTAGTCTCATTCTACTCTTAATATATCCAAGCTGATAAGCCGTCATCTGACCTGCTTCGTCAACTAATGCTATATGTATCTCAGTTCCTTGAATACGATCACAGTCACTATCTCGTTCCAAATACTGAAACTGAATAGAACTGCCATTGTAAAATTCATACCTCTTTCTCGTTTCGTTAAATGTTCCTAACTCTGTCGGCATTTCCTTTTTCAACGGCTGAATATGATTACTATCCAACTCAGGCAGCGACCTACGAAATATAAAAGCATTTAAACCAGGATTCTCTAAGCAGAACCCAATAACATCCCAACGACCAGAATGGCTTTTACCACCACCTGCTGCTCCACCAAACAATATCTGCTTGGCTTTACACTTGTGCAACAATGCCTGTTTGGGTTGTGGGTCGTATTCTAGCTTTATTACTTTCTTTGACATTAAATATTACCTGGTGGCAATATGTCACCTTCAGTACCACCACTTGCACCTTGCATGGCCGTAACTCCTACAGCACCAACTATTCCATATTTAGCCATTATATCTATGATTTTATCATCAAATATAACGTAGTTGTTAGTAGCTTTACCAATGGCTTTGTCTGCCCATTCTTTAGCTTCTTTTTCTGTTTTATATGTTTTGCTTGTTGTTATAGTTCTACCACTACCACCAAGACCTGTTTGTCTATTAGGATCGTCTAAAACAACTTTACCCTTAAAACCATCAGACGTTTTATCTATACTTAAAATTTTCCCACCAAAAGTGTTTCTAGCTGAATTATCTAAATACCTTATGCCTTTGATGCCAGATTTCGTTAGCCATTGTGACGCATTTTTCTTGTTACTTGCACCTAAACCCTCTAAAGCAGTTAAAAAATCACCCCCACTTGCTTTTTTAAAATCTAAGCCTAATTGCGTTGCTATTATTTCTGGATCACCATGTGTTTTTTCTATTTTATCAAGAATTTCTTTTTGCAAACTTAATGGTTTATCATAATCTACTAGATCATCCATGACTGCATTGATTTTAACATCATAAATACGACCTTGCTTTTTTGTTATCTCTGACTTTTTAGGAGATTGATTTATAATAGCTTCATATCTTTTAACTTTATCGGCTGTTATATATGGCTCACCTTTTGCTAAATCAGACTTAAATGTGTTAAGTAGTTTTTTACCACTTGATATGCCTTCATTATAAACTGTTGCTAACATTTTCCATTCTGGTGAACCTCTTTCATATTCATTGCCTTTAAAAGCAAATCTTGATTCAGCAGTCATATCATCAGATAAAGCATTTTTGTAAAACTTAGCTATATCTTTGCTTTCAGTAAAATATAAACCATAACCAAAAGCCTGGTTTCCTTCTCCTGTATCAATCTTGCTCAAGCTAAATTCATCAAAATCTGCACCACTACCATGAAAAGCAAAGATACCATCAGTCTTATCAGTTGGTGGAACTACTTTGGCTACCTCACCTGCATTGTCTAATGACTTAGTGGCTTTTGATCCACTTCTTAATGCTTTACCTAGCTGACTTGTCATTTTCATTGCAGCAGCAGGGGCTAACAATAAAGGCATAAAAGGTGAAGCTGCTAACATTACATCACCACCTGCTCCAACAGTCTGTAGTCCTGCATCTAAATATCTACCCTGATCTATGTTCTCACTAAAAGAAGGTAATGTTTGACCTGGATTAAATGGGTCTGGTGCATATCCTAATACATCCGATACACCTGCTCCTGGTGTGAATCCACTTGCTATTGCTCCTCCTGCATATAAATTAGCACCAGTTCCTTGTTTGTCTCTTGTCTCCATCCTAGACATTAAATTTCTAAAACCCTGACTCTGTGGGGCTGCCATTGCATCACTCGGCTGAAAGAACCTAGAGTTAAATGGATTGTCCTTATTCTCAGACATTAACTTCTGGGCCATCATGTTTCTGGCAAATTTATTGCTCTGCATTTCCATTTGGTTACCTATGGTTGTCGACAACCAGAATGTTGTTATTTTTTTTGTGCAACCAGAAACTGCAACCAGACTGCAACCTGTGGTTTTTTATTTTTTGTGAAAGGGGGGCGTGTGTGTGTATCGCCTTCGCCTTCGGAAATGTTGTGCCTGTGGGTCATGCCATAGGGGGCTATAAATTACAGTAATCGTCGTAAATCGTCTGTGGCTAATCTGTAACCCTTACTCACTAACAGTTTAATCATCTTGGCTCACAGGTTTAGCACCTGTCGTACTAACATCAACTGTCTCTACCTGATTGTCTCTGTGTATGTTTATCTGTACTGCTAAAGCATTGTTTTTGTTATCATTATTGCCGAATATCTCACGCTGAGTACGTTCTAAGTACCAACTATCAGCCTTCCAATCTCCACGATTTCCTGCCTTTTGAATGTTTTGCAGCCTGGAAACAACAGCCACGCTTTCGGCTTCTCGTACCATCCCTGCAAATACTAAATCTTTCTGCACCCATCGATTAAACGTATCAACACTTATCCCACTTGCCTGTGCTGCTATCACTTTAGGATTCCCATCCCTTAGTAACGCTAGGATTGCTTCCCTTGTCTCCACAGTATCTTTATCAAATCTCTGAACGTGTAACGGCTTAGTTACCGAAATGGTTGTCGGTTGTCGTTCTTTCCTATCTTTGGTTGTCGTTTCGGTTGTCGCTTTTATAACTTGCCTAGCTAACTTAACCTTATGCTTAACAATGCCCCATCCCTCTTTACTAGCCCTCTTAGTAATGGATTGCCTTGTTACATCGTAGTCATTTGCAAGTGAGTAAGCTGATTGTCCATTGTTAAACTTAGCTTCTATTTCAGCCCAGTTAATGCCAGGCTTTGATTGATTGTTTCTCATAATAAAAAACTGCCTATCTTAAAGTCTATGTGATCGGTTAGGAAAAAGAACAAATAAACAAGAAGATATGCAGTATATAAAAAATATACCCATATTCTGTCTAGCTTGTCTAGTACATACAAAAAATAAATATTTAATCATTTAGTTCCCTTCTTATTATGAATGAAAGTGTTGCATATAATACAAATAAAACTAGTCCAATCCTTAACATCAAAGGTGTATTTAGCCTTACATCCATTACATTCAACTTCTTTACGTTTAGTCATCTTTAAGCTTTTCAATCAATTCAAATAAAACAACTGTCCACTTCATCTTAGCTGTATCTTTGTTACATCCTAAAAACATAGCAATCTTTCTCCATGAAAACTTAGATGCTCTAGCCCAAATCAATTCCTTTTGATCTTTGTTTAAATATAACAACCACAATAAAGCCTGGTCACATCTATCAATCTGTTCACCAGATGGCTTTGGTCTTGATATTGTGTAATCATTATAACCATAAGACTGATTAGGATCATTAGGATAATCTGGCCAATGAACCATCTTTTGCTTTCTAATGACAGGTGGCATCCTGTTAAGTACATCAACCATTTCCTCAAACCTATCAGCTAGTTCTACAGCACTATATTCAGCCATTAAGTTACTCCAAACAATGAAAGATATTTAGGTGGACAATGATGTTTAAACTCTGGATCATCAGGCTTTGGACAGTTAGCAAATATCCAGTTACCTTTACCCATATCATAAGCTTTAGCTCTAGCTTCCCATCTTGATCGAACTGGATCGACTGTGGCAGCTACTTTATTTTCTTTTGTTATGTTGTTAAATATCTGAAATAGATAAGCTCTAACATTACCTTTAGGTGCTTGTTGCAATCCTCTAGCTAATACATTTAGAACTAACCTGTCTTTTTCTTCTGGAATTTTATAACCTGCTTTACGAGCCATTACTAATAACTGACCAATAATTTTCTCACCATCTGTGTAGTTAGTATAACCTGCTAATACATTCTTGTAATACTGCCATTCATTAATATCATTTGGAGCAGTTTTTGGCTGCTCGCCATTAGTACTTTCTTTACTTAGTAACTTTAAGTACTTAGTAGTGTGCTGATTTGCCGTATACGGCTCAGCCGTATCCGATAAACCAGGAAATGGTGAATCATAGACATAGTATGAAAAACTGGAGTACTTTCCATCGGTTCGGTGTTCTTCTCTGACAATATATTGTCTTTTAACTAATTGGTTTATGACCCTATAAGTTTTATCCCTGCCAAAATTAAACCTATTTTGTATGTTAGTTGGCTTAACTATCCAATTACTCGGCTTTGACAACAAGTAAACCATAACTGCCAGGCAATCAGCATCAAGACCAACATCATTGAGCATATTGTTAGGCACAACACTATAGTTCTCTTTTAAGGTTGATTTGTTAATAAACTGTTCAGTCAAAGTATCTCTCTAGCCAAATAACAGAATGTTGGGAAATCCAGGTCAGTTACATATCGCTTGTCATAGTCTTTTTTCAGCTTAATAAAATCTATTGGAACTCTTACTCTTATTGGCAATCGATCAAACTTATAGACCAAGATAGGAATTTTCCTAACGGCTTCAGATGCAGTAATTACCTGATCCCACCACTCTTTTTTAGGCAAATATCCTGAAGCATAACGCTTACATTCAATGCAAAAAGGCCAACTAGGATCACTACTAATTAGATCGCCATGATCTGCTGTCCTGGTCTGTTCTAAGTCTCTATAAAGCTTAATACCTAGTTCATCATCTATAAGATTAGCCACTTGCAATTCAAATCTAAGACCTTTGTTCCTAGAGTTAGTCATAGCTGATTCCATCAGTAGGCAAAACTGTAGCTACTCTATTAATTCTGCCAAAATGTTCTTCTTTTAAAGCTCTGGGATCATCCTTAAATATAAATTCTTTTGGATCATGTTCTCTAACTACTGATATTTCAGTTTCTAAATCTTTTCTATTAATTCTAGCTGCTCTATTTTTACAAGCTTTACAAACTGAAAGTGGATATCTTTTTCCATAAGAATTAATACGAAAAGTAAATTTATCTGTCTCAAAAGTTTCTAAACAAGCTTTACATTTTTTTAACAGCATTTTGTCCTCCAATCAGCCTTGATAATTTAGGATGTCTAAGAACCATTTTTTCTATCGTTGCGAGGTTTGGCGTTTGTTTATTATTCTTCCATCTCCACAACGTAGAATAGTTAACTACTCCATGCAGTTGTTGCGATGCTTTGTAAATACCACCGAATGTGTACTCTAGTGCATTTATAATTAGTTTATTAGTTTCATTTGACATAACTTATTAATAATGCATAACTATGCTTATTCGCAATTGGTACGTTTTAAGTACATTGATATATGGAGGAAATGTTGGTATTAATAGATATGGAAAAAGAGCAGCTCAAGTCAGCGTTAAAAATTTTAGCTAAACATCAAGGTATGAGCCTTAGTGATTTAGCAACACAAGCAGGTATAGCCCCTAGCACTATTACTGGGTTTATGAATGATGTGCCTGGTCGTGGCCATTATGGTCTTAGTGCTAGGACACAAAGTAAACTTGCTGAAGAATATTCTGAATTTAAAGAATTAATAGACAAGCCACCTGTATTAGAACAATCAGTACAAGTGCCTGTCATTGGTGTTTGGGGGGCTGACTATAGAGTAACAGGACTAGAGTTAGGTATGAGTAACAACTTTTTATCTGAATATTCAGTCAATATACATTTATATTCATCAGTTTTAAGGACAGAAGTATTTTTTGTAAAAAACTTTTCTGATAAAATGAATAGAAATTTAATAAGAGAACTTAGATATTATCTTTTTAAAAACACTTACGATGAGGATATTGATTTAATATTAGGCAAACAAGCCTATGCTTCATGTGATGGTGGTACTTATATAGGTTTTTTAGGCCAAAAAGGTTCAAATATTATTTTATATAATTTTTTCGGTGAGCAAATAAAATCAGCAGGAAATGTAAAGCAAGCATCAGTTATTGAGTGGACAAGACAAATCTAAAACCATTACCAAAATAGTAATTTTAGCCATGATATTCAGTTATTATGGCTTTTTTATGCACAAATGCAAATTCATAAGTTATCATAATATTTATTCTTGACACTAAGCATATTCGCATATTATAAAATAAATATGACTAATATAAACACAAATAATGATCTTATAGATATGTGGTTTCCATCACGAATCGACACAGAAAACTGTCCTCTTGATTATTTTGTTATCAAATATGTTCATGGCCTAGAACAAGATAAAATGCCACCACCTAATGCTAAAATGCGATCAGGTAGTACAGTTGAATCTTGTTTTGTTGATATCATGTCAGGTCGAGGAGAAAATGAATCCAGGCAACATTGGCAACACGTTTTAGAGCAACACTTCCCTATTCACGATAAAGATGAACACCAGAAGAATGTGTGTATAGGTCAGTTTCAAGATGTTGTAACTAATCTATTAGCTGCCTTTAGAGAAATACAAAAAGAGCCGACAGAGTTTCAAGAATTAGTTAAAGGTGAAGGCAAAGGCATTGATGTTCCTATGGGTGGATTTGTTGATGTAACGGCCAAAGATTCTATCATAGAGATTAAAACTCAATGGTCTACTGCTACTGGTCTATTCAACAAAGATGGCTCACTAAGGCTTAGAAAGCCTAGTAAGACAGAAACACCACAGAAATCACACTTACGCCAGGTTGCCACTTATTCTAATGCAGCAGAAAAACCACCGATATTGATTGTGGCTAACGCTTTTGAATACACAGTATTTGATGACATGAATACAGAGTTTTTGCGTAAAAAAGAACTTAAACACGCTTTTGAAACAATGAGATTATCAGCTAGGGCAAGACAAAACCTTCTAAAAATATCTGACGATCCTAAAGTGTTAGCCAACTTTGTACCACTTAATCTTATGCACTTTGTATGGAAAGAATTAGATGAAGAAGTTTTACGAGAAATTATGGAAATATGGGGAGTCGAAACATGAAAAATATATGGTTATGGATAAGTGAATTGTTTGGATGTTTAGCTTTGTTTGGCACATTTTACGTCTTTTATATACTTATGTGGGCTATTTTTCCAGAGGGTTCTTAAATGATTTATAACAACAAAAGGATGGCATCATGCAACAATTAGGAAATATTATTACACCAAAAAAATTAACACCACCTAATGTTACTACAGTTGAAAAAGCTTCTGCTGATACTGCAACTAATGTAGGTCAAAACATTGCTGAAGCATTGATTGCCTTTCATAAAACTAAACCCTTTGCCATAGAAAAGAGTGAAAATACTTTTTTCCAAAAAAAGAATAAAAACTCTACTTACACTTCTTTGGAAGAAGCGATTACGATATGCAGAAAAGCAGTAGATTTTAATTTAACATTTACCCAGAATATTAATTTTGAAGATAAAGAATATTTTGTATCAACAATAATCCTTCATAGTTCAGGTGAAACTTTATCAGATAGAACTCCAATTAAATGTAAAGACTTAAATGACCCACATAAATTCTATGGCAGCGTTTCGTATGCTCGTAGGTATTCTTTACTAAGTAGTTTTTCGATTCCAACAGCAGATAATGATGGTGTTTCTGCGATGGGATGGGATCAGCCAGATGATGATGGTGAGCCACCTAATGACCCTATAGTAGAAGCGATAAAAAATGCTCAATCTATCAAACAATTAAATCAGATATATAAAAGTAATCAACCTTTGACTGTTAAAAATTTAGAAATAATAAAAGCTAAAAGAGGAGAATTAGAAAAATGAATACTTGTACCTTTGTAGGTAGGATTCCAAGAGATGCAGAGCTAAAAGATGTTGGGGCGAATAAAGTCTCTAACTTTTCTATAGGTTCTGATGTTGGCTTTGGAGAAAAGAAAAAAACTATGTGGATTGAGTGTGGAATGTGGGGAAAACGTGGTGAAGCCTTAAATGATAGTCTCAAAAAAGGTCAGCAAGTTATATTAGTTGGTGAGTTAACAACCAGAGAATATGAAAAGGATGGACAGACTAAAACATCTCTATCTTTAAATGTTCAAAGTTTAGCTTTTGGAGCTGCACCTAAAGATTCTGAAAATCAAACTATGACTAATTCAACTACAATAACTGACAATGACTTAGATGACGAAATACCATTTTAAGTGACGATTGATAAAGAAAACAAGGTCTATGTAATACCTGTTAAAAATGCAATCAAGGTTTGTATAGACAAAACAACATATGTAATTCCTATGTCAAAGAATGATTTAGCATATTTTGGATGGGAAATAATGAAGGTTTGGAGAGAAAGTGATGACACCATTAGGTCTGAAGATTTTAAAATTTACAAAAAGTTACATAAAGAAGAATGAACTGCCCCCAACATATAATGAAATAATGGAAGCAGTTAAATCTAAATCACGAAATGGCATTTCTTACGCAGTTGATCGCTTGGAAGAAGATCAGTTAATTAAAAGAATACCTGGTCGAACTAGAAATATTTGGCCTGTTTAACTATATAGGCTTGCTTCTATTACATCACCAATATCATCGTCATCAGCAGTAATTAAATGACCATATATTTCCATTGTGGTAGCCAAATTTTTATGTCCTAATTGTTTAGGAATCCATTTAAAAGACTTTTTTTCTTGCATGGCAACTTCAATAATAACTGATGCGTAATAGTGCCTTAAACAATGTACTCCACCCTTCCAATCTTGCTCTTTACCTATAATTTTAAGAGCTTTTTTTAACCCACCTTTAACAAGGCCATGATTAGAACGAGGTAAGTTTGCTTTCATTTTACTTGGGAACAACCAACTATTAGATTTCATACCTTTAATATAACTCTTAATTCTTTCTACTGCCTTTAAACCTAAGTAAACAAATCGTTCTTGTTCCCCATTTTTTAATTCATTATATCTTATGCCATAAAGAGTTTGAACTCTTGTAATTTTGACAAAAGGTTTCGGTGAATTAAAATAAAAATCACTTATTTTTAATGGACTAACCTCAGATGATCTTAAACCTAAACTACATAAATTAGTATATAACGCATTATCAGGATTACAATAATCATCAACTGCTTTTAACACTTCATTAACTAATGCTTTGTCTGGACACCAAACTTGTTTTTTTGGTCTGCTGACTCTAGCTCTTTTGCTTTCGCATGGATTTACAACAAATTCTCTCCTATTTTCATTGTATACATAAGTTATAGCTGTTTTGAATAAATTATATATATGAATAACAGTTGTAGGTGAAAGATTGTGCTTTGCTTTTTTTAATGCTTTAAGTATTTTTTCCATTAAATGATCGTTTAAATCAACAATTTTATAGTTAATTAAAGGCTTATCATCAACCATAAAAGGTGAATGTTCATCATCTAAATGGTTTTTAATATAACCTTTATAATTTGCATAGCTAGTTGGTGATACATTGTTTTTAGCATAAGGCAAAAAGCACTCAAAAGCATCCTTAACAGTTAATTTACTGACAGGTATGATGCTAGTAATAGAGCCATTATCTTTAATTTTTTGTATGATAATTTCTTTTGTTTTACCTGTATATCTTTTGCCATTAACAGTTGTATATAAACTTTTATTTTTTTTATCTTCTCTAAATTTAACTGACATTATCTTGCTCCCCTTAAAATACATTTGGATATAAATTCAGCTACTAATTCTTGGTTGCTAGACATTTCATCTAGCATTTGCTCCTTAGTAAATAGAACTGCCTGACACATATGATCGAATACAATCTGACCAATAATTGTGTTATATATATAGTTAAAATCTTGTTTAAGCATTATAATGCTCCCC
>ERZ887830.293-NODE-293-length-32291-cov-6.633422_pt1 | contig 32291 bp, 23 predicted proteins | sample MGYA00521101_ERZ887830 | MGnify/ENA primary metagenome ERZ887830 (study PRJEB32303, sample SAMEA104408592) | aquatic metagenome | biome: Marine water; feature: Pelagic; material: water | place: Baltic Sea | collected 2014-06-05T16:38:00 | depth 1,762 m ... | reverse complement strand
GGAAAAACCACCCGAAAAAAAACGGAAAAAACCACGGGAAAAACCACGGGACAAGCCAGATAAAATATTCGTTTTAGTAGATAGCTGTTTATTCATTTGCACTTTGGAAGATAAATTTTCCTAGCAAATCTGTAAGACTTGTTGCGTCAATCGTATCATAAATTATGTCCCCTGCCTGCAACATCGATTCTTCCGCCCCAGGGGATAGTTCTAGGACATATCCACCCAATAGAGATTTTGCAACAATCCGAGCACCTGTATCAGATGGCAATTGAATATCAGGGGTAATCCGAAATGAAAGTCTTGCTACATAGGTTATTTTATCAATCTCATAGGATGTGACCTGACCAATTTTGATGCCTGCTAAGAAAACATCGTCGCCAACAGAAAGTCCAGATACATCACCAAATTCTGCTTTTAATTCCATTCCATCTGATGGCGTTAAATTAGCAGAATTATAAACAGTGAATGCGAAAATAATAGCGCCAATAATTATCACTGCACCAAGCAAAGTTTCTAATGTGTTCTGACGCATTTATCTACCAGCCTTTAAAACAAATAGTGGAATATTGCACTTATTAACACCATCCAGCCATATTATAGCTTTTAAGAAATGGGGGTCCAAGGCTCATAGTCACCAGATGCCTTTGCACGCTGGCCTCCTTTTAATATATGTCCTTTCGGACGATAGGCATGTTTAGTACCTGTTAAATTTGGCAAATGAGCTTCTTGCCATTCATGTTTCTCATACCCCCCTTTAGGCGGCGTGTCTTGTTGTGTATGATGCAGCCATCCATGCCAGTCTGCTGGCACCTTAGAAGCTTCAACAGTGCCTTTAAATAACACAAATCTTTTCGGACGAAGCTGATGTTTTGCCTTAGCTTTTTCATAATATCTATTGCCGAACTCGTCCTCCCCGATGAATTTCGAGGTGCAGGAGATAATCAATCTTGAAATAAAATGCATCTGTTATTTTCCAATCAATAGCAGTATCAAACGCTAAGCACTATTCTAGCAAAAAAAATTGGTTATTAAAATATTTTGTTTCAAATAGTGGTTATTAGATTAAATAAATTTAGATTAAATTAATAAATAAAAAATATAATTAGCTGATTATACGCAAATATTGTTATGGGAACAAATAGTATCAATTGAATAAATACAATGCATTGGAAAAAACAAATAAAAAAAATTAGATCTTCACAAAAAAAGTTAAATATCAAACTTGATCTAAACCACAACATCAGGTAATTTTGGAAACCACCAATACTATATGTGGTAAAACACCTCCATTTTACAAATAAAGAACACATTTGATTCACCAAATTGTACCAATATGAATCACTAAAAAAAGGAATGACTATCATGCGTTTTGAACGGCTGTTGACTAAGGCAAATGAAGATATTTATGCAAACATACCATTTCGGACAGCAACCAGTGAAATACGCAACCCAGATGGCACTGTGGTTTTTTTCGCAGCCGACATAGAAGTGCCAGAACAATATAGTCAAGTAGCAACAGACATCATTGCCCAGAAATATTTTCGTAAAGCAGGTGTTCCAGCGCGGCTAAAAACAATTGAAGAAAATAATGTGCCTTCTTGGTTGTGGCGGTCGCAACCAGACACACAAGCATTAAATTTACTTCCAGAGGATGAAAGATATACAGGAGAGACGTCTGCAAAGCAGGTTTTTAATCGTCTTGCCGGCACTTGGACTTATTGGGGTTGGAAAGGTGGCTATTTCAGTAGTGAGGCAGATGCTGAAATTTATTACCAAGAAATGACTGTAATGCTAGCGCGCCAGATGGCAGCGCCAAATTCGCCTCAATGGTTTAATACTGGTCTGCATTGGGCTTATGGCATTGATGGTCCAAGCCAAGGACATTTCTATGTAGATTTTGAAACAGGTAAAATGGTGCGCTCTAAATCATCTTATGAGCACCCACAACCACATGCGTGTTTTATTCAGTCGGTTAATGACGACTTAGTAAATGAAGGTGGTATTATGGATTTGTGGGTGCGCGAAGCGCGTCTATTCAAATATGGTTCTGGTACAGGCTCTAACTTCTCGAAATTGCGCGGCATAGGCGAAAACCTTTCTGGAGGCGGCAGATCATCAGGCTTAATGAGTTTTCTCAAAATTGGTGACCGTGCTGCTGGCGCCATTAAGTCAGGAGGAACAACCAGAAGAGCTGCCAAGATGGTTACTGTTGATATCGACCATCCAGATATTGAAGAATATATCGACTGGAAGGTGGTTGAAGAACAAAAAGTTGCTGCACTTGTGACAGGATCAAAAATAGCGAGCAAGCATATGAGCGCAGTTATGAAGGCTTGCGTTGAAGCAACTGACTTGGATGATACACAACGCTATGATCCAAAACAAAATCTACCCCTTAAGAAAGCAATCATAGAAGCACGCAAAGTCATGCTTCCCGAAAATTATGTACAGCGAGTGATACAATTTGCCCAGCAAGGTTTTACAGAAATTGAATTTAAGACATATGATACAGATTGGGATAGCGAGGCTTATCTTACAGTTGCTGGACAAAATTCAAATAACTCTGTTCGGGTATCAAATGATTTTTTAAAGGCAGTGGAAGAAAAAGGGCAATGGTCTCTTATTGGACGTACAAATGGCAAGGTAATTAAGCAAGTAAATGCAGCAGAGTTATGGGATAAAATAGCCTATGCAGCATGGGCTTGTGCCGACCCTGGTCTTCAGTATGACACCACAATTAATGAATGGCATACCTGCCCACAAGGAGGCAGAATCAACGCTTCTAACCCATGCTCAGAATATATGTTCATAGATGACACAGCCTGTAACCTTGCATCTCTAAACCTGATGCAATTCAGACATGAAGATGGCAGTTTTGATATTGAAACCTTCGAACATGCAACTAGAATTTGGACACTGACATTAGAAATATCAGTTACAATGGCGCAATTCCCATCTAAGGAAATTGCCCAGGGGTCTTATGATTACAGAACACTTGGTCTTGGTTTTGCAAATATTGGCGGTATGTTGATGGCTGCTGGTTTTTCCTATGATAGTGACGAGGCCCGCGCCTTATGTGGCGCAATCTCCGCTGTAATGACTGGCAGGTCTTATGCAACCTCTGCAGAAATTGCAAGCGAGTTAGGCACATTCCCGAAATATAAAGCCAACGCAAAATCTATGATTCAGGTAATGGAAAATCATAAGAATGCAGCTCTTGGCAAATCAGATGGATATAGCGGGTTGAGTGTACTTCCTGTACCTCTTGCTATCAAAGATTGCCCAGATCAGAAATTAATAACAGCAGCCGCAACCGCGTGGCAAGATGCGGTGCGACTTGGCAAACAACATGGCTATCGTAATGCACAAGCAACAGTTATTGCGCCAACAGGTACCATAGGTCTAGTTATGGATTGTGATACAACAGGTATCGAGCCAGATTTTGCTATTGTTAAATTTAAAAAACTTGCTGGAGGCGGATATTTTAAGATTATCAATCGGGTTGTGCCAGAAGCACTATCACGCCTTGGATATAGTCAAAAGCAAATACAAGATGTTATCCAATATGCTGTTGGGCATGGGAGTCTAAAAGAGTGTCAGGCAATCTCCATATCTGCTCTTAAAGATAAAGGATTTACAGATGCCATTTTAGAGAAATTAGAAGCAAGCCTTGAAAATGCATTCGATATTAAATTTGCCTTTAATCATTATGCACTTGGTCTTGAATTCTGCAAAAACACCCTTGGCTTCACAGACGCACAATTAAATGATTTTTCATTCAATATGCTTGATGCGCTTGGGTTTAGCAAAGAAGAGATAGATGCAGCAAATATCCATATTTGTGGTGCAATGACGGTTGAAGGAGCGCCGCATTTGAAAAAGCAACATCTCCCAATTTTTGACTGTGCAAATGTCTGTGGTAGAATTGGTGAGAGATATCTGTCTGTAGAAAGCCATATTACAATGATGGCAGCTGCACAGCCCTTTATATCTGGTGCTATTTCAAAAACTATTAATATGCCAAATAATGCATCTGTGGAAGAATGTGGAAAAGCCTATATGCAGTCTTGGCGTCTAGGTCTAAAAGCAAATGCGCTATATCGTGACGGCTCAAAACTTAGCCAGCCTCTATCATCCTCTCTGATTGATGAAGATGATTTAGAAGAAGAATATGCAGCTCCAGCTCCGCAAATTGTAGAAAAAATTGTTGAGCGTGTAATGCATATGCAAGAACGCGAAAAATTACCTCAAAGACGTAAAGGATATACCCAAAAAGCGTCTGTTGGTGGTCACAAAGTTTATCTGCGCACTGGTGAGTATCAAGATGGCAGGCTTGGAGAGATTTTTATTGATATGCACAAAGAAGGCGCTGCCTTCCGCTCATTAATGAATAATTTTGCTATCGCAGTATCTATTGGTCTTCAATATGGCGTTCCACTCGAAGAATTTGTTGAGGCATTTACCTTCACAAGATTTGAGCCACAAGGCATTGTTACAGGAAATGACGCTATAAAAATGTCAACTTCCATTCTTGACTATACTTTCAGAGAGCTTGCCATTTCCTATTTGGACAGACATGATCTTGGCCATGTAAGCAAGGATGATTTGGATGTGGATACAATGGGCGGCGGTGAAGCACAATCCGAGCTTGTAGATAGAATTACCAGCCGTGGTTTCATCCGAAAACAGGGGCTAACTGTATACTCAAATAAAAATCAAGCAGCAACAGCATTAGCACAAGAACCTGTCACAACAACAAGCTATCTTGCTCCTGCTCCAGAGGCAAATTCTGTAATCGAAACGCAAACTGCTAGGGTGACTAAAATGACTCCTAGCAATACCGAAATGGTTAAGCAGGCAAAAATGCAAGGTTATGAAGGTGAATCGTGCCCAGAATGTCAGAATTTTACACTCGTGCGCAATGGCACCTGCCTTAAATGTAATACTTGTGGTTCTACAACTGGCTGTAGCTAATATACTACGTAGTAATATCGAACATTATACCTAAATTGGGTGTAATGTTCGTTAGCAAAAATACGTGTGATAATATAAAAGACAAACTGCTCCATAGATTTTAACTCTTTCTTCGGATAGCTGTTATATGATATCGCAATTCGTATTTTATATCAGTATCAAAGGAGCTTAAAGATGAATTCAGATATCCAATCCAAGCTAGACCAACTTGGGATCACTCTCGATAGTCCAGCAGCAGCTGCAGCTGGTAATTATGTTCCAGTGCTTGTTGTTGGCGATATGGTATATGTCTCAGGGCAATTACCAATGTCAAATGGCGCTATAGAGCTAACTGGCCGTGTTGGTGATACGGTGAGCATTGAAGATGCCGCCAAACAAGCAGAGCTATGCGCTATAGCTATCTTACGACAAGTAGCCACCGTTAGTGACAATTTGAAAAACGTGGCACAAGTTATAAAATTGGGTGGGTTTGTAACATCAACGCCAGATTTTACAGCACAACCAAAAGTTATTGATGGCGCATCAAAAGTAATGTTAGCGTTATTTGGGGATGAAGGTAAACATACAAGATTTGCAGTTGGGGTTAGTGCCTTACCGCTTGGTGCTGTTGTAGAAATAGATGCAATTTTTCAGCTTAAATCATAATTAATTTGCGCACATTCAAATAGCAAGAATATCTGAGCCTTACCTAAGATAGTTTTTATGGATAATAAATCACAAGATTCAGTTTTCACGCTACATACGCTGGCATCTATTAACGATATTCCTGCTTCTGAATGGGATAAACTAAACCCTAGTAATCATCCATTTGTTTTGCATGGCTTTCTTGCCTCGCTTGAAAATAGCGGCTGTGTTGGTCATGAGACTGGCTGGGATATCCTACATCTTTGTGTATATGATGAGAGCGGTGCGTTACGCGCTGCTATGCCACATTATCTAAAATATCATTCTTACGGGGAGTATATTTTTGATCATAGCTGGGCCAACGCTTATGAGCGTTCTGGACAAACATATTACCCAAAATCACTTGCAGCAGTGCCTTTCACTCCTGTACCTGGTCCACGCCTATTAGCTAAACAAGATGATATATCGGCAAAACGCGCATTACTGGCTGGCATGCAAGCAATTATAGAAAATAATCAGCTATCATCTGCCCATGTTAATTTCATCGATTTATCTGATTTATCTATTGCCCAAGAAGATGGCTGGCTTATTCGTGAAGGGCTTCAATTCCACTGGCATAATCAAGATTATGATGATTTTGACGGATTTTTAGAAAACTTAACCTCTCGAAAACGTAAAAATATTCGAAAAGAACGTGCCAGCATAAAAAATTCGGGCATTCGTTTTGAACATATAACAGCAGACCTTATCAATCCTCACCATTGGGACATATTCTATCAATGCTATCTGAAAACAATTGAGAAAAAATGGGGTGGTGCATATTTAACACGAGCCTTTTTTGATTCACTATCAGAAACATTAGCAGATAAAATACTTCTGATATTTGCCTATCAAGAGGACACCCCTATCGCAGGCGCCTTAAATTTTATAGGGTCGGATTCTTTGTTTGGCAGAAACTGGGGCGGCTTATATGATGTACCTTTCCTGCATTTTGAAACTTGCTATTATCAAGCAATCGAATTTGCGATTAGACATAAACTAAAACGGGTAGAAGCTGGGGCGCAAGGCGTGCATAAAGTTCCACGCGGCTATTTACCTGTAAAAACCTATTCAGCTCATAAAATTCTTAATCCACAATTTGAAGAAGCTATTTTGCAGTTTCTTAAACAGGAAGTCATACAAAATGAAAAAGAGGCCCAATATATTAATCAGACCTCTCCTTATAAATAGATATTTTTGAAAATAAATTATACTTTTTCTGTCTTCTTTTTCTGTGTATTCGAAGTATCTGCTGGTGTTGTTTTAAGCTCAAGTTTGTTGTTTTTAACACTAACAAACACTTCACCACCAGATACCAAATCACCAAACAAAAGATGGTCTGCTAATGGTTTTTTGATATGTTCCTGGATTAATCTGCTAAGAGGCCTTGCCCCATAAGCACTATCATATCCTCTCTGTGCTAGCCATTCGCGTGCCTGCTCATCAAGTTGAATTTCAACCTGTCTTTCTGCCAATTGAGCTTCTAATTGAAAAACAAATTTATCTACAACAAGTCGGATTGTATCACTATCTAGCGCAGAAAACGCAACAACTGAATCCAACCGATTTCTAAATTCAGGTGAGAATGTCTTCTCTATTGCTTCTGAATCTGCATCTGTGCGATTGCCCCTTCCAAACCCAATGGCTTGTTTTGATAATTCAGATGCACCAGCATTAGTTGTCATTATTAAAATAACATTCCTGAAATCAACTTTTTTGCCGTTTGAATCTGTTAACGTGCCATGATCCATTACCTGCAACAACAGATTGAATAAATCTGGGTGGGCTTTTTCAATTTCATCAAGCAACAAAACTGCATGAGGTGTTTGATCAATAGCATCTGTTAATAATCCGCCTTGATCAAACCCTACATAGCCAGGAGGCGCACCAATCAGCCTTGATACAGTATGACGCTCCATATATTCTGACATATCAAATCGGATTAACTTAACCCCTAATGTTTCTGATAATTGTCTTGCTGCCTCTGTTTTTCCTACACCAGTAGGTCCTGAAAAAAGATAATTGCCAATTGGCTTACCAGCCTCACGTAGACCTGCACGTGAAAGTTTAATAGCTGATGCCAGCGCATTAATTGCTGTATCCTGACCATACACCATTCGCTTTAAATCTGTTTCCAGAGAAGCCAATACTGCCTTATCGTCTCTACTTACATGTTTAGAAGGAATGCGTGCCATTGACGCAATCGTTGACTCTATTTCCTTCTGCCCAATTTGTTGACGTCTTCTTGATGGCGGCAGTAAATTTTGAGAAGCTGCTGCCTCATCAATCACGTCGATAGCCTTATCTGGTAGTTTACGGTCGTGAATATAGCGTGCAGATAAATCAACTGCTGTTTTAATAGCTGCTTGCGTAAATTTAACCCCATGATGAGCTTCATAACGAGATTTGAGCCCTGCCAATATCTTAATTGTATCAGGGATAGAAGGCTCATTAACATCGATTTTCTGGAACCTGCGAGCCAAAGCACGGTCTTTTTCAAAATAGCTTCGATATTCTTTATAGGTAGTTGACCCTATGCAGCGTAAAACGCCTTTTTGCAAAGCTGGCTTTAACAGATTAGAGGCATCCATTGCCCCACCTGAAGTTGCCCCTGCGCCAATGATTGTATGAATTTCATCTATAAATAAAATTGCTTGCTCATCTTCTTCTATCTGCTTTATTACAGCTTTCAAACGCTCTTCAAAATCGCCCCTATATCTAGTTCCTGCCAATAACGAGCCCATATCAAGAGAATAAATCACCGCTGATTTTAAAACTTCAGGAACATTTCCATCTACAATACGTTGTGCAAGACCTTCAGCAATTGCTGTCTTTCCAACACCAGGATCGCCAACATAAAGCGGGTTATTTTTTGTTCTTCTACATAAAATTTGAATTGTTCTATCTACTTCGGCACTTCTGCCAATAAGAGGATCTATCTTACCCTCAACAGCTTTAACAATTAAATCTACCGCATATTGAGACAACGCATCTTTGCCAGCCTTGCTTTCAGGACCATCCAACTCATCGTCATTTGTCTCACTGCCTTCCGCTGGTGTGCCACCATTACCATGGCTTATAAAACTAATCGCATCCAGACGTGACATTTCAAGCGAAGTTAAAAACCACACCGCATGTGATTCCCTTTCTGAATACATGGCAATTAAAACATTTGCACCTGTTGCAGAACCTCTGCCTGATGATTGCGTGTGGATTATTGCACGCTGTATGACCCGGCTGAAAGAAGCCGTAGGCTGAACTTCAATTTCATCTGCCTGAGCAACTAGCTCGTCCATTTCATCATCAATATAGGATTCCAGCATTTCTCTTAGTCTGGATATATCTAAATTGCACCCTTGCATGACATTTAAGGCATCTTTGTCTTCTAGCATGGCGAGCAGAAGATGTTCCAGAGTAGCAAATTCATGATGTCGCTCTCCTGCGATAGACAGCGAACGGCGTAAGGTTTCTTCTAGTTCTTGGGAAAGCACTGTGTATTACTCCTTTTCCATCTGCAATTGCAGTGGATGTTCATTTTGTCTTGCAAATGTCATTACCTGATTTATTTTTGCCTCAGCGACTTCGTAGGTATAAATACCACACACACCAACGCCTTTTTGATGCACATGCAACATAATTTTCTGTGCAGATTGGGTATTATGACCAAAAAAGCGTTGTAAGATAAGAACTACAAATTCCATCGGAGTGTAATCATCATTTAACATAATAACGCGATATAAGGATGGTTTTTTTGTCTTTGTGCGCTTGTCCAGCGCCAAATCACCTTCACTATTATTTGGTTTATTGTTATCTGCACTCATCTGTTCAATATCTCCATCACCTATAAATAGATATTGGCATTTTTTTTGTTAAGAAAAGGGGGTGCCTTATATTTTTTATTAGCTCTTACCACTCAATGATATATCATAGAATTATTGATTTATAATCTTTATTGTGATTCATTGGTACCAAAAATGTAATTCTTCTCATCCTAAAGAGTCTATTTATAGAAATGTATGATTGTCTGATGATAGGAAGGGGTTGATGGCAGAAAATAAGATTCAGAACACATTTGTTGCTAATGCGAGTAATATAATTTTGTGTGTTGCTTTAAGAGCAGAAAAAAAAATATTGAAATTTATTATTACCCTTTGCTTATATGTTGGCATTTGTTCAACATTGATTTTAGGAAATGTATCTAGCGTACACGCAAATGCAAAATATGCCTCTTTCGTTATGGAAGAATTATCGGGACGTGTGTTATATGCAAGAAATGCGGACAAACTGCTCTACCCTGCTTCTTTAACCAAAGTAATGACTTTATATCTTCTCTTCGAAGAATTACAGAGTAAGAATTTAACCTTAACCTCAAAAATTTCTATTTCCTCTCTTGCTGCTAGCAGAAGCCCATCTAAGCTTTATCTAAAACCAGGCGAGCGTATTTCTGTTGAAGATGCAATCCTTGCATTAGTAACCAAATCTGCAAATGACGTTGCTACTGCTGTCTCAGAAAAACTATCTGGTTCAGAGCGTGAATTTGCCAAACGCATGACCCGAAAAGCAAAAGCTCTTGGAATGTCACGTACCACATTTAAAAATGCATCTGGATTGCCAAATAGGGCGCAGAAAAGTACAGCTCGGGATATTGCAAAGCTTGGAATTGCCATTCGAAAAGACTTTCCTGAATATTATCACTATTTTAGCAACAAATCATTCAGATATAAAGGTCAGGCTTATAAAAACCATAATCGATTATTAAGTGCTTTTGACGGTACTGACGGCATTAAAACTGGTTATATAGGTGCCTCTGGCTTTAACTTATTAGCTTCAGCTGAACGTAATGGGGTGCGTCTTGTAGGCGTTGTCTTTGGCGGCAAAACAAGCAAAAGTCGTGATCTTCATATGATTAATTTATTAACCAACCAATTTAAAAGGGTAAAACCTATAAGAGTTGCTTCTATGCCAATTGCAACACCTCTGCCAAGACCAGATACCCCTCCTATGCAAACTAATCTTGCTGCAGGTGACACTATAATTGCCAAACCAAAAATTATTATTCGCTCTCTACCATCCCTGCCAATAGAACGTCCAGCAGAACGTTATATTTCTGCAAATGATAGCTGGTCTATCCAAGTAGGTAGTTTTTCAAGAAAAATAAGCGCTCATAAAGCTGCTATAAATGCGAGGCGTTCTGCTACTTCTATTCTTGCCATGATTCCAGCAGAAGTAAGCTTAGTTATGCGTGGTGAGTTACCCTTATGGCGGGTAAGATTTGATGGTCTTGACGAGGTAAGTGCCCGTGCTGCTTGTCTTGAATTATATCAATCTGGTAATGCGTGCTTTGCTTTGCCAGAAACAATTGCCAGCGCCAATTCGTTATAAAATACTCTCTTATTAGTGAAAATCTCTGCTTTTTAATGATGGTGTTTTTAACTCTGATGTTTTTAAATAATGCAAATACGCATCACAATTAACAAGTTTATCTGCAATAAGATGAATAATTTTGCCCTGCTTCTGAACTCTGCCAGAAACACCTAGCAAATGTGCTCCAAGCAAAGCCGCTCGATAGGTTTCAACAATATCTGGCCATATAATTACATTTAACGAATAATCTGCATCTTCCAATGTTATAAAAACGGTTCCCTTAGCAGTGCCTGGTCTTTGCCTACCTGTTACAAGACCAATTAGATGACGCTTTCTGCCATCTATACTATCTAACGCTACCGAGCAAGGCTGCCAACCATCTGATAAAAAATATGTCTCTAATAGGCTTACAGGATGCGCTTTAAGAGAGAGACCAGTTGCCAGGTAATCCTGTGCTACCAAGGCTCCTATAGTAGCTACTGGCAGAGGCGTTTCTGGCTCTTTTGGCATAATGGTTTTGTGACGTTGTTCTGCATAGGAAAATAAGGGCAGACCCGTGCTGTGCTGACGCGCTAGTTTTTTAATTTCCCATAATGCCTGGCGCGTTGTAAGACCCATCGAATTAAAGGCATCTGCTCTGGCAAGTGATTCTAATCCATATATGGAAATATCTGATTTGCGAATAAGATCAGTAACATTCTGATATCCTGTATGACGACTTGCTGCTAGTCGTTCCGCCTCATAACGTTTTAATCCTTTTACCTGCCGCATTCCAAGCCGCAAGGCATGACGTGCATGATCTGTTGTCTCCAAGCTACAATCCCATTGGGAATGATTTACATCAATTGGTCTGACCTCAACCCCACTACGCTTAGCCTCTGCAACCAATTGAGCAGGACCATAAAAACCCATTGGCTGGGCATTTAATAACGCACAGATAAAAACATCTGTATAATGACATTTTATCCAAGCAGAAGCATATACGAGCAAGGCAAAACTAGCTGCGTGAGATTCTGGAAATCCGTAAGTACCAAATCCCTCTATTTGACGAAAACATCTAATTGCAAACGCTTCGTCATAACCACGTTCAACCATCCCCTTCACCATACGTTCTTGAAATTTGTGAATAAGGTCATTTTTACGAAAAGTTGCCATGGCGCGGCGCAATTGATCTGCTTCTGAGCCACTAAACCCTGCGGCAACAATTGCTATCTGCATTGCTTGTTCCTGAAACAAAGGCACGCCAAGTGTGCGTTGTAATACCTGTTTTAATTCATCTGATGGATAGATTATTTTTTCATGCCCTGCCCTGCGACGTAAATAAGGATGCACCATATCACCTTGAATTGGTCCAGGGCGAACGATAGCCACCTGCACTACAAGGTCATGAAAGCATCTTGGCTGGAGGCGAGGTAGCATAGACATCTGAGCACGCGATTCCACTTGAAAGACACCAACAGACTGCGCCTTACATAGCATATTATATGTATCCATATCTTCTGCTGGAATAGAAGATAAGGTGACCGCCAGATGATAATGCTGCTTGAGTAAATCGAATGCACGCCTAAGGCAACTTAACATACCAAGAGCCAGGATATCTATTTTCAATAGACCAAGAGCTTCTAAATCATCTTTATCCCATTCAATGATAGTACGCCCATCCATACTTGCTGGTCTAATAGCACATAAAGAATCTAATCTATCTCTGGCAATAACAAAACCACCAACATGCTGTGATAAATGTCTTGGAAAACCCTGTAATTGACGGACAAGCTTTAATATTAATTGTAGGTTTGCATCTTTTGGATCTAGTCCAGCTGCTATCAATAGATCTGAATCAAGTGTATTTGACTTCACGCCCCATATTTGAGCTGATAAAGCCTGCTGGATATCCCGACTTAGACCAAATGCCTTGGCAATTTCAATTAAGGCGCTGCGCTTTCTATAGGTTACAATACTGGCTGCTAGCCCAGCTCTGTGCCGACCATATTTATGATAAATATACTGGATAATTTCTTCGCGTCTTTCATGCTCGAAATCAACATCAATATCTGGTGGTTCTGCTCGTGCTTCACTAACAAAACGCTCAAATAAGGGGCTGGACCTAGCTGGATCAACAGCTGTAATATCAAGGCAATAACAAACAGCCGAGTTAGCTGCAGACCCTCGTCCCTGACATAAAATATTACGGCTACGGGCGAACCTTACAATATCAAATACTGTCAGAAAATAAGGTGCATAATTTAATTTAGCAATAAGTGCCAACTCTTTTTTCAAATAACCATCTACACTATCTGGTATGCCGTCTGGATAGCGTCTTTCTGCACCTTGCCAAGTCTGATATATCAGCTCATCCATTACAGTTCGTCCATTTGGCACAATTTCTTCTGGATACTCGTATGATAATTGCGATAGTGAAAAACTACATGCCTGTGCAATCTGACTTGCTGTAGTAATTGCGTCAGGATATTGCGACCATAATCTTGCATATTCTGTGCATTTCATAAGATGCCGCTCTGCATTACGGGACAAGCCTTTACCTGCGCTTGCCAGAGTCTTTTTGTTACGAATACAATATAAAACATCTGCTAAAGGGCGGCGCGAGGGATGATGATATAATGGGTTAGCTAAAGCCACAAAACTGATCCCTAGGCGAGCTGCTAGATTAGATACATAATATAATCGTTTTGTATCGTTACCATCACGATAAATAGCCGTGCCTAAAAATAAAGGAGCTGTGACAAATTTTTGAATCTGTTGACACTGCATCAACATATTATTTTCAATTAATTCAGGCATCTCAATAATAACAAAAACATCTGAACCAAGACGCGCTAGTTCACTTACATGAACATATGAATATGCTGCTCTTTTTATGGCTGGTATATGGGCTAACGACATATTCGCACGACTAAGAAGCTGACATAATGATTCATAACCCACACGGTTCGCCGCATAAATTATAACCCCTATTCTATCTTTTTGTATGGTCTGTTCTGATGTTACCACCTGCTCAGAACAGTCAATAATAAGCCTTGTGCCACATAATAACTTAACAGAATGTTCTACTGCAGATTGGTGTGCACGAACCAATCCAGAAATTGTATGATAATCTGCAATGCCACAAGATGACCAACCTTCTGCTGCAGCTGTCTCAATCAGCTCATAGGGATGACTTGCACCACGTAGGAAACTAAAATTACTGATACATCCAAGGGCAGCATAGGCAGGCTGAGACTTATCTTGCTGATACATTTTACTCTCTATCTTCATCACACATATGGTCTATTGGTCTATTGGTCTATTGGTCTATTGGCCTATTGGCCTATTGGTCTATGCAAAAAATCCATGTAAAAACCATTCAACATTCTCCCCTCTTTCAGTAAGCCCCTCACGATAAACCCATAAGCGCTCTCCTGAACGTGTTTCTAGCCAGTAATAATCCCTCGTTTTATTCGAGTTTTTACGCTTATTTGAATAGGGGCTGGTCTGCGTGATATGCTGCCACCAAGATGGGCCAATACGTTCTGGTCCCGTTGCCTGATATATATGCCAATTCTGTTTGCGCCAGCGTATCATTGAGGGGGGATGATCTGGTAATAAGGCAATTACATGCAATGGTATAGCTGGTGTAAGCAAACTCAGTGGTCGTGCAGAAAAAGATACCAAACTCGTGTTATATTCAGTATTATCTAATATATTTGCACCCTTCTGAAGCTGCCAATATGACTGATTATTTGATATAGATGAGCTTGCTGGTTGCATGGTTTGTTGTGCAGGTTGTAATTTTTGTGCAGATTCTGGCTGCCAGCTATCAGATGGACGTAATTGACACACCTTATTAGGGCCAAGACGTGCTGTTAGATAATCAATCAGTGTCTCTTTGCTATCATCCTTATATAAGTCAGAATCAAATGCCTGATTAACAGGTAATCCAGCACTTAATTTCTTAGCCTCAATCCAGCTATGTTCAATGCCAAATTCAGCATCTATATTTGCTGCTAGATGAGCTGTAAGACGATGCAATAATGATTCTGAACGACTAGGGCGAGATAATGAAATAGTGCGCCTTATAATAGTTGAATCTGTTCGCTGTACCGCAATAACAAGATGACGCGTTAATAAATAGCGTTGAGCAAGCTGAATGCAAATAAGCCTAACTAAATCGGCTATCATTTGCTGGATAGCCTCAACCCCAAGTAACGGAGTTAGATAATTTTTACTTACAATCAAGGGCGTTGGTACAATAAGTGGATTTTGTAATTCATTTACATCACCAATAATTTGCCCCAAACGTTGTACTAACTCAGAACCAAAACGTGTTGTTAGACTTATAGCCGAAATGGCCCATAGCTGATATATCTGCTGCAAGCCTGCCTGTCTTAAACCTGCTTCAATATCTGTTGAAATACGCAATGCCGCAATTGGTAAAGGCTGTATCTTCTGACGTAAAACAGAGCGCTCGTCACAAGCAATAACTAGTCTATTTTGTTGTGAATTTGGCTGCTTTAAGAGTTCAGAGAAATGCGCAAAAGCCCAAGCTGCTCCATAAGTGGGTGCAGCTGCAATTTGAACAGATACCTTTATTTGATTAAATTCTGTGTGTAACCTATTACACACTGCTTTAATGCCGCCCCCTAAATGACTAGCCCCTGTTACATTCAGCCAAATACCAAGAGAGTCTGAATCAATCCCGACAATAGGGGTATAGCGCCAAGCCCATTCACCTACTCTGGATAACCAATTTTTTACAGCTATATCGTCATATTCACGGAAATGGCATATAGGCAAAATAGCTTGTGCATCTGCAACAGACATATGTATCATAATACCCGCTTTTTTTGCTGAGGCTGAAGCATGGCAAATTACTTGTCGGGTATTAATAATACGATAAATAGCGACAGCTATATCTGGCGCCCATCCTTGTTGCTGACATGCCAGCCAGGGTGGCAAATCATAAAACCACATATAAATAAATTCGTTAGTAGAAGAGGACATAATATAACAGATACCGTTCTATAAATAACCAATATCATGCAACATGTGATATAATTTGGCGGGCTGGTATTGCCGAATTAATCTGTGCTTCAGGTGCAGATCTCTTAGATAATCTGCCTGTTGAGAATTGCCAATTAAGGACGCCGCTCCAACGCCTACCAGAACGTGTGCGGGATAAGTTCACATCCCATGATGCATTATTATAAAAATAAGTTGCTGACTGTGATGATACATGTGGTGATGATACATGTGGTGATGATACATCTGTTACAGCGGTTGATACTTGCCAGTAGCTCTCAAAACCAGCAGCTGGAATTATCCGTGCTGTTATACCGCTCATAAGCGTAAGAACATTGCCCTTCTCTGCTGCAAGTTGCAGACGGCGAGCTGTTTTATGCCATAAATCAGGGCTGTTTGCTAGCTGGGCATAATCTCCTATTACAGCCGCTATTTGAATAGCTGACTCTCCAATTTGTCTAGCTGAATTTAAAGCCTCTTCCATCGCTGCAACACCGCGTAATGGATGTGATTCATCTACTAAAATAAGCCGTGCAGGATCAATGCCAATTGCCGCTAATCCAGCGCCATATAATATACCATCAGAACTATTCAAATTCGTACACCACACAACATAGCTAGATGGATTTTCTTGCATAATTTTTCTTAGAATTGCTAAAATAAATCCACGAACAGCCCCTGAATAACCAGAACCTGTAATAAGATGAACCCTACCAATAGCAAGTCCACCATCTAGACAATCATCAATATCAGATACATCTAAACTAACTGTTTTATGCGCTTTATTTGCAGAAAAATAATTCTGCCATATCTCATTTTTTAAGGTATCAAACCTGTGTTGTTTATTCATTTAAAACTCTATATTTGTTCTTGTTTTGTTCTTATTATAAAGTTTTGAATGATTCGGTAAACTGAGTCAATCAGACAATCTGCTGATATCTATAAAATTACTCTTTGGATTGGAATGGATCATAGTCAGCAACTTTAGCATCATGACCTGATCTTGAGGAATAAAAACTAAGCGCCATTAATCCGCCGCCAAGTACAAATGACCCAATTATACCCGCTATTATGGCAAGCCAACCATGGATGGATAAGCTAATAGGCCCAAGCATTTCCCAGATATAAAAACCAGTAAAGATAGTAACCATTCCAACTACAAAAAAACAAAATAATACTATAGCCTGTTTCATATTTTTTTCATCCCTAACTATATTTTTACATTTTATTATGGCTAACGCTGGCTAGTATGGCTAACGCTGGCAATGATATAAAAACATAAAACTTCAACGCAATCATTTTAAAACATTCAATCATGCCACTTGACCAAAATACTTGGAAGAAAAAGCCTTGAGGGTCAAGTATTGACGTTAAAAGAGCATGATTTTAGGGCTGTGTCGAAATAAGGTTATCTGAAGACGCTCTTAAGATATATTTTTTTTACCTGACGGCACACCAACTAAAGGTAATCAATGAATTTCTTGATAATCACTTTTAAACTTATAGTGTAGTAACAAAGTTTAATCGTAAATTATACTAGAATATAAATCAAAACGGCACTTAAAAAGGAGCGCCTATTAAATGGCTAAAACGCACCTAGATAGAGGCACTGGTGGGCTTACCCAAAAATCAAAGCGCTACTCTATCTTTTCCCTTGCCCGAAATGCCGCCAGCTATCATCAGAACTGGCAGCAGGCATGGCGCCATGCAGAGCCAAAACCTGCATATGATGCTGTGATAATTGGCGGTGGTGGTCATGGTCTTGCTACTGCCTATTATCTGGCAAGTGTGCATGGCATCACCAATATTGCTTTAATTGAAAAAGGGTGGTTAGGAGGCGGAAACACAGGCAGAAACACAACCATCATTCGCTCTAACTATATGTGGGATGAGTCAGCTGGGATATATGAGCATGCGTTAAAATTATGGGAGGGTCTATCACAAGATTTGAATTTTAATGTGATGTTCAGCCAAAGAGGTGTTTTAACAATAATCCATTCAGAACATGAATTAAAAGAAATGTCACGCAGGGTGCATGCTATTCGCTTGAACGGAATTGACTCTGAAATATTAAGCCCCACTGAAATCAAAAAAATGGTGCCAACTATAAATATTGACCCAAATATTCGTTACCCGGTGATGGGTGGTTTTATACAAAAGCGGGGAGGTACAGCCCGCCATGATGCTGTCGCATGGGGATATGCAAGAGCAGCAGATGACCTTGGCGTAGATATAATTCAAAATTGCGAAGTGACTGGTTTGCGCCGAACTGGAAAGCAAATAACAGGCATTGAAACAACAAAAGGATTCATAAAAACCCAAAAAGTTGGCTGTGTCGTTGCTGGACATTCAAGTGTTCTGGCAGATATGGCAAATATACGACTTCCTATTGCTAGTAGACCGCTACAGGCACTGGTATCAGAGCCAATAAAACCAATTCTGGATACAGTTATAATGTCTAATGCTGTTCATATGTATTTAAGCCAATCTGACAAAGGTGAAATGGTGCTTGGTGCTGGGGTAGATAAATATAACTCATATGCACAGACAGGGTCATGGCCGATTCCAGAACATATGATAGCTGCTGCTGTTGAGCTATTTCCATTTTTATCTCGCTTACGCATGCTTCGCCATTGGGGCGGCATTGTTGATACCTGCCCTGATGCATCACCAATTATATCAAAAACAGATATAAATGGGCTTTATTTTAACTGTGGATGGGGGACAGGTGGATTTAAATCCACACCTGGATCAGGTCATGTTTTTGCTGATTTAATTGCTAATGACAGACCAAATTCAATTGCGTTACCTTATAGTCTGAAAAGGTTTGAGACAGGGTATCTTATTGACGAGCATGGAGCTGCTGGTGTTGCTCATTAAAAAACATCCCTCCTTTATTGTACCTATTTCATTTTTGCACAAAGGAAAACGCTAAATGTTAAAAATTGAATGTCCGTTTTGTGGCAATAGAAATGAAACTGAATTTAGTTGCGGCGGGGAAGCACATATTGCGCGTCCACTCGCAGAAAACAAAATAACAGACCTTGCCTTCAGCGAATATTTGTTTATGCGTGATAATCCAAAAGGCGTTTTTCTTGAGCGATGGTGCCATACAAGCGGCTGCCGTCGCTGGTTTAATATGGCAAGAGACACTGTTAGCCATGAAATAATAGAAATATATGCAATGGGTCAGAAACCCAAAACAGCCATAGGGAAAAAAGCTTTTCTTTCTAATTGGCGCCGTAAAAGCAAAGCTGAAACAGCTAGCACACCTATCAAAAGGACAGCTAAATGAAGCAGAAGCAACCACACAGATTGCCTGCAAACAGCCAGTGTATCACCAGAGAGAAAACCGTTCAATTTACCTTTGATGGGAAAAAATATATCGGTTATGAGGGGGATAGCTTAGCCTCTGCCTTGCTTGCAAACGGCGTATCCCTAGTCGGCAGATCCTTCAAATATCATCGTCCACGTGGCATTCTTAGCTGTGGCAGCGAAGAGCCCAATGCCCTAATTCGAGTGATACGCGCATCTTCTGCAGAGCCAAATTTAAGGGCAACACAAATAGAAATATATGACGGTCTTATTGCTGAATCACAAAACCGATTTCCTAATCTTAAAATTGATTTTTTATCTATTAACAGTCTGTTTTCAAGTCTTTTTCCAGCTGGGTTTTATTATAAAACCTTTATGTGGCCTGCCTCTTTATGGATGTTTTACGAAAAAATCATACGGAGAGCTGCTGGACTTGGAAAAGTATCTACAACAGATAAAGACACTGACAGATATGAGCATAAATACGCCCATTGTGATGTGTTAGTAGTAGGCGCAGGTGTAGCTGGTCTGCAAGCTGCATATATTGCTGCAACTTCAGGAGCACGTGTTATCATTGCAGACGAAAACCGCCAATTTGGGGGCTGGTTGCTAACTGATAATGATTTCAATATTAATAATAAACCAGCTCTGATCTGGGCAAATAATATCATTAATAAGCTGCACTTAATGCCAAATGTAACCTGTCTTGTGCGGACCACTATATTTGCGAATATGGATGATAATTTTATCGTCATGGCTGAGAGAGTAACCGAACATCTAAGCCAGCCTGATGCGCATCTGCCAAAACAAAGATTATGGAAATTGCGCACAGCAAAAACTATTCTGGCGACTGGCGCCATTGAGCGCCCTTTAACATTCTCTGGAAATGACTTGCCAGGAATAATGCTTGCCGCAGCTATTCGAAGCTATATTCACAGATATGATGTACTGCCAGGAACGCGCGCTATTATTTTTACTAATAATGACGACGCCTATTATACAGCTCTAGCTATTCACCAGGCAGGTGGATTTATTAGATGCATTGTTGATTTAAGAGATAACCCAAAATCATTTATTATCACACAGATTCGAAATCTAGGTATTGATATTCGATTTGGGCATGCTGTTATTGCAGCTCATGGCGTGCGCCATATTGCTTCTGTTAATATCGCTAAATATGATAGTAAGGCAGCACAGCCAATATCAAATATAGACCATATAGATTGTAATCTTCTTGCCATGTCAGGCGGCCTTAACCCTGTGGTTCATCTGCATTCACAGCGAAAAGGAAACCTTATCTGGGATGAAAGGACTGCCTGCTATAGACCAGAAAACAAATCAGATGACTGGGTGGCGATTGGCGCTGCAAATGGCACGTTTCAGCTTGCCAAAATATTATCTGAGGCAACCAAGATAGCAACATCTATAATTTCTAAACTTGCCAAAAACAACCAACGGCTAGAAATGCAACAAACACCTGAAATGCCCGTGTCAGATGAAGCAAAACAAAATTGGGCACCGCTGCCTGTCTGGTCAATAGAATCTGCGCAATCTTATATCTCTGACAAAACAGCTTTTGTTGATTTTCAAAATGACTCAACAGTGGCAGATATAAAATTAGCGGTAAGAGAAGGATATCATTCTGTTGAACATGTGAAACGCTATACCACGACTGGCATGGCGACCGACCAAGGAAAAACATCCAATATCAACGCTATTGGCATATTAGCAAATACGCTAAACAAATCTATCACACAGACTGGCACTACTACTTTTCGTCTACCTTATACGCCGACCAGTCTTGGCGCAATTGCAGGGCGGGGCATTGGCTCATTATTCGATCCAATTCGCACGACTAGAATGCATAGCTGGCACCACTCTAATGATGCCAAATTTGAACATGTAGGGCAATGGATGCGCGCTTGGTATTATCCTCGTGAAGGAGAAAGTTTTCAGCAGACAATTAATCGTGAAGTGCATGCTACTAGACATTATGCAGGTCTGTTGGATGCTTCTACACTTGGTAAAATAGATGTAAAAGGTCCAGACGCCGCTGAATTTCTAAACCGAGTCTATACCAATAATTTTGCAACATTACCTATTGGAAAATGCCGGTATGGACTAATGTTGAAAGAGGATGGCATGGTGTTTGATGATGGTGTTACAACCCGTCTTGCAGAAGACCATTTTTACATGACAACAACTAGCGGCGGCGCTGCTGGCGTGTTGGCGTGGCTAGAAGAACTGTTGCAAACCGAATGGTCAGATTTAAATGTCTACCTTACTTCGGTAACAGAACAATGGTCTGTTGCTTCTTTGTCTGGCCCAAATGCAAAGGCTATTCTCAAAGCCAGCATGAGTGAAGATACTGATATTACTGATGATTTTCCTTTTATGACGATGAAAGATAGCTTTATCGCTGGACTGCCTGTCCGTATTTTTAGAATATCGTTTACAGGCGAGATGTCATTTGAACTTAACGTGCCTGCAAGATATGGGCTTGCGTTATGGTCCCACCTAATGCGAGTTGGCAAGTCGTTTAATCTAACAGCCTATGGAACTGAAGCGATGCATGTTCTTCGTGCGGAAAAAGGCTTTATTATTGTAGGTCAGGAAACAGATGGTACTGTAACGCCATATGATTTAGATATGAGTTGGATTGTCTCAAAAAAGAAAGCTGATTTTATTGGAAAACGTGCATTGGCGCGTGCTTCAATGAATGAACCTCACCGAAAACAACTAGTAGGATTAATTACAAAAGACCCAGATATGGTTATTCCTGAAGGCGCCCACGCAGTAATAGACCCAAATAAGGAATTACCTATGGCGATGCTTGGACATGTAACATCTTCCTATTATTCTCCAAATCTAAAGCATTCAATTGCAATGGGATTGCTAAAAGATGGTTTAAATCGCAAAGGACAAACAGTCTTTTTCCCAATGTTGGATGGGCAAGCGCCAATCGAAGCAAAGATTGTTGACCCCATCTTTTTTGACAAGCAAGGAGATAGGCTCCGTGGATAATAAACCCTTACAAATGGGAGTTGGCAACTCTGCTTTTAGTAATAAAAAATTGCCTATAATTAAAAAACCTCAATCCTTAGATTCACCTCAGATTACATTATCTGAGATACCCCATCTAGGAAAACTCAATATTCGGTGTGCTGGGGATGACAGACAGCAAATTAGCAAGCTTACCGGGTATAATCTGGCATTACAGACAAATCAGTTAAGTAGTAAGGCAGGGCGCCATGCTATCTGTCTTGGACCAGATGAGTATCTTCTTCTTGCAGAGCAGGGAAGTGAAACTCGCCTAGAAAAAATGCTTAATTCTGACAAAATAATAAATAAAATTGCGGTTACTAATGTATCAGATGCGCTATGTGCACTCTCATTATCAGGTCTAAAAGTTCGTGAACTTCTATCAAAAGGGTGCGCAATCGACTTACACCCTGATAGCTTTGGGAGAAATAAATCTGTTCAATGTGACCTTGCCCTAGCAAATGTTATCATCGCCTGTATTGAAGCAAATGAAACAGATGAATTTTTATGCATCTGCAGAACCAGTTTTGCTGAATATGTTTTAGATTGGATGATCGATGCAGGCTATGAGTTCGGAATCATTGCACGCAGCTATGCTTAAATTAAATACGCGTTTGACACGGTGATTCTTAAGCTACTAATTTAGTAATCAGAATCAGGCAAAACCTGTTTACGATGTTCAATAAACGCACGTAAGGCAGCATCAATCGATGGGTCAATATCAGGTGCTTGATAGGCTTCTAACATTTGCTTTGCTTTGTTGCGTGCCCTTGCTTCTGCTTCTTGAGCACCTTCTGATGACCATTGCTCATATGTGGTATAATCAGCCATTGAAGAGCGCCAAAACGCTGTTTCAAAATTTGCCTGTGTATGCTCAGACCCAAGAAAATGCTGTCCTGGTCCAACTTGTCGCAATGCATCTAGCGCCATTCCATTTTCACTTACATCAATCCCAGCAACCAGACTATTCATCATGGTTAATTGATCTGCATCTAAAACAAGTTTGGCAAAATCAGATACAAGCCCACCTTCAAGCCATCCAGCTGAGTGAAGAGCAAAATTTACACCACCCATAACCGTAGGTAAAATGGTATGCGCTGATTCATAAGCTGCCTGTGCGTCAACTGATTTTGCAGCTGTAAGTGAGCCACCTGATCTAAATGGAACACCGAGCCGTCGAGCAAGTTTTGCACAGCCATATAATACTTTAGCAGGCTCTGGCGTGCCAAAAGTAGGGGCACCTGTCTGCATTGAGATTGAACTGGCAAAACTACCAAAGATAACTGGAACACCTGGATTTAATATTTGTGTTAACGCTATTCCTGACATTGCTTCTGCCAATATTTGGGTTAGCGAGCCAGCAACAGAAACAGGTGACATGGCACCAGCTAATATAAATGGAGAGATAATACATGCCTGCCCAGCACGAGCATATACCTTAAGCGCACCAAGCATGGTATCATCCCATGTCATTGGCGAATTTGCATTAATCAGCGATATTAAAACACAATTTTGTTCAACAAATGCATCGCCAAATAAAATACGTGCCATGGCTACTGTATCTTCTGCTCTGGATGATGCTGTAACAGAACCCATAAACGGTTTGTCTGAATAAACCATATGCGCATAAATCATTTCCAGATGACGCTTTGTTACAGGCAGGTCAACTGGCTCACATAAGGTTCCACCTGAATGATGCAACCCTGGCAGCATATAGACGAGTTTAACCATATCGGTGAAATCCTTGATTTCTGCATATCGTCTCTCGCCATCAAGACCTCGGACAAAAGGAGGCCCATATACAGGGGCAAAGACGGTATTATCTCCGCCTATTTCAACTGACCTTAATGGATTTCTTGCATGCTGTGTGAATTGACGCGGCGCGGTTGCAGCAAGCTGGCGTGCAAGACCCTTTGGAAATCTAACGCGAGAGCCATCCACATCACAACCAGCGCCCTGCAATAAGGTCAGAACTTCTTGGTCATCCCGAAATTCGATACCAATCTCACTTAAGACGATATCTGCATTGGCTTCTATTAATTCTGCTGCTTCATCATGCAGAATATCTATTGGCGGAATATGACGGGTAATATAGGCCTGTAATTCCTGTGTTGCTGACTCACGAGCCAAACGCCTTGCAGCTCTGCCGCCGCTACTGCGCCTTGTACGCCTATCTGCCTCTTGCTGTGTCATAATAAATATTCCTGTATTTATGCCCTTAATTTAGCATTTTCGGGATCAAATGGACTTTCTTCAATTACTTCTGCTGCGTAATTCGCACCTAAGATATCAATCTGTAGAGTTGTCCCTAGCGCTGAATATTCAGGCTCAACCATCGCCAACGCAATTGAAAAACCTACTCTAAATCCATAGCCTCCAGAAGTTGCTCTGCCAATCAGCCTTCCATCTTGATATATTGGATTCCCACCAATCGCATCTGCATCGGTTACACCGTCAACCCGAAGCGTAACAAAGCTATTATTAAACCCCTTCTGCTGCCAGGATAATAAATTTTCTCTGCCGTGAAAATCTGGTTTCTGAAGATTAATAAACCTATCAAGTCCAGACTCAAATGCTGAATATTCAATACTCATTTCAGTGCCAACCATTCGATATGATTTTTCAAGCCGCATCATATCCATGGCTCTAATTCCGAAGGGTTTAACTCCTAAATCCTTACCTGCAGAGAATAACGCATCAAAAATATAATTTTGATATTCAATTGGGTGATGTAATTCCCAGCCTAACTCACCCACAAAATTCACTCGAGCAGCAATCAAGGGCGCATATCCTAGTTCTATTTTCTTTGATGTTAACCATTTAAAGGCGTCATTTGATAGGTCATTTTCTGTAAGCCGTTGCAACAACTCACGTGATTTTGGTCCAGCAACAACAAACACTCCCCTACTATTCGTAAGATCAGTAAATTGCACAGTCCCGTCGGACGGCATCTGTTTTTTTAACCAGTCATGGTCAAGCCGCTGCGCGGCACCTGCTGACACAAGATAAAAACTATCTTCTTTTTCTTTCATAATAGTGAATTCAGAATGCACCCCACCACCGATAGATAAAGAATGAGCTAATATTATTCTACCCTTATTTTTTGGAAGCTTATTAGCTATCATATGTTCCAAAAATGCTTCTGCTCCTGGTCCTGAAAGGCGGCATTTACCAAAAGCTGACATATCCAACACGCCGACATTTTCCGTCACATTTGCAACCTCATTACCAACATGATGAAACCAATCAGAGCGCCTAAATGACCAATGGTCTTCTTGTTTTATACCTTTAGGAGCAAACCAATTAGCGCGCTCCCAGCCAAATTTTTGACCAAAAACAGCCCCCATTTCTTTTAATCTGTCATAACAAGGTGTAGTGCGCAGAGGTCTGCCAGCAGGGCGTTCCTCATCTGGAAAGTGTGTGGTGAATACATGCGCATAAGCTTCTTCATTTTTTACTTTCAAATAACTTTTTGTAGCAAAATTTCCAAACCTTCTTGGCTCAACACCATTCATATCTATTGTTGGCTCACCTTCAACTATCCACTGCGCAAGTTCAAATCCAGCTCCTCCTGCAGCAGTGATACCAAAACTATGTCCCTCACTTAGCCAAAAATTAGGTACATCCCATGCCGGACCAATAATAGGGTTTCCATCTGGTGTATAAGCAATCGCGCCATTATATACTTTCTTCACCCCTACTTCACCAAAGGCTGGAACTCTGTGAATTGCAGACTCAATATGCGGCATTAGCCTTTCTAGCTCTTCCTGGAATAGCTCATATTCACTATCATTATTCGGTCCGTCAGGATAGCATACTGGCGCGCCCACTTCATAGGGACCCAAAATAAAACCGCCATTTTCTTCTCTCATATACCATGCACCATCTGATTCTCTAAGCACGCCCATTTCTGGCAACCCTTGTGCTTGACGCTCTTGAATGGCTGGATGTGGCTCGGTCACAATATATTGATGCTCAACAGGGATAACAGGAATATCAAGCCCAACCATCTCCCCTGTTTTTCTAGCAAAATTACCTGTGGCAGACACAATATGTTCAGCTATTATATCCCCTTTATCTGTCTCTACTAGCCATTCTCCAGCAATCGTTCTGGTAAGGGATAACACTGTGGTATTGCGATTTATTTCAGCACCTAAATCGCGAGCCCCCTTTGCCAATGCTTGCGTGAGGTCTGCTGGTTGAATATAGCCATCACTTGGGTTTCGGATTGCACCAATTAGACCCTCTTTTACAGCCAATGGCCATAATTCAATTACTTGTTCTGGTGTTAATATTTCAACATCCACTCCAATGGTACGTGCAACACCGCAATATTGCATATATTCATCCATTCTGTCCTGATTAGTAGCAAGCCTTATGTTTGATACTTGTGACAAGCCTGGGTTTAAGCCAGTTTCAGCTTCTAAGTTACGATAAAGCTCAAGTGAGTTTTTATGAATTTGACCAACTGAATAGGACATATTGAAAAGTGGTAACAACCCTGCTGCATGCCATGTAGAACCTGAGGTAAGTTCCTTACGCTCAACTAACACACAATCCCCCCAGCCTTTTTTTGCCAAATGATATAACGTGCTGACTCCAACTACACCGCCTCCAATTACCACAACACGTGCATGTGTTCTCATGTTCCGCTCCTTATTATCAGCGTTATCAGCATTATCAGGCTTATTAGGGTGCCTACGCATTTTAATAATGATAGAAAAACCCGGAGATATTCCTTGCCTTCTACACCTAACCAGCTTCAAGACACAGATAATCGCTTCAAAACGACCTTGAATACCACAAATCGGGCACATTATAGGACAGACATCGCAATCCCATATCATTTAATGAAAGAAACAGAGTTATTTTGACATTAGGCTAAAAACCCTTTTAAGGGTTAAGGCGCGTTGCCTGCCAATGGTTGTTTTCATCTGGTTGTAATTTAAACCTGTCATGAAGTCTAAATGCACCGTCTGCCCAAAACTCGATTTCTACAGGTTTTATAATAAACCCACCCCAATGTGGTGGTCTTGGAACTGGCTTATCTGCAAATTTTTCTTCAAATTCGGCGACTTTCTTGCTCAATTCATCTCTTGTTTTGAGCGGTTGAGATTGCTCAGATGCCCAAGCGCCGATTTGACTTCCTCTTGCTCGGGTTGAGAAATATTCATCACTCTTAGATGCACTTATTTTTTCTACATCTCCAACAATTCTTACCTGTCTGCGAAGAGTTTTCCAGTGGATACAGGCAGCTGCTTTTTTTGTTTCTAATAATTCATGTGCCTTTCTACCATTATAATTGGTAAAAAAAACAAATCCATCTGCTGACCACGCTTTCAGCAAAACAATGCGAACGGAGGGTATCCCATGAGCATTTACAGATGCGAGTGCCATGGCATCTGGATCATTGATTTCCGATGCCTGAGCATGGCTGTACCAGTCATCAAATAGCTCAAATGGGTTTTTTTCCAGCGTGTCATGATGCAAGACACCCTCTGTTAGGTCACCCTTATTTTCATTCCCATTCTTTTCGCTCATGGATGAATTCCTTATTTTGGTCGATGTTGAAAATCACAAATGAATTTAGGCCTTCAACAGGAGTAAAATTTACCTAAATTTATAAAAATATTGTGCTTATCTATTTATAAAATATTTAAATAGTGTAATTTTTATTTGTTTCAATAACGCATCTCAGAATGCCTTAATATTGCCATAAAAAAATGTACTTTATAAAGATATAAAAATAAAAAAGGATAATTTCTTATGCTTAATGTCAAAAATATAGGATTAGCAACTCTTATTTTATTAGGTTCTATACCAGCCTATGCTACCTCCACAAGTGAAACCGTTTTTGGTGAAGTAATCAGCGTAATTGAGAGAACAAGAGAGATTATCAGAGAGACTCCGGCGATTGAGCGTGTGTGTACCGACAAAGATGTGCCCGTATATAGCCGTAAAGGGCAGCCTAAAAGTGAGTTAGGATCTTTAATTATTGGCGGCATTATCGGCTCAGCAATAGGCAACAAAATGTCTGATTCACAAGGTGCTGGCGCTGCTGGCAGTGTTGCAGGGGCCCTAATAGGCAGAGAAACAGCTAAAAAAGCAAATACAGAAAACCAAGAAATTATCGGATATAATAGAACCCAATCATGTGAAAATGTGAGAACAGTTTCACAACAAACCATTCAAGAAGTAATTGGCTATCGCATTAAGGTGAATGTTGAAGGCAAAAACATTGATATTGACTCACAAACCAAGTATCTTCCAGGGAGTATGATTACAGTTACTAAGACGGTCAATTACGCACTTCAGTAACACCGTATAAACTGTGATAAACGAGCATGAAATAAAAGGTTTGAGCATATATAATGAATAGTTCAGAAGGAATATTGGCAGGCAAAAAAGGTCTTATAATGGGCGTTGCCAATAATAGGTCTATTGCATGGGGCATTGCCTCAGCAGTAGCCGCACAAGGAGCACAGCTAGCCTTTACCTATCAAGGAGATGCGCTTAAAAAGCGTGTTGAACCTCTTGCCGAATCTGTAGGGAGTGAACTTGCATTAGAATGCGACGTAACAAGCGAAGAATCGATGGATGCTGTTTTTGCGAGATTAAAATCAGAATGGGGTGAGCTAGATTTCTTCGTTCACGCAATTGCCTATTCAGATAAACAAGAATTAACTGGCTTATATGTTGATACAAGCCGAGATAATTTTAACAAAACAATGGACATATCTGTTTACTCATTTACAGCGCTTGCAAAACGGGCGGCTGCATTAATGAATGATGGGGGCGCCATGCTAACACTTACCTATTATGGTGCAGAACGGGTAATGCCACATTATAATGTAATGGGCGTAGCAAAAGCTGCATTGGAAGCATCTGTTCGGTATCTTGCTGTTGATCTTGGTGGGCGAAATATAAGAGTCAATGGATTATCAGCAGGTCCGATGAAAACATTGGCAGCTTCGGGCATTGGTGATTTTCGTTATATTTTAAAATGGAATGAGTATAATTCTCCATTGAAACGAAATGTTACCTTGGATGACGTAGGAGGCGCTGGAATGTATTTATTATCTCCTCTTTCCTCTGGCGTGTCTGGAGAAACACACCATGTTGATTGTGGATATCATGTGGTGGGAATGAAGGCTGTGGATGCTCCTGATATCTCTGTTGTGAAATCTGATGACTGATAATACATTTGGAAAATTATTTTCCTTTACTAGTTTTGGTGAGAGTCATGGTCTTGCCATTGGGTGCGTTGTGGATGGTGTCCCACCAAAAGTTAAGCTGCAAGAAGCAGATATTCAACCCTATCTTGACCGCAGAAAACCAGGACAAAACCGCTTCGTAACCCAGCGTAGTGAAGCAGACCAAGTTGAAATTTTATCTGGTGTTTTTGAGGGTATGACAACAGGAACGCCTATTTGTCTGCTGATTAAAAATACGGACCAACGCTCCAAAGATTATGGCGACATTGCAACACAGTTCAGACCAGGACACGCAGATTTTACCTATACAGAAAAATATGGGATAAGAGATTACCGTGGCGGCGGTAGATCATCTGCTCGTGAAACAGCTGTTAGAGTAGCCGCAGGCGCAATCGCAGATATTATTTTAACTCGAATTTTAGGAACTTCCTTCAAGATTCAGGCGAGTATTGTACAAATTGGTCCACACAAAATTAGTTCAGACAGGTTTGATGCATCTGAAATTAATAATAACCCCTTTTTCTGTGCTGATGCACAGACTGCCTTAATTTGGGCTGATTATCTCGATGATGTACGCAAACAAGGCTCTTCTGCTGGCGCCATTATTGAAGTCGTTGCAACAGGCGTTCCATCTGGCATAGGACAGCCGCTTTACGCCAAACTAGATTCAGAGATTGCTTCTGCAATGATGTCTATAAATGCTGTAAAAGCTGTTGAAATTGGTGCTGGTTTTTCTTTATCAGAAATAGCAGGTGAAATTGCAGGTGATGAAATGCAAATGGCAAATGGCAAACCAGAATTCTTATCTAATAATGCTGGTGGCATTCTAGGCGGAATTTCCTCTGGTGCGCCAATTACAGCTCGGATTGCAATTAAACCTACATCCTCTATTCTAACCACACGCAAATCTATTGATACCAGCGGAAAAAACATCGAGCTTCGTACTAAGGGACGCCATGACCCGTGTGTTGGAATAAGAGGCGTGCCTGTTGTAGAAGCAATGATGGCGTGTGTGTTACTAGATTTGATGATGCGACATCATGCGCAAACCACCATTCTACCAGAAGCTAATAGTTAGTTATTTATATGCCGCAACAATCACTTCTTGATTGCCATCTGGTCCTTTTATTGGGGATGGACAGATTCCTCTAATATGCCACCCTTGTTCTGTTAGAAAACGACATATTTCAGTTTCTACCTGCTGCCTTGCATCCTCGCTGCGAACAATTCCCCCTTTTCCAATAAATGCTTTTCCTACTTCAAATTGTGGCTTGATTAATGCCAATAAATCAGCATTTTCTGATGCTAGTATAAGCGCAGGCGGCAATGCAATTTTCAACGATATAAAGGAAACATCACACACAATAACTGACGGTGGTTGGTCAATTAGGCTAGGGCTCAAATCTCTTGCATTTGTTTTCTCAAGATTTACAATTTTTGGGTTTTTTTTTATCTTATCTGCAAGCTGCCCATGCCCTACATCTACTGCGTAAATATAAGCTGCTCCTCGCTGCAATAAAACATCACTAAACCCACCTGTACTGGCACCAAGGTCAAGGCAAATTTTATTTTCAATATCAATCTGATCAAACACATCCAGCGCTGTTGCTAGTTTAAGACCCCCTCGACTAACATAATCAAGTAATTTTGTATCAAGAGATATATCTGCATCTATATCAATAAGCTGACCTGCTTTAGTAACTAATATACCGTCAGCAAACAGCTTGGAATGTGCAATAATATCGCGCGCTTTTTGCCTACTAGGCACTAAATTGCGGGCAACCAACACTATATCAGCGCGTTTTCTTTCACGAGTTTGCACTAGATGAAAAATCAGATTGAGCAGAAATAAGATTTTCTGCTTGTTGCATTATTCCAAAGACATCTAATCCGACGCCCTTTAATTGGCTTTCACGTTCTGCGTGATCTATGATTTTGTCTGGTAATATAGCTGTACGTATTTTTAGATTAGAATCCAAATATCCTGCGTTAATGATATAGTGCGTTACCTGTGCTGCAAAACCACCAGCACTTCCTTCTTCAACAATAAGCAATGCTGCATGAGTTTTACACAGGCTATCCAACATATCGGTATCTATTGGTTTAGCAAATCTGGCATCAACAAGGGTGCAATACACCCCTTTGTGTGCCAGCAATTCAGCTGCTTCCTTGCAGGTGCTGAGCATGGTTCCAATGCTCACAATTGCAAGCTCCTCGCCAGTTTGAACTATTTTTGCTTTTCCAATTGGTAAAATTTGCGGCGATTCTGGCATTACCACACCAGTTCCAGTTCCCCGAGGATATCTAAGGGCAATTGGACCATCATCAAACATAGCAGCAGTTGCCGTCATATGCACAAGTTCTGCTTCATCAGATGGACACATGATTGTCATATTTGGCAAACATGACAGATAAGCTAAATCATATATACCAGCGTGTGTTGCACCGTCTGCTCCTACTAAGCCTGCTCTATCAATAGCGAATCTCACTGGTAGATTCTGTAAACATACATCATGAATCAACTGGTCATAACCACGTTGCAGAAAGGTTGAATAAATCGCGCAAAAGGGTTTCATTCCCTCGGTTGCCATTCCAGCTGCAAAGGTAACGGCATGTTGCTCTGCTATGCCGACATCAAATACCTGGTCAGGGCATGAATTGGCCATCTTATCTAACCCAGTTCCAGAAGGCATGGCTGCT
>ERZ887830.290-NODE-290-length-32372-cov-8.592908_pt1 | contig 32372 bp, 44 predicted proteins | sample MGYA00521101_ERZ887830 | MGnify/ENA primary metagenome ERZ887830 (study PRJEB32303, sample SAMEA104408592) | aquatic metagenome | biome: Marine water; feature: Pelagic; material: water | place: Baltic Sea | collected 2014-06-05T16:38:00 | depth 1,762 m ... | reverse complement strand
CAATAGTCTAACTCTTCAGCTGTAAAAGGTTTTGTCTTAACTTGTACAAAAGAATAAGACTTTACATTAGGTTTCTTACTTGGTTGTTTATACTTTGATACTATATTCTTATAGTTTTTTACTTTGTTATTTGATATACCAAGACCAAAATCAAAATCTATTTTTCTTAGAACTTCGTTATAACTATTACACATGTATAGCATTTTTACAAATTCAAAACAATTACCTTTCTTACTACTGTCGCCAAAATCATAGAATGTAATTCCATTCTGTGTTTGGTTGATTATAAAAGATGGTGTCTTTTCTTCTCTAAAAGGTGAGTAGGTTTTAGTGTTTAGTTTCCAATCACCATGTGGCATATAATATTTAAAGATGTCAAATTCAGATATTTTATCAAGTATACTTTCGCTATTTAGCTTTATAATTCTTATTCCTCCTATTGCCATAATTTATTGGTTAAAAAAAAGCCCCACATTTCTGTAGAGCTTTTATTATTAATTTACAAAATACTAATAATCAGAACCGTCATCAGAAATGTAGTCATCTGATGCAACTAAATTATCATCAGGATTATAATCTTCTATCTCTTTAAGAATGTAATAGTCTTTACAACCATATTCACCTGCAACTTTAACTACAAATCTTTCATGTGGTCTAAGATCTCTTGATTTACGACTTTTAAGAGAGTTAACCACTTTGTTGTCTGTATAATCTACAAGTCTAAATTGTTTCATACTGTAACCAGCAAGGAATGCCTTATTATAAATACCTTGATATTCCTTTGTTTCACCATCACGTTCTTTAACAACTACTGTAGCTAATGACACAACGGAATTACACCACTCACCATCAATTTGATCTTTAAGATCTTTAACATTACCTCGCATAAGCTTAGTCCAATCTAAAGTTAATACAGTTTCTGCTTGTCTATAGTCTAGATGACCTAACCATGTACGCATAAAATCATAAAGATCTTCTTCGCCAATAAAAGCAACTCTAACTTCACGATCTTTAGTAAACCATTCAAACAGGTTGCTCTCTTCATCAGCCCAGGATGTCATACCTACACTATTTAGATATTGTTTTTTAGTTCCGTCTCTGTTTTCACGCTCTCTATCTTCTAGAAAGAATGATACTTTAAAGTTCTCATTGTTTTTAATTTCTTGAAGCCATACATCAACACGTAAATAAGTGTTACCGTCTCTTGTTTCACCTAGATATTGTGTTGCTTTACTGTCTTCACTTAATTCAATATTAAGTTTATCTTTATACTCTTCGTTAGTTGGATTGATAGCTATAACATTAGCTTCAAATAATCCTACTTTTTTACCGAATTTAGTCTCTTGTCCTCCTTGAGATTCTCTTCTTACTCCTCCAATTGTACTCATAAATTTTAATTTTAATTGTTATTTATTTATTAATTATAATACTCTACTATACTATCTCTTACCATCTGTAAGTCATTTGGTATTCTTGTTGATTCAAACATACCATCTGGACTCTTTGCAGGTTTCTTACGAAATCTGTTTGTTAAGAATTCATATGTTGCACCACTCTTTGTTTCTTCTACATGAGTGTATAAACATACAGTTAAAAGTCCTTCTAACAATACTTGATTGTCAATTAACTTACCAGCTGTTTTAATCTTGTATCCTACTATTTCTCCACTATCCTCTATTGTTTCAGGATGAGAAAAGTAAAAGATAACTAGGTCATCACGTAATGCTCTAGCTGTTCTAAACAGATCAACCATATCTTTAGCCATTACACTAAACTTGGTAAATCCAGTCTCCATAGCTTTCTCTACCATTCTAAAGCCCATTAAGTAGTTACTATCTTCTATAATGATAGTCTTGATGTGTGGTGCTTTTTCTGAGATAGTTTTAAGTAAGCGTGTGATGTCAGTTGGATCATCTACTTCTTTGTAATTCTTGTTTTCTGCGTTGTAAAGTTTCTGAGAACCTTTGAATGGTAACTCTTTTTTTGCAACATTAATGACGTAGGTTTCTTCAGGGTTAAGGTGCTTCACTGCTGTTGACTTACCTGTCCCTGTTTCGCCAACAATTCCAATTAATTTTGAACTCATTTTTAATTATTTATTTATTAATATTAGGTTTACAAATATACGACATTTACACGTATTTTATCTTGTTTTTGTCAAAGAATTCAAGAGCTTTATTGAGCCACTTGTCTTCTACTTTCTCATTAGATGATATAATATATATCTGTGCTTTTTTATCTGGAGTATCATATTCCATAGCCATACATCTATTAATCTTCTGAGCTAGATTCTCACCATTACTATCAAAGTAATTAATGATAACCTTGTTTAATGGTTTGTATGTAACTCCTGTATTACCAATCTTTACAACTGCCATGTGTGTACCTTCTCCTTCTGCAAAATTCTTAAGGGCATCTTTGTCTTTAGATTTGCTATGGTAGGAAGGAATACCGAGACTATCTGCAATTGATGTAACACCACAAAACACTAGTATTCTTTGTTCCATGTTATCATTCAATATTTGCTTAGTTTTTTCTTGCTTAGCTAAACTATTTTGAATTAGTCTCATACGTGCTAGACGCATAAACATACTATTCCCACCAGAGTACATCATCTTGTTTATAACACCACTAAGGTATTTAAACTGTTGAAGTTCTGTTTTTTTAATTTTACCCTTACCATACTCATTACGAGTTATGTTATCTAAAGGCACCTTAATTACATTTATTTGGTAGTCAGCTATAACACCTTCTTCAATAGCTTTTTCTATAGGGTAGTGTGCAATTACTGATATACCAAGTTCATCTCTTAAGGTTCTGGTGGTCCATTTAGATAAGGTGCCTGTAAGGCCAAGTATGTTGTCATTGACAGAAAATAAATCTACACAGACACCTATCTGGGCCTCTGATAATAAATGTATCTCATCAATAACAACAATGTCAAACTCTGTACCTGCCTGCTTATTTAAGGACCTGTGAGTAGTGTAAGTTATGTTATCATTAATGTATCCCATCTCTTCAAATTCCTCTATCCAAGATTGTTTAATCTTGTTATCAGGATATGCAATCAACATAGTACAACTGTCGTTCATCTGGTTAAGGATGTTTATAGTCGTTCTAATCTTACCAAACCTAGGGCATAAGTTTAAGATTCCAAACTTACCATGGTTAAGCCAAGTTTCTGCAAACTCTGCTTGTCTTTTGTCTCTTAGTGTCATATCGTTCGTATGTGTTTTTTTAATTCCTGTATGCATACATAATATCTATTATATATAGCGCTTATCTCTGCTCTTTCTTTTAAAGGAAGCTTGTGCTCGATGGCCCTGTCTTTAGCCTCTTTAATTTCAGTGAGTCTCGAATGTAATAACTCTATAGGTTCTGTCATGTTATAAAAAATGATTTATTAGTTACTGCAGAATAATCTGCATCTGTTATCTGTTTTCGTTTAGGTAATTCTTTAAACATACCAATTTGTCCTAGAAAACCTAGACCAATTCTGATATCATCCTCACCATAACTATTCTTAATAACACGTAAGCTTCTAAAATACTTACCACCAAATTCATCCTTAAGTTTGTTTAAGTCATAACCTGACGGATCTTCTACTTTATAACGCATAGGGTCAAAGAGCGCCATACATACATCAGAGTCATTCTGAGTAGTAGAACTGTCTGCAAAGTCTTCTAACTGTGGTTCAACGTCACCATTCTTTATTCTAGTGGGATTAGATATAGATCGATTGAACTGACTAACAACAACAGGTGAGTAACCATAGAAGTCACGTGCATATCGTAACTCATCACTCATTTTGTCAATTGCTTGCTTTTTAGTAGGCTGTGCACTTGTTGTCTTCAACAAACCTATGTGATCTAACACAACTAATGTTATCTCATTAGGGTCATCAGGTATATATCTTTTATTATATTTATCTACCTGTATTATCTCACCACGAGATAATGCATAATCTTTTAACTCTTTAGCTATACCTACTGGATTCTCTGGCCCATCAATGATTGTAACCATAGACTCAAGTTCGTTCATATAGTCTTCATATTGTAAGAACAAATCATGTTCCTCTTTAGTCATCTTACTGGTCCAGCCTAGTAGTTTGTTAACTGGTATGATAATACCCTGATCAATAAATATCTTTCTACACGTCCATTTAGCTAACTTATAAGTCTGACTACGCTCCATTGATCTATACCATACTTTTACCTTTATCCCAGACTTCTGTCCTTCCTTAGACAAAGCCCAGTCTACAGGGTTAAGTACAAATGCGTCATCAATGAAACTAGTCTTACCTGAACCAGTCAACCCACCAATCAAATAGTACATTGACTTTCTAATGCCAACATACCTATTTAACCTATCAAAACCCATTGGTATTCCACCGTTATTACCGGCTAAACCTTTGTCTACTTCTTCTTTTAGTAGTTGAAATCCCATATTTTATTTTTTGTCTATTACATCTACTTCAGTCCATGCTGCTAAATGCACCACTTCACCATCATCTCTGGTGCAGTAACTATACATTCCATCTACAGACCTGAAGTTAAGTTCTTCTCCTTCTGTAATTTTAGGAGCACCTGGTGGTACTTTATCCTCAACTATTACTTTAATTCTGCTATTTCTTGGTACGTCGTATAATTTCATAATTTCTAATTTTTAAATGTCTGTTGATCCTGTTGGTTCTGATTCTTCTTCTTCCATAATTTCCATAAACGCTTCGTAGGTACGCTGATTGAGATAAGTTAGACTGTTTTGCATGTAAGTGATTCTATTTTGTCCTGACTTAACTGACATTGTAACTTTTTGCATCACCTCAAACTTTAAAGCTTTGATTAATTGCTCAGCAGTATATTCTCCTTCTAAAAGTATCACATCAAATTTAACTTTACATGAATTCTTGTCTTTTCTAATTGCTCTAGTTCCTTTAAAGCTCTTACCTTTATACTTAAATGTATCTGTGCTAGGATATTCTTTCCACCACTCTTCAAAGTATGTGGACTTTGGCTTTTTCTTTACAAACTTTTTTTCCGTAGTGCTCTCATCCACAAACAATAATAGATCTTTACCCACTGTTGTAAGTTTTTCTTCATCTTTTGTTATAAGACCTTTTCTTATAAGTGATTGATAGATAGCAGTAAGACGCATGCTGTTCTCATAAAGAGGCACTACGTCATACTGGTTTTCTATTAATTTTAATAAGTATATTATGTCTAAGTTATAACTTTTTTTGATGAGCTCTTCGAACTTCTGTGGTGATATGTGTAACTTCATCCTTTAATGGTTTTATAACTTTAATAATAGCAGGCTTTCTATTTTTAGCCTCTTGACTTAGCCATTCTTGATATTCTAGTTCTATCAAGTACTGGCGTTCTGCAGCATACACTTCATCATTAGCGTACGCTGCATGTTCCCAGTCTTCGTTAATTAACCTAGACATTCTTTTTCTTGTTTTTAGATCCTTTAGGTCTTCCTGGTCCACGTTTAGCATTCTTAACTATAACAACTGTCTTATTCTTACTACCTTTTGGTCTACCTCTTTTAGATTTCTTAACTGGTTTTTCAATTGGTTCAGCTCTAAATATTGCATAAACTGTATATGCTAATCCTAACATTAAAATTACTACTACTACTACTGTTACTGTTTTCATTTTACTTGTTTTTATTTATTAATATTAATCTTTAATTCTTAATCCGTATTGGAGGTTAAACCACTCGAATGTTGTATTTGCTTTAGTTGTATTAAACTTGAACACTTTCTTTAGAGCTTTTATAGAATATTTCCTAAACTCTATAGATTGATCTTTTGTCATTGTCCAGTTAAAATACCACTTATCATCATCAAGAGTATCCACTAATCGTTTTCCAACTATATCTAGTTGATACTCAATCAAATGTCTTGTAATGGTTGATCTATTTATTTTAGATTTTGTTTTCATTAGAATAAACTTATTTGATTAGGAGCAGCATAAGATTTTTTAATTCTTTTACCTCCTGTTGTAATTTTAGTTATTAATTTTTCAGCTTTATTTATATAATATGTATAGTTTATATTATCTAACTTGCTTGCGTTTGGTAAATAATTACAAACATGACACAACCATTCTCCAGCTTCAGCTTGTGAACGTTTAGCAGCTTTACTTGTAGACTCATCATTTCTAAGCTTGTAAATCTTTTCTCCATCATTAGATACATAGTATCTTATAAGTTTATTATATTTACTAGCCTCTCCTGTAATTATATTGATACCTTCATAATGAAAGTCTTTAGAAGCTTTCTTTCTAATGCAAAAGTCAAACAAGTTCTTATGTTTTTCTATAGTTTCCCTAACCGGGATGTTGTTTACATAATACTGTTCTAATGCAATAGGAACAATTCTAGCTGACTTATTCTTGTGAAGTTCAAAGTCTGTAAGAAAGTCTCCTTTCTTTTTAACATAACCATTAGGCATAATAGCTATATAATCATTGACGGTTGAAAAGATTATCTTTTTGTAGTCTGTTCTTTCCAAAATATACTGTGTTGTCTCAGACCACTCTGCATTTATTTCATGCATTTTAGGTATTAGATCTTTCTTAACTCTTACAGTTACACCGTCTGTATTAGCAGAAATAATCTGAATGCCACTCATTTCATATAATTCAATAAGCATCATTAGACTAAGTTCACCAGTTATAGTAGTGAACATAGTTAACTGCCTATCATAAATCCATGATAGCATATCAGATGACTTTCCATAAACAGAATTTACTGCAAGTTTAAGAGCTCCAATAATACCTTTAGTTTTACCATCCTTTGCTCCAGTAGCTTTCAGTTCAAGTCTTTTCTCAAACATCTGCTTGTAGCCAAATAGAAACTCTTTTCCTAAATGTGCAGGATATTTTGCATTGTTAATAATAATTGCAGGATAATAACTAGCCACATCCCAATCAATAATTTCATATTCTTCATCTGCCTCAAAGACAGCTGGTTTATTTTCTGTATGTAACCCACCTCTCATAAAAGAATAAAGATTACCATAGAAATGAATATGTTCTTTAAAGTCATCTTGAAGACCAAGCTTCATACCTTTAATGTTAATAAGAAACTTCTTTAGCTTTGTTGTTTTAAACTTAACATACGGTGCTATACAGTTTTTCATATCTATACTCTTTCTAAAGTATCCTTTTCTAGGAAGCTCTTTAATATCTATACCTTTCTGCTCACAGTAGTACTTCTTGATAATCTCATCACCAATTTTACTGTCAGAATAGTTAAGACATTCTATACCAAACTCTTCTTGTATGTTTAACCTTAACTGTATTTGATCATTACTTTTATACAACGGATGATCAGTGTCACCCACAGTAACCTTATAAAACTCATAAGTAGCATCTACATCATTAAAACAATACTGGAGCGTTAAGAACACCTCGTCCTTAGTCATGTTTGTTTTAGTATAATGTATAGGCATTTCTTCGATGTTCTCTAAGTCCATCTCAAACTCTAACCTCTTGAGACTAACACGTCTGTTCTTGTTATCGTAGTGATGTATCTTAAATAAATCTAACTGTTTCAGACTTAACTCATGTTCTCTATACTCTGGAAAAACATCATAATTAGCATCATGTATAACATCTTGAGCTTTCTGTGCTATCATTGCACATATTTCTAGACCAGTACCTTCATGCCAGTTTTCACAGTTTCTAAGTATCCATTCTACAACTTGAGCATCAAAACGTAAGTTATTATAACCCACCCAATATGATTCTTTGTATGTTTCAGTATATTTTACGAATGAATCTAGTTGATTTTGCCACTTGCTAACTGTAAAGCTTCTAGGTGTTTTACCAGGCTGCATACATACAACTATGAAGCATTCTTGCATAGTTTCTATGTCATATATAATTACATCTTTAATCATTTTGTTTGTTTTTATAGTCGTTATAGTCTAAATAGAACCCAATGCCTACAATTATATGCAAACCTACACTGCTTAGTAGTTCGTACAGGTCATGAAAATTATGTATAGATAGGTGAATATGACCTACTATCCAGAATGGTATAGCTAGCTGTTGGCTTATCCATCTAATTAGAAAGGTTAATAGTTTCATAAAATATGTTTAAGTATGTTACAAAAGTAATGAATTTAGTTAGATTACCAAATAGAAAACCCACCACAATTCTTAAGAAACTTAATAAATTCCTTAATCAACCACAGAGGTGTACCGTGTGAAGGGTAATATACATTTCCATCATCACTAACGATACTAGTAAACATAATTGTACCATAAGGATAATCTTTGTTAAGTTTCTCTGCTGTCTCATCATCTATTAATCCCTGACTTCCTGTTTGATTCCAAGAATTCATGTTACAATAAATTACATCCTCAGGATCTATTAAGTTATCTTCTTGATCAACAACTTTTTCTAGTGCATCTGCTACAGCATTACACTCTTGCCAGTTATCTAACCCCATCCCATCATTACCCATCCATTCATCAAAGTTAAACTTAAGTTCATATTGTTCTGCTGCATGTTTACATAACATAACTATCGGTCTCCAGGACCACCAATTACTCCTAAAGTAATAACCAGGGTTATTATGTTCCCATTTCTCTAGTGCGTCCCAGTATTCTTTCTTTTGTTTATCAGTAATACTGTCATCACTGTAATCAAGCTCAGGCTTGTTGCCTATTAACTTTGGCGCTTTGCCATAAATATCTACTCCCATAATTATTTGATTTTTTTATATGCTGCTAGCATTTGTTTCTCGTCTTTAACGTATTTATTATTTATCTTAAGCATCCATCTTTGGAATGCTTGTCTTCTTAGTATTTTATTTGCACCTGTTGCCATATTAAATAGTATCTTCCCAATAAGGGTCTGGTTCTTCTTGTTCGTTAAACTCTGCATTTTCTTTACAATCAGAGCATCTATCTGTGTCGTACCATCTTGATGCGCCACAGCAATTACTTAGCTCTTCCATTAGTATCTGTAATCATTATTATCAAAGTCTTCCCAATCTTCTGGCCATAGAAGTTTGCCTATAAATTTTCCTAGCACTAACGCTATAGCTGCTAAGCCTAACCACATAATTGTTTCCATAATTCTAATTGTTTAAGTTTATTATTAAATTTCTATATCTTCGTCTTCATCATCTAGTAATCCACGTAAAATGACAAGGTTTTCTTCGTAAATAGGAAGAATTCTACCCTTCTCTAACTCATCATCATCTACAAGGATTTCAATGAGTCCATCAAAGTCTCTCATGACTATGTTCATTTCCTTGACTGTAAAGTCTTGTAGTTCTGTTTCATGCATAGGATGATCGAACCATCCTATTTCATCAGGTGTTGCTACAACCTTGCCCTCCTCATCTATTAAATAGGGATAAACAGGGAAACCATTGTTCATGTAAACTATTTCTGTGCTATGTTCAGCAATATTAAATCCAGAACTACTTAATGAAAACAACTCTAGATGTTCTTTTTCTTCACTACCAGGGTATAAATGATTCATAAATATCATTTCTTCGTTTAATTCATCTGCGTCATAATGACGAAAATGTAATTCAGTTGCTATCCACATTATATTCTCTTTTTAGGTGTTGGTGACATTAATTCATAAACGCTGTATTGTGATGATAATCTTAGTAATATGTGAAGCATCTCAGCTTCTTCTATTGTCCATTGTTCTTGACCAGCAATCTCAAACACTTTTACATGTGTTTCATTTATGTCTAGCTGCATACATAATTTGTCATCACAATATAACATGTGACTTTCTTGTAAATCATTATTCATTGCTAAGTAATCATAAGCATGTACATCATCTACTATGACTTGCTCTTTGTGAAGGTGTTTTAATTCCATGTTTTAAGTTTTATTTAATAGTTCGTTTTTTTTGGTTACTATAAGTATACATCACATCCTCCGTTTTCATTGTAAGCAATGTAATCAAGTAATTCCTCGATCTGATGAGTCTTGTTACTAAATGTCTGTGACTCCAGTTCTGCACCTTCAAAAACTATGATAGGTGTATACTCTTTTCCTCTACTAAAATCAATCTCAATGCTTGTTTGTGTGTGAATGTCCATATTGCTATTATTTATTTGTTTTAATTATCTAGAATAATCCATAGAGGTGATATTTAAGTTTTATTTCCTCACCTCGTTTTATATCTCTAATTGTTAAAAGATGTAGTGTTTCTTCTACAACTATTAACTGCACATTAGGATCTTCACTATGATTAATGAATCCACCTAATGGAGTTCTTATATAATTGTGCTCATAATTTTCATTAAGCACATGAGTTATTCCTAAGTCAATACCTTTAAGAAGTTTTTTTCTAGCAAACACACCTAACCCATGTATTGAAGATTTTCTTATTGTAAGACTTTCTGGTAATGGTTTATACATCTTTTATTATTTTAATTATCTATAATATTGCTACTTCAACCCATCCTTTTTCTGAATAACTTATTTCTGCAACATAGCCATCATCTTTGAGTTCTTGTTCTAATTCTAATGCAGCTTCCCACAATTCTGGTTCAGGAATTTCATCATGTTCATTGTCATGACATATAGCACCTTGACACTCGTAAAATTCATGTTCTTGACTCCACTCAAATCTCCAGTTGTCAATTGTTTTGTATTTTTCCATTTTATTTTTCTATTGATAATGTTATGTTATTCCACTTTCCTCCTTTTAATGATTGATCAACTAAAAAGTCTATTCTTTTAGTCCATCTTTTATTCATTCTGTCTTGTACTGTCCATAGTCCATCCATTGAACCTGCTCCTTGAACACAAACAACAGTTCCAAAAGTATATCCTAGAGGTTCTAAATCTCTGGACACAGCAATCCATCTATGACCTCCAGGATTATCTTTATCTATAACTTTGTTAGACGCTGTTATAAATGGTGTATCATCTGTTTGTCCAGGAACAGCATGATAAATTGTTGCTGTCACTGAAACTTTAAGTGTAAACAGTATTAGTATTAACGTTTTCATATTTCCATTTTATTTAAGATTAATGCTTCTATTTCTTCTATAGTCTCATAATGTAGAATACCAATGATATCTTGATCTCCACATAATATTATATGTGACTCAAATTCTGCTGGTGAACCTGGGTAACCACTACCATCAGATGATACGTAAGTTATTTCTGCTTCACCTGGACTGTAATAACCAGTAACAGTAAGTGCTATTTCTAAGTATTTTATATCTATACTAATTTTCATAATTATTTATCTTTAATTTCTACATACTTTCCTTCAACTTTATCAATGCTATAAACATCAAGATATCTATAAAGAGTTCGCTCAGTTATTTCTAACTTTTTAGCAGCATTAGCTTTATGTCCATCACATCTGTTCATAGCTTTGATAATAAGTATTATGTGTGCTTCTCTAATTGTCATTCATCAACTCTTCTAGCTCATCTATTGCCTCTTCTACAAAAACACTGTCCATATCATCTACATAGATAGTTACTGGTTTTTTAGACTTTGCACTGTCTTCAAAGTTGTACCTAATAAATTCTACCAAAGCATCACTTAAATCGCTATCATAGTAATTGACATTTTCATTTACGTGAATATTACCAATGTCACTTGTAGTTATATACACTGAATAGCCATCAGCTGTTGATTCTTCGTAAATGTAATAAGCGTGACTATTTGCCCACTCATCTGATATTGTAAACTTAAAATGTTTCTGTACTGCTTCTAGATTTTTCATGTTTTTTATTTTATTAGTTGTGTTATAATTAGTGACATTCCTATAATTGCTATCACTATTAGTACTATAAATTTACAGATTTCTTCTGTCTTTTGTTTACGTGCTTCAGACTCTTTTAGAGCCTTAACGTAATCTATTTTAAAATGTTTGTTCTTTTTTTTCATATCAATATCCTATTTGTTCTAGAGCTTTATCTTTAGCTTCCACTGTGTAAATAGTGTTAGCAATGTTGCACATGAATAACACTCCATATAGGAATGCAACTTTTCTAAATCTGTAAAACTCTACTGGTGTTAGTTTAATCTTTCTCATTTTGTATTTATTAATGGTTTAACTTATTTATTAATTAATAACAATCATTCAGGTTTTAACGCATAACCTTATTCCCCTGATACTTTGCTTACTCAACCAATTGTTATGGTATCTACCCTTGTTCTACAAGTAAGTTTATCATTGTTATTATAATATACTTAGAGTGCTTATCCATTGTTGGCTGACACTATTTCAGAATAGTCAGTGGTATTGCTTGACTCATTTCTCTAAGTATAAGAACTATCATCTGCTCTCCTGCAGCGTTGAGGTTATCTAGAAACCACGATTGTTAGTCTAGTCCTTTTTCTCTTTCTTTGATTCTTCATAACACTGTTGACAAGTATGAACCTCATCACAAGTGCAAGTTAGCTCAGGAGATATCTTATAGAGCTCCCAAGCAAATTGTGCATCTTCAAAGAACATTAGTATGAATTTGAAGTGTTCCAAAGAGTACGCAGCGATACATGTGGAAACACAGATACGATTTCATCTAATGTATTAGCATCAACGTTGTTCAATGCAAGTTCATAACTCTCATTAGTGCTAGTATCTTCATAAGATATAGATCCTAACTTGTTAGTTAATAAACTCATAACTCCCTTGTGAACAAGACTAGCTATATGATCAGCTCTGAAGTGATCTCCATCTGCTCTATCCATGTATGTATGTGGATATACTTTGATTGTATTTATCATAATATAGTGAGTATGATGCTCTCCAGCTTTTAATTAATATCTGATTGTAATAGGTCATTAAGACCTAGGTCATTATTGAGTATTAGATGCAATTCTCTCCATCTACCGTCAACAACACTTCTGTCATTATAGAAATCACCAGTATGAGGATAATTAATATGAAGCATTTCCAATAGGTCCATTGAGTTATCTAATAGCCATTTTACATACTCAGGTTTTGATGTTATACTAAACAGTCTACATTCTCCTAATTTATTAGTTTCAGCATCACTAAACAAATAAGCCACACCTTTGTAATCAACAACAAGACCTAATACAGATTCAGAGTCTCCTCCATATCTAGTATACCTTTTTGTTAATATAACACTTTCTTTAAATAAATTCATAATGTTGTAGTACAATGCTCTTCAGCTTTAGAGCTCCCTAACTTAATATAAGCATAGAGAGAAAGTTAAAAAACCTATGACAAATGTAGCCATAGGTTATTAGAATGTTTTGGTTTAGCATCTTGCTTAGCTTTATACTTAGCGTATGCTTTATCGTTGATACCTTTTAGATGTATCATACCTACTTTAATTGGTTCAGTTTTCATGTTAATGCTATATATATATTATAGGTGATGATTTGTATTACCGTGATAAATGTGGCAAATAGTATGGAGTGTGTACACTACCTCTCTTACATTCACACAAAACATATAGTTTTTGTTGTATAAGTAAGGCCCACACCTAAAGAAAGACATCTTTCCCACCCTATATATAAAGAAGAGAGGTGTTATCCTCTCCTCTTTAAGGGTTTTGCTTAGAAAGCAAAGAATTCTTCAGACTCCAACGGTGCTGCGTACTCAACAGGTTTCACGTCTTTAGCTTTGATCTCAATCACATTGTCTTCACCATCTGGCATTTGGATTTGTGCAACTGGCACAAACAACTGCTCCCCAGTTTCTTCATCAAACATTTGCTCACCGTTAGCATCACGCTGAAAAGCTTTTGACTCAAAGATGTCAAAAGACATTAAGTTACCAATGTTAATCGACTTGTCACGCACGCCTGCACTAACTTCCTTAGAGCAAGTAACGTTTGCTTCCAGTCCTTTTTCATTAACAAGAGTAACGTAAACACGCTTAGTTCCTTTTAAGTTCTTCTTGATGAACTTAATAGAACCTTTAGGCCCAATTGTTTCTGCAACATTTCCAATTACTACTCTTTCTACTGTGGTGCGTGCACCAAACTTGATTAATTCACTACTCATAATCTTAGGTATTTAAATTTTTAGCATGTTCTATCAAAGGGGGGATACCCCCACCATGCTTTTTTTATGTGGGGTTTCAATAGGAAGGGGTCTCCTGTCGCACACATAAGGTGGGTGGGGCGTTTTTTAAAAAAAGTTTTTTGAAAATTTGGTAGTTAACCAAAAAATGTCATACCTTTGGTGGGTGGGTGGGTTATTAATAAACCTCTTATTTAGGTTCTTAGTAACTACTATATTATGAATGCTTATACATAATATAGCTTTTATAGAAAGATAATTAGGATAAGTCAATTATATTTTTTATATATTTGCATATAGTATAAAGACAATACAACTAAATAATGGAAGCACATAAATCAAAAGTAGTACAAAAGCTAGGAAAAGAGTATGATGACAAGTATAATCTTGCTCAAAAGTACTATGCATTACTATCAGCTTTAAACAATTTGAAACTTACAGAAAGAGAGTTACAACTTGTATCTTATACAGCAATCAAGGGTACAATTACTTATGCTAACGCACGTGCAGAGTTTTGTGAAATGTACAACACTACAACAGCCACTATAAACAACATAGTGAGTAAGCTAAAAAGAATGGGCATATTTATAAAAAAAGATGGAAAGATTAAAGTAAACCCTGTAATAGTTTTAGACTTTGATAAAAACATAACTCTACTGATAAAACTAAATCATGAAGAAGATAGACAAAACACGGACATCCTTGAGGCAACACATAATCAAGAAGATGGCAATAGGGATGGTGATCTCAGAGAAAGTAATTGATAGAGTGATAACACATCAGTTCAATTCCGCTGAAGACGCCACTAGAGATAAGAACAGTATCGAAATATCAGGGTTTGGAAAATTTGTTTTTAATCTAGCAAAAGCAAATAAAAAAATCGAAAAGCTTGAGATTGTTAAAGAGTCGTATATACGAATGCTAGCCGAAAACACATTGCCAGAAAAGAAACTGGATGTGATCAAGAGTAAACTAAGTAATCTAAATTTAACATTAAGTTCTATAAAACCAAAAGTACAAGATGAAACTTAACATATCACAAATTTACGAAGGGTGGAAAAACAATTTACTTCCTGCTTCAGACATGAAAGAAGAGATTGAAAGAATAAGTAAGGAAAGGTTAGATATATGTAAAAGTTGTCCTAATCATTCTAGTAATCATAAAACAGTGAGGCCAGATGAACATTGTGTTAGTTGCGGATGTACTTTGTCAGCTAAAACAAAATGCTTATCTTGCGAATGTCCTATTTTTAAATGGGTAGCTGTATTATCAGATGAACAACAAGATGTAATAGAAGATAAAAAGCTATGAGTAAAAAAGACAAAATGACAATGCGTAAGGTTTCTCTCATATCATTAATAGATTTACTAAAACAAATCTATGATGATGGAGCTGATTACATAGACATAGAAGGAGAGCAAACTGACGGTGAAGAAGATATGTTAAAGATTACAGTTAGACCTGAATACTTTACAGAAATCGAAAGTAATGAAGATGATCCAGATTATGTTGTAACAGAAATGGATTATGAGGAAGAGATCAACCCTATAAAAGAGGATGATGATATAAACGATTTAATATAAACCAATGTACATAAAGCAAATTATAGAAACCATAAACTTACTAAAGATGAATCACCCTAAGATTAGTATAGGAAAACATATTGCTACAGCTCTTGATGGAGAAAATATATGGAGCTTAACAGATAAAGAATTTGCTTCATTACTTGATGATTATCAATCTCAATTAGATGCAGTGGAAGTGTTCGATGAAAACTTTGACGTAGATAAAATAATTGAAGATAGTATGGATTTGACTATAGATGGTCCAGATGAGCTGTACTAATAACAATGATCTAGTCTTTATATATTGGGAAGACGGATGGAATCAAGAAGAAAATGGCAGTAAAACAAACTACATACATAAATGCAGAATTAGACTGGGCTGAAGGACAATTAGTCCAATGGAAAGCTTATGTTGATGCAAACCCATTACCTACTCTTAAGGATAGAATAGAATTTAAACAAACCGCAAACGGTGGTAGCATTCCTATGGTTGTAGCTTCTATTGAAGCACAAGGTAAGTTTATTCAAGACACAATGAAAAACTATTTAGCCCTACTAGGTCAAGTTGATTCGTTACGTGAAAAAGAAGAAAAGAAAAAAGTAGAAACTAGAGGTGGAGCAACATTAGGTAGTATGGCTGAAGACTTTCTAAAACAAAGAGATTAAGTATGAAACTTCATAATATTCAACATAGTGAATGGTTCATTAATCAAAAACGTATTCCAGATAAAGACTCAGTAGACCATAAAGCTTTCTTTGATCTTCAAAAAGAGCTATGTATGAATGGGTGCATGATGAATGGGGTGTATATAAATCCATTTTTGTACTGGCACTTAAATGTTTGGCACACAGAAGTAGATACTATAGATGACTATGGTAGAATTAATCAGAAGTATGCAAACCCATTACTTAGAGATAACGAATGGCTTGTAACTAATGAGATAGATAGAGCACATAAAGAAAAGAAAGGACTGGTAATACTAGGAATCAGACGTTTTGCAAAGTCTGTTATAGAAGCTAGTTACATTGGACATGGTGCAACCTTTGATGAGAATTCACAAAACATTATAGCAGGTTTGAATGCGCCTGATATAAAACTAATTACAGATAAGATAGATAAAGGATTAAACTTTCTTCCTAAAGAGTGGAGATGGCAGAGAGTAGAAGATAACTGGAAAAATCAAGTTACACTAGGTATAAAAACTAAAGGTGGAACAAGAATTCCATTCTCACAAATCCTTATACGTAACTTAGACGGAGGTAATAACGAAGAAGCTATTGCAGGTACAAAACCTAGAAGACTTATTATCGATGAGATAGGTAAGGGTAGTTTTCTACGTGGACTACAAGCTGCAATTCCAGGATTCACAACACCTTTTGGTTGGGGATGTTCACCTATATTAACAGGTACAGGTGGTGACATGAAAATGTTTATGGATGCAAAAAGTTTAATGTTTGACGTAGATAATTTTAATTTTCTTACGTACAACAATGCAAAAGATGATAAGCGTATTCACGGTTTGTTCATCTCTAATAAGTATAGAATGGAAGCCAAGGAAGAATCTTCTCTTGGTAAGTTTTTAGAAAAAGAAAAAACTTCTCCACTACATGAGGTACCTATGATGGTATCGAATCAAGAGTTAGCTGACAAGGTGACTAATGATAACTTAGAAAGATTAAAAAAAGCTGGTGATAGAGTTGCCTTCTTAAAAGAAAAGATGTACTACCCTCAAGAGGTAGATGACATATTCTTAAATGAGGATACAAACATCTTTGACATAGAAGCTGCTAAGAGGCAGAAGTATAGAATTAATGAACAAGAAAGAACAGGAGTGCCGGTAATATTGTACGATGATGGAGAAGGTGTAAAGCATGATTTTACTGATAAGTTACCAATAACTAATTTTCCATTAAAACAAACAGATCTAAAGGATGCACCTGTTGTTATATATGAATTTCCTATAGAAAATCCTCCATATGGTTTATATGTTGCAGGTATTGACCCTTATAGACAAGGTAAATCAGCATATAGTACATCATTAGGTTCTATATACATATATAAACGTATGCATGCCATAGCTGGTGAGAAGTACCAAGATATGTTTGTTGCAAGCTATTGTGCTCGTCCTGAAAAGAAAGAAACATGGGATGAACAAGCTAGGTTGCTAATTAAGTATTTTAATGCAAGAGCCTTGTGTGAAAATGATGAAATATCTTTTATTGACTATATGATTAGTAAAGGAGATGCTCATTATTTAGAAAGACAACCGGAATGGTTAAAAGAAATAGTACCAAACACTACGGTTAGGCGTGATTATGGTATACATAGATCTTCAGAAAAAGTAAGGGACTTCCTGCACGGATGTCTTAAGAAATATACGGAAGATGTTATACATACTGAACTTGATGATGAAGGGGAAGTAATCTCATCAGTAAAAGGTATGTCTAAAATATTAGATCCTGTATTACTAGAAGAGATGATACAATATAATGAGACTGGTAACTTTGATAGAATTATTGCAGCTGAGTTAGCAATAGGATTAGCAATGAAACTAGATCCAATGATAGGTAGGGTTGGGGCAAAGGAAGATGAGAGAATAACCTCACTTTACAAAACAAATAAAAAAAATATTCTTTTTACCGAGTCACGAGGGCTTTTTGGAAGGAAAAAAAATAAACTTTTTTCATAATGGCAATTATAAGATATACAAAAGATGCATCTATAAGGTATGCGTACCTTAACATCTTTCCTGATCAGTTTAAAACTGAAAAACAAAAAAAAGATGATAGTTGGGTTAAAAACACTATGGATTACTTTGCAAATCAATCATATGCAATGTATGTTAGAAATAGAGACACCTTTGTAAAGAACTATGATTTAATGAAAGGTGTTCTCCGTAGAGAAGACTTTTATCAAGAACCAGAAGTAAGAAGTTTCACTGATCAACTTACTACAGATATAGATTTACCAGCATACGTTAAAATGTATTCTATAGTAACTACACCTGTTAACGAATTAGTCGGAGAGATATCTAAACGTCCAGACTCATTTAGAGTTAAGGCTTTTGATGATGATAGTCAAGCAGAAGAGTTACAATTTAAAACAGACACATTACAGAAATATGTAATAACTAAAGTAAAAGAACAAGTAGTGGCAAAAGCTGCTATGGCTGGTGAAGAAATATCAGAAGAAGATATTGAAAAGATAACCTTTGAACAAGTTAAGGATCAATTAGATAGTTATACATCTGTTGCAGAAAAATGGGCTAATCATGTATTAACTGCTCAAAAAGCAGATTTTAACATTAAAGAAAAGTCAGAAGAAGCATTTAGAGATCTTCTTATATCTGCAAGACAGTTCTATCATATCTATGAAGACAATTCTAGATTAGGATATAACATTGAGGTTTGTAACCCTAAGAACACTTGGTTCTTAACTACTCCTGATAAGAAATATATATCTGACCCTACAGGAAGAAAACAGGGAGCTTATGCTGCTGGTACTGTACAAGTTATGGAACTTTCAGAAATAATTGAAGCTATTCCAGAATTAACAAAAGAAGAAATAGATCACTTAAGAACTTCACTACAGGATTACGGATTAATAAATGCTAGAGAATCTAATTTAGATAATCCTGGTGTAACTCCAGGTAATGATTCTATTACATACGACACGTATGATCCATTGGTTTTACAAACACGTATGATTATTGAATCAGAAATGAAAGAGAACGATGATGGTTTAAGAGACTTTCTTGGATTAACGAACAATGTATCTTCTTTTGGATATAAGTATGTTGTAATAAGGTCTTATTGGGTTTCTAAAAAGAAGATAGGTAAGTTAATATATATAGATGAGTTAGGTAACGAACAGTCTGTGCTAGTAGATGAAGACTATAAGTCAGGAACAATGCCTACACAACAGTCATTAGAGTGGGGTTGGATTAATCAATGGTATCAAGGAATTAAAATTGGTCCAGACATCTATCATGTTAGACCTTATAAGCTTTTAGATTACTGCCCAATCATTGGTACAGTTTATGAGCAAAAGAACACAGAGGCAAAATCATTAGTAGATTTAATGAAACCTTTCCAAACTATATATAATGTTTGTATGAATCAATTATACAAATTATTAGAGAAGGAAGTTGGTAAGGTACAATTAATGTCACTAAGACATATTCCAATTCCTAAAGACGGAGATGCACAAGATGCTATTGACATCTGGGAAATGGAAGCACGTAATAGAGGAGTGGTATTTGTAGATGATAGTCCAGAGAATTTAAAAGCTCCAAGTTCATTTAATCAATTTAGTTCATTAGATCTTACACGTACACAAGAAATACAATCACGATATACCTTAGCTCAGCAAATGAAGATTGAATGTTGGGAACTTATAGGTATGTCTAAACAGCGTATGGGTAATGTAGCTGCATCAGAAACAGCCACAGGCACAAATACAGCAATGCAACAAAGTTACTCTCAAACAGAGCCTCTATTTGTTGCACATGAATATGTTCAAGGGCAGTTATATCAAGCAATTGTAGATGCTGCTTTATATACTGAAAGCCATAAACCACAATCTACATTATCATATATAACTAATGAAGGAGAATCTGCATTTGTACAAGTAAATGGAAGTGACCTATCGTTACGTGACCTTCAGGTATTTTTAACTAATAGACCAGAAGACACTCAAATGTTTAATGAACTTAGACAATTGTCTCAAGCTATTATACAAAATGGTGGTACATTATATGATGTAATTGAATTATATAGTACTAAATCAATGAGAGAAATGAAAAAGACTTTCAAAGATCTTAGAGATAAGCAAGAACAGCAACAACAACAACAGATTCAACTTCAAGAACAACAACAGCAAGCTCAGCAGCAACAAGCTCAAGCAGCCCTAGAACAAGCTGAAAGAATGAAGATGGAAGAACAAGTTAACGAAGATAGACAGAATGATCTGGACAGAGTTAATAAAAAAGAAGTTGCTCTTATTAATGCTATGGCTAAAGGAACAGAAGTTGGGGCAGATATGGATAATTCAGGTGCCCCTGATATTGTAGAACTTTCTAAATTAGAAGCTGAGACTAATAAAGCTAATAAAGAATATAAAGGAAAGATGGCAGAAATTGATAATAGAAATTCTTTAGCACAACAAAAGTTACAATTGGAAAGAGATAAAATAAAATTAGCTCGTGAAAATCAAGCTAATGATCTAGCTGTAGCAAAACAAAATGCAAAAGGTCGAAATAAATAAGTAAATAATTACATTCATTATAGCACGAAAATAGTTAATGCTATATTATCTCGAATATTTATAAAAATACATAAATAAAGTTTTGTAAATCAATATGACTGAATTAACTTTACAGTCATACAAGTAAAAAAACCAAGTTTTAATAAAAAAAATAACTACATATGTCTGATAATTTACAGCCACAAGGTAACTTTGGCATTCAAGATACCGTAAATATGGGATCTGGAGATGCACAATTGCTAAATGATTTAATGGCTCCAGAAACTGCAAGTGGCAGTCCTGAGACCGTTGAACCAATAATAAAAGAAACTGAAGATGTTATACCAGCTACACAGGCACCGAAAGGTAAGGATATTATTCCTCCTAAAAGTGTAGATGGAAAAACAGATGAAGAAAAGCAAACAGGGGAATCTCTTATTTCTGATTTTTTAAGTAATGATCCTGATGCAATTGAGGAAGAAGAAGTTGAAATTGATATACCTGAAGTCGAAGAACCTAAAGATGTTCTTGATGAAGTGGTAAACGATGAAGAAGCTGAAGTTGGTTCTGCAAACTTTGAAGCACTATCAAAAGATCTATTTGATCTAGGGGTGTTTAATAAAGAAGAAGGAGAAGAAGTAAGCATTGAAACTCCTGAAGATTTTTTAGCTCGATTTGAATCTGAAAAGAAAAAAGGAGCACAAAGTTTAGTCCAAGACTTTATAGGTCAATTTGGAGAAGATTATCAAAATGCATTTGAGTCCATCTTTGTAAAAGGTGTAGATCCAAAAGAATACTTTGGAGCATATAACCAGATAGTAAATTTCTCTGAAATGGATCTATCCAAAGAAAACAATCAAAAGCAAGTAATGCGTGAAGCACTTCTTGCACAAGGATTTGAAAAAGAAGACATAGGTAAAGAAATAGAGAGATTAGAAAATTACGGTGATCTCGAAACAGTATCTACTAGACATCATAAGGTGCTAGTAAAAAAGGAAGCTGCAAAGCTTGCGAAACTAGAAGCAAAGTCACAACAAGAGTTACAAGCAAAATCTGATATTAAAAATCAGTATGTAAGAAATGTACAGACTATACTTTCTGATAAAGTGAAAAATAAAGAGTTTGATGGTATACCTATTAACTCTAATTTAGCTAACGAACTACAAGACTTCTTAATAACAGATAAGTGGAAAACACCTACTGGAGAAACACTGACTGACTTTGATCGTTCTATTTTAGATTTGAAAAGACCTGAGAACCATGAACAAAAAGTCAAAGTAGGTTTACTCCTTAAGATGTTAGAAAAAGATCCAACCTTATCAAGTATACAAAAAGCAGGCGTGACTAAAAAGTCAAACAAGCTATTTGGAGAAGTTGCGAGACAAGTTACTAAATCAAAAACAGTTGCTTCAACTAAAACAACGAGTAAACAGAAACCAAATTCATGGTTCATATAATAATTATTAATTAATAAAAAACGAATAAAATGGCAATTCAAACAATCCCAGGTTTAACTGGTTTTACTTATGCACGAGTAGCGTCTATGGATGCACGTGCTGTAGGTAAACTTACAGATTCAAACCACTTAGAGTCTTTTCACTCTACTGAGCCTGCAGATTATGATAAAAAGATTATCAGTCTGTACACTCAATCTTCATTGTATAGCAATGATTTCCTAGACATGATCAATAAGAGTACACCTTACTATATTGATACAAACAGTGATTCATGGAAATGGAACATTGCAGTACCTTACAAATTCCCAAAAATTATTGACATTCCTAAATCTACGCAAGATATTATTGCTGCTACAGGTAAAGTGGGAATCGATGGACAAGAGTTCGAATTAATATTGAGTTCTAACGAATTCTCTAAGAATGCGATTATTTCTGTTGGTACACGTCAGTACGGACCACGTTTTTACGTGATCAAAGATCCACAACCATGGAACATGGGATGGATATATAAATTTACACTTGTTAGTGATAACCCAACAGTAGATTTCGTTAATACTACATTTTTAACACAAGGTGTTGAATTAGAATTAGTAGATGCTGCAATTGGAGAATTCGATCAAGATTTATTAGGTCTTCCAAGATTAGGTGAAGAGATCACTATGTTTGAATCATTAGGTTCTGCATATGGATATGAGCACAAAATTACGGAATGGGCTGATGATAAAATGTTAAGAGACTCTTCTGGGAAACCATTAGATATTTTAGTATATGCACCACAACGACGTAATCAACTTCCTTTAAGAAGAGAAGATGTTAAGTGGGAGCCGTTCATTGAATTCTGGATGCGTAAATCTATGTTAGAATTAAAAGTTAAACGTATGATCTGGGCTTCTCCAGGTACAGTTAAGACTAATGGTTCTAAACAAGAATTAAAAAGAACTTCTGCTGGTGTATATCACAGAATGAGAAATAACGGAAACTTAGTACAGTATAACAGAGGTGAATTCTCTGCTAACTTAATACGTGCAGTTTTCGGTGATCTATTCTATCGTAGAGTGGATGTTAAAGACCGTAGAGTTAAGATGTATACTAATGAGGCTGGATTCGATGTATTCCAACAAGCTCTTAAGAATGATGCACTTAATTCTGGACTTACTTTCATGGCAGATTCTGGAAACAGATATATGCAAGGTGAAGGACAGAACATCACTTATAACTTTGCATTCGACGCAATGGTTACAAGAGAAACAGGTCGTGTTGAATTGATTCACTTAAAAGAACTTGATTTACCACAAACTAATTTAGAATTTGGACAAAACATGAAATCTACTCCAGTATTTATGGTGTTTGATGTTTCTCCACTATCTGATGGTGCAATGGTAAACAATATCCGTGAAGTTCGTATGAAGGGTGCACCTTCTATGACATGGGGTTATATTGATGGTACTCGTTCCCACTTAGGCTTTGCAAAGTCTCAAGGAATGCAGTCTGCTAACAAATTCCCAGGTTATGAATTATGGATGAAAGATCGATGTGATGTATTCATTGAAGATTTATCAAGAACTGTACTTATAGAAGAAATTCCACAGTTCTAGTAACAATATCCGAGAAGTATCCCCTCACCCACACTGTCCCTCCTCAGAGGGGATAACTTTCTCAACAACCAGAGTGCTGAATTAACTTTCTACCTATTGAATTAGAGCACTCTACAAATAGTAATAAACCAAATAAATTAATTAAACTACATTATGGGTAAATTAGGAAAAATCTCTACGATTAAAAGAGAGTATAATGGTAATCAATTACAAACACTTCAAAGTGGCTTATCATCTCAAGGTATGACAAGAATTCCTGGAACAGGAGTTTTTAAATATCCTTATAAAGAATTAGATGGAAAATACAGAACAGGACTAGATCCTGATGCTGGTTATATTAAACGCATAGCAGATCCAACTGAAAAAGAACTTGAAATCGAAAGAGTTACTGCTCTTAGAGACAGGTTACAATCATCATTGGGTGATATAGATTTAGGACCAAGAGCTAAGTTCTGGAACTATGGATTATCTACTGGAACAAATGATGATCTACATGTAAAATCTGTAAAACTTTTAGATGGTGATAATTTTTATGACTTAAGTGTTCCTATTCAAGAAATTTGTTTTGCTTGGCTGAGAGTACATCCAACTATTGCATCTTCATACGGTGCATGGCAAAGAGGAGAATTTCCAGCTGATACACAGTTTTATGTTGTAAATGATGAAATTGAAAGTCAACTTGTTTATAAAAAGAAACAGTCTATCAACAAAGCAATTGTTAAGTTTGATGGAATGAGTCCAGAGAAGAAAAGAAAAGTCGGAAGACTATTAGGACTTCCTGTAACAAACGAATCTAAAGAAGAAGTGGTTTATAATTTAGTAGACAACATGTTAAAAGAAACCGAAATGAAAGGTGGAACATTCCAAGGATTAAATCCTATAGAAGTATTTAACAGATTTGCTGACATGAAAGAAAATTTACTCCATATAAAAGATTTAATTAAACAAGCTATAACACACTCTATATATAGAATCAAACCAAGCGGTAAGGTTTATGAAGGAGAGTACGAAGTAGCAATGGACGAAGAAGAATTAGTAAAATATATGATTGACGAAGATAATCAAGATGACTTACTAGTACTTGAAAAGAAATTGAAATCTAAAAAACTAGCTTCTGTATAAGAAGTTAGTTTTAACAAACATAGTTAAATATGATACCAGTAGATAGTTTATTATATAAAATAGATCAAAAACTAAATAAACTATCAACTAACGAGCACCAACAGATTGCATTAGAAGACAAAATCTTAAGCTTGAATGAAGCTCAGATTAAGTTGATAAAACAAAAAGTTGATGGTTTTAGTGTCCCTAACCGATTAGGTTATGATGCTTTTAAAAAAAGGTATGAGGATTTACAGAATCTAGTTATAGATTTTACAAATCAACCACTTACGTTAGAGGAATCTAACAAAGAATTAAATCAATGGGATGCAGATCTTACTCTCCTAACACCTAAATACATGTTTTATGTAGATAGCTATGTGTTAGCAGACAAAGGTAGATGCAAAAATCGAAAGATATGGATTAATAAAGATCTAAGTAAACATGGAGATCTATCTATTTTACTTAACAATGATCATTATAAACCAAGTTTTGAATATCAGGAAACCTTAAATGGCATATCCTCTAATTCAATAAGCATTTACACGGATGGAACTTTTACTCCCACAACTATACAAGTAATGTACATGAGATATCCTGTCTATATAAATAAGGCAGGATACATTATGTTAGATGGAACACCATCGACAGATGTAAATTGCGAACTAGAACTATACTTAGAAGATGAAATTGTAGATTTAACAGTTCAGAATCTAGCTATGTATACAGAGAATGCTGCTGCGGTTCAAAGTGCACAATTCAGAATTCAAACAAATGAATAATTATAACCCTAAAAAAAAGAATAAATTATGAGTACATTCGCATTAACCACGTTATTCGTGGTGCCAGTAGGTCAGACAACTCTGCCTAGCACTGGTTCGACTCAAGACCTTACAAAAGGTCAAGTAGGATTTTTCAATAGCTCCTATGCTACAGTAAACGCTGGAACAATAGCTGCTTCTCCGTATTTCTACGTAGCACAAGGTAGAGAAAACACCTATTTACAAGGATCAAAAAGATCTGACAAAATTAAAGGATGCCCAACAGCTGGTGCTTCTTGCAACTCTAACGTTACAGAATGGTACAAAGCTTCTGGTTGTGATACTGCTGCTAACCAAATTACTGACGTTACAGACTTTAAAGTACAATGTGGTGAAATAGTAACATTAACACTACGTGCTTTTTCTAGTTATATTAATACTTTATACTTCAACGGATTTACACGTTCAGTAACCGTACAAGCTCCATGTTGTGAGTGTGGAGGTGATGTATGTACTGATGTTGACACTAACGCATTAATCAACTCTTTAATTGCTAAGTTAAACCAAAGCGCTCCTGGAGATAATCCAGATAACGTATCTTTTAAAAGTTTCTTTACTTTTGAAAATGTTGGTGGAACAATACTAAGAATCCACGGTAAACCATTAACTAAATATGGACAACCATGTGACGTTGCTGCATTCCCATTTGAATATGATAGAATGTACTTCAACACATTTATATATGATGGACCAGCTACTACTGCTGATTTTATTGTTGCTGATTCTTGTAACATTGTTGCAACCTCTACCATAACTCAGACTTCTACATATCCTTCAGGACTTGCTGCTGAATGGAAACAAGCAGAAATTAATTACTATAGCTACCAAGCTGGGTATTTAAAATCTCTATATAGAATGGGTGGATACAACGAGAACTTTGAGTCTTATGTGACTGAAGGAACTGTATATGATAGCTACTATATTCGTTTTAATGAATATGATAAAGGAGCATACCAATGGGGTGACTATATCCATCAAGATTCTATCGTGATGATTGCTGTCCCAAATGAAGCGTCAGTTGCCGGTATTGCTACTGCTGTAGAGGCTGTTTTAGTTGGAGCTTTAGGACCTGTTGTTGATAACAATGAGTGTATCACAACTACAACTACTACAACTGCTGCTTAATAAAAAAGTATACATAATACAATACTAACCTATAATACCAGAGGTGTGAGGATAATACTCAATCCTCTGGTATTTTTTTTAAATAAATTTATGGCAGCTAATTTTCAGTTAGATCTTATTGTTCCTCCAAGTTATAGTGTAAATCTACTTGCTGTTACAGATGCATCTGTCTATCCAGACAGCCCTCCTGTAGTATCAGCACCTAGTATTGAGATTCAAATTCCTGGATTTGGAACAAAGATAATCCCTTTTATACCTTTAGATACAAACATTTTTGCGTCAGATACCTTAGGCATTACTGAAGCTGGATGTAAACAACCTATTCCAGATGGAATTTACCATTTGAAATATTCGGTTGCACCTTCATATTTAAACTATGTTGAGAAAACAATTATGCGTATAGACAAACTTCAAGAGAAATTTGACAATGCATTTTTAAAACTTAACATGATGGAGTGTGCTAGTGAAATAAAAACACAGTCAAGTGTTACATTAAATACAATTAATTTCTTTATTCAAGGCTCTGTAGCAGCTGCTAACAATTGTGCTGAAAAGGAATCAACAACATTATATAATCAAGCTAGTAACATGCTTGATACATTTATAAAATCAAACTGTGGTTGTACAGGTAACAACTACACAATAAACTTTCATTAATTATGGCGCAATGTGCAGGATGTGGAGCTCAGGTGGGATGTGGTTGTAGACTAAGTAACGGTCTATGCAGCACCTGTCAGCCCAAAGTAAATAAAAAGTAAAGTAAAAAAGTAAGACATATGTTATCACCAAGACTAACGAATTGTAAAGAATGTGCAAACATTCCTGATTTACTTAGAAAAATAGATTGTAAATTAGCAGAGCTAGGAAACAACTTATACAACAATGTTGTATTTATGTTGAACAGACCTATTGCTGTTAGTCAGATTTCAGAACTGTTAGTATACAAACGTGTACTAACTTTTCGTTATTGTGATACACATTATGCATCAGGATGTCCGGAGGTAAGTACAGAAGATATTGCAAGCAAGGTTATTCGTCTTACTGCTGGTTGTGTTTCATTATGTAATGAACCTACAGTGTGTGAGATTACAACATGTGCTATAATTCCTTGTCCTAATCCAACAACAACAACTACAAGTACCTCTAGTACCAGCACTACTACAACCACTAGCACCACAGCAACACCAACCACCACCACTACTACAACAATAACCCCAGATTGTAGAATAGAAGGATGCTTTGATATTATAGCTTTAGCTACTACAACTACTACTTCAACATCTTCAACATCTTCGACTACTACTACTAGTACAACTGTTGTACCGTTTGATTGTGCAGAGCCATTTAACTTAAGTTCTCCTGAAGCCTTTCCTAATGTTATCACTGGAAATGGAACTAAAGTATTGAGTAATGGAGTTTTGCTAACTACATCGTATACTCCAAATACGTTTAACCAGCCTCCTATCTATGTAGCTGGCGTCCCAGGCACAACAGAAGTATGTAATGGAGCATATGTAACTTCTCAGTCTGGTGGACAAGGAACATTGTCAATGCGTGGAGGTTCAACTGTTGTAATGGACTTTAATCCTCCAATAAATGCTATAGCGTTTGTCACTCAGGGTTATGGTTCTAGTAAAGATCCATCAGCGACAGAGACTGTGGTTATAACATCTACTGATGTAATTGTTGCTACTGAATTAACAGCATGTGGTGACTATGCAACAACACAAATAAGTCAAAATGAAATTAATTTAACTGGATCACAAGCTCTTTATCCAAACTATTCTGCAGGAGTTACAGCAATTTCACCAATTAGTGGAGGTATAAGTCAATTACGAATTACAATTAACCCACCTGCTGATGCATTAGCTGGTATTGGTTTTGATTTTTATGTATGTCCTGGTAGTAGTCCAATAACTACGACAACAACTAGCACGTCTAGTACAACAACTAGCACATCTAGTACAACTACTACTACAACAAGTAGTTCAACTAGTACAACTACTAGTACGACTACAATTGTACCAACAACAACTACAACTACAACGGTGGCACCTACTACAACTACAACAACAACAATTGCTGCATGTGTGGATTGTATTCCTAGTGATGTAACAATTGGAACACAAACCTGGAGTAAGTGTAATTTAAATGTTGATACATATTTAAATGGTGATCCAATTCCAGAAGTAACAGACCCAAGTGCTTGGGTAGGATTAACTACAGGAGCTTGGTGTTACTATAGCAATGATTCTGCAAATGAACCAACTTATGGAAAATTATATAATTGGTTTGCTGTTAATGATCCAAGAGGGTTAGCTCCTGCAGGTTATCATATTCCAACTAATGATGAACTAATTACATTAATTAATTATATTGACCCAGCTTCATCAGGAGGTGCAACTGTACCAAATAATGCAGGAGGTCCATTAAAAGAAGTACAATTCTGTCATTGGGATGCACCTAATACTGCAGCAACAAATAGTTCAGGTTTCACAGGTCTTCCAGGAGGTTTTCGTGAGACTCTCTCTGGGGTGTTTGGTGGTATTAATGAGGGTGGTACCTGGTGGAGTAGTACAGACGAGATAGTAGGGCCTGATGCTTTTGCTTTTAGTTTATACAATAATCAGACTTGGGCGTATAGAAATGACTGGAATCAAAATCACGGTTATTCAGTTCGTCTAATAAAAGATACAGGAACTACAACAACCACCACTTTAGCACCAACAACCACTACAACTAGTACATCTAGTACATCAACTACAACTAGTACAACAACTGTTGCTCCTACTACCACTACTACAACTACAGTGGTGGCACCTACTACTACAACAACAACAACTATTACACCACTAGTTGGATGTCTAGAGTTTGACTATTTAAGTCTTATAGTTAGTAGCGATTGGATTCTAGATCCACCTACTGACTCTCTATTTGCTCGAGCAGATTATTTTACAGGACCAACTACAAACACAACAAGTTATACCAACTGGTCTCAAGTTCCAAATACCAACTATGATGTAGTATTTAATATAGGAGGAGTAGACTATACAGCAGTGTATCAATTTATCAATGTTGGAACTGGAGGAGTTACTGTTCCTTATGGTAAATTTAGTGTTAACAGTGTCAACTTCTCAGCTATGTCTACATTCCAATTTTCAAAGATAGATGCAAATGGTAATGACTTATCATCAATACTTTCTACCTTTGATCATACAACTGGAGATGGTTATAAAGTTACTGCATATGGAGATTGTACAACACCAACAACAACTACAACAACTACTGTAGCTCCAACAACTACAACAACTACAACCTTACCTGTTTTCCTTTGTACAAATCCACTACTAACAGTATCTTTACCTGATGGAATTGTAGGAGATCCACTGAATGGAAGTGTTGTATATGATGGACTCAATCTAGCTATAACTAGTTACACTTATGGTGGGGGTAATACAACTGTATATATTGCTGGAACAGTTGCTTATACGCTTGGGTTTATTGTTCCTTCAGGATATAGTAACTCAGGATCTGCTACTGGTTGCGCTGTTGCAGCAACTGGTACAACACCAACAACTACAACTACAACAACTGTTGCTCCTACTACTACAACTACAACTACTAGTGCAAAAAGCTACGATATTGATTGGGAAGTTGTTGGAGGAGGAAATGGATTTAAAGAAGCAGAATTACAATTATTTAAAAATGGAGCGAGTGTAGTAACTCAAGTTATTACTAATGGCACGCCTTCGGTACAAGGATTGTTTTCAAGTTCTAACGGTGATGTTATTAATGCTAAACTTACTACTAAGAACTTAACAAGTGAAGAGACTCAAGTGCAGAATAGTTTTTTATTGATAGGAGCAGGAGGTCTGCAAGAATTAGATACAGGTATACTACAACCACCTGGTGGTGGATTCATAAATTCACTTGTAACTAACTTTAGTACTGGATATACTCAACCTGGTGTTACTAATGGTCCTTTATTATTATTTAAAGTAAATCAAGAACAAATAGCGTCATCTGAAATTACTATGTCGCTTACTAATAACGGTGCTAATCTTAGCTTTGAAATACAAGATAATGATCAGTCAGGTAATCCTGTAGTAGTGAGTATACCAACAACTGGTCCAATTTGGAATGGTAATTATTATTATGACTTCTTAGTTGGTAGAGAATATACAGTTACATTTCCATATTCAAACAACGAAGTTGGAGGTGTATCTACTGAACTAGTTATAACTGGTGGTGGAATGACACCATTTAGCTATCAGGAGGATAATCCTTCTGGTTCATTAAACACTATAACCCATACATTTACAGTATTAAATGCTACATCAATAGTAATTGAAGCATTTGAATATTAATAACAAATAAAATAAAAAAATTATGTCAACACAAAATTGCTCAAATTGTTATAACGGATGCACTGAAATTACTTCAGACAGATGTGTTAAATATACAGGAGTAGATGTTCCTATTTTAGGAATACAGACTGGAGACTCTCTATCTTTTGTAGAGCAGGCTATTATAACTTTCTTAAGTTCTACAATTGATGGAACAGGAGTATTTCCTATAATACAACCAACTGATATATGTCCAATCGTAGAAGCTAACTTGCCAGTATGTGATCCGCTTTCTTTAAATAATTATCTTACAGGTATAGTTCAAACTATCTGTAACTTAAATGAACAAATACAACTTATAGAAGAAAGTGAACCAACCAGTGCATATGAGGTAGGATGTGTGTCAGGAGTAACAGATAACACTTCTACTCAAGATGTTTTACAACAAACTATAGTAAAGTTATGTGAAGTTGAGCAATCACTAAATACTTTCATTACAGATGTTACTACTAACTATGTAAGAATCGTTGATATAAATACATATATAGATAACTATTTTAACACTAACCCTACACAACAATTAATAAATAATAGAATGGTTCCATTCTCTGCTCAACCTTATTTTGGAGATTTGTCTCCATTTAGTCAGTCAGGAGCTGGTATAGGCGTTTGGGATAGAATCTTTTTATGTAATGGGCAAAATGGAACACCTGATCTTAGAGGAAGAGTACCAGTTGGTACTACTAGTGGAATGGGAGGAGCTTCGTTAGATTCTGCAGTTGACCCTAATGTAGCTGGAAACCCAACATATAATCTTAATACTCCTGTTGGAACTAACAGTGTTACATTAGGTATTACACAAATACCTTCACATACACATACAATTACCATTGGACCATCAACGCCTACAATAACCCCTACAGGAAAGGCAGCAGGACCTTACGTTGGTGAGAATATTGGTGGAGGATTTAAAGGTGGGGATAATGACTTTAAAATGAGATCGTTTGTAGCAGATCCCCTTCCACCACATTCACATTCTGCTACAATAAATCCGACAGGTGGAGGATTATCACATGCTAATTTTCAACCTGGCCTTGGATCATATTA
>ERZ887830.288-NODE-288-length-32399-cov-7.546778_pt1 | contig 32399 bp, 30 predicted proteins | sample MGYA00521101_ERZ887830 | MGnify/ENA primary metagenome ERZ887830 (study PRJEB32303, sample SAMEA104408592) | aquatic metagenome | biome: Marine water; feature: Pelagic; material: water | place: Baltic Sea | collected 2014-06-05T16:38:00 | depth 1,762 m ... | reverse complement strand
GGGGTAAATTTCTATCTATAAAAAATACAGTTATTATGGCATCTGGTGATTTGATGCCTCGTAACTTATATCGACGTGTTGAAACATTCATTCCACTTGAGAATGAAACAGTCAGAGCACAAGTTTTAAAACAGGTGATAGTTGCATTACTTCAAGATACAAGTAATTGTTGGGAATTAATGTCTGATGGAAAATATATGAAAAAAGAAAAATCACAGGATAACTTTTCATCTCATACTTATTTTATGCAAAACCCAAGTTTGTCAGGTCTAGGCAGCCTTGCGGTTCCTAATAAATAACGGGTTTAAAGCGAATGTCCAAGGCTTCATCGCTTACCATAAACGCCACTGACCATATTGCGGTAATAGATATAGGTTCAAACTCTATCAGGCTAGTGATCTTTAAAACAATGGGGCGGTTTCCATTCCCATTATTTAATGAGCGTGTAACCTGCCGATTAGGAGAAGGACTTGAGACAGATAATCTCCTACAGCCAAAAAGAATTAAAGCAGCACTCGAAACATTACAAAGATTTGATTCTATTCTGAAATCCTTGCCTAACTTATCTGTTAAAATCGTTGCCACAGCTGCTGCTAGACGCGCAAAAAATGCGGATGTGTTTTTAAAACCTGCGCAAGAAATACTTAACCATAAAATACAAGTTCTAGAGCAGCAGGAAGAAGCTCATCTGGTATCTATCGGACTATTATCAAATTTTAATATAAATGAGGGGCTGATTGCAGATTTAGGTGGTGGCAGTCTTGAGCTCGTACTCGTCAAAAATAGCAAAATGGTTCATTCTACGAGCTTGAACATTGGACATTTAAGTTACAAACCTTATTCCGAAATTATTCAAATGCTGGAAAATATCCCCTGGCTAAACAAAGCATCCGGGTTAGATTTATTTGGCGTTGGCGGAAGTTTCAGAGCATTAGGCTCTGCCTATATTTATAAAACCAAATACCCCCTCGGCATGTTACACGCTCTGACTATATCTAGAATGGCTATTAATTCGTTATTGAATGAAATTACTGCTGACCCTCCCAACCTTGAAGGAATTCCAGAAGGTAGACGATTTTCAATGGTAAAAGCGTCTGAAATAATTTCGTCTCTTATTTCTATTTCTAAGGTAAATACCTTAATCATCAGCGGAACTAGCATTAGAGATGGTATTATTGCTCAAGAGTTTTTAGAGCACCCTAATTTTACTAGCGACCAGAAAAAAGATCCCCTACATATTGCCTGTGCTGAAATAGCAGAAAATCGGCGTCGGTTTTCTTTAATAAATGAGAAATTATATAAATTTATAAAACCCTGTATTGATTCTAGCACTGACTATATGGGGAATCTTAATGCTACTCGGCTTGTAAAAGCTGCCTGTTTGTTATCAGAAATTTGCTGGGATGAAGAGCCATCTATGCGTGCGAACTTAGCATTTGAAAAAATAAATGCATTGCCAATTTACAGCTTATCCCACCCAGAACGTCTTTGGATCTCGTTAGCTATTTTTTATCGGTATAACGGCATTAAATCAATGACGGAAAAACCAATCTCGTCAGAATTTATTTTGACACATTCCCAACAGGAATATGCTTATTTTATAGGTCTTGGTCTTCGATTTGGTTTAATTTTCAGTGCTGGAATAAATGCAAATTTAGATAAAATTAAATTATATCTCAGAAAGCAAACACTTACCTGTGCAATAACAAAAAATGGTGCGCATTTATTTACCTCTCAAAATCAGCTCCGATTAAAAAGTTTTGCTGATATACTCTCTCTTAAAACGAAAATTATATATCAAAATTAGATAGGATTATGTGTCCTATTTACAAAAATGCATTCGTCTGATGATGCAAAAATATCTGACTTGCCTTCTGCCATGAATATCGCTCTGCATGGTCTCTTGCAACCTTACGAGGAATTTTTAATGCCTGATTAACGGCATCCCCTAAATCGTGCGATAAACAGCCTGCTTTAGAATCTCCTATTACATCAATTGGACCTGCCACTGGAAATGCCGCTACTGGAACACCGCAAGCAAGCGCTTCAAGTAACACAAGACCAAATGTATCTGTTAAACTAGGAAACACAAAAACATCTGCCTGGTTATAGATTTCAGGTAATTCTTTTTTTCTTTTTTCGCCAAGGAAAATTACATCCTGATAAGCTGATTTAAATTTTGCAAATGATGGACCATTTCCAACCACTATTTTCTTCCCCTTTAATTTTAGGGATAAGAATGCCTCGATATTTTTTTCAACAGCAACTCTGCCTACATATAAAAAGACAGGCTCTTTATTTTCTTTACGGTCCATCGAAGGTCTAAAAACATCTGTTTCCACACCTCTTGGCCAATATACTGGTTTGCCAATTTGGTAATGGTTTAATTCATCTATAATTGACTGTGTAGGGGCAAGTACAGCGTGAGAATATTTATGAAACCATCTCAAAAAAACATAGCTAAATGAGACTGGAATCCCTGTACGCGCTTTGACATAATCTGGGAATTTAGTATGAAATGCTGTTGTAAATTTAAGCTTGTTTTTGACTGCATAATTTCTAACAGCAATGCCAAGGGGTCCTTCTGTAGCAATATGAATAGCATCAAATTGCTCTTTTTTTAAAAAATCTTGCATTATTTTTCTTGGAAAAATAGATAACCTAATTTCAGGATAAGTAGGACAAGGCACTGTCCTAAATCTATCTGGCGTTAACATGATGACATGGTGACCAAGCGCTTCAAGGCATGAAGTGGTGCAAATAATTGTATTAACCACCCCATTTACCTGCGGATACCAGGCATCTGACACCACTAGAATTTTCATTTAATCCTTCCCTATTTATCTACACGTTTTTTTAAAATCTAAGCATTAGAACTCAACGTGATATTTGCGTGACCATATGACTTGTTAATTGCTAAATCAAGCAGTGCTACGTGCGGTTCTTATTATAATAATAATCCCAGCTACCATTATCAAAAAAATACCCATAATCTGGGATACCCCAAGAACCGTTGACCATAATACCCATCCCCAAAATGCAGCAAAAATTAAAAATCCATATTCATACACAGCCAAAAAGCTTGCTTCTTCTAGCTGATATGCTTTTGCTAGCATTGCAAGAGCAACCACACTAAGAATTGCCTGAATTGCAATCCAGAATAGAAATGATAAACCAACTGGCTCCCATCCCGTTAGAAAATAGGTCATGTCAGGTGATGTGTTCGCCAATTCCGGGAAAAACCACAATATACTTGCCATAACAGCGCCAACAATCCCGATGATAGATAAAAATGCCAAGGTTAGACTAAGTACAGATTCATCCCTGCAAAATTGACGTGTGCTTAAGGCAGCCATGGCATAAAACATACCAGACAATATGGGTAGTATCTGTAATAGATTAAAGTGTGATAGATCTGGCTGTAACAGGATATATACGCCAACGCTTCCTATCATCACGGCTAAAATTCTAAAAAATCCAACTCTAATACCAAAAATAATAACTGAAAAAATAAGTACAAATATAGGGGAGGAAAATAATCCAGCACCTGCCTCAGCAACTGAGAGAAAAGATAAAGCTCCAAAATAAGATAAAATGGCACAGCTTAAGAATAACGAGCGCAACAAAACAAACAAAGGGCGTTTTGGTTTCAAATCATGTCCTATGGATTTGGCGAAGACAAGTATAATAAACGCTGTCATTAAACTTCTTATTGCATGAAACTGCCATATACTGGATTGATCACTAATCAATAGGACTAAATTATCAGATAAGCCAAGCAAAAATACCGCCAACAACACTAATATCCCTGCCTGAACAGGACTTGGTAATAGTCTAAATGGGCGTTTTATAGGCTCTAAAAAATTCAACTTGCACGTCTCATCTGGCGCGGAGAGGACACCATAGTTGTCATCCAAAAACCTGCTTGTTCACCAGTAAGTACCTTTTCAACAACCCAAAGATAGTCATATGAAATGCCGTCATTAGTTACAATTGATATCAAATACTGGCTGACAAGACCTGTTTCCTCAATTAGGTCAACTGAGTAGTTTTGTAATTCTAATAAAGGTGAATAGGCGGGAAGTTCAAATAACATTTTGAACCTTGGCAATGGGCCCGTTGCCTGCTTGTTAGCAGGATGAGCAAATGCCCATACTTGCTCAATACCCCGCTGAGGATCTCCTGATTGTAATCCGAGTAATTGAATTTCTATAACCTCCTGAGAGCTAAAAGCCGATGAAGGGGAAATTATATCTTGGGAAGTAGCTTGCTTTGTCAGCAATATTACTACTAAACACATAATAAAGATGGGGAGTTTTTTTATCATTTCACCATTACTTAACTGTTACATCACACTAAATAAAAAAGTTTAAAATATTCCTAGCTGCTTACTCTTTTTTTGTAAGTCCCAATCTTAAACCACATACAACAAGAACAAACCCTATGAAATGATATAGCTGCAAGGGCTCATTTAAGATCACTATAGCTAATATAACAGAAGCTATTGGTAACCAGTAAAAAAATAATCCTGTTCGTGTTATACCAAGGGTAACTACTGCAGACGTATAAAATTTATAGGCTAATAAAGCTGGGAAGATGACAATATAGGTCAGTCCCAAAACAGGGCCAAGAGTAAGGTTCATTCGATATCCAGCTTGATATTCTAATATCTGTAACGGAAATAATTCAACCGCCCCTATAATAAATAAAACCCATAAAAAAGACCATTGATTAACTTCTTTTGGTGCAAGGCGAATCAGTAATGAGAATATGCCATATATGAAAATAGCGCCAACCATTATCAAATCTCCTAAATTAAATGAGAGATTAAGCAAATTTGATAATTCTGCTTTGATTAACACAACCAACACGCCTATCGTCGCTATGGTCATACCAAGCATTTGAAGCCTTGTTATTTTTTCTTTGAAAACCAACCATTCAAGGGAACATAAAACAATTGGTAGGGTTGTCTGCAACAAACCAACATTGCTAACTGTGGTATAATTAAGCGCCCAATATTGAAGTGTGTTATAAGCTCCAATACCTGTTGTTGCAATCCAAAATACAGGCCATCGATACGCCCAAATAATGGGTAAATCTTTCCTTAGTGGCGGTCTGAAAATACATAAAATTAAACAAGAGGCAATTACCCAGCGCCAGAAAGCATGTTGTAGTGGTGGCAAATCATCAGCAAACATTCTCGCAACAATCGAATTGCCAGCCCAAAAAGTCATCGTAAAAAACAAATATATATAAGCAACTTTATCTGTTACACGCATTTATTTTTTCTTTTATTGTATGATTATCCATGAACTTAACACTACAAGCATTGCACCAATCCAAGCCCCAATTGCTGGTATTTTTTTTGTTTGAAACCATATGAAAGGCAACATTAATACGGGACTAATGGCAACCAACATTGATACTTTTGCAACCTGTCCTGTCTCTAATGCTTTTAAAAACAGAGCTAATCCAAAACTTAAGCCAAAAAAACCATTGGCAATTACATGCCAATTTACACTCATCGGAGGCATTTTCCATGGCTTATTTTTTTTCTTTTGAAAGATAAACATAGCCCATAAAAAAATACCTGCTGCTACAACCCTAATTAAACTTGCCTGCAACGGATCTGTTCCTTGTTCCATTACTGGTCTTAGTAATAAAACGCCTGCTGCTTGTCCTATTGCTGCTAGCAATCCTGCGCCGACACCTAGCCAAAGTGGAGGCTTTGTTTTTTCCCAATCATGGGTGTTGGCTTGCAGGCTTCCATAAATAACTGCTAATATGATTCCAAAAAATCCAATTATAATTGCAATAATAATATTTAAAGTAAGGGCTTCATTTAATAATAGCCAAGCAAGAAAGGCAGCTAATGGGGCATTAAAGGCAAATAAAACACCTGTTCTTCTTGGACCTAAGCGCTCCATAGATATGAACAGAAAATAATCTCCCAATCCAACACCAATAATTCCAGATAAAATAATCCATCCCAAAGCGCCAGAAGAAACCTGCCAACTATTGCCAGATATCACTATCATTGCAAGCAACAGGATAGAAGCGACAATCATTCTAATCCTATTGAATTGAAGAGAGCCAAAATAAAGAGCTGGTTTGTGCCCAAATAATTGCGAGAATACCCAGCTTAATGATGCCGCAAGGGCAAAGAAGGCTGAGCTATCTATCATTAAGACACATATTTTAGTGCTTGCAGAATATCTTCATTTAAATCATCTTTATGCTCTAAACCAGCTGATAATCGTAAATGACCTTCTGTTATTCCTATAATTGCTCTTTCTTCTTCTGAGAGATTTTGATGAGTCGTTGTGGTTGGATGGGTAATTAGTGATTTTGCATCACCAAGGTTATTAGAAATTAAAATTAGGTTTAAGGCATTTAAAAATGCGAATGCATTCTCACGCCCTCCCATTAGTTCAAAAGCAACAATCGACCCAGCGCCAGACATCTGCCGGCAAGCCACCTCATAATCAGGGTGTGACGGTAATCCTGGATAAAAGATTTGTTTTATTTTCGGATGTGCTGATAAAGTTGCCGCAATAGAAGCTGCATTTTGCGTCTGACGTTCAACACGCACGGATAATGTTTCTAATGATTTAAGCATAATCCACGCATTAAAAGCACTAATTGTGGGACCTGTCTGTCGATAAAATGGCAAGAATTGCTCTGTCATAAAATCAGCATTACCAAGTACTGCACCAGCTAGTAATCTTCCCTGACCATCAATATGCTTAGTTGCAGAATAGGTAACAATATCAGCTCCTAATTGAAGTGGTTTCTGATATAAAGGGGTTGCAAACACGTTATCAACAATAACGTTTGCGCCTGCCTTTTTAGCCAAATTACACACTACCTCAAGGTCAATAATTTGAAGAAGAGGATTAGATGGCGTTTCAAGAAAAACTACTTTTGTTGCTACTGATAATGCGTGTTCCCACTCATCAAGTTTCCCGCCATTAACAAATACAACTTCAATTCCCCAACCTGGAAGAATTTTTGCCAAAATAGCATAACACGCTCCAAATAAAGCCCTACTAGCAACCACTCTATCTCCTTTAGATAACTGGCACGCTAGCGCTGCAAAAACAGCTGCCATTCCAGTACCCGTTGCTCTGCAGGTTTCAGCACCTTCTAATTTGGCAAGTCGTTCTTCTAGCATACGAACCGTAGGGTTCCCATAACGCGAATATACGAAATTATCTGTCTCATCACGAAACGAGGCTGCTGCTTGTTCTGCGTTCTCATAGATAAAGCCTGAGGACATAAATAATGCCTCAGAAGTTTCATTATTATTACTTCTCGCCGTACCGGCATGAACTAGATTGGTATTTTGATGCCAGTCTTCATCTTTCATTTTCAACTTCCCATAGGGTTCATCATTGCTAGTTTTAAAGAATGTTATTTCTGTAAGATAGTTCTTGAAACTAATATGTTAAATAATCTTTTCTAACAATCACCAATTAAAATATTAAATCCAAATTCGATAGATCTAAGAAAGTCTGTGTGGTTAAATTTGTGATTAATGCTCAAAGCTAGGCAACCAAGCACTAAAAATTAACCTCGCGGCGCGTGTTTTGCAAGAATACGTTGCAGCGTGCGACGATGCATTTTTAAGCGTCTGGCAGTTTCAGAGACGTTTCTATTACATTGCTCAAAAATACGTTGTATATGTTCCCAACGCACCCTATCGGCTGACATTGGATCTTCTGGCGGCGGCGGTAATGGTTTGTTATAATCAATAAGCGCATTTTTAATTTGTTCTGCACTTGCTGGTTTTGGCAGATAATCTATCGCACCTATTTTCATAGCGGCAACAGCTGTAGCTATATTTCCAAATCCAGTTAACATAATAGCTCTGCATTTTGGAGCAGAAGACGCAAGTTTTTTAACAATAGTCAGCCCACTGCCATCTGCTAGCTTTAAATCTAAAACAGCATTATCGAATTTAATATTCATTATGGCTTGCTCTGCTTCTTCTATAGAGGCGACAGCAGTCACCTGAAACCCATAAGCTTCCATAGATTTTGTAAGTCTGCGCAAGAGCACTGTGTCATCATCTACGATTAATAACTTACCTAAACTCATTTTTTAAACCAAACTCTCAATTGGTATTTTCATTTCTACGGTCGCTCCATATGACTTTTGATTTCTAAAAACCGCACTACCGTTTAACTGTCTTACAAAAGATTGAACCAAAAATAAACCAAGACCACGATGTCCATCACGTCCAATACGAGCACTATTTTCAGGTTGACCAATATTAGCCAAAATGGACGGTGGGTACCCAGGTCCATCATCCATAATTTTTATGTATAGCATTTCGTTATCCCATGAAATATGAATTATAATTTTAGATTTGGCAAAATCATTGGCATTTTCCAATATGGCTTCTAATGCGTAGCTTAGCTCAGGCGTTTGGGCAATTTCCGGCTGCATTTCTTCTGAGCTATTTTCCACCTTCCATTTAATCTCAACAGTAAGAGTTTCTGTCTGGTCAGCGAGCATGGTTTGCATTGCCATCACTGCAGGCATTAGAATATCAAGCTCGCGGTTTGTCTTCTTTGCATCTGAATCAAGTTCAGATAAAATTACCTGACATCTTTGTATTTCAGTTTTCAGAATTATTAAATCTTCTTCTTGAATAGAGCTGTATTTTAGGTGATCAAGCAAATCATCACTAATTAGCTTAATAGTTGTAAGAGGAGAGCCAAGCTTATGCGCTGCTACAGTGGCAAGCGATCCTAATGCAATAACCTGTCGCTCTGATGCTAACATCAATTTCGTAGTTCCAAGCATTTCAGAGGTTTTTCTGCTTTTTGATGCTAACCAAAACACATAATATGCCATAAAAGTGGCTGATATAATCAAAGCTATCCATAATCCAAATTGATATAATGCAGGTACAACAAGTCCTGAATCTGACCAAGGTAATGGTAAATGATAGATGGTAAGTAGACTTGCACAAATAGTTACAACGACGACAAGAGTAATGGTTGAAAATACATCAAGAATGGCAGCTGATACTACCACAGGGGCAAGAAATAAAATTGAAAATGGATTTAATAAACCACCTGCAAAATACAATAACGCCGCTAGCTGTATTACATCAAAAGAAAGCACAATTAAAATAGAAATACGTGTTAATTGAAGGCCATGTCGGTTTAGAGATGTCTGCCATAAATTCAGCAGCAAACCAATGGCAATAATCCCTAGTAATGGTTCCAGCGGCAGGACAAATCCTAATCCAAAATGCACTAAAAGAACCGTTGCTAATTGTCCAGCAAGAGCAATCCAGCGAATAGTAATACTTACTCTTGGATCAATTAGATTATGTTCATTTTCCATAATAGAAGAAAGCAAACGATTAGCCATTATATGTCCAGATTTGATACTTTAAGTGCATTTTCCTGAATAAAATTACGTCTCTCTTCCACAGCCTCGCCCATCAAAGTTGAAAAAGCATTATCTGCTGTTTCTTCATCGCCCACTTGAACTTGCAGCAAGGTACGATTATCCGGATCTAGCGTTGTTTCCCAAAGTTGGCTTGGATTCATTTCTCCCAATCCTTTGTATCTGGCAATCTGAGCCCCTTTTTTTCCAACCGCAACAATATGTTCGCTAAACTGACACGGACCATTCATTTCAATTTCTGCATTTGGAGTTATGAATTTTACAGGTTTTTCAAAAACTTCTTGAAGCTCTGCTGTAAGTTTATCAAGTTCTCTTGCCTCAGCTGTATTAACTAGTCTGGCATCAATTTTATGGGATTCTTTAATGCCTCGTAATGTTCTTTCAATCAGCAATACAGACCCAGATGTGTCCTTTACAACACGCCCATGCCACCCTCTTTCTAATGGCGGAGTTAATTGATCTAGCCTCTTTGCAAGGTAAGATGCGGCATCTGCATTATCTAACATATTTTGGTTAAGCACCCCTATTATTGCGGCTTGTTCTAAAACATCCCGATTAGTTACAATACGCATTAACGCATCAATCAATCTGTGCGTCCTTGCCGCTTTATCTGCTGCAAGCTGTAAGTCACTATTTATAATTTGCATTCCAGATTCTGTTTGCAAGGTAGCCCCTTTTAACCCTGCCTCTATAAGATATTCATCAAGTGCGCGCTGGTCTTTCAAATAAACCTCAGACTGTCCTCTTTTGGCTCTGAATAATGGTGGTTGGGCTATGTATAAATAGCCTGCATCAATTAAAGGTCTCATATGTCTGAAAAAGAATGTGAGAAGGAGTGTGCGAATATGACTGCCATCAACATCCGCATCACTCATGATTATGATTTTATGGTAGCGGGCTTTTTCGATATTAATATCTGCATTTCCTACGCCAGCGCCAATTGCCGTAATTAATGTGCCTATTTCGTTAGAGGATAGCATCTTATCCATTCTGGCACGTTCCACGTTCAGAATTTTTCCTCGTAAGGGAAGAATTGCTTGGTTGCCTCTATCTCTGCCTTGTTTTGCAGAACCACCAGCAGAATCACCCTCCACTAAAAATAATTCAGCAAGAGAGGGATCCCGCTGTTGGCAATCTGCTAGCTTTCCAGGCAAGCTGGCAATATCCAACACACCCTTTCGGCGTGTGAATTCTCGTGCTCTTCTTGCTGCTTCTCTAGCAGCAGCAGCCTCATAAGCTTTACCTACAATTTTCTTTGCTTCTGTTGGATTTTCTTCTAACCACTGACTTAACAAATCGCCCATACTTGCTTCAACAATTGGTCTGACCTCTGATGACACCAACTTATCTTTTGTTTGTGAGGAGAATTTAGGATCAGGCACTTTAACAGAAATAATGGCAGTTAAACCCTCACGTGCATCTTCTCCTGTAAGCTGTACCTTTTCTTTTTTAGCAATACCTGTTTGAACAGCATATTGATTAATAATCCGTGTTAATGCCGCACGAAATCCTGCAAGGTGGGTTCCACCATCGCGTTGCGGTATATTATTGGTAAAACACAAAGTATTTTCATAATAAGAATCAGTCCAAGCAAGAGCGAACTCAACAACAACATCCTCTTTTTCCATTTGCAAATGCAAGGTTGTATGGAGTGCAGTTTGAGATCGATTTAACCAATCAACAAAGGCTTTTAATCCGCCATCAAAATGAAATTCACTGATTTTTTCTTCCGCATTTCTTCTATCCGTAAGTCGAATGCGCACCCCTGAATTCAAAAATGCTAATTCACGCAATCTTCGCTCAAGCGTGTTAAATTCAAAATTAATATTCGAGAATATATCTTCTGATGGCATAAAGGTTATCATTGTCCCTGACTGCCCATTTGCAGAACCAGTATCTGCAAGCCGTTCTTCTGCCTCTCCTTTTCGGAAAATCATTTGATGTTGTCTATCATTTCGCCAGATGGTTACCTGAAGCCATTCTGATAATGCATTAACAACAGAAATGCCTACACCATGCAAACCACCAGAAACTTTATATGCGTTATTATCAAATTTTCCGCCAGCATGAAGCTGAGTCATTATTACCTCAGCAGCTGAAACGCCTTCCTCAGAGTGAATATCAATTGGAATACCGCGCCCATTGTCAGAAACGCTGACTGATCCATCGCCATTTAATTGCACTTTGACAATATCACAATGTCCTGCAAGCGCTTCGTCAACTGCGTTATCAACTACTTCATAAACCATATGATGCAATCCAGAACCATCATCTGTATCACCAATATACATACCAGGACGCTTACGAACGGCATCAAGTCCACGCAGTACTTTAATAGAATCTGCGCCATATTCATCTTCATTAATCTGGTTGTTTTCTGAATCTGACATTACTTCCAGTTCCTTTTATGAGCAGATACCCTGCAATTAACTAATTCTACCATCATTTACGTATAAATACTGTGCTTTTGATTTAAGAGAATTAAAACTATTCTCATCACTTCCACTATACCATACTTGACCTGACATAGCAGCACATGCATCAAAAAGTGCTTCCCTTCGCCATGGATCTAATAATGCTGCAACATCATCTAGCAATAATAATGGCGGCTTTTTTAATCTATCTGATTGCAAATGAGCATGTGCTAAAATAAAGCTGATAAGTAGCGCTTTTTGCTCTCCTGTTGAGGCTTCTTCTGCAAATTGGTTTTTCTGAATGTGCGTTACCCTTATATCAGATGCGTGTGGACCCATCATTGAGGGATCGCCTGCCTCGCGATTTTGTTTGGCATTTTGCCTAATTTTATCTTCAAGTTCCAGCGCTGGCGTGGTTGCCAAAAGGTCTGAGCCACCCCCTGTCAGGCGCGCTGAAAATTTTGGAAATTCGGTAATCATATGATGCATGGTGCGGTTCAGATCTTCAATCAAGGCATGCCGTGTTGCCATAATAGCGACCCCTGTTTCAGCTAACAGATTTTCATTTATATTAAACCATGCTGAATCGTTAATCTCATCAGACAACATCCTATTTCGCTCTCGATAATATTTATCAAATCGAGATAATCTGCCAGAATGAGCTGGGTCAAAGGCAATTGCCAACCTATCAATAAACCTACGTCTTGCTGATGGGCTATCTAAGAACAAACCATCCATTTGCGGCGTTAGCCAAGATACTGCACAAATTTGAGCTAGCATTGCTTGTGATTCTGTTTGCTGATTAATTTTTACTATTCTTTGCTTGCCTTCCTCAAGAATGCCAGTGCCAATTTGCCAGTCGCTAGAATGTACCTTCATCCTAGCTGAAAGAGCCCAAATTTTTGATGACACCTGATTATTCGCTGGATATTTACAGCTTATCTCTTCTTTATTTGCACGCCGCAATCCACGACCAGGGGCAAGTAAAGAGATAGCCTCCAATAAATTTGTTTTTCCAGTTCCATTTTTTCCAACCAGAACAACAGGTGTTTTATTTATATCAAAATCTAATTCTTGATAATTACGAAAATTTGATAGACGAATATGGCAAAGCCAATGGCTAATTTCGGTATTAGTCCCTTTTGACACAGAAAGCGTTTGAGAACGCAAAGTGGAAGTTAAAGCCATTGAACTGTTTACTAAACTCGCATCGGCATAAGAACAAAAATATTGGCATCATCTTCTGGATCGCGAAGCAGACTTGGTGAACCTGAATCAGCTAATTCAATAGCTATTGTCTGCCCTTGTATCTGAGTTAGAATATCCATTAAATATTTTGCGTTGAAGCCAATATCTATCGCATCCCCATCATAGTCTATTTCCACCATTTCAGTAGCACTTGAAGCATCAGGATTAGATGCTGACAATACTAATTGCCCCGAGCTGATATTAAGTTTTATAGCTCGCGATTTATCAGAAGCAATAGTTGAAACGCGGTCTGCTGCTGCGCTTAACAGGCTTACATCAATTGACGCTATTTTATCATTACCTGCTGGTATAACTCTTTTATAATCTGGAAAGGAGCCATCTATTAATTTTGTTGTAAGCCTTACATCTCCGACTATAAACTCAGCGCGTGTTTCAGATAACCGAATATCTATTTCTTGTGGTTCGTCATCCAAAAGTTTTCTTAGCTCAGTGACTGCCTTACGAGGCACAATAACTGGCGGCATAATTTCCGAGCCAGCTGGCGCTTTCATTTGAGACAAGGCAAGCCGATGACCATCTGTCGCAACTGCTGTTAAATTAGTTGTATCTGCAAAATGCAGATAAATGCCATTTAGATAATATCTTGTTTCTTCTGTCGATATCGCAAATTTAGTAGTATCAATTAAATTTCTCAAATCAGGCGTAGTTAGCGAAAACCTAACAGGCAAATCAGAGCTATTAATCGCCGGGAAATCTTCAACAGGTAATGTAGGTAATTTAAAGCTTGATCTGCCAGCGCTTATTTGCGCATGACCATCTGCTACCTGAATCTGAACTTCTGCTCCATCTGGTAATTTTTTTACTATCTCAAAAAGCAAGTGAGCTGGTATTGTTGTTGCCCCTTCGCTTGATATCGAACATGGTGTTGTTGTAACAATATCCATATCCATGTCAGTTGCTGTAAATGATAGTTTACCCGATGCTGCGTGCAAAACAACATTGGATAAAATAGGAACTGTATTTCGACGCTCAACTACTGAATTAATGTGACCAAGCGGACGCAACAAGTTCATCCGATCTATCGCTATTTTCATTTCTACCTCCACCAAAAAAAACGGTGATTTTCTCTATTTTGACATACAAAATGTTGTATGCCAATCCCTTTATATAACAAGATGTCGTTAATTTTATAAAGCTAGATGAAGGTTTTTAATTATCTGAAAGTAAGGAGCGCAACAACTCTACATCATCACTAAATTCACTATCATGGGTTATTAGCTCTTCTACTTTTTTTACAGCATGCATGATAGTGGTATGATCCCGACCGCCAAATTTTCTTCCTATCTCAGGATAAGAGGATGTAGTTAGGTTTTTGGCTAAATACATAGCAATTTGACGAGGTCTTGCAATTGATCTTGCGCGTCTGGCAGAAAACATATCAGAGATTCTTATAGAAAAATGCTTAGATACCTGTTTTTGAATATCATCAATTGTGACCCTGCGGCTTGACGCTCTAATTAAATCAGCCAATGTTTCGCGAGCCATTTCCACTGTAATGCTTCGCCCTACAAGACTTGCATGAGCTGCAATGCGGTTAAAAGCTCCTTCTAATTCACGAATATTACTAGTTATTTTATGGGCAAGAAATTCCAGCACAGCATCAGGGACATTTACAGAAACCGATTCGCGCTTAGAAATAAGAATGCTATATCTTAGCTCATAAGTAGTTGCATGAATATCTGCTACCATGCCCCATCCTAGCCTACTTCTGAGTCGCTCTTCCATACCTGATAAATCTGTAGGAGATTTATCAGCTGATAATATCACCTGCTTACCTTCATCTACTAATGCATTAAAGGTATGAAAAAATTCTTCTTGAGTGGAATCTTTGCCAGAAATAAACTGCACATCATCAATCATCAACACATCTACTGAACGGAATTGCTCTTTAAATGCCATTGTATCTCGGTGTCTTAATGCTTGTATAAAACGATACATAAATTTCTCAGCAGACAGATACATAACCTTACGTTCGGGCTGACGTGCATTAATTTCCCATGCAATAGCATGCATCAGATGTGTTTTACCAAGTCCTACGCCGCTATACAGAAATAAGGGGTTAAAAGCAGCAGTTGCACTCTCGACTACGCGGCTGGCTGCGGCAAATGCTAATTGGTTGGGTTTATCTACAATGAAATTTGCAAATGTAAAACGAGCATCTAACCCATGCGTAGAAGATATAGCGCTAGTTTGTTTGCCAGCTTCTTGCATTTTTGTGATACGAGGGGCATCAGCAACAGATGTGATCGGCATATCCAGCGCCAGCGATTTTTCTGTCCATTCAATCTCAAAACCAGTTACTGGAAGCGACTGGCTCTTTGCTATGAGGCGTAATTTGTCAGAGTAATGTGATTTTACTCTGTCCCTAACTAATTTACTTGTTGTTGTAAGCTCGATTATATCATTTTCTAAGCCAGAAAAATGCAGCGGCTTAATCCAGTTTCGCCAGGCAGTATCGCCAATATCCTTGCGAATTTGACTTTCTATTTTGACCCATAATTGCTCAGCAACAATCGAAGAACATATTTGCGTATTATCACTATTATCTTCACTAGTTGCTTGTCTGGCTAACTTAGAAAATCCATCTTTGTAATTAAAGTCGTTTTTCAAAGGTTATTCCTGACCAACAATTTGAGATTTCAAGATAGGTGAATGCCCATCATTATATCCGATAAGGATACTCATTTTACAAACATATGATCAAGCTAGAATCTGACTCTGAAAGACAAATATATTTTTTTAATTCGCAAGAAACGTCTTGACATACATTTGCCCCATTTTTTAATAATTATGGTTTTTTTCAAAGATTCAAGCTGTTAGAAATTCGAATCAGTTTTAATTCAAATATGACCTCATAAAAAAAGAGGGCTTTCGCCCTCTCAAAAAAAATTATGTTTATAATGACTCTAAACTGGCAAATAATTATGCCGCATTCACCGATATCTTTTTCACGCTTGCTGCGAGTCGGGACATTTTTCTAGAAGCTGTATTTTTGTGAAGAACACCCTTACTGACACCGCGCATAATTTCAGGCTGGGCTTCTTTTAAAGCCTGATTAGCTGCTGGTGCGTCTCCAGATCCGATAGCTGATTCGACCTTCTTAATAAAGGTACGGATTCTGCTTACACGCGATTTATTTATTTCCGCTCTGGCTTGGTTTCTGCGTATTCTTTTTTTCGATGACTTATGATTCGCCATTGGATACCTTTCACGCCGACATAATTTGAGATTGGTGTATAAGGCTGAACACAGGGCTAAGTCAAGCCAAAAATACCGTTTTTTGGCTGATTATAGGGAGTTACTGTATCGTGACAGGGGTTATACTTAATCGCCAGATCACTTGTTCGGATTTATTTGAGGATACTAATTTAAAAATCTCTCTACCCCGGGTAAATCCAGCTTCTGACAACACCCATCCAAGCTGCGGCATAATATCTTGATAAAAAGCATTTATAGCTTGTCTATCCTCGCTAGAGGAAACAAATAACATAATTACTCTTCCTGACGGAGAATCGAAGCTGAAACTAAATTCAGGCTCAATCTCCATAGTCACCATCACAGGAATTTCTTCAATAAATTTAATGGATTCTGCTTGCTCAGAAAGCGCTAGCTTCGACCAACTCACACAGATAAGCAATGCAAATGATAGCATCACAAAATGAGGGTAAAAATTCATTTTTAAATTTGATAAAGCCTTCGATATAACAATCATATCCATAATTCCTATTCAAGATGCCTACTTATAACTCTAATCAACGTTGACAAATGCCACAATAAAAACTTGTGCGACCTGATTGTTTTAGCACTCGAATCGCTGCGCTACAATTAGGGCATGATTCTCCACCCCTACCATACATCTGCAAGGATTGCACAAAATATCCAATTTCACCCCCTGGCTGTATATGGTCACGCAGACTAGTCCCCCCAGCTTCGATCGCTTTTTTAAGAATCACCTGAATGGCTGGAACCAATCTTTCAGCACGTTTTCCTTTTATTGTTTTTGCTTGTCTTTTAGGGGATATTCCTGCCTTAAACAAAGCTTCAGATGCGTATATATTGCCAATCCCAGCCACCTTAGTCTGATCTAAAAGAAATGACTTAATGGAACAGGTTTTATGTTCTACCTTTTTTGATAGATACTCTGGTGTAAATTCCTCTGAAAGAGGCTCAGGTCCTAGAATCTTTAATAATCGGTGGGAAGTAATGTCAGAATTTGCAAATAAATCTATATAGCCAAATCTTCTAGGATCAGAAAATACCAGCCATCCATTTCCCTCAAAACCAATCGCGAAATGGTCATGCTTTTGCAAATTAGGGCGATTTGGATAAATTCTAATAGAACCAGACATACCAAGATGTAATAGAAGAGTTTGCTCATCTCCAATGGGAATTAATATATATTTTCCACGCCTGTATGGGGCATGGCAAATTGCCTTACTAAGTTGACTCTCAAGACAGACAGGTAGTGCCCAGCGCAAGTCTTTTCTGCCAACAAATACGTGCGTAATTTGATTACCTGTTATTAGCGGTCCAATAGCTCGCTTGACTGTTTCTACCTCTGGTAATTCTGGCAATCTTCAGTTTCCCCTTTTACCGTTATCCTGCTATAACAACATCAGATGATATGTTATCTCTTATAAAGATAATTACCATCACATTATAATATAACTCAATCTATGATTCTTTTCAGGACCTTTGATGAATGAATACAGATAATCAAAACACCCCGCATCAGCCGTCTGATAAGCAAATTGATTTTGGCTTTCAATCCGTACCGCTAGGTCAGAAACAGAATTTAGTAAATGACGTATTTGATTCCGTGGCATCATCATATGATATTATGAATGATTTGATGAGTGGCGGCGTGCACCGTTTATGGAAAGAAAATTTGCTAGATTGGATGGCACCTCGCCCTAGTCAAATTTTAGCTGATTTGGCTGGTGGGACAGGGGATGTTTCTCTTCGCTTTCTGAAAAGAGGCGGGAAATTTGCGCATGTGATTGATATCAATGAGCAGATGCTTGCCGCAGGTAAAAAGCGTAAAATTATGAACCCCTATTCAGATAGACTTAATTGGATGGTAGGGGATGCACAATTAATTCCACTTGCAGACAATAGCGTAGACAGAGTTACCATCGCTTTTGGACTAAGAAACGTGCCTGATAGAATGGCTGCATTAAAGCAGATTAAGCGTATTTTGAAACCGGGCGGGCGGTTTTGTTGTCTTGAATTCTCACATGTAAATAATAAGCTATTATCTAAAATCTATGATGGATGGTCTTTTAACGTGCTGCCAAAGCTTGGTCAGCTTGTCGCTGGTGATGCCCAATCCTATCAATATTTAGTTGAATCTATTCGCAAGTTTCCCTCTCAAGCTGAACTTTCCACGATGATGGCTGATGCAGGATTAGTGCAAATAAAAGTACGGAGCTTATCTGGTGGCATAGCTGCAATCCATTCTGGGTGGAAAATAGATTAATGCAATATATCTTAGCCATTTTAAGATTGCCTTATATTGGGTTTGTACTCGGCAGAGCAGGCGTGCTTGGACATCTTGGCAGACTTGCGCCATTACCTGCTTGGCAAAAATCTCTTTTTAAATTTGTGAATTTTCTAATAGCTGGCAGAAACAGTAAAAAGAATGCTGGTGAAGCATTGTGCATTGCTTTGCAAAGACTTGGACCTGTTTTTATAAAATTTGGTCAAGCCCTCTCAACACGGGCAGACCTGCTTGGACCAGATATTGCACGCGGATTAGTATCCCTTCAAGATAGTCTTCCTGCATTTTCATCTCGCCTTGCCAAACAGATGATAGAAAAAGAAACAGGCAAACGAATAGACCAAATTTTTGTGTTTTTCGATGAAGTGCCAATCGCTGCTGCGTCTGTAGCACAAGTCCATAAGGCACAACTTATTGATGGTCGTGATGTTGCTGTGAAGGTCCTGCGACCGCATATACACAAAAAAATGGCAACTGATATCGCCCTGTTTGGCGCACTCGCTAGAATTATAGAGTTTTTGGCACCAAGAGTGCGCAGATTAAGATTGGTAGTGGCTGTTGAACAATTTAAGCAATTATCCGAAATTGAGCTAGATATGCGGATGGAAGCTGCTGCTGGTAGGAAATTACGCGATAATCTGGCGGAAGAACACGGAATTCATATTCCTTGGGTTGAACAAAGTCTTACGAGCGAAAACATACTGGTTAGCGAATGGATTACTGGGCTTCGAATTGATGATGTGGATGGTCTTAAGGCTGCTGGTCATAATATTGATAAGGTAACAGAGCAAGCAGCAACAAGCTTTTTTAATCAAGTATTTAGAGATGGATACTTTCATGCCGATATGCACCCAGGGAATATCTTTATAACGTCAGATGGAACCCTTGTGCCAATAGATTTTGGGATTATGGGCAATCTTCAATCCGAAGATAGGTTCTTTCTTGGCAGCCTTCTACTTGCTTTGCTAGAAAGAGATTATGACAAGGTAGCACTGTTACATCTCAATGCAGGAATGCTACCAGAAACAACCTCTCTTGCTTTGTTTGCACAAAATTTAAGGGCCCTTGTAGATCCTATCATGGATAAACCTATCGGCGAAATAGAACTAAGTGCAGCATTAGGGCAAATCTTACAAATTTCTTCACGGTTTGATATATTTGTGCAGCCGCAATTTAATTTATTACAGAAAACTATGGTGATGGCAGAGGGCGTTGCTCGCTCTCTTAACCCTCAGGCAAATATGTGGCATTTGGCCAAACCTTTGGCATCTGAGTGGATACAGGCACAAACCGGCTTCACATTGAAAATACAACAAATCCTAACCGATATAGAACATACCTTGCGAATATTACCTAAATTTCTTGCTGAATATGAGCACACACAAAAAGAAAAACAGAATCAGCTCAGACCTAGAAAAATCAATTTTATTTCCAACTTAGGCTGGCTCATAGCAGGGATTGCAATAACCATTGCTTTCATTCAATTTTGACGTTAAATTCATTTATGTGAAGTGTTCACTAAATTGTGAAAATTATGAAATATCAAGAATCTTTAACTTATTTAATAGAAGCCTTTGGTGGTTCAGACAACCTACAAAAAATACTTGGCGTTGGTCCAAGTGCTTTAAGTAATTATCGGCGCCGAGAGCATCTTCCATTTAATCAAGCTCAGAAATTATCAGAGTTAGCACCAGATTATGGATTTAATCTTGATCCTTATAGCCTGAGAATTAGCCCTGTAAACAAGAAAGCTAAATTAGAAATATTACTTATAATTACGGGAGGAATTGCTGCCTATAAATCGTTAGAGCTGATTCGCAGATTACAGGATTTTGAATTTTCTGTTACTGCTGTAATGACAGAATCGGCACATCAATTTATCACTCCTTTATCTGTATCAGCCCTTACTGGCAATAAGGTATATTCTGATTTATTTGACTTAACAGACGAGCAGGAAATGGGTCATATACAGCTCGCTCGGAAAGCTGATTTAGTTTTGATAGCGCCAGCAACAGCAAATTTTATCAGCAAGATTGCACATGGATTAGCAGATGATCTTGCAAGTACCATTTGTCTTGTCACTGATGCTCCCATTTTTGTAGTACCTGCTATGAACCCGCATATGTGGGCAAATCTAGCCACACAAGAAAACTGTCGCATATTAAGGAATAGAGAATTTACCTTCATTGGACCAGATGATGGCGATACTGCTTGCGGGGAGAATGGGTCTGGGCGATTTGCCGAGACTTCATTCATTATTTCTATAATTCAGAAAAAACTGCTTAGTAACGAAAACCTGAACATTTTCTTCGAAAATAAAAGCCAACAGAAGCATCTGATTGCAAAACCACTCGCAGGAAAACGCATATTGATTACTGCTGGACCTACATTTGAGCCAATAGACCCCGTGCGATTTATCGGCAATCGCTCATCTGGCAAGCAAGGATATGCAATTGCAGCTGCCTGTGCACTTGCTGGGGCTGAAGTTTGCCTTGTTTCTGGACCTGTTAATCTGGCTGCGCCGTCAGATACTCGCCTTATTAATATAGAAACAGCGGAGCAAATGCAGCAAGCTTGCGCAAGTGAGCTGCAAGTGGCAAATGGGCTACAAATAGATTGTGTGATTTGCGCAGCAGCTGTTTCAGACTGGCAAATGGTTGAACTAGGTGATTTAAAACTAAAAAAATCAGATTCAGGTCCTCCTCAGCTTCAGTTAAAAGAAACACCTGATATTTTATCTTGGGTTGGACATCACCCTTCTCGTCCAAGATTAGTAGTAGGGTTTGCCGCAGAAACAGATACGCTAAAACAGAACGCACAAAGCAAAAGAATGCGCAAGAATGCGGACTGGATTCTAGCTAATTCTGTTATTCAATCTGGCGAAACTGTATTTAATTCAGACAAGAATGAGATTTTATTTATATCCGAAACAAAAGAAGAAGCATGGGCAGCTGATAATAAACAAGCCATTGCCCAAAAACTAGTCGTCCATATCAGTGAATATTTTTCTTCCACCGACCTAGATAGAAATTGTTAAAAGAGGCCATATGAATACGCCCTTATATATTGATATTGAAATTTTGGAACATGCAAAATCCCTTCCTATTCCTGAATATCAGACGATGGGTTCTGCTGGAATGGATTTATATGCTGCATTAGCACAGCCTTTAGAATTAAGCCCCTTTGAGAGATGCCTAATTCCAACAGGATTGAAAATTGCGCTGCCAGTTGGAACAGAGGCTCAGGTTCGACCTCGCTCTGGGTTAGCCTTAAAATATGGCGTAACTGTGCTAAACTCGCCTGGAACAATAGATAGTGACTATCGAGGTGAAATTAAAATTTTACTCATAAATTTAGGCACAGACTCTTTTAGAATCGAACATGGCTTGCGAGTCGCTCAATTAATTATTGCGCCTGTTCAACACGCTATTTTAATGCCAAAGAAAAATCTTGATAATACCAAACGAGGTGACGGTGGTTTTGGTTCCACAGGTCAAAAGAGTGACTCATAAATGACCATTAGCGATACCCAGCTACACAGATATGCACGGCAAATCATAATGAAAGAGATTGATGAAGAAGGTCAAAATGCTCTTTTATCGTCTAAAGTAGCTATTTTAGGTGCTGGCGGATTAGGTGCGCCTGTGATTGCAAATTTAGCTGCAGCAGGCGTTGGAGAACTTTTGATTTGTGATAACGACACTGTTGATCTTAGTAATCTTAATCGCCAGTTTATCCATCGCATGCAAGATATAGGAAACCTAAAAACACAGAGTGCAAAGCGCTTTATAGAAGAAATTAATTCAGATGTTACAGTACGTACAATGCAACAGACGATGGACGAAAATTCTTTGTTCCATATTTTGGCAGATTGCGATGTTCTAATAGATTGCGCTGATCAGTATCAGACAAAATATAATGCGGCAAAAGCTGCTTTTAAAAGAGGCATTCCGCATATTTTTGGAGGGGCCATACGTTTTGACGGTCAAATAGCCTCTTTTTTAGCAGGCGTTGATGGATTTGATACATCTCCCTGCTTCGCGTGCCTTTTTCCAAAAGGGGCAGAGGTAGAACAAGCACCTAATTGCGCACAAGCTGGAATATTATCACCAATAACAGGTGTAATAGGAAATCTGCAAGCACTAGAGGCAATTAAATGGATTACTAAGTCACATCAAATCAATGGCAATACTTTATTAATATTCGACGGATTTACGCCTTCATTTACATCAATCAAAACCAGTATCCAGCCTGATTGTTCAATCTGTTCTAAATAGGCGTTTGTTACAGAATCTTAATAAGGATTGCTTTATAACATCGCTGGAACAACCCTATCTGGGGGGGTGTGTCCATCCAAGAACGTTTGAATATTTATAATTACTTTATCGCCCATTGCGTGTCTGCCTTCAATAGTAGCAGAGCCAATATGAGGTAATAGGACAACATTTGGCAAATCAATCAAATCAGATGTTACAGATGGCTCATGCTCATATACATCTAACCCTGCTCCAGCAATTTTATTTTCGCTTAATAAATCTATTAAAGCTTTTTCCTCAATTACATCCCCTCTGCCTGTATTAACAAGATAAGTATGAGGCGATAATAGGCTCAATCTCTGTTTGTTTAAAAGATGATGTGTTGCTGGTGTGCTAGGACAATTCACAGATAAGATATCTATCCGGGGAAGCATTTGCTCAACCGTTTCCCAATAGGTTGCTTCTAATTCTAATTCCGTTGATTGATGGACAGGCTTTCTATTATGATAATGGATAGACATCCCAAAGGCTTTTGCCCTCCGAGCAATCGCTTGTCCGATAGAACCCATGCCAATGATGCCAAGCCTTTTTCCATTAATACGGTGACCTAACATACCTGTGGGTGACCAGCCATGCCACTGTCCTGAACGAATTTTTGCATCACCTTGCACGATTCGGCGAGGAACTGCCAGAATAAGAGCCAATGCCACATCTGCTGTATCTTCACTCAATACACCTGGCGTATTGGTAACAGTTATTCCTTTTTCCCTAGCGGCTTTAACATCTATATGGTCAACCCCAGTTCCAAAGGAGGCTATAAGACGCAATTGAGGACCTGCCTTCTCAATGATAGAAGCATTTAGATTATCTGTTACCGTTGGCACCAATACTTCGGCTGTTTTTACAGCCTCTATCAGCTGTTTTTCGGTAAAGGGCTGATCTGTTTGGTTTAAAGTTGCATCAAACAGCTCACGCATACGCGTTTCAACTGAGTCAGGTAATCTTCTAGTTAGTATAATTTTAGTCTTCATGTAAATTAAACCTTATGTATTTTTACCAATATTTAGAAGATTCTCGTATTGTAACCAGCATATCTGTTATAATGTCTTAAATAGTTTTTATACTATTTCTATGCTTTACATAACTTTAAATTTGCTTTTTCCATGCGTCCAGATTTATTTTTTACATAACAAACGATATAAAACCATTATGCTACTAAAAAAAATGCTGCCTTACACTCACCTATGCCTTTTTATTAGATCGGCAATAAAAGCACTCTCTAAATCAGTGTCTATTTTGATTTACTCTTTGCTATTTTGCATCCTTATGCCATCGAGTTGGCCTTTGCCTAATACCGCAGAAGCACAAGATATCAGAGTTGTTGTTCGTGGATCTGGATATGATGTCCCACGGTTTCTCTCTTTGAAATCAAATAAAGCAAATATGAGAGTTGGACCTGGCAACGAATATCCGATTGCATGGGTTTATAATCGCAAAGGTCTGCCTGTGAAGGTAATTGCAGAATATGAAGTTTGGCGAAAGGTAGTAGACCATGAGGGAACTACTGGATGGATGCACACAAATTTGCTGACAGGTAGAAGAACTGCCTTAATAACTGACCGAATTGTAAAACTCTATAAATCTAATGAAGACAATTCTGATGTCGTAGGTTACGCTGAAAGAAATGTACTGATGGAGTTGCAATATTGCAAAGCTCGCTTTTGCCGCGTTGCCGATCCTTCGTTAAAAGGATGGTTAAAGCGCAATGACTTCTGGGGTTTGCTAGAAGATGAGAATTTAGACTGAGTAGCGTAAAAATTACTTATAGGTTATTTATACATAACACAACATAATGGGTTCGACCGCTAATAAAGGAATATCAATGACTCTTAACCAACAATCCAGTTTTTCGTATGACCAATTAATTTCATGTGCCAAGGGCGAATTATTTGGACCTGGAAACCCTCAACTACCGATGCCACCAATGTTAATGTGTGACCGAATTACCTCAATTTCTAATACAGGTGGCAACTATGATAAAGGCGAAATTATTGCTGAATTTGATATACATCCTGATCTTTGGTTTTTCGAGTGTCATTTTGAAAATGACCCTGTAATGCCTGGTTGTCTGGGCATGGATGCACTTTGGCAGTTAGTCGGTTTTTATCTTGGCTGGTCAGGCGGGCAAGGTAGGGGAAGAGCTATTTCTGTTGGCCAAGTAAAATTTTCAGGTCAAATTTTGCCAAGTGCAAAAAAACTGACATTTAAACTAAATATGAAGCGTGTCATTCTGCGCAAATTAGTCTTGGGTATTGCAGATGGCGAAGTTTTATGCGACGGCGAGTCCGTGTTTGAAGCAGAAGATATTCGTGTTGGGCTATTTGGATCGGAGGTTTAATTATGAGACGAGTTGTTATAACTGGTGTTGGTGTTGTGTCCTCTATTGGCAATAATGCAGATGAAGTTACACAATCTTTAATGAATGGTACCTCTGGAATAGTAGCGGCACCAGATTATGCTGAACTTGGCTTTCGCTCTCAGGTAAAAGGAACAGTTAAGCTTGATGTAACTGAACATATTGACAGAAAACAAATGCGATTCATGGGAGAAGGGGCTGCCTATGCTGTTCTATCTATGGAACAAGCCATTTCTGATTCTGGCTTAGAAGAAACAGATATATCTAATCCTAGAACAGGTCTTATTGCAGGATCTGGCGGTCCATCCACAGCTAATCTAGTGCAGGCTGCAGACATTGCACGGGAAAAAGGACCAAAACGAATTGGCCCTTATATGGTACCAAGATGTATGTCTTCTACAGTGTCTGCCTGCATTGCAACATTTTTCAAAATTAAGGGTATTAACTATTCTATTACATCTGCTTGTTCAACTTCTGCACATTGTATTGCTGCAGGAACAGATGCTATTCGATATGGAATGCAAGATATCGTATTTGCTGGTGGCGGGGAAGAATTAGATTGGTCTTTATCCTCACTATTTGACGCTATGGGCGCGATGTCTTCAAAATATAATGAGACACCTGAGCTAGCCAGTCGCGCCTATGATTCTGATCGAGATGGATTTGTAATTGCTGGCGGCGGCGGTATGCTTGTATTAGAAGAATATGAGCATGCTAAAGCAAGGGGTGCTAAAATTTATGCAGAAGTCGTAGGATATGGCGCCAATTCAGACGGATATGATATGGTTGCTCCTTCAGGCGAGGGCGCAGTAAGATGCATGCAGCTGGCACTAGACGGTTTCAACGGAAACGGATTGCCAAATGACGTTGTTTATATTAATGCGCATGGCACTTCCACACCAACAGGTGATGCAAAAGAACTCGCAGCTGTTAGCGAAGTGTTCAGTCCACTTGGTAAACTTCCATATCTCTCATCTACTAAATCATTAACTGGGCATTCACTTGGTGCAACTGGTGTTCAAGAGGTAATTTATACCTTATTGATGATGCAACATAATTTTATTGCTGCCTCTGCTAATATTGAAACGCCTGACCCTGATATTGGCGATTTGCCTGTGGTGACAAGTCGGATAGATGACGTTGATGTTTCGGTTGCTTTATCAAATTCATTTGGATTTGGCGGTACTAATGCAACTGTAGCTCTAGCGAAAGTGATAACATAAATTAAAATGACGATTTTATCTGGAAAACGCGGCTTAATAATGGGCGTGGCGAATGAAAGTTCAGCCGCGTGGGGAATTGCTAAAAAAGCTTCTGAGCTAGGGGCTGAGTTAGCTTTTACCTATCAGATGCCTGCCTTTGAAAAGCGTCTTGCTCCATTAGCAGACTCTATTGGCGCTGATATTTTGATACCTTGTGATGTAAGTGAAGAGAATGCCAGCAAAATTGCTATGGAGCAGCTATCCAAACATTGGACAGAAATAGATTTTGTTGTTCATGCAGTTGGGTTTTCAGATAAACAGCAATTGCGAGGTGCCTATTATAATACAACTCGCGATAATTTTAAACAAACGATGTTAATATCTACTTTTTCATTTACTGAATTAGCTCAAGCAAGCTCAATGATGATGCCAAATGGCGGCTCTCTTTTAACACTAAGTTATTTAGGAGGTGTTAAAACGACACCAAATTACAATGTAATGGGTGTTGCAAAAGCTGCATTAGAAGCATCTGTCAGATATTTAGCCGTGGATCTTGGTGGCCGTAATATTAGGGTAAATGGTGTTTCTGCAGGACCAATGAAAACTCTTGCAGGGGCTGCAATAAGCGGGGCGAGGGGCATATTTCGACATAGCGAGCAAAATGCTCCATTAGGGCGAAACCCTGATATATATGAAGTTGGCAATGCTGCTTGTTATTTACTATCAGATTTATCGAGTGGTGTTACTGGCGAGATTCATTATGTCGATGGCGGGTTTAATAATGTTGGCGTGCCTGCAAGTGATGTTTAATCTGCGTTAAATTATGCATAATAAAATATAGGGTATGCACCCTAGTGATAAGACAAAGCCAGCAAAATGCTGGCTTTGTTTATTCTAATTCATTTTTTGCTTCTAATTTCTAGTATTTATTCAGATGCTTCTTCATCTACTTCACTAGTGGCTAGTTCAAGGTCTTCACCTGTTTCTTGGTTAACTCTCTTCATTGATAGTTTAACTTTTCCCCTATCATCAAAGCCAATTACTTTAACCTGAACGCTGTCCCCTTCTTTGCAAACATCTGTTGTCTTTGAGACTCGCTCTTCCTTCATTTCAGATATATGAACAAGACCGTCTTTTGGTCCAAGGAAATTCACAAATGCGCCAAAATCAACTGTTTTTACAACTGTTCCAGTATAAATCACACCAAGTTCTGGTTCTGCTACGATATCTCTAACACGGCCAATCGCTGCGTCTGATGATTCTTGTGTAGAAGCTGCGATTGATACGGTACCATCATCTTCGATATCAATTTTTGCGCCTGTTAGCTCACAGATCTCTCTGATGACTTTGCCGCCAGGACCAATAATATCTCTAATTTTGTCTACTGGTATTTTCAGTGTCGTGATTTTTGGCGCTGTATCTGATAAACTATCTCTAGCTGAAGTGAGTGCTTTGCTCATTTCCCCTAAAATATGTAATCTACCGTCTTTTGCTTGATCCAAAGCAATTTCCATGATCTCAGAAGTGATGGATGTAATTTTAATATCCATCTGCAATGAAGTGATACCGTCTTTTGTACCAGCCACTTTAAAGTCCATATCACCAAGATGATCCTCATCACCAAGTATATCTGATAGAACTGCAAAGGAATCACCTTCTTTAATAAGACCCATGGCAATACCAGCAACAGGGCGCTTTAAAGGAACGCCCGCATCCATCAACGACAAAGAAGTGCCGCACACAGTTGCCATTGAAGATGAACCGTTTGATTCTGTTACTTCTGACACGGTACGAAGCGTATAAGGAAACTCTTCTTTTTCAGGCAGCACTGGATTTATTGCACGCCATGCTAGTTTTCCATGCCCAACTTCACGTCTTCCAGGACTGCCGACCCTGCCAGCTTCTCCAACTGAATAGGGCGGGAAGTTATAATGAAGCATAAATCTTGAACGTGACTCTCCTTCCAGAGAATCAATAATCTGCTCATCTTGACCTGTACCAAGGGTTGTTACAGCTAATGCTTGTGTTTCACCTCTTGTAAACAGCGCCGAGCCATGCGTTCTAGGCAATAATCCAACCTCTGCAACGATTGGGCGAACCGTTTTTGTGTCTCTACCATCAATACGCATACCTGTTTTTAAAATGGCTGAGCGAACAACATCTGATTCTAGCTCTTTCATAATACCACCAACAAGCACGCCATCTGCATCTTCACCAGCAAGCTCAACTGCTTTTGCTTTTACAGATGAAAGTGCTTCTTGTCTTTGCGTTTTATCGGAAATTGCATACCCTTTTTCTACCTCTGGCCTAAGAGATGACAATGTATTTCTCATTGCTTCTGCCTCTGGCGCTTCTTGTGGAAGATCTCTTGGGTCTTTAGCTGCAGATTCTGCTAACTCAATAATTGCGTTAATCGCTGTCTGGATATGCTCATGTCCAAATTTTACAGCATCAAGCATAACTTTTTCGGATAACTCACTTGCCTCTGATTCAACCATCAACACACCTTCAGATGTGCCAGCCATCACCAAATCCAAAGACGAGCTTTCCATCTGAGATTTTGTTGGGTTTAATACCAAATTACCATCAAGCATGCCAACTCTTGCAGCTCCGATAGGACCAAAAAATGGAACACCAGAAATAGTAAGTGCAGCAGAAGCGCCAATCATTGCTACGATGTCTGGTGCATTTTCCATATCATGTGATAACACTGTACAAATTACTTGTGTCTCACACTTAAACTCTTTTGGAAATAGAGGTCTTATTGGTCTATCAATTAATCTACTAACGAGTGTTTCATTTTCAGATGGTCTGCCTTCACGTTTGAAAAACCCACCAGGGATTTTACCAGCAGCAAATGCTTTTTCTTGATAATTTACAGTTAATGGGAAAAAATCTTGACCAGGCTTAGCTGTTTTTGCAGCAACTGCTGTACATAAAACAGTTGTTTGACCCATTGAAGCTAAAACAGCTCCATCAGCTTGTCTGGCAATTTTACCTGTCTCTAATACGACAGTTTTATCGCCCCATTGAAATTCTTTCTTATAGATTGTGAACATTCATTACTCCGTTCGTTCATCATGTTAGCCACTTACAAATAATTGGCTGAAGAATCACGTAAACTTGAACGAAGTTCCTATGGTTTCGAATTAACATTCTAAAATATAGGTAATATTCAAACTGAACAACAATCTCTGTCTGGTTGTTCAAAATGCTTGCTCGGTCAAGCGCCCGCATATCTCCATCTTTTGCGGCAAATAGTTGTTTTCACTTTTGTATGCTGGCTGTATGACATGGGCACTGCCGAATTGCAACAATAAAAAAGCCCACTTAATAAATAAGCAGGCTGATTATGATGCTCAATTAGCACTGGTTTATTTCGAGATTTATCGACGCAGGCCAAGTGTTGCAATTAATTCTTTATAATCACTTTCCTTGCGTGATTTAATATAATCGAGAAGATGGCGTCTTTGACCAACCATCATTAACAACCCTCTGCGAGATCCAAAATCTTTTTTATGTATTTTTAGATGCTCAGTTAAATTAGCAATTCGTTCTGTTAAAATAGCAACCTGTACCGCAGCAGAGCCTGAATCCTTGTCATTCGAACCAAATTTAGTAACTAACTCCGATGTTTTTTCTTTTGTTATCGACATCAAATACCTCCTTGCCGATTATGGCTATAAGTTAAAAACCCTAACAGGATGAATAATCCCCAAATCTAGTGTTATTAATGCAATCGGGCTTCCGTCACAGATAGCAACACATATCTGGTTTTCAAAGGTCTTGTTCCCAAAATAAGGGACACGTTGACCCATTCTTATTCGACCTGCTTCTTCAGGTGTTATTGACAGTGCCGGGATGTCGTCTAGCGCTGCCGTTAGTGGAATTACATATTTATATGCGTCGGCACTATCTCTCAAACTTGTAAGAAAATCCAGTGAAATCGCATCATTAGTCGAAAATTTCCCTACAGATAAACGCCTTAGGTTAGAAATATGCCCTGCTGCTCCTAATCTGCGACCTAAATCTCTTCCTAACGCACGAATATACGTACCTTTTCCGCAAAACACCGTAAATGTAGCATCATCATCTGTAATAGACTTAAGAGCTAAGTGATGAATTTCTACTTCACGCGGCTCTAATATTAATGAGGTGTCACCGCCATTTGTCTCAGACGAACGCGCGATAGAATAAGCACGCTTACCAGAGACTTTTACAGCTGAATAAATAGGTGGGGTTTGTTGAATACGTCCCACAAATTCTGGGATACATTCTTCTATCTCATTTTTTGTTGGCTTTTTATCTGAAGTTCGTGTTGGCTCACCTTCCAGATCATCAGTCGAAGTTTCATACCCCCACTTTAGCGTAAACTCATATGTTTTTTCGCTATTCATAACATAGGAAACCGTTTTTGTTGCTTCCCCCAATGCTATGGGCAACACGCCGCCTGCCAGCGGATCCAAAGTACCCCCATGCCCTATTTTATGACAATTTAAATGCTTTCGGATAATAGCCACCGCTTTAGCAGAACTAATTCCAACAGGTTTGTCGAGATTTATCCAGCCATGTATTATGACCTTTTCAGATTTCATAATAAAATCACTCTTAGGATTCTGACGTTTGCGAAATAGTATCTAACCGCTCGTCTAACTCTATCTCATCACTATTATTGAGCGTTAATGGCTGGTTTTCTTTATCTGATAAGGTGTTAAATAAGGAGTTCATTTTATCCACATGATCAAAACTGCCATCTACTAGAAACTTTAGCTTTGGCATACGTCGCAAATGCACTTTTTGGGACACATGATGCGCAAAAAAAGGAGCCGTTTTATTTAATACAGGAAGAATAATTTCTATGTCTTGACCACCTAAAGGCATTACAAACACCTTGGCATTTGACAAGTCTGGACTAACAGATACCTCGCTAACCGTAATTGAAATACCGCGCAATTCCTCAATATATGTGTCTTGCCTTATAAAAATACCTGCCAGAACGTGACGTATTTCTTCCCCAACGCGCAATTGTCGTTTGGTTGGTGGTTTTGCAGCTGCATTAGATTTTCTCGACATTTACTTTGCTCGATCTTTGGTCGAAATAATGATGGTTTTTGGATTCATGCCTTAATTATAAAGTACGGGCTACCTCTTTTATTTCAAAACATTCGATCACATCGCCTTGTTGAATATCAGAATAGTTTTCAAATGCCATGCCACATTCAGTGCCATCTTTCACTTCTTTTACTTCATCTTTAAAGCGCTTAAGTGTTTTAAGAGCTCCTTCATGAATAACTACATTATCTCTTAGAAGACGAACCTTACAACCACGACGGATAATACCTTCCGTTACATAACACCCTGCAACTTTTCCAAGCTTAGAAACAGAGAACACTTCTCTGATTTCTGCATATCCAATAAAGTCCTCTTGCTGATCTGGGCTTAATAAACCACCCATTGCAGACTTAATTTCATCAATTAATTCATAGATGATTGAATGATATCTAATATCAACACCATCCCGGCGGGCTAAGTCACGTGCCTGTGGGATTGCTCTTACATTAAAGCCGACAACAATCGCCTGAGATGCCGCTGCAAGTGATATATCTGATTCAGATAATGCTCCTACACCGCCAGTTAATATTCGCACTTTAACCTGCTCTGTTGCAAGCTTATCAAGCGCCACTTTAATAGCTTCCAAAGAACCATGAACATCTGTTTTGATAACAACAGGAAGCTCTTCTGCTTCTCCTGCTGCAATGGCAGATAACATTTGTTCAACTGAGCCACGTGCTGTAACCGCAGCCTCTTTATCACGTGCCTGTCTACTTCGATAATCAGCTATTTCACGAGCACGCGCATCTGTCTGGACCACCACAATTTGATCACCAGCCATTGGCGTGCCGTTTAAACCTAGTA